>Ga0209611_10001016_pt1 | contig 46201 bp, 28 predicted proteins | sample S1TSphgellanicum_3_FD_187693 | JGI IMG/M metagenome (GOLD analysis project Ga0209611, IMG submission 187693) | Host-associated microbial communities from peat moss isolated from Minnesota, USA - S1T2_Fc - Sphagnum magellanicum MG (SPAdes) (version 2) | ecosystem: Host-associated > Plants > Peat...
TCGAAGCCTGGCTGAATGTGAGGTCAGGCCTGACCAAATCAGACCTAACAACTGCAGCCGAAGTGCTCAGGCAACCACTCTTTGGCAACATGTCAATCCTCAGTACAAACGGCACCCCACTAGTCTTAGTGAAGGATGCGCTTTTGCACATTCCGAGTGCTCTCGGGTCAAGGACCTATGGAGCCCAAAAAACAAAAAATGGAAAGGTCTCTCGGACCTAGGAATGAACCACCACACCTCAAATAGGCGATGTAGAGACATCATCACGGCCAGCATTCCATGGCGCCCAGACAAGTACGATAGCCACATCTAGGTAGGCGACTGGATTGGCAGCCCAACCCTCGGCACGGGTAACCCATTTGACTGGGTGTATCTAGTGCTCGAGCACACCCGAGACAAGGCCAGCGTGATAGAATTCAAAAAGATCACGATCAATGATTACATTCAAGCTATGACTCAACAGGCTCTCACAATCTCCATGGCGAATTACCGCACGGTTAGAATACTCTCACAAAAAAAACCTGGTGCAACCCTCAAAGTTGCCAAGGACCCGCCAGCACCAGGTAAAAAGCCCGCCCTTACTGGATTTTTGAAACAGGGTTCATCCAGGATCTCCCATGGGACCCTGGCGAGTGGCACTGGTGAACCAACCCACCTCTGGGCGACGCACCATTCTTTAGCTACACCGCCAAAAGGGGCTATATAAACACACGAAAGACGAACCACTCCTCCAACATGCTGACCTTCCTGCAAGGCCTCAACCTCCGAAACACCACAAACTCCCAGATGATCGCCAGGCTCTGGCACAACGTGCGTCCACGCAAGGTGGGCACGCTCATTTGGCTGACTCTAAACTAGGGTCTCCCGGTGGGTACCTGGTTACAACTCATGGGAATCACTCCGCAATGCAAAGTCTGCGACTCCAATGCTGAAGAATCCCCTCAACACTGCCTACTGGAGTGCCCTATGGCACAACGCGCCTAGAAAGCCTACAAGAGAATCTGGGACGAATGGCAAGCGCCCCAAGACATGGTGATCACCTAGTCCTTTGCCCTCCTGGGCGAAGCGGCCATCGAACGTGACGACGACCCACCCGGGCTCCTTGCATACCATATTGGAGGATTCACTTACCCCAGGCAGCCATTAGACATTCTTTGTAGCTTCATTCTCTACCACCTCTGGTCGGAGAGATGTAGGAAACACTTTGGAGAAGAGTATTCCCTCAAGAAGGTTCTTACTCAGGCCTGGGTGGCCACCGTTGAGGTCGGTATGGCCTCTTGGAAAGCCATTAGATCTCACCGACCCACCAAGGATCCCGTTATTCAAACTAGCATTGAGTTAGACTTCAGAAAAGAGTGGCTCCACATGAACGTTCTAGGAAAGGATAATGCCACCATTGGGTGGCATTTCCTTCCCCCTTTGTACTATTTACACTTTTCTAATGATTGATGGGGCTGTTGTCTCCCTCCCCGCAAGGGGTTCACTCTGAAAGAGGGGTTTGGGGGTGAAAGGAAGCCCAAAGACAGGTGAAGACCAGGACTTTACAGATAACTGTATTCTAGCTTCTTCTTATCACTTCAAACTTTCTTCTACTAGTTGAAACCTGTGAAACGCAAAAAGCTTCCACCTACTCAGAACAAAATTGATTCCAGATTCATAACTCTAAATCCATTGATTTCTTGGCAGTGAAATGCCAATAGGCCTAGTGTTCAGGTCTGACACTGTTAAACGTCTGGTAATCGGGTAGCTCACATCACTAGATCCTGATGATTCATCATGTGCAAATTGAATCTGGTTACAAAAAACACAAACTAAATAATGTCAAATTAGTGTATATACAAAATATACAAATGGATGAAACTGTAAAGTTTACGTACATATATTGTTCGAGACATGTTTGTCAATTAATTAATTTCATTTTGAAAATAGAATTTCTTTGAAGAACTAATACTTTTCTTTACAATTTAGTGTCATTTGAATTTTTTTTTGAAAATTTCAACACGTCTGAAGATAATATCAAAGCTGCCAAGGTGGTAGGGTATTTATTCTACATACAAAAGGATGAAACCACAAAGTTTACCTCACAAATGTGTCATGAACCATGGCTCTGTCAAGTGTGGCTTATTCAACGTGAATATGTCAGGATTGATTGACATACGATAAAGCTTATCATGTTGTTGTGTTCAGTATATGTTTTGTCTAGAGTCTATACAATCTCTGCTGCAACAGGTATATGGTCAAGTGCATGGGGGTGAAGTATGTCATACATGCATGGGTGAAGAAGGTACACACTATACACACTGTACAGATTTGCAGAATCATGAAACACTTTTCACAAGTTATGACAGCACCCTCTTTACTTCAGTTCTAGAATTGTGTTCAGAATTCCAGTTTTTTTACAATGAAGAAATGAAAACTGGAATTCTGTCTTTTAGACTTCACCTCCAAGACCAATTGTGCCAACTTTTTGGGATTGGCCGCGGGAGAATTGTTGAAGAAAATTGAAGCTTTGATCTAGTGTCTAGCATCACAACCTTGATAAATAATAAAGTTCATGAATAAACCCTGCCAAAAAACTACCTGCCCCAAATTTAATTCTAAAACAACTCAAATCTTTGGAATTCCAACAATCCAAAAAGCATTTGAATGGAGACCAAAAGCCAAGTCCACTTGAAAGTGCAGGTCACAGTGAGAGAGAGAGAGAGAGAGAGAAAGCTGTAGCTCAATTCAATTCAGAACATACTAGTTCAATTGACACATGAGGAGAAAAAACACACAATGTTGTAGCACACATTCATGGAGCCTCTAAATTGCTCTGTAATTCTTAATAACAATGAAACTCCAAGTGATTTGAGGATTCAAGGAATCTCTTTTAAAATAGTGCTTGGAGGCATAATGTAGCCCCCCATCCCCAGACTCATAAATCTCTAATATCACTCAAATCCACAGCCCATGATTTGTACAAAATCATGTTCTACAAATGGCAGATGTTTGCCTTGACATTTCTAAACAAACAATTAAGTAGCACAGAAAGCAAGCTAATATTTAAATCTTTTACAAGAAGAAGATTAGATTACCAAGTTTGAAAACTGGACTGTCAACTCCGTTGGGGTTTCTCAACCAGAACTGAGTCATAAAACACTTCCAATGGATGGGTTTAGGACTTAGGGTTTTACAGATTAGGGTTTAAGGTTTAGGGTTTATGTGTGCTTCATATATTGCCTGGAACCTGACCCTAAGTTTGTTCTCCCTAAAGGTTGCTGGAGAAGGAAATGGAAGTAGCAGGCAACCAATTCTCACCATCAATGAAATTGCCTACAGTGTAAGTGAAAGCTTGCGTTGAAGTGAGTTGCATACTCCACCGAACTCGGTGGGCAGTATTGGAACCAGGACCAGTGTTGGAGTACTCACCATAAGTGACTTTGTCTCCGGATTGCTGATCCCCATTCCACAACAACCAACCAGCCGGTTCAATCAAGCTGCCCAGTGTGGACTCAATGAACACAGTCCTGGCATATGGTTTCCATGGCCTACCCAAGTAAGTGGGCCATGTGGAAGCTGCTGGAACAGCAGCTTCCAATGTACAGGAAAGGAAGGAGAACCCGGTTGGTTGTGCTGGATCCGTCCTGCCACTCGCCGTGTACGTGTTCTGTGACCCTTGAAGTCCTGTGCGTGCCAACAGTTTGCAGTTCTGGAAAACAGCTGCAGAATTTCCGAAGATGTAGTCCACTGTGCCCAGAATGGAACAATCCGTGTAGAATTGTCGGAAAGTGTAAGTATACAAAGTGTCCTGCAGCGCATTTTAATTCAGATCATGGATCAAAGTCAGAAGCTGCAGAATAATTTGAAGAATTCTTAGCTGAACTGAACTGTTCCAGATTTGTAGCTCCTGGAAATTCGAGCAAGAAAAGTTCGAATCCTCATATCGATTCCGCCTGGAACGTGAAGCTAGTTACAAAGCTAGCCGGTTCGATGACTACCCATTTGGAAGATCGCGACAGAATCTGTGTAGTGAAGATCAGAACGGAAGATTTCGTGCACTACTAGTGTAAGAATCTGTGAAAGACATTATGTAATGTATGTATTGTTGTACCTGGTAGCCTTCAATAGAGAGGCCAGCGAAGGCAGATTGATCGCCACCTATTCGCATTGCCACAGCTTGATGACCGCTTGGTCCCGCAGTGTTTCTGATTGTCATGTCCATAGCGATGAATCCCGAAGCTTTCACAGCTGCACAGTACACAGTACGACATGCACATGAAAGATGAGGATGCATGGATCAGGTAGCCCAGTGTTTCTTTCTTCTACTGGTGAATTTTCGCCAAATTTCGACCTGAAAAACAAGATTTAGAAAGGACTTTTCACGGGGAAAAAAAAACCCAAATACGCCAGAATTCGAAGAAAAATTTAAATCCAAGTAGCCAGATTCTTATGATAAATTCCAGTCTAGGTAGTCCAGAACATAGAAGGAGTCATTTTCTTTTTTTGTCTACTTCCATATCTAGTATGTAGCCAAATTTGGGTACATGTTTTTCTGGATGATGCCACTTTGAATATATCACAAAATCCTTAAAAGAAAACCCAACTTTCCTTCTCGAACCAAGAAGAAGCTGCAACCTAGAACTGCTGCAGCAACAAGCTGTGAAAGCTGCAGAAAAGTTTGCTTACCAAGAGTGGCACTCAAGAACGTGGTGGATCCGCCAGCAACACTTTTGCTGCCAGTGAGAATAGTTAGACCAGCGCCATCGCCATAAAGCATAAGATTCTTGGCACTCTTGCCAATCGTCACTTGTTCTGAGTAGGTCCCAGCTTTGACGTAAATCACCCATCTGCTGTTGGTACCGGTTTTAGCAGCGTTGACAGCAGCTTGGATGGTCTTGTACTGGCCTGAACCATCTTGCGCAACCACTGCATTCGGAGTTGGCTTCACAGTTTGCAACAAACGGCGGTCTGCTGCTCTCATCCAACCAGGGAATGCCTGAGAACCACCTTCAATTGCACTATGCAGATCTAGTTCCATTTGGTAGCTAGACTTCGACTGCGCCAAGTGGGCGTCGTCGTCGGCCGCAGAGAGGAGGAGGAGGCGGCGGCGGTTGTGTAAGCTGGGAATCAGATTCGTCAAGCCAGTGATCTTCGTCAGCGCCGTGACTAGAGCTAGCGCATTGCTAAGGAGCTGCGTTGCGTAAGTTGCTAGGGTTCCATTGACAACGCTGGTGCTGTTCCAGATACCGAACTCTTGGATGTCTGTCAGACAAGTATCCTGAGACGTCATAGCCGCACTCAACAACTGCTGGACGTCCTGGACTTCAGATTGCAGAAATTGTAGCGACAGGGTGGAGATTTGGGAGAGTGAGTCGTTGAGCTGGTCCAAAGAGTCGCTGAGGACTTCCTCGCATGTAAGTAGTGTGGAGTACTGTGTACCGTTTTTCACGGGAGAGGAAGCTAGCAAGGCGTCCACGGCGTTCAGAGAGTCGTTGATGGCTTGCATTGCAGCCTCGATTGCGACGCGGACATACTTCTGCGGGTTGTTTGGGTCGGTTCCGTTCAGCGTGGAGCTACATACTTGTGGGTACCTGCAGGAGAGCAGCACGAAGCTCAGCTCACAACAACTTGTAAGGCCGCCACTTTACTATGACATCTCTCAGACGTACTCTAAGAAACGACCAACAACAAGAAGAAAATTCCCCGGAGGGTTCCGGGAAGCTCTTTGCTTCTTACAAGGTTCCGTTACAGATGGAGGAAATAGAATTCGCACTGACTGGAGCTGCACCGCTACTACCGTCATTATCATTCTTGTGGCCGAGTTTCACTCCCACAACGACCGCAATCACTGCGACAATGACGAGTAAGATACACGCGCTGATTGCCATACATCCCTTCCTGTACCTCCTGCTCCGGCTCATCTCTATTGGCGGCTCATGAGTTACAACACCACGCTGGCCGTATGCTACGCCATTCGACACTGCATGACCCGTTCTGAGATCAACATCCTTCGCGTAAGACTCAGAGTTTCCGAGCGACCCACCCACTACAGTGCTCGACTGCCTCCAGAGCTTCTCTCCGGAGCTATTCATAATTTCAGTTCCTCGATCACCACTGAATAATCGATCCAGACGAACCTTACAAATTACCCCGTATAATGTCACTACAATCTACTCACAGCAAAGTCTTTATCACACAAGAATCAACGTCAAAACCAAGCAGCAACTGATCTAATCATCGATCTACGACACATGAGCAATCTTCCCCTCACAATATTAACAATTCAGAATTCTTGCTGCAATTTCTGCAATGTTGTTACAGTTTGCATCCAGCAGCTGCAAAGCTCGCTGTTAATTAATTTTCTGTCCCAGCTTTTTATTGCTTGAAAGCTTCAATGCAACTGCAATCTCATGCTCAACACTAGTGAGCACAACACTAAAGCTTTGAAAGCCATAGCTACGGAGAAGGAGAGAAGGATGATGCGAGAACAGTTCCACACAACAAGACAGGTGAGCAGATCTGCTGCTGCTGCTCTCTGCCTGACAGGGGGTGGAACTGGTCCTTCACTGGTGGCGTGCATAGGATTGCTTGCTGGAAAAGCGCGTTCGCGTGTCGCAGTTAGTGAATGGTAACTAGTCCTCGCGCCGTACCCGCGGACTGTACCTCCAAAATCCCCGTTCATAACTGCCAAACACTAACTTAACTTTACTCTGACCCCACCCCCCCAAAACCCCCTTTCCAAAACACTAATTACCGTATCTACCTACCTCCCGGTGTTTTTTTTAAGGAGTTTTAGTTTGTAGCCAAAGTGGCAATTATCCATAGGAAGATGTTGAAAGCCTGGCTATGTTCCATGTGAAGATTTAGCCAAATATGGCTAATAGCTAGATATGAAGTACACAAATCTTTAATCATCCTTCCATATTTTTGGCTACGATTTTTTTTTTAATCTTGCGATTTTTTAACAAAATTTCCTCACTTTTGGTGATTAGAAACTTCCAAAATCACATTATTTTGGAATTTTGAGAATTTTAAGATTCCCTTTTTGGCGAAATTTCGCCAATAAAAAGAAGGATGCTATCCACCAGTGTCTTTTTGAAGGAGTTTTTGTTTGTAGCCAAAGTAGCGATCATCCATAGGAAGATGCAAAAAAAATGGCTATCATCCCTAGGAAGATTTAGCCAGATATGGCTGTAAAGCAAATATGAAGTACAAATCTTTACTCATCCTTCTATATTTTTGGCTAAACACTGAAAACGAAATATAGAAATCTGACGATATTTAAATTTTTCCCCTCAATTTCGTCAATAGAAAACTTCCAGAATTACCTTTTTTTTAATTTTAATTTCAATTTCTGAGGAAATTTGGCAATAAAAAAACAAGGCTGCTACCCACCTCAAAACCCTCTTCCCCCCCCCCAATCCTCTCCCCGAATCCTCGTGCTCACTAATAACACACCTACCCCCTACACTAATTGCATACCTACCCCCATTAAACGCCTTCCCCGACTGCACCACACTCCAGTCTCGTTTTTCTAGAGTTTTTGTTTGTAGCCAAACTGATGATCATCCATAGGAAGATTTAGCCAAATCTGGTTATATACCAAATATAAGGTACAAATTTTTTATCACCTTTCTATACTTTTGGCTACTCATTGACAACCCAAATATAGAGATGTAACAATTTTTACCTCTTTTTCCCCTCACTTTTGGCCCAAGAAAGCCTCCAGATTCACTGCATTTTCAAATTTTGAATTTCTTTTTTTGGCGAAATTTGGTCAATTAAAAAAAATGGCTACCACCCTCCTAGTTCCTTTGTTATTTGTGCATCACTCTGCCATTGACCCAAGTATATTAAACCTCATGTAATTCCCAAACTATTCAAGTCGAAGTGGGTTTATTAACTTTAGAGTTTATATCAAGCCTTGTTTAGTTAAATTTAATCAAATTAATTTCCAGGAATGAAAATGATTCATTCTAAGACCTCTCCCCTCCTAACAAGTTGGTGTAAGAACTCACCCCTCATATGCCTTGTGATCTACTTATGTTTAGGTTCATGATAACCTTTACTTAGTGCATTGTACAACAAGTAAAACCCACATGTGAGGAACATTCCCAAAATGTGAGGTTGGACTTGGTTACCGCCTCATCTAAGGCCTTTATTTTGAAAATGCCCTCACCTTGGAACTTTACCCTACATAGAGATCACTCAGAGAAATTGTATAATGAATTTGGAGGGCACTTCATATTGGTGGATAGTGCAGGTCCTTTACTACTAGTAGGTGTAAGGGGTAACCTACAAGCTAGTAGGTGAAAGGGGCTTCTTGTATGTGTAAAGTGCCTCTCACTCTAGTTCACACATGATCTCCATCATGCTTGATTTGTTCGTTCTTAGTCTCTTTATTGATTTGTTTTGGCCATAACAAAGACACTTTGTACCCATTTGTAAGGATTTGTGATGTACTACTTTGGGTTCAACTTCAAACCAATTTGCCAGTGGCAGCTGGACAGGGAAACATGCCTCTCCTTTCCAGGCTGCTTTTGGGAAGTAAATAAATCAAATCAAATTCGTCTTTCATTCAAATCATCTAATCGTGTTACAAAGTCTCATCATTTTGTGGTGACAGTATTAGAGTTATCCGTAAAGTAAGAAAAACATAGCACCAGAACCCTGAGTTTGGTCATGTGCAAGGTGAGATTCAAAAAAAACCTGCAAAAACGTACACTACCATTCAACGAGGGATGAAACTCAGAAAACCATCAATCTTGGTGGTAAACTGAGTTTCATCCTGTCTTTCCTTTTTCCCGAGCCGCCTCCACTGCTGCTACATATATTTTCATTGCTCCTAACTGTACAACTACTATAATTAGTCTCGAACCTCGTGCATTAAATGCTGAGTTTCAGCAATTCATACTGAGATTTAAATAAAATGTCTTTACTTAGAGGGAATAGGGGATGAAAGGACGCCCAAAGAGAGGGTGAAGAGAGGGTTACTTTACAGATAAGTCTATTGGACCGTGATGTGATTCACAACGCACACAATCCTCAATGCCCCCAAATACTGTTCGCAATTGATCATGACAACCCATTAAGTCTATCAAGTCTTATTTTGGTAACTTGCATGGAGCCCACCCTTGTCAAGAGAGCAATCATCCCAAGGTGATGAACCTCTCATTGACTACTCTCTCTATCTCAGCCTGCAGTAAAGGGGAGAAACATGTTATGCCATGTGCTGCTTGTGTACATGAGTAGAAATGCTTAGTGTGTGAGTTTTGTCTTTATACGCTTTTAATTACATGACATCTGAACCAAAAACCATAGTTGTTTCAAAGTGTGTCACAGTACTTCTTACAGTTCACTACAGTTGTTACAGGAATTGCCCCCTCTAAAAGACTACCTACTGTGCCTCCTCCCTCCAGGACTCTAGAGTCTTGTCTCTTTCTCCTCCCCTTGGACCCAATCTGCTAATAATGCATAACCTGCCACTTTCAGCAAATGGGTGGTGTTCACAAGAGATGTGCAAATGTCAGGTTCCCGTTTGTCTAGGAGACTGAGCCTAAAGCATTCAGGACCTAAATTTCATGACCTTCTTTCTTTACAAACAAGAACCCTGTCTTATGAATATGTAGAAGATGTGAAAGCATCATGTTGAAGTTGTGGGTCATGTTGGTGGTGGAGTCACAGCCATCCATGGTGTTGGAGTTTATGTGTAGGCTAAAGCCCCAGGTTGGGAGGCATTCCCAAAATAAGTGAGCTAGGACAACACAGCACAGCATTTTGGGAATGTCCCCCACCCCCCAAGCTTTACCCATCATAAAGCACAAGGGGAAGGTTGTCATGGAACTAAACTTAGATAGATCACAAGCTAGAATGCAACTCTGGAGAGTTTCCTGCCTGTCTTCTCTGCAGCATCATTAAATTGTCATTACTAAGTGTCATTACAATTTAACCTAGTGTTACGGACTTTAGTGGTAAATCTACTAACACCAAGCTAACATTTTAGAATTGACACATCACACATTTAAATCATTAACTATGATGATAATTTTATAGGAGACTATTCATACATGCCATATCAAGTTACCATTAATAGTTACATCTAAAGAAAGCATTAACATTTCTTTCATAATCATTCAGACTTTGTGATAGGAGTTCTCAATAGGTATCCATGTAAAAAGTTATCAAGTTCAAGAAGCCCTATTTAGATAGGTAGGTGGGTCCATGAGTGGGAAGGTGAATAGTTGAATAGTTCGATAGGTATGTGACTAAATATGTAGATAGATGAGTAGGTAGGTGGGTATGTAGGTAAGTAAGTGGGTGAGGGTGCATAGGAGAAGCATGGAAACATATTTTGTTGATTTAGTATTGATTTAAAGTGGCCCTTTCTAAAATGCTATCTAACATTGTGTTTCTCTACAAGAATTTATATGTTTTTTTAAAGAGTTGATATTAAATTAACACCCATTTTACATTGAGTGCTACTTAGGATTCCATCTAAGATTTGATATTAACTAACATTTTTGATGTGAATGCAACAAAAAAAACTTGCCTCCTTTAACATCAACTCAACATTAGCATCAACTTAACATTAGGTGTGATTGTAGCTTGAGGTAAACAATGTAACATCACTTCCTAATTTTACTTTGTTTCAATTCATGAATAGAATTGGAATGACAATAAAAATAGTTGATCATATGTAACTTAACAATTTGTTGTTCTATTCTACATCTTGTGATTACCAGCCCACAATCACCTCCCCTTAATGATCCCCCCTTGAGCAAGATGTTAGGTCCGTGTTCACTCCTACCTTAATTTAGTTACCTTGTTATTGAAATGTTACAAGATTTATCAATTGCAAGGCAACATCTTTGTTTGGAATAGTAAAATTGTTGTTGTTGGAACCTTGTATGTGATTACTTGATTTATATACATACACCAAACCTAAGGAAGATGCAAAGATTATTATTTTAAAAAATAATAGAATTAATTTTAGTGAAGTTGATTAATGGTTCAATTTGAAAATCAAGGATGGATAGAAGGGCCCTTAATTCATTTCTCAACTACCTACAACAAATTGAGAATGGGGATAAGGGGTGAGTCTTGAAGTGGAGGAAGTTGAGAAATAACCAAGCCTATCACTATCATTCTACTTAAAATGGAGGATGCTTGCATATTTGTAACGTTATGGATACTCTTTGGAAAAAGTAAGTAACAAAGATAGAAAGGGGAAAGCCTTTTCACACTTTTAAGCTTCAAACAACATTGGCAAGATCATGTAGGAAAACATTTACTTGTTCGTGTAAATAGTCAAAAATTTCAATCACCAAAAAGAAGAATTGATCAATGGGGTGCGGGTTGCAATGACACCTCTACTTTGTTTGAATTTCACATTTGATGTTACAAATCCTTGAATTGAACATTATCAAGGAAATATTGTTCATGTTGGGTTAGTTATGACAACATTGGCCAAGTCACAAAAACCTATATTTGGTGAACATGATGTCAATTCATCAATTATAATAGTTGAACATTATTGAAAGAAAAGTGTATAATTGTTCTTGTACAATATGGAAACTTGTTTATTGAATAGGGTCGAAATTTTTTTAAGTGTACCAAAATCATGACATAACGTCACCATTTTTTGTATTTTTTACCTAATCCTTTTCTATCATGTAAGAACACATTTATGGATGATTATGATAAAATTTAAAATTGTAATGGTCTAAAATATGGTTCTTATGAAATATTTGACACTTTTTGATTCATTACTTTTTATGAGGATCAAAATATAAAGGAGAAAAGGACTATAATAAGGACTAAGCCCTTTTCATCCTTGGTGGTACACCTTAAAAGGATTTTCATCCAACAATGCAAGCAAAAGTGTCCCAAATTACATCATGCATCATGTTGAGCTTGCTACCATGGGCACATTGCAAAAAATGAACACTCATTGGGTCTATTAATTACATGCACACACATTAGGGAATGCCTACAATTAAAGAAGGTGTAAAAACCCAAGTCATGTTCAAAGTGCCATGGAAAATGTAGTCAAAATCTTGAAAAAATTGGTCTAATTATACATTAAGCACCAAACCCATACTAAAACAAAATAAAATGTAACATTAATAAACATCATGAAACTTGGCAAAGAGCATGTTAAAGAAGGTATGATGTTGCAAATGCTCCAAGATGGAATCTTAAAATCGAGTTACTTGTTGTCCAATGAACTGTTCATAGGGAAGATGTCACAACCGTAGCCTTGGGCTCATGACAAGGCAAGGGCTTGCAAAGGTGCAGGCCAAAAATGAGTTTGGGAATCACATTTTATACTCCTGAAAAGTGCAAGAGAGTGGGAGGGAATGAACCCCACACTCTCAAATGAACCCCCACTTTGGGAAGTTGGAGCCCCAATGGACTCCAAAATCTTTAAAGGGCGATTACAAGGATCAAAATTCATTGGATTGAAATATTCCCTATATCATTGGAAAGCTCTTGGAACGTAGATATTTAAAATGGGCTAGCATCACCCACTTGGACACTTAAAACACAAGTTATGGACAAAAGAAGGGTCGGGAGTCAAATTGACAGTTTGATTCCTGACCACTATAAGTCAGGAATCGCCCCGATTTCCTTGTGTGCAGGTGGAGTGCCACATACCGTTAGAAACCTTTCAACAAGAGCTATAACTTTGTTTTAAACCTCATCTCAATTAGAGGTCTGCACGCAAATTTATGGGCCCCCAAAATTGCGGAAATCCCAACTTTGGGAATTTCGAGACTCCCACTTGGGAGTCCCGAAACAAAATGTCATTTGGGTGCTGGCCCCGTGGCCAGGCACAGAGTATACTATGAAGGGGAAGGTGGTGGCTTCCCCCAAGTCTGGGCCGTGGTGAGTTTTGTGAATCCAAGTTTGCCCATGGCTCATCCATGCACCAAAAGTGCTCCAACTATGCACTAAGCAACTTGTTCTTCGGTTTGTGCAAGTCCGTGTGAATGATTAAAGTGCTTGTCAATCTTCCTAATCCCATCCCAAAGCTCCAGCACGCCCCTCTAGCCCTGAAATGTTACGAGCAAGAGAATGTGCCCCAACTTCCTATTCTTCCATTGTTTTCATCTTAGACTCACATTTGAGTTTATTGGGGAGGTTAAGAGTGCGTCAAAAGAAAACGCACACGTGTTAAGGCCAATAATAGGTCATAGACTATTTTATTTAGTGTTGATCAAATGGAAAGGCACTAATGTTGACTCAAATTAAAGTTTTTAGGAAGGATGGACATTAGTCTATCCAAAATTGGTAATTACAATATATGCCACAAGGGATTAATTACTTAAATAACCTTCCAAAACTATGGTAACTATAGAAATGACTAGTCCAATTCTTTTATAAATTAATAAAAGGAAGACTTGCTTATGGGTTAAAGGTTTCATTTAGGTCATTAAAATACCTTAGACCTAAAAGTCACCTAAACATTTGAAAAAAAAAGGAATCAAATGAAGCAAGGGATTCTATGAAGGTGAAAGAAAGGGGTAAGAAACAAAGTATATGGAAAGCCCTTGCACAAAACAATGGGTTAAGATTCCAAAGGCCACTTGGATATCAACAACCCAGAGAGCAAGTTGGTGTGTTGGGCATCTTCCAACAAAGCATCTTTGACAAAGGGTGATGTGAATGATGGTGAACTTGTCAAAATTCCCAAGACTCTAATACCATATGATGGGGTGTAAATTAATATTGCTAAGGTGGCAAAATTAAATGACAAGTTAAAAGGGGACCAAGCAACACATTTCCGAGGTTGAATAAAAAGGCTTATCGCACAAAGTTAGGTTTATAGATTTTCATATGCAAATGGAATTATTATAATAAGACCTATGATATACATGTTTCATCTATAATGGTTGGTAACAAACATGAAGGAAATTAATTGGCTATATATTGTGAAACCTTAAAGAATGTTAAAGCAAACAATGCAATTTATAAAAGGACTATTTTGACAAATTCCCATGGTTGATGGGATCATAGCATAATGACATCAACTTTGTAATTTCAATGGTTGTAAAATGAAGGAAATTCAAATACATAAAATGTGCAAACAAAAGGAAGGAATTTAATGATGTCCCCACTTGCACTTCTTGAAACATGATTCCTTTTAAGTCTTGACATAAGTTGAAGGCATTCACCATGTTAAATTGGAGGACAAGTCTAGGCGAACGTTTAAGATGAACTAGAGGCCATGCACCATAAATTCACATTCGCCTTTAGTGATTACTTTGAATTGGTGCAAGGAGAAATATGTTACAAAGGTGTCCCAAAATTGGAAGCATAAGGCACAATTGGCAAGTCAACAACACACCTTGACTATGGCAACATGATAAACACCACTTGAAAGCTTGGTCATGGCTAAATGATGTGCCATTGCGAGGATATGTGTAATGTGACAAGGGATTTTATCATGTGCAACATGAAAACACAATTCAAACAACTAAAGGAATGCACTTATAAAGTTTTCCAAGTTAAAACAATTTCAAAGGTGTTCAAACACCATCTTGAAAGGGTTGGTTATAAACAAGTGGTGTGTGCATCAAAATGCTTTCTTGAAGGATTCAAATGAAAGTTGAAGATCTTGATCTAATTTGTAGTCTTTCAAGAAGAGAGGGAAAAAACATCTAAATCAAAATATAGAGCCATGAAAGTTGAAATGATATTTGAAGATGTGGGGGTAAAAGATAATGGTGCAAGGGAATGCACATTTCAAAGATTAAACTACAATTCCATTACCATTGGTCACCACCACCAATCCATGATGGTCTGCAATGCTCTCATAATCAAAAGTCTAGTACCATTGAAAATTTGACCACTAAGGTAGATAGGCTAGTGAGCAAACAGTTAAAACATCAAAGTATGTTGAATCTTGACATATTGTTCCTTTATTACTAAAGCTCAAGAACATTTGTAACACTCCACCTAACACTTTCAATGCTACAAAAATTGCTCAATTTTATAATGGTATGAGGAAGATATGGGGTGCTCAATGTAAGGGGATTTGGTGTTTAATGATGGGTGAATTAAAACAAATTAAGATTTTGAGCTTAAAATTTTTTATTGTTGCATCTTTGCTTTTGGACTACAAAGAAGTTTTGTTAAGCATTAGTTGGCACGCCCATCATCGTTTAAATTGCTCAAAATAGACTAAAAATGAGGAAAATATGGAGCTGGAACTAAAGAGGGGTCTAGAGCTATTTTTTCAAAAAAATTGAAACACATTATCGCTCATCCTCTCCCTATGTTTTATGGGTTGCTCCTTTATTTATGACGCTCCAAAAACATTTGTAACCCTCTAGCTTACACATCCAATGACACAAAATCACTTAATTTGATTAGGAATGGCAAAAATATTGAAAACTATTTGATAGTAGGTCTATGTTCGGTGATGGGCAGTTCTACCCTACTTGACCACGACCCATAACAACTTCTTTAAAACCCGTAGATCACATGCCTAAGTGAATCCATGGCCAAGGGTCAAGTAATGTGGGTGTGAGAATATTCTTATGCCACAGATCGAATACCCACCTGTTAAGAAGAACCTTCATCCAAAAAGCCCATTACGAAACACAACCATTATGAACATCAAATGTGAACAACTATACAAAAACTATTTTGTGGACTTTGAAATGGAACCCACATATCAAGCATTTGCTGAGTTTCCTGGGGGTGATGGATAATGACACTTATAAAATCACCTTTTTAAGGAATGGGTTCCATTGCAAATATTGTGAACAACAACACTAATGTAGTAACAACCATTTTGGGACTTTTTGGGGGGTTATGTGGGAAACGTCCTCAATATTTATGAATGAGTTTTGGGATTTTTACATCCATATGCTGAGGTGATTATGGATGCAAAATTTATACCTAGGTCAAAAACTGTCAGTGGGCAGCTTAATATGTGATATAATAACTCGGGTATGAAGGTACAATGAGGAAGAGGCACATCAGTGAGACAGCCCCTAAAGATGGTTATGTGCCAACAGAACAAGCAGAGCAAGTGAAGTGAACACATAAAATGATTTAAGTTTGTTTTATGAATGCCCAGATCAAAGACTAGCTAGTCTGAAAATTCATTCAGAACTAGAATGAGGACACAATTGTTTTGATGGAGCTGACAGAGTTCATCCAAGCTTGAATGTCAACTAATGAATTTCAGTTGGCCCCAATTTTCCACTTAGTGGCTCCATACCCTAAACAATTCTAGGCTATTTAACCTCCTCTATTTTTAGGGTTTTTTCAAACTCCAGACAGGACAGCCAGGCTGCTATGTGGGACCATGGGTATCCTATAGTACCTACCCCATTGGTGGGCCAGAATGAACCAGCACCCACCAGTGCACCATGGGATTTATGTGACCCAACACCCCCAGTTGAAAACCCCTTAGGTGTGGATTAACCACACCTGAGTTATCAAGGTTCCACCTTGGTAACCTATCATATAAAACCTTCTACTTCCCCTTCACTCTACATAGGTGACTACCTATGTAATTGGGTAATTATGATAGGTAAGCAGGAGGGAAATGTAAGTGGTTACTAGGTAGGTAGGTAGGTAGATAGGTAGGTAGATAGATAGGTAGACTAGGTAAGTATATGGGATGTCATGTGCTACCATATCAAAGTGCCTGCATCCATCATTGTCTACAATTATAAACACATAATAACAATCTTTATATTGAACCCCACACACACATAATTCTTGGTTTTCAAAATTAACTCACTTGCAACTTAGAAGAACCAAGCACAAAAACATAAAGAAACTTGCAAAACTCAAAAACATAAACACATTTACTTCACACAATGGTTTGAAATCTCAAAAACAAAGAATGAAACTGTAAAACTTGCACTTGGGGTATTACCCCCCCCCCCCCCAAACAACAAATAACCATAACCCGTTTCCCACTAATATATACTATTTTAAGACCTAATAATTGACCCATATGCCTAAATAAGCTGAACAACCTAGTTACACCACCACAAGGGAGATGGCCATGCCTCTCACAACTATTGCAAATTTTAGGGTTCTCTGAATGATTATACACCCATGACTGTAGATTTGGAACCCCATTGTCTTAGTCAAATCTAGGTCATAAGCATAGCCCTGAATGATAATAGCAGGAAAACAAAAGGATTTTAAGCTTGGAAACATTAGCAAATAGGTTGGGAACTTTCATTGTTCACTTGTGGATAGTTTGTTTGTAGGATGGAATTTTTTTTGCTTGTAGGGTGCAGATTGTTGGCTCAAAGGCTGTAAAGTGTATGATGTGTTTTTTTTTTTTTTTTCAAAACATTGAGCCCCCTCACTTCCAAATGGCATATTTTTGCTCATTCCTTATTGGTTCATTGGGATTTTTACAACATTGGAAGTGCTAGGTGGAGGGCTACAAATATTCTTTGAGCTTCTAAAGCAAAGGAACAATGTATGGGGATTTGACCTCAAAGCCACTTGGTGATAGGCATAATTACCTATGTTCTTAAATGTGATTTTAGAAAGTGGCAAAATCAAGTGGCGAATGGAATTACTACTAATGAGATTAGTAAAACGTCCCAGAAGAGATCAGAAAGATATTAACAAAGTGTTCGGTCATAGGTGGTGTTCGGTCATAGGGCAGGCTACCCTATCTCTGAGCACTTCAACAAATAGAGAAAATTTGGGTGACTTCTCCTTAATTTGGATTCTAATATCACACCTCATTTTTCTACTTGTACAAACATTGAAAACACATCATTTTTTTCCTAATGTATATTGAAGGCAATAATATTCATTTAAGATTGTACAGTGTACACCACATTTCATAAAGACCTATGAGAGAATTTGTAGTAAGCTATCCTTACAAAGCATAGTTTTGCATCTGCTGAGGGTGGGTATTTCAAAAAACACAATGCACACCTCTATGGGCATTACATTTTTTCAAAATGCCCACCCTTGTTCACTTTTTTCTTCGGATACCCAATGGGTGGATACCACTAGATACCTGCCAAGTATCATGGGGAAAAAGTTATATTAATTTCTTTTTTTAAATCTTGTGGTCTTTACACCAGGTAAAGATTACAGACCAGGGCATTGAAAACATTCCTACTAACCTCCTTCTTGGCCTTTACCCACCAAATACCCCTCACTAAGGTAGGTAGGTAGATAGGTAGGTAGGTAGGAGTTCAGTAGTTGAGGGAGGTTGATAGGTAAGAATGAACCAAGTGGAACCCATTGTTGGTAAGTAAGTTGGGGTTCATTCTTCTATCTGCTTGTGCTCTCAGTCTCTACTTCTACTTCTACAACACTAGTTTCACCAAACTCAGATCATATTCGGTTTCTGAAAATTTGTAACTATCCTCAAGGGTGTTGGCTCATTGGTATAGCCCCGTCTGAGACCCTGAGATCACAAAAGGTTCTGGGTTCTCAAATCCAGTGGTGAGCAGGTGAAACTCTTGCTGGCCCTCTCCAATGAGCTTGACTTGGAGGTGGCAAGGGCTTGTCAGGTTAGGTCAGTTGTGCTCCCCAAAAAAACAAAACAACAACATCACAAGAATGGACAACGGCCCCAAAGGAAAGAGAAGCAAAACTGCCAGTCTAGAGCCATATATCCTTCCATTTCATGTGTGCACTGTGGACTCAGTACTCAGTACCTCATGATGGAAGCTGAGCTACAAAGGTTGTTCTTTACTCTTTGATGACAGCAGCCGCATCTGTGGCAGCTATCAGTTGCTGATTTGCTCTATACCCCTGAGTACTGTACCAGCATGTCCACTGTACAAGAGCTGTGAAACTTTTGCAACATGGCTGCTGCAGATAGGCCGAAAAAGCTCTTAAATTTGATGATTTCAGTACAATCCTGTCCCTAGAGAAAAAGCTGCCAAAAACTGGAGAATCAACAGTTCCTCACCATGCTTGTCAGTCCAAATAATGAACCCAGGCCACTGTTTTCATGGTAGACTGCACAAAGTATCAAGCCAATTAGCTTAGCTGCTGAGAACTGTGGCTAGCCTGAAACTAAGATAATGGTTTTTGTGGGTCCAAATTATCACTAGCCCATGCTTACATGCTTGCAATCATATTTTTGGAAAAAAAAGAAGAGGAAGCAGAAGATAAACAAACCCAACTATAAGATGATCTTGCTAATGAAGGGGAGCCCGAACCCAACCCAATTGCTGAACATATAGACTTCCTTGGATTTGATGATTTACAAGAAGCTGGAAGATAAAGACAACATTGCTTACCATAAGTGCATATTGGATTCCACATTCTATGTTAGACTGCAACTGGCAAAGTCCAGAGAAGATTCCTCTTGTTCCCATGTGCTTTCAAATGTTTGCAAAATGCTAATTTCACCAGATTACTTTTTTCTTTGTACCTCTGTACTTTTTCTGCACAAAAAACTGAGTGTCAACAGGTTGACAGGATCCAATATCCAATTCTGAAAACAAAAAAGGTTGTAGCCACTAAAACAAGTTTATTTGAACTATTGAGCCCACTTAATGCACTTGAAACCAAAAGTTTACATCAAATTGAACTTTCAATGTTTGTGTAAGACTGGTTGGGAGGGCTGGATTATCTGGGGACTGCTTTAGCAGCCCACAAGCTCAGAAAATCCACCATCTCTTCGCTTCCCCACTCTGCCAATCACCCAATAACATCAATCACTTTATCCATGGAATATGGGCTTAGCAACTGCACATGAATAGCATGAAAGAAAAGACCTTAGGGTTACTTGCATCATTGTCACACAAGGGTGACACTTTCTAAACAAGCAAAGCCCAAATCTTTCTGTCACAGATGCAAAATCCTTAGTTCCTCCAGTTAGATTGACCTAGTGACACCCAATGCAGTTGGAATGACTGTATTGCATACAACTAGCCAGATCCAAAAACCACAAATCCAACATCAAGTCTGATGTCAAACGTACCAGCAGCATAGTCAAGAGCAGTCCCTTTATCATTACTCTCAGCATGTATGTCTGCTCCAGACTCCAAAAGCATCCGTGCAATGTTGATATTTCCCTTCAGTGATGCCAGCTTCACACATAGAATGCAAAACATTATGTGCTCCATTGCAACTCAGTCAAGATGAATGATTCCAGTCCAGTTCCAAAACAAAGGATAACCAAACAGGTTCCTCAAATACCAAGGAACAACAAAAACCAGTCACAACTCTCTGAGCCAACACATCTTATCCCCTTTTGAAGCTTTCAAGCACTTCAATAAAACAACCTTCTCAGAATTGGAAGCTTTTTGCTCTTTTGAATTGATTGACTTTCACTCTCATGATGGCTATTTTTAGAGAGAGCGGTGGTGATGGTCACCAATGAATATACCTGAAGTGCAGTGTTGCCACTCTTGTTGCGTGTTTCTGTTTGAGCACCTGCTTTTAAAAGTGTCTCAACAACCTGTTCAACTCAAAAACAAACACACAGCAGAACGAATGAGTTTGCTCATACTCAAGAAGAAGAATTATGACATCATCTCTGGCTGCAAGGAGAAGCAAGTGCTTCATAATCCTGAGGGTTACTGAGGTGGAGATCTCTTCATGAACATGACATGAAATTCTGAAATTCTTCTTCCTCTCACACTCAGAAGTCCCTACATTCTGCTGTTTTGAATGCTTGTTTGATCAAAGGGAACCCCAGCATAGCTATAACCTTGTTCATGTTTATGACTTTCAAGCATAGATATTACAAAATTCACATCAGAAGTCCCTACATTCCGCTGTTTTGGATGATTGTTTGATCAAAGGAACCCCTGGATAGCTATAACCTCATTTGTGTTTATGACTTTCAAGCATGGATATTGCAAAATGCACATCAGATGTCCCTACATTCCACTGTTTTGGATGCTTGTTTGATCAAAGGAACCCCAGCATAGCATAACCTTATTCATGTATATATGATTTTTGAGGCATGAATATTGCAAAATGCACATCTACTGGCCAGCCTTGAAGGTGGAATTGTAAAGATGGCCTAAGATAAGCCTATGCATGGTGCTATCAGCTCTTGATGCACTGAGAGTCTATAGTCCGTTGTCCATACCTCAGGCTGTTCATAAAAGGATGCCAGATGCAAGGCCGTCCAACCAGCTCTTTGCTCACTTGGCAAATCAATATTGACCTCCTCCAGTGTCACAAGGCGCTTCACCAGCTCCACATGCCCTCCCTTGGCTGCATCCTTGAGAAGCTCATTCTTGTCAGCAGAAGAGCCATCAGCAGATGCTGCTGCTGATGATGATGATGATGACGACCTAATAGTACCACCCCTGACCGAAGCTCCTCCTCCTACTTCTAATCTCACCCAGTGAAAATTCTCCCAGCAGCAGTTCCAATGGATTTGCACCTGATTTGCCAACAAAAACGCATTCTTGGTTCTAAATCCCGCTTGAGCCGTCTTGCTTGAGACGATAGAACTACGCGAACTGAGACGAAGAGACGATGACGACGACAATGATGCCGATCTTGATGATGCCGATGATGAAGATGAAGTTGAGAAACATGCAATTGAGATCATGGCACGTTTGCCGTTGCTTGAGATACAAGGAGGGGAGAATGATGAGGCATGCGGTTGGTCGTCAACGTACCTCACCGGTACCATCACCATCGCCGCTCTACTACTACTACTGCACAATGAGATCATCCTCGCTGCACAGAGACTCTCCTCGCACTTACTGCTTCCTCTGCTTCTTCGTAGATGGATAGCGTATGCACTCCGCTTGCACCTACAGCTGGTGTTTGGTCTTCAAGCAACAGGGTTCTTTGCAGACGGTGTATGCACTTAGAACAAAGGATTTTGCTCCATAGCTCGCTTTAACAAAACTTAGTGGAAAAGGGTTTTGAGCTTTGACTTCCTTTGTTTGTTTGTCGTTTGCAGCTGTTTGCTTTTACACTACTTTCACAACAAACTTTTCCCTGGGTCAAGACTAGCAGCTTCCCTTTCCAAGACTTCCATATCTTGCCAACTAAGAACAGTTGCAGAATTTGCAAGAATTTGCCAAATTAAAGTGAGTCTTGCAAGACATACACTTGCAGCTCCAACAGGATTTTGTCATCAGAGAATGAACCAGAAGAAGACTTGCAGAACTTGCAAGAATTGCAAAACTCAAGTGCCACTTCCAAGGCTACAACTTCAGCAAGTCAGACACTTGCAGCTCCATCAGGAATTGTCATCCGAGACTGAACCAGAAGAAGATTTGCAACACTTTCAGGAATCACAAGACTCAAGTGACCCTTACAGGATTTCTTCATCAAGACACACTGCAGGAACAAGACTTATCACCAGAGAATGAACCAAAAACAACCTTATGCAAGTCAGTGCGAGAGAGAGACTGACAATGTTGAGTTTCAGAGCAAAACAAGGCATTCATCGAGAGATAGCATGATTGAAGCTCAAAAATTTCATGCATGTTCATCAAGACACTGCATCTTATCATAAAAGAAACACAAACTATCTCTTTCCATTGTAAAGTTCCAGTGACTTGCCATGGGCATTTTTGAAGCAGTTCAGCAAACAGTATTGCGCACAAACACTGTTACTTTCTCAAATGATGCATTTAGGAGGGAGTTTCAGTGTTGAGCTTCGTGACATATTGCAACATAACGGGAAGTCACGATTGTCCTGGAACAATGTGTCATGGAACATGCTCTCAGACCAGTTAAGTCGTGTTAAAAAGCAGGAGCTCATTCTGGCATCTTAGTTAATGTAAGGTGCAAGTAACTTAACCAGGCTGCCATTCCAAATTTCCAACAGCAACCCTGGTATCACTGGACAAGAGATAAATCACATTGTTTATTAAATTGCCAAATAGAACAACCCACAAAGACTGTACACAAATCCATACATGTGCACCTTGTAAATGAAGATTTTGTCTAATCCAATATGATTACAATTCAAAGTGCCACCTCTTCTTCTTCCTCACCATCATGGCTCCCCCAGCTCTACACAAAGATCCACAAGAATATCAGACGACAACCTCACAAAAAAAATTACCACAATTCCCACTTTTGCTGAAGACACCACCTAAAAATGGTGATTGCCAGGAGGATCAAATGCCCATTGGTGAAGTATACTCTACTAGCAAGCAAAGCCAGTGGGCCAAAACTCTTTTGTAGGATTGTTATGAACAAAGCATCCATGACCAATCAGCCAAGCTAGAAAAGCAAAGGAAAGTACTACACCTCCTGGTAAGCCTTGAGCCTTGACAGCTTTGACCTGAAACACTGATCTTTTGAAACCTTATGGCAGCCTCAAATTAAATGATAAGAACTTAAGATAATCTCTGAAAGTAGTTTAGATGCCAGTTTCATGATCCTCAGCCATTTCACAATATGACCAGCTCCTCACTTCAACATCCACCCTACTGATAACTGAAAACCAGTTGGCGGAGATTCTCACCTTCCCAGAAAACAGCACAGTTGGCTTTTTCAGATAACAACCATGAGCATCCTGTAAAGCAAAAACTGCATGTCAGGCTTCACCAACACAACAGAGCCAACTCCAGAAGAATGGTCAGCTACAATGGCTAAACTAGATTCTACGAAACGTGGCTGATTGTTGAAGTGTGCACATACAAGGAAGGATGGTGGACACCTCTCACTTGCTGTCAAGAAAAAGAGCGTCAAGGCTATATCAAACCAGGATCCCATGCACACCTGGGGGGCAGACAGGTTGCCAATTAAATAGCAGAGAAGAGAATGGATGTACAGGGGAAGGAGACAAGAAGAAAAACCCATAAGCAAAAAGCACAGGGCCAGAATCTTTTCAACAGAGAAGCGCAAAGAGAAGTGACCAGATGTTTAGAGTTTGAGTTTAACAAAGCAAAAAACTCCAATTATGATATCTCAAGACATTGGCTGGCATATGATGGATATGATCCTATGACCTACAACAGTCAGTGCAAATGAGGTGATAGGATTTGGGATGGGCTAAACTTATAGACAAAACCATGCAGACTATACAAGTTTGAACCAAATTCCCCAAGATTTACAATAGGTATCTTAGACTCAAAGGTTATTCTGAAGCAAGACTGGGAGCTATGAGAAGTTGAGCACCTGTAAATGACAACTAAAAAGAGGACAAGATAGAAGCCAAGCTTCAGCAATCGGTAAGTCTTCTCATACTCCAAATGATTGAAAATCTCTGTGACATCCACCAAATGCTGTTTCCTCAAATATCTGTCATAACCCCCAAAATGCAGCATGAATTGCAAACCCTAAACCTATGGTGTCAACCATCCCTCTCCTGGCATTTGTACCCGAGTGATCATGACAGAAACAAATTTGTCTAGGAGCTATCATCCAGGTATCAGAAGCAAAACATGCTACATGTATTTATTGCAGAAACTTACAGGCGAGCGTGCAGGTACACGAGAGGCACGTTGATCAAGAAGATAAGCCAAACTCGGCACAGAAGCAGGAGCACAGTCATTCCTGCATGAATCATAAACTCTAGTTCGATAACCTTGTTGATGCGTTTAGCGGTGTCAAAGGGATTGATGTAGTCAAATTCCAGATCCGATAAACACATGAGCTGCAGACAAGGAAAGAAAAACACTGCAAGCTAGTCAAAAGCACCACAGTTTTGAAGCTGATCGATTGAAAGGACCGAACAATCACCGAGAAAAAAAGCATCACCTCGACAGGAATCCAGGCAAAAACTTTAAATAAATTCCACTTCAGCTTCAAAGAAATAATCGAAAGAAAAGAATGAGCCAGAAAGGAGAAGCCACGGCAACAAGCTCAAAAGACGAATGATCCAGATATTTGAGAGAAGGAATCAAGCAGAAGCAAAGGCATGTATACCTGGTATACCAAGATCCCAAGGAGTAACGCCACTGCGAGGAAACAGATGAGCCATAGGACCACATCTCCCGCCATGACAAAAACAGGCCTCCAAGGACCACCAACAAGCGATGCTCAAGATTCAACTCCAACTCTCCATAATTCTCCAATTCCCCGATTACGACAAGAGTAGACACAACTTCGCGATTGCACAATTCTCCTCCAAAGATTCCGCAATTTCTCACCCGCGGTCTGCCCGGACTCCCACCTTGCCTCCCCTCCCGACCTCTCTCGCGCGCGCTTTCCACCCACACCCCTCTCTCTCTCTCTCTCTCTCTCTCTCTCTCTCCCGCTCTTCCGCAATCTTAGGGTTAGGGTTTCAACAAACTTTTCATCCATGTTCAGAAGAAGATTCTGTTTTGGATGAAACTGTTGCTGCAGCCCACACTGGCATTTTGATGGTGGAAATAGCCAAGTCACAAAAGAATTATACAAATCTTAAAGTTTGGCTCTGCCTTGCCTGGGCCCCTCTTCCCTTTCAGCCTTGGGCCCTTCTTCCCTTAAAGCCTTGGGCTTTACCCTACACTTCAAAATTTTGTGTTGTTACTTGTTGCCAGTGTTGGTCAGTTATCACTTTCTTAGAAGCTAGTGAGGTTCAGGTTACTTATACATTTTGACTCACTTTGTTGCAGGAGGATTCAAAAAAGATTAGTGGTGCATTTGGAGGGCACCTAATATGAATGATTATGCTTCCTCAAATCGAAGAGGAAGGGATATTGTGCTTACTCCTTGGAAAAAGAGCCCCAAGCTTGAATATGTGACGAAATCATCACAATAATTGCACAAGGAAGGAGCAATAGCACCTTTACCAAAAGAAAAAGAACAAAGGAACAAGCCATACACAAACCCAAGATCAGGAGTGTGAGCCAACATCAAAGTCATTCAAAGAATCCCAAAGAAAGGAAAGGAAGTCAAAAGAAAATCCAATGCAAAAGTAGAAGGAAAGTATCAATATGTTAAAAAAATGTGGGGGTTTGTGAGAATACATGCAAAATGTTTGTCAAAGAAGGTGGAAGAAATCTAATGGGATTGGGTTGAATCAAGTAGTTGAGTTGAAATACATCAACTTGCAAAGATTGAGAAATTTTTTGAATAGAAAGTTCCATTTGAATTGGGTTCATTTTGAAACTCTCTAGTGAATATTGAAATACCTTGGACTTATGAAACCCAATACACCCAATCCAATATCAAGTGGCGATAAAAATGTTCGACCAAGCTCACCTAGTGCCTAGACATAGAGTTAAAGCAAGCTCCCAATGTATATTGGCATAAAACCATTACCTTGCAAAAGTGGCAATGGTCATGTTCCTCATTCCCAAGGCTCAAAATTCCTTCTAATCGAATTGTTTCTTGTCCATAAAATGTCAAATATGGGAACATTCAACCAAGGTTAAAGCTCTTCCTATCTTAACACCTTTGAAAGCTACAAAAATAGGATCATGTAAGGAATTAATGTATGGATTACCAAAAAAAAGCTATCAAAATATTTCCTTTCAATAACTCAATTCCAATTTGGAAAGGTTAGGACAAACATTTTGTCAAGCTCTTAACATCAAATTCCAAAATGCATATGGTGTTCTTTGAAACTTGATTGTCATGAACAACCAATTTATGTCTACCGGTAAACTAAAATCGTTTTTGTTCAAAGGCTAAGTCTATTGAACTTTCCTTTGCAGAATGGCTTGTCCAAGGTTCTTCCCCTAATGTGAGAACTAACACAATAAACTGAACAAGTAGGATTTAACTTGAATCTTGGGGTCAATTTTCGCAACCCTACTTTGAGGGAACTGTGAGGATGAAACTCACACTCCCAAAATTGGGACTTGGGAGTCCTCTGGAACTCCCGAAACTTCAAAGTTTGATTGCAAGGGTCAAAACACCTCGCATTGGGTTTTTCTTTATATCATTGGAAATCTATTGAAGTGTAGATGTCGAAAATGGCCTCGCATGGGCCATTTGGACATCTGCAGCACAAGTTATGGCAAAAAGAAGGGTCGGGAGTCAAACAAGCAGTTTGACTCTCAACCACTAAAAGTTGGGAATCGACCCGACCCCTGTGCGTGCAAGTGAAGTGCGACACACCATTAGAAAGCTTTCAAGGAGATCTACAACTTTGCTTGAAACCTCATCCCAATTAGAAATCTGAGCAAAGAGTTATGATCATGCAAAGTCTCAGGAGTCCAAATCGGGATAGTTTCGGGACTCTTCCTTGGGAGTCCCAGGACAAAAAGCCATTTGGATGTGGGTGTTGCGGAAAGGTACAAAATATACTATATGGGGGAAGGTGGTGGCTTCCCCCGAGTCCAAGCCGTGGTGAGTCAAGTGAGTCCAAGGTTGCCCGTGGCTTGTCTTAGCACCAAGGGTGCTCCAAAATGTGATCTAACCAACTTGTTGGTTGGTTTGATGCAAGTTCGAGTAAGTGAATAGCTTGTCACTCTTCCTAGTCCCATCCCAGAGCCTTAGCACGCCCCTCTACCTCTTATAGTGTTGAGAGCTAGGAGTGTGCCCCAAGTTCCTCACAATTCCATTGTGAGAGTAATTTAGACCCAACTCGAGTCTAACTAGGGCTTGGGAGTGCGTCATCAATGATCCCCAATTCACCTTGCACAACTAGGAGAATAAGTGTGTTCAAATGCACCTTAATTTGAGTCTTGTCCACCTTTTGCCCTTGATGAAGTTGTGAACAAGATTTCATATATGGTCACACATATGGGGGATTGGGTTCCAACACACAACAATGTACCAAATCAATACAAATATATTTGGTTTGCCACAAGGCTAAGGTTATCAAAGGACAACTTGCTAATGGTCCCCAATTAAATTAGGAATTTTGCCTTGAGACAAAACATTAACTTGTCAAAGTTCATTTCACATTGGAAGCGAAAGCCAACTTATAGCCCAAGATACTTCACACCTTGGCCTTGTGTGACTTAGGTGAGGCCAATATCTTGATTCCAATCACAATCTTTTGGTTCATTCAAGGCCTAGATGGCACAAAATTTTGCATTTGTGCACATGTTATAATGCAAAAGAGCCAAAGGATTCAATGAACCTTATCTAACTTATTAGGTTCCAAATATAATGTCATATCATTTGTGAATGATTGATTTTGGAGGTGGTTTTTGCTAAATAAAATGAACCCCATTATTTGTAAGATGGATTGTCAAAGACATATCCAAGTATGTCAATTACCAATATGAAAAGGTATGATGAAAAAGGGCGCCTTTGTTAGATTGAAAATGGAAAGGAAAAAGGTTCACCCACCTTACCATTTACCTAGATAATAAAGGTATCACATTTATATAGTGTTGAAACCCATTCGACCAAAAGTTCATTAAAGATGGTTGGTGAGTAATTACATGTCTTAAGAGCATGATGGGCTTTCAATTTTTAAGTTAGGAATATCTTTTGACTCAAAAATGAAGATGATTGGACCTGTATTCAAAAAAATTGAAAGGCAATTTTCTTCCAAAATGGCATGTAATGCCTCAAACCTATGAAGTCTGGTAAGTCTATGACACATTTTTGGGAAGCAAGAAGGCCACATTTCATTCACATGTTTTCAAGATCTAATTATAACTAAGGTTGTACCATGGAAAGAATCTTGGAATGTTTTTTGATCAAGTTGCATTTACTTTTCCTTTGTTATTTCAAAAGTGTTAAATTCTTTACCATTAAATGTTCAATTGCATGTTCCAACTAGGTTGCCCAATCATATGATGAGGTTAATTGCACATTAAAAACCTTCCAAATAATGTTAAATTTGCCTTGCTCAAACCACATCCTTCATAAAAGTTGTGTAAAAAAACCTTGGCTTTAGATCTAAGTTAATGAACATGTTCAAATTTTTAACATTATTTACATATGCTAACCTATTTATACTAACCAAAGTTATGTTATACTAACCTAACCTACCTAAGGTATATAACTAGTTTAGGTTATATTCAAAAACTAGTTAAGGTGTTATACTTAGGCTACCTAATATACTAGCTTATAATTATATTAGTTTAAGTGAATATATAAGTTATATTAATTTAATGTTTTGTGGGCTAAACTTCTATACCTAGTACTTATATATGTTATATTAACATAGGCTAGGTATAATATTACTAACTTAGGCTTAAATAACCTAGGTAACAACACCAAAATGTGTTTTTCACAATTACAACATTTTACAATTATGTTATAAGTTTAGTCATGTAGTCGTAAATTATGCTAATCATTTAATTTGTGATTATGATGTGACTACAATGTGATTATATTACAACTATATGGTTACATTTCAACTTGCAATTACATGATTACAAGTCAACTATTATTTATGAATTAACAACCCATTGATTATGCACATTTTAAATCTTAGTTTAGAGGAGAAGAATTGCTTTATTTTTATTTGAAAATATTTATAACCTTGAAAAACATGATTAATATGAACATAATGCTTTGCCAACTTTGCCACATATTATACATGTTTAAAAATACTTAATAATATGTCTCCATTTTACATTTCAATGAAACAATATTCATACAAATTTAATACTAAGTTTCACAATATTTCATTATTTCAAAACTAAATTAAATTTTAGTTTGAAATTTTCATAAAATAGTGTAATTTGTTTCCAAGAGGTTGCCAATATTTAACAACAAAATTTACTCATGAAATTTGACCCCAAAATTTTGACATGAAATGTTTTTGATAGGTTTTTAAGTGTGGAAGCAAGAAAAATAATAAAAATCTAACAATTTTTATAGTTGGTTTTAAGTGTGTGGTCATGATTATAAAGGTTGATTAAAACTTATTTACTTCGTATTTAATATAGCCATATTTAGCTAAATCTTCTTATGGGCGATTTCCAGTTTTCAGTTACACAAATAAATCCAACAAAAAAATTGTTCCCAATGTTAAATGCTACAAGTGTGTCGCAACCCTACTTAAAGGGGGTGTGAGTGTCACAACCCTACTTAGAGGGAGTGTGAAGATGAAACTCACACTCCCGAATTTGGGACTTGGGAGTCCTCCAAGACTCCCAAAATTTCAAAGTTCGATTACAAGGGTCAAAACACCTCACATTGGGTTTTTCTTTATATCATTGGAAATCTATTGAAGTGTAGTTGTCGAAAATGGCCTCGCATGGGCCATTTGGACATTTGCAGCACAAGTTATGGCAAAAAAAAAGGTTGAGAATCAAAATGGCAATTTGACTCCTGACCATTAAAAGTTGGGAATCGACCCGACCCCGAGGCGTGTAGGTGAAGTACGACACACCGTTGGAAAGCTCCTGAGGAGAGCTACAACATTGCTTGAGACCTCATCCCAATCGGAGGTATGAGCAAAGAATTATAATCATTCAAAGTCCGGGGAGTCCAAATCGGGACAATTTCGGGACTCCTCCTTGGGAGTCCCGGGACAAAAAGTCATTCGGATGTGGGTGCCGCGGAGAGGCACATAATATACTATATGGGGGAAGGTGGTGGCTTCCCCCGAGTCCGGGCCATGGTGAGTCAAGTGAGTTCAGAGTTGCCCGTGGCTTGTCCTAGCACCAAGGGTGCTGTAGAATGTGAACTAATCAACTTGTTGGTTGCTTTAATGCAAGTTCGAGTAAGTGAATAGCTTGTCACTCTTCCTAGTCCCATCTTGGAGCTTCAGCATGCCCCTCTGCTCTTTCTAATGCTAAAAGCTGGGAACGTGTTCCAAGTTCCTCACAATTCCGCAGTGAGAATAATTTAAACTCAACTTGAGTCTAACTAAGGACTTAGGAACGCGTCAAAGTGAATCCTCTAAAAAAAACCCATAAAATTATTGATTATATAACATCACTTGATATGTTATAAATTAAAATTTAACATTTAAACTAATATTGTACATCATGAATAATATAGTTGATATAAAAAAAGTGTATTATATTATATTAATATCAAAATATTTATGATCTATTTATAAATGTTATACATGAATAAATTATATAATATGCATGAAAAATAAATTTTACTACTAAGATTATGATATATTATAGATCAAAATTTTAAAATATAATTTAAAAATCAAATACATGTTTTAAGATGTGGGAGATATATTATTTATTTATTATTATGTAATCCATAAAAAATTTCCCATTTATAAATTATGTACTTTTTTTTTTCTTAAAAAAATGGTCATTGAAATCTTTTTAAATAACAAGATTTTTGTTATTTTATGTTCAAATAAATTTGTATTTGTATAGATACATGTGTGTACATTATTGAAAAATAATAATAATTACATTTAACTTTATCATTTGGATTTAAATATCAATAAAAAAAATTAAATATTAAAATTCACATTTGTGCAACATAAAATTATGAATTATATAGCATTATTTCATATGTTGTAATTTAAATATTATAATAAGAATCTACATCGTAAATAATATATAAAATTATATAGAAATAAATAAATTATATTTTCTAAATGTACAATATTTATTGTTAAGTTTTAAATATAATTTGTGAATAAATTATAATATTTTTTTAATTAAATAAAAATTAAAAAATGGGAGATATATCAATTTAATATTAATATGTCAACCATAAAAAAATTCCATTTATAAATCATGTGTTTGAAAAAAAAAATTCTTTTTAAAAAATGGTCATTGAAAGTGTTTTAAGTTCCAATAAATTTTTATTTTGAAAAGGAAATAAATATGAATGTGCACATGTCATTGAAAAAAAATTTAAATTGTCTTTTAATTTTTTTCATTTGGACAAAACAACAATAAGATATTAATTATTAAAATTGGCACATGTGCAACATTCAGATGAAAAATGGGTTAAATAAAATGCACCCCATTATGTTTTCACAACAAGCAAGATGATTTATTAGTAAAAGATGGGGGTACATTCACAAAATAAAGAACTAGGGGTGCACTTTCAATATGGACTCTAATGATTGTTTATTTTGAAATATTTTGGGAATATATTAAAAATATTCCATTTGTAAATTGCAAAAAGTCATAAAAAAATGCTTTTGATTCAAAAATATGGTACATTATACTTTTATGTGAATATGTGTTTTAAGAGTCTCTCCGAAATCGTGTCATTTTCAAGTCCTTTGAAAGTCATTTATGTGTTTTTTCAAGCAGTAAAACCATTATAAAACACTGGTTACAATGATTAATCAATGTTTTTGAAAATTCAAATTTCATTAGATTGAATTCAAATTATTACACATGTTTCCACGATATATTAAAAACATTACCAGCAAAACATATAAAAGAATTGTGCAATATTAATATTATTTTTGACATGAAAACATGAAAAACAAAACATTGGTTACAATTCCTAGGATTTCTATATTTATGATGGATGTGGTCTAGGATCAAACCTCACAAATGGAAAAAGTGATGGTCAACAATGGAATGTTAAACAAATATTTTATATCTCCATAGTCTTCTTAACCTATATGCATATTTGGCTATTTAACATAGGGTTTTTAACATAACATAGGTAATGACATGTGTAAAAAATTCATAGGATGAAGATGATGAAATTATTTCATTATTGTTATATTATATTATGTGAATAATATTATATAACTAATTAATTAGATATGTTTTATGACAACACAATTACAAAAGTAATAGTGATATCCATGTTTGCGACTACATGATTAAATGTCTTATGTGACGAGTCTTATTCGAATAATTAATCATGTAATCATTTATGCATATAGAACTACAAATGTAATCGTGGGTGTAGTCATGAAAGGCACATTTTAACATTATGTTATTATCATAAAGTGGGGTGTAGTTCACTAATATAAATCATTATAAAACCTTAAAATTGAAATAAATTCAATGCACTTTAATGATTTCACCTTGGTTAAAATTATTTCACTATAATATCATTATGTAAACATCATGTTTCACTATAAATTGACATAATTCACTATTATAATTTACTATGGTAAATAGGTTTTTTTTTATGTTGTTGTTTTAAATACCGTATGTTACTTTATGATATACCCTATATTATTTTAGGTTACCTTAATTATTTTACCTTATAACCTAAGCTATTATAGGCTATTATAGGCTATTATAAATTATTATACTTTAAACTATAATATGTTATTTTACTTTAAAGTATCATAATTAGCTTATTATAAGATTTTTTATTTTATGTTATTATAAATTATTTTATCTTAAGTATAATAATTTAAAATAATCTAAAATATAATGACCTAAGGCAAAATAACCTATAATAATTTATAATACCCTATGAAAAATAATTTAAAATAGCCAACAATAAAAAAACTACCAATGACCTATGATAATATAATTTAGAACATCCAATAATAGTTTATAATATAATAGCCACCAATAGTTGTAATATAACTTAAAATAACTAAAAATAGCCACCAATAGAATAACCACCAATAGCCACCAATATCTGTTAATAAAATAACCATTAATAACCACCAATATCCGTTAATAAAATAACCATTAATAACCACTAATAACTTATGATGATTGAACCTAAAATAACCACTAATAACCACCATTAAAATAATTACGAATAGTCATGAATATAATAACCATCAATAGCCATTGATAGAATAACCATTAATAACCACTAATAAAATATCCATTAATAGCCACCAATAAATTAACCGTTAATAAAATAACCATAATAGCCACCAATATCCATTAATAAAATATATAGGCATTAATATCCACCAACAGAATAACTAATAATAGTCATCAATAAAATAACCATAAATAACCTATGGTAATTATAACATAAAATTGTTAATAATAACATAAGGTGAAATATCTTTCAATAGCCAAAAGTAACCAACAATAACCTCACACAGCCGAAAAGAACCTAAAATGAAATAACTTAAAATAGCCAAAAATAATTTACAATAATAAAAAATAACTAAAGGTGAAATAACTTTAAATAACCAAAAATAAGGTTACAATAATTGAAAGTAACCAAGGGTGAAATAGTTATAATAGCCAAAAATAACTTAAAATAACCATAAATAATCATAATAATGTAAGGTGTCATGCCCATATGCATGGCCTCATACATGATGGCCGATTACGGGCATGCCAATCATGGGTCAATGTATGTTTTTAGGGTTAATGTGTGTTCTTAGGTTATTGTACGCTATTAAATGTTTTAGGGTTATGGCTTGTTTAAGGTTTCAGTTTGTTGACATCTGTATAAAAGGCCAAGTTTTTCCCTTCTCTTATTAATTATTATAGAATTCCTTTGTCAGGGAAAGTTTCTTCCATAGTCAAACTGGATTTCTAGATGTTCATAACGGCGAGTACACAGCCACCGTTTATAGACACTACATTTTCTTTCCTTCTTTTCAATTTAATTCTAAAAATATTGCTTTATATTGCTTAATGTTAAAAGCAAACAAAATTTCCTGACTTTGAGTTTCTTAGGTTTCTTTTGCTTGTTGGTTTTTTGTGTTTTTGAATTGTTGTTACTTCTTCTTTTTTTTCTACTTTTGTACTACATCTACAACAGGAACAATAACAACCATAACTACCAACAAGGTAAACGAGGGAAAAGGGACACTAGAAATAAGCTATAAGCTATGAAGTTCTAAGTTTCGGAGTTTCGGAAGGAGGAAGGAGCGAGCAACTCCAAAGTTTGTTTTACTACCAACTTTAGGTCTTGGGAGCACACACACACACACAAGGTTTGATTGCAGTACAAGATATGCACTAGGTGATGCAACCCCACATATACTTGCTTTCCTTGTACATGGGTTTTCACGTTAGCATATGGGTTGTGCATTCCTATGTGTTTTTGAGCTTGCAATCATGTAGTGAGTAGCCCTTGTAGCAATTCTAGAAGAAGAAAAAGAAAAAAAGAAAAAAGAAAAAACAAGAAGTAGAAAAAAAAAAATTCTCTTCTACACGCCATTGCCACAAAGCTTGCAGATGTAGACCACTCTATAATACTGTCGTTGGCGTAGTTGTCGTCCATTTGTTTCGTTTTAATTTTGATTCCATTCCGTTCTAATTCCATTCCATTAAGATTTCGTTCCATTCCATTCAATGTCCGTCGTTGTTTCGTTCGACGTCTGTCACCATTTCGTCCGACATCCATTATCGTTCTGTCTAACATCTGTCCCTATTGCGTCTGACATCCGTCCTGTTTTGTTTGATGTCTGTCTTTGTTTCATCCGACATCCGTCTTTGTTCCGTTCGACATCCGTCCCAATTTTGTCGGACATTCGTCCACAGTTGTCCATTCGTTGCCATTCATCCCCGTTGACGCACCATATTCTTCAAACCATATGTTGTGTTAGAATTTTGTAATTAATGCTTTGTATTGCTACAAAATTTTGAGGCATGGGACAATACCATGTCCTCGGATGATGAGAACACTACGACTCAACTAGAGCCAAGGTATCAGCTACAAAGTAACACATAATCATTTGAACTGATTTTTTTGAACTCGTAATCATCATGAGGGTACCATCAAGCGTCTACAACACCACCATCATCCAATACAACTCCTACCAAGAATTCAAGTTCAAGTTACACTACATCAACAGTACATCAAAGTCCATTTGGAGGGGTTAATCAACGGGTACTCTTGTTGTTGCACCAGCTTTCATACCACCACCGTATATTCTGTTGCAAGTCGTTACCTCTACACCCATATACATCATGGAGGTTAACAATTCCTTTAAAGTTCAACAAAAGGCAAGGTACCATTTCTTTGAAGGAGTTCAAGGCAACTTTTTCAACTATGGTTTTTAAATTAGAGCTCAAATATGGCACTAATTACACCAAGGCGTTTACATTCAAACAACTAGCCCGTTATGTGCACTATGAAGCATTGGATGTCTATGAGCAACATTTTCCAAAAATTTTGGGTGTCACCCAAATCCCCAGTCCAACTTATGCCATAGCCATTGCCATTGCTTCTTAAGCTACACTGCAAGCTGCCATTGCACATCATGGGACTGTCCCAATAATCTAGATCCGATACCTACTTCAGTAAATCTTTTCCTCAACAACTCATTATTATTACCGCAAACATTCCTCCCACCACCAGCTTTTGTTAATCTAGTGGGGGAATTTTTTTGAGTTCTTAAGTTGGAATTTCTAATTAAGAATTTTGAAAAAAAAATTATAGCTCGTCACCTTTTTTCGGTAGAAGGATGAAACCCTCAAAATGCTCTATAGGAAACTTCTCAAGCTTAAAGAGGATACTCATAGCATCATAGACCTAGAAGGTACCCGTTTGTATCTTCGTTCGTTGGAAGGTACTTCGACACTACATGCGGAGGTTTTGCAACAGGTTTTTTGCAAAATTTGGAGACTCATACACTTTACTAGATGTGTACAACATTTTTGAAAAGCTAGAACTTGTTCATGCACATTGTGAGGCCAGTAATATGAAGCCTCCATCACTTTCAAGGTCTAAGCCTCCACCAGTTGTGCCAACCAGATCATCACATTCTTTTTCAAAGGCTAAAATGGTGCACTCGGCTACATCCATCCTACCTTCTTGCAACTACTATGACAATCATGCCCACAAAGCTAATGAATGCAACATTCCTTTTGAGGATCTTTTGTGTGATTATTGTGGGAAAGAGGGACATCAGGAAGCTATTTGTTTTGCCAAGTTCCCGAAATGGAAGCAACTCTGATTACCACGGCAAAATTTGCCAACATCTTCCAATGCCCCTCAACCAAAAGCCAAAGCACCTTAACCTTCCACTTAGGCTTTTCCCACCAAGGGTAATTCCAGTAATAATGTTAAGACAAAAAAGCACAATGCTGATAAGAAGGAAATGCTTCAAGCCCATGCCACTCAAGTTCAAACTCTACAAAATGAACTCGAATCATTGAGGGCCCAACTTACTAATCTAAAGGCAAATATTCCTAACCAACTAATCATGCCCAACCTGTATAGGGTTCAAGATCACGGGAGGGACTTCCTAGGTCGTTCTATGGCCTCTCACATGATGCCATGGTTGGGGAGTATGTTTTTTCTAATGCACACAATTTTAATCTCACACCAGAATTTGCCACTTCTTTTTACCCTTCCTACTTCGCGGCACAAAAGGTTGGTGTGGCACCTAGAGTTTCTACCACTAGGCAAGTAATTCAGACTGATGGACTCACATCTAGTTCAAGTCTTATTACCAGGGCTAGAGGAGTTCGAAAAGTCATGCCATAATCTTTTCATCCTCTCAACACGGAAGAAGAATGCACCTTGTTGGCAAAGGGGGAGGAGACTACTACACCACAAGGTGCTAGGCATCAAATTTTTACATTAACCCTAAGAGCATACATTAACCCTAAAAGGCATGATTGGCATGCCCATAACTGGCCATCATGTATGAAGCCATGTATACGAGCATGGCAACTGTCGTGACATTCAATGTTGTAAGGGTGTAAATCTATAATAAACTCTATTGAATAAAAAGACTAAAACCAGTCAAAGGTAGAAACTAATCAACCAAAAAGAAATGCATGCACATATATATACAATGCATAAGAGGAGGTTAAGATGAAATTTTCATATATCCCCCCCTAAGACTTGAGCCGGGAAAAATGTGGCATGGTTTAAGTAGAAATCAAGGTGTTGTAGGAGAACATGATGAATAGTACCAAATGTCGGCGGGAACTTGAATGAGCTTTGGCTTGAAGCATAATAGATGGTATCCACCATTACAATTATCGAAAAGCAGCATCTGATCAGCATCGTCTGTCCTCCAACATTCCTAACATGGATAATCAAATGGAGGAATCCAAGTCGACGTGATGATGGTAGGATCCAAATTCGGCAGGTGGCAGGGCGCACAATTTTCGGAGTGATCCCAAATTATGCGTCTATCAGCTCCTTGCAACTCCAACACACCTAAAGGCATGATCGCCTTAATCCTCAAGATAGTGCGATCAAAATAAGTGTCTAGAGTATCATTAGGTTATTGCTAGAGATACACAAAGTCACCAACATCAAATTGTTTCACCTTAGGTTTGTAACTACCACTTCGTGTGTGTGCATCATGTAAGGTGTCTCAATGTTATGCAATGGACAAGTTCTCCATGGCCATGGGCATAACCCTCCTAAATAGAACAGCCCTATCTGCGATGACATTAACCCAAATGGCTGGGGAGTCCAAGTCCACAACCTAGTCCATTTGAGCAACAATGGAAGAGGGTGGAATGGGATGTCTCCCAAAAAGTAGAAAGTAAGGATAGAAATGAAACAAAGAGGCGTGTTTGGACATCATGTAACCCATGGAAATGTAAGGTAGGGCCAAGTCCTAATGAAGTAAATTTTTCGAAGTCCTTTTTTGCATGTCATACATGAAAATTTCATCCCAACCTCCTTTTGTGCATTGTATATATATGTGTGTGCATCTCTTTTTGGTTGATTAGTTTCTACCTTTGATTTGTTTTAGTTTTTTTTATTCAATAGAGTTTACTATGGATTTACATTTTTACGACACCAAACATCACAACACTACACATCACGACAAAGGTAAAATAACTTAAAACAATGAAAAATAACCCTAGAATAATTTTAAGTAGCTTAACATAGGTAATATTATTATATTAGGAAAAAAATTATCCATTTATTAAACATTTTCTTTTTCAAAAAAATGATCATGCAAATGTTATTGAATAATGATATATATTTTCAAAAGGAAATAAATGTAATTACGTACATTATTGAAAAATAAATAAATAAAATTTTAATCATTTCATTTGGACAAAATCATAATAAGATATGAATTTTCAAAATTGATGTTTTTGTAATGTTTAAAATGAAGTATTTGATAAGTAGAATGCAACCTAACACATTATTATAACAAGTGTGGTGGCTTGATGGTAAAGGTGTTTGCCTTCATCATTAAACTTTAAAAATGAAATGATTATGGTCAATAGTGGTAAGTTGACCGAATATTTTCTTATGTAATTACTTAGAAAATACGCCTACTTATGTTGATTACATGGCCTATGTACATAGGCTAGGTTTTTAACCTAGCGTAGGTAGTGACACATGTCAATAATTCATAAGTTTTCAAACTCATGAAATTATCAATAATATTCAATATTAAATAATTTAAATTTAATTGATTTCCATGTTGTTTAGTTAATTAACTAGTAAGTGAAATGGCTTGATAAATTTGTATTTCAATAAGTATTAGTGAACCAATTCACTATTCATAATAATTAGTCCCTACTCACTGGGGGGTCGACCAATTTCATCATGGTAAAAATGTTCAAATTCATTCAAAATCTAGTGAAACCCAAATTGAACTAGGACGCATTTTGGTGTAGTGATATTAATTTAAACATATTTTATAATATTAATATAGATGGCTTAAACTACTTCTGCTACTGAAATTAGGCTATTTATGGAATTCTACAGTTTAAGGTTTTTTTTATAAAAAAAAAATTAATGCCCCCAAAAAATCCATTAATTATATTCCTTCAACCTATCCTACCTACCTTACTTAACTTGTCAATTACCCTACCTTTCCTAACAATGTCCTACTTTAATTCATTTTTTACCTACCTAACTAACCTAATAATTGATGCACAAAATAATAATTATGTATTTATTTACTTACATACCCACTTACCTTACTATAACTCCCTACCCCAAATACCTATCTAAAACCCACCTATAACTTAAAAGGACATATGTATTTTTTTTGGTCAAATTTTATGATTACATGTCCTATTTGATTCCATTATTTGTTTGATTACAACCTTGTCTTACTAAATGTGTTCATTTTTTTGGTCATATTTGATTAAATGTCACATTTATTAATCAAAAAGATCATTTGAGGCAATTGAATCAATCAAAAGAAACATGTCACATTACCAACCAAGGGCTTTTAATTAATTTGACCAATTTTTTAGTCAAAACAAACATGGTAGTCAAGTTGAAAAGCCATGAAGTTTTGTAATGCATAAAGGGGTGCAAACGAGATAACACAAGCCTCACCTGCCTACTTTATGACTATTTTTGTGATTGCTTTTGGGGAAATGTTCCAAAAATATTTTTGGAATATTTTTGAAAAAATCTTTGAAAAAATATTTTTTAAATTTAAAAATCTTTTTCATATTATTTTATTAAAGTTTATGTTAAAAATTTGGCAAAAAATGTCATTTCTAAAAATTTCAAATCCATTTACAAGTCCTCTTACTATTTAAAAGCAAATGTTATAATGTTTAATGAGTGCTTTTGTTATTTTATTCATTGGATTAATTTTAAATTACTTCACATGTCCCATGATATATTCAAAATACAACTACATATATAGACAAATTTTACAATTTCAACATCAAATTAAATTATGACATTAAAAACATGAAAAAACCAAGCAAGCATTACATTTGCTATGGTACGTGTTATTATGACTACACCCAAAGTCATTTCACATAGTCGCATAAATTTATGTTTGGACCAATTCATGTTATGGATTTACTCTATCATGTTGAAGTCTTCAACTAATATTATTGAAGAGTTGTTATTTGAAGTTCAAGGATAAGTTTTATTAGAAGTTTGAGTGGCATACATACATTTACAATTGCAATGAACTCCTTATCCAAGAATTGAAGCCATGTGTATTGCATCTAACCTTTTGAAATGATTTCAAGACCCAAAATTGATGGAACAAGCATGGGCAAAAAAAGAATTATCATGTTTGCTACCTAACCTTGCAACCTTCTTAATTGGATGCTTAGGTTTATAACATAGGTTTGTCCCAAAATTCAATCATTTTACCATATTTCACACAATTTGAACCATTAAAGTGGTGTTCTTTATATAGTAACACTAGTTGTGATGGATAAATTCAAAAGCTTGAATCTAAACTTCAATTTGTTTTTGCTTGTGGGCCCCTTGACCCTTCCCAAGTCTTCTCACATTGAAAGTGATTGTTAGCAAAAACTTACCATGTTCATGTAAACCCTCAATTACAACATCCACAAGGTCAATCAATCCCCTTAATAAAACCTATCCAACTTGTTGTGGAGCAATGTTCGTATGTTGGTCTAGTTCACCAAACACTTACTTCTTCCTTGCACTTTGAAGTGAGGAATGTTTTGAAGGTTATTATACCTTCAACTAACATCACCGAACTCCTTACTAAGATAATTTTAAAACATTTTATGTGTGGGCCCCTTGCATAGAACAATGAATTGTCCAAGGAAAGGACTTAATCCCATTGGAACCATATGAAATTGGCTGCTTTTAAAACCCCATTAGCATCTTGGTTGTGGGAATGAAAGTTAGGATTGTGTAATCATATTATAGCTCCTAATATGGTCTTTGAGCCATTCTCATTCTTGTTTGATTGTATTATTGTTCTAAAAATAGGTCACCATTTCAACATCTAGGTCCCAATATATGTTGTAATGTAAATGAAAATTTTGCTCCTAGTTGAAATAATTGAGCATTCATCCTTTAAAAACCCAAAAATAACAACGTTAAATATGAGGTTTGTTATCTTCTTTAAATGTTTGATGAAAAACACCAAAAATCCCTCATTGCATGCCTTGGATTTTCCATTTGATTGGGTTCATTGGAAGAAGGCCAAACATGGGCAAGTTGTCCTCCTTCCCTTCATGGTTTTTATGTTGATGGTGTGTGAAATTGGTTATGTCAACCCAACTAGTTTTGGCTTGATTTGGCTTGTTTGGTGGAGATCCAACATCTAGTTTTTTGGCTTCCAACTTGTTTGATAAAATAACCTTCATGTTGGCATCCAATTAATTGAATTGTGGAGTTGCAATAGTTGTAATCTCATAATATTTTTTACCTTCATGATCAAATGCTGAATTTTGTTTGATCTAAATGTTTTGAAATTGAGTTGAAATGGGGTTGCTCCTTGTGTCTTGTGATTTATTGGTCCCAACAATGGATTCATTCCAAGTTCATAATTGACCTTGAAGTATGTTATTACCTTCCTAAGTCAAGGACCTTAACACAATGCAAGATTTGGCAAAATGCCCAAATTGTTTACATTTCTAGCATTAATTAGGCAAGGTAAAGTAAAGGCTATGTTGAAATATTGTGGCATCAATCAAGTCATTGATGTCAATAATAAAAAAAGAATGTTAGTTAGAAGGTAAGTGATGGTTACACTTTGACTATGTTAAAAGGCCTCATTTTTGTTAAATAGTAACCACAACAAATTGAGATTGTGCATTTGTTCAATTGGAACCAAAGATATTAAAAGCCTTAAACCTTTTAGGTAGAGGGTAGACAAAGTGGTTTGGAAACATACCCACCAATTGTAGTCATGATAACATGAAATGTATCATCAAAATGGATATAAATCAATTGTGGTTTGCATGGGTAGTAATGTCATAAGTTCAAAATGTAATAGGGATTATATTATTGGTTGATATCCATGCAACCACACTTAGAAATGCAAGTTTGTTGAAAAAGGAATCAAATTAGGAAAGTTGGAAGTAGTAAAAAATACAAACATAACATTTACCCCTCATATTCAAAATTATGTTTTGAAATTCATGTCCCATAAACGTCACATGATGGGGGAAAAGCTTTTTAAAAAAGAAGTGAGTGCTTAGGGAAGGATGGAACATTGAGCCATGTTTCTTGGGAAGGTTTCAAAGTTTTGAATATGAGTGTGTTCATAATCAAAAACCTCATGCTTCAAATAAAAAACCATGCTTGGAACAAAAAAAACTTGTACTTGGATCGTGCATTTAGAATAAAAATTTCTTGTGTTCTAAGATTTTTTTTAAAACTACGTGATGTTAATGGAATCTATCCTAGGCTAATGAAATATTTTTATGAAGTAAAGGTAAAGTAAAAGTATAACTCTTTTAGTATTTAGACACAAGGGAAGAAGAATCTTTGGTTGGGGGGGAACATTGTTAACAAAGACTTTAAGCTTTCAAGGTTGAAGGCACATAATGCACCAACTCAAGGTCAAGTTAGTTGAAATAAATAAGAATGAAAAAGCTCTCCTTTATCAAAAGACTACTAATTTGCTTCCTTTCATTTCACCAGCTACCAATTTCATTTGAAGATTAAAATTTCTTGAATTATTCTAGGACTATACAAAATCAATCCATAACAATATATTATACCACCAACCTTTGATATCTTTTTAACATCCACTTTAGACTAAAAATCAACCCCAAGAAATCTTGGGGCCAATAATGGGGAATATTGAGCATTTTTGGCATGTTGTTTGGACCCAACTTACATGTAATAAAATAATGATTTGATTTTTTAAAAGTCAAATAACTTGTGTGTAAAGTGCAAAGTTGGTGAAGTCAAGAAGTTGGAATTTTGAACCAAGTCTTAAACCTTTTGTATGCTTTCATTCTGATTAACTTTGGGTTAATAATATCAATTTACTAATTTATAGAAGTTGGATAAAATGGTTGGATTTGGTGGTTTGATTTATTTTCCCTTAGTTATCTTGAATGAACTAATAATTAAATTTGTAATAGGATTTGATAAGGTTGTGAGAATTTTAGTGGAACCAATGGAAATGATAAAAAGGTACCATTATTTTCAATGTTTAACATAATAAGGTTGTGTGCGGGCTTGAAGATTTCACTTTCTAGGCCAATAGGATTGTTGGATTTGGTGGTTTAAATTTTTTTTCTCACTTATTTTGATCAAATTAACAATTCAATATGTGGTAGCTAATCACCATATTACCTTTTCAAGTTTGGTAGTAATTAAATTATTTTTTAAACTATTAAATTTTCTATAAATTATCTATTTGAAACTTTCTAATTACAAAATAGGGAGAATACAAAATTTGGTGGAAATATGAAAGTCTTTTGTCAAGTTGGTCCACCATTGCAAAACATGTATCCAATAATTAACAACTTTCCTCTATCCTATAATTTGGTAGAACATTATTTATCCCCTTTTTTGAAAAAAATTAATTTAAAATGATTTAAAAACTTATTATGTTAAAGGTTCAAAACCTACCAAAAAACTTGCCTACTATTTATTTCCAAAATTTCGTAAATTATTTTTTTCACTACCAAAATGAGTCATGAAAAGTAAAATAATCATTTGGCACTTGAGGCATATGTGAAAGACCATTCTTTTGCACATGCCATGTGATTAAAAAAATGTATACACTTAGTTAATACCCACGTTAAAATTTCATACCGATATAATGGGACTTTAGGCTTATAAGATATAACTAAAAAAATTATAGCATGACATGTTAATAATCTACTTTGTATTTTCTAAGAACAATGGAAAACAAAACATTGATCTCTTGCATGCATGCATTTTTTTTTCAATTTCTTTTTTGTTATAACATGAATTGGCAAGTATCCTAGTAAAGATTAACATTAATTAGCAATTCTTAATGCCTAAACATATATAAATAATAAAATATTGGCTGAACATATTGCATTTAATTTTTAAAAATCAATGAAAATGAGTTGAATTTTATCCAAAAAAAAAATTTCAATTTTGTTATTATCTTTAAAGCACTAACATTATTATTATTATTATTATTATTATTATTATTATTTGGCCTAAACCCTTGAAAATTCACCACTAAAAATGATTGATTACAACTAACATGTGCTTAATATTCAACCACTATGTTGGATATGTTGCATTTTATTGTTATTATGAGAGTTCATATCAAAATTGTTGAAGCACACCAATTTCTAACTTTCTAAGTTCTAATTTCTAACCAAAGTGGGTATTAAAAAGTTAGTCATGCAATTCTTATCCCACATGGAAAAATTAGTGTTGTGCAATTCTTTGATTTTTCAAAGAATCGTTCGTTTTTAATATTTTGAAAAATCAAAATAAAATAAGTGATGGTTTTAGATATTTCCAAAAGATCAAAATCAAAGAGCCAATTAATTCCAAATATTCCAAAAACAACAAATCAAAGAACTATCAATTCCAAGTTTTTGAAACCCTCAAAGAACTATCCATTGTGCCATAAATGTCATTATATGATTGGTCCTTATCGACTATATTAATTGCTTATGCCATTTGTGGTTTATATAGACTTGTCATTTATGCCTTTTTAGTCACTTATCCACTTTTAGTCATATAACATTAGTCATAAAATAATATTTTTGGTGTAGTGTATCAATTTTCATGAAAGAAATAACCTTTTAATCTTTCCCAAATTTTTCACGTTCTTTGACTTTTAAAACTTTTCTAGGTTGGTGTTAAGAATGGGTACCATGAAAATATTATTTGTTAGGTTGGTCTCAAGGGGCCAAAGTTTCAAAAAATGGGATCCACTAGTTATATACCTTATGATTGATATGATCATTGGTTGACAAGGAATTGGCAATACCTCAAAGAACCGCCCAACATAGGTAAAGATTTACACCAATTTTAAGTGTTGTTGCATGTAGCTTTACCAAGTGCAATACATTGATGTTCTTTTCAAAAATGTAATTGTTCACTTCTGTAGGCATTATGTTTTCAAAAAGTTCATCATCATTTCACATTTGTGATATTTGACGAGCATTTGATAGAAATCATGTTTTTTTAATAAAAATGAACCTCGTGAGGTCCATATTCCTATAAAGCCCACCCCCTTTTTCGGTTTTACAAGTTACACTTTGTAGGTTGGATTTGAATGCAGGATCATCAATCTATTATAGTTACAAGCTCCAAAACCCACCTTAAAAGATGATTTGATCGAAGAGGAAACTGATAAGCTTCAAACCTATTAATATAACCACATTATTACTTTAGATATATTAATAAATTTAGTTCCTAATTAATCAACCATTTTTTTATCATCTTTTGTGGATAATTGGTGATTATCACTACTTACATGAGATTCTCTAGATTATTTCATATCTTCTTATCCTTTCTAATTTTTTATGGTTTTTAACCAACTACCATTTATTTTTGGTCTTTAGCCTTGTTCCTTCAACCATTTTATTTTTCATGTTTTGTATTTTGATGATTCTAAATATAATTGAGTTTAGTACTCTATTTTATCTATGTGGTATCAAAACATATAGGATTTTGATCTTAAGTTATGTGTGAGCACAACTCCACAATGTCTATTACAACAACCAAGGTTTGTGAGCTTAACTCCAAACATAAGTAAATCAAACTTAGTTTTGATTTCTACATGTGAACATAGCTCTACCATGTGTATCTTCTAGTATTTACAAGACATCATGTTTGGTGATATTATTTTTCTAAATGCTAACAAACTTGTTGGGTTTGCAAATTATGATAATCGGAAAATTAGAGTTAAGAGTTATCTCCCAAAAAAAAAGTATAGTGTAACCCGAAATTATGAAGTAAAAAAATATTTTTGTTGGAGTCAACTAAAATATTACCTTTTGAACTTAGAACATTTTTTAGTCTTGAGTGAAAG
>Ga0209611_10001018_pt1 | contig 46183 bp, 37 predicted proteins | sample S1TSphgellanicum_3_FD_187693 | JGI IMG/M metagenome (GOLD analysis project Ga0209611, IMG submission 187693) | Host-associated microbial communities from peat moss isolated from Minnesota, USA - S1T2_Fc - Sphagnum magellanicum MG (SPAdes) (version 2) | ecosystem: Host-associated > Plants > Peat...
TGCATGTGTTGGTGTTGGATGCAGAAATCATATCAACCTTACAGCAGAGGATCCATGGGGATAGCACAGATGCAACCTCAAGTGCATCAGATGAAGAAGAAAAATGGCGCAGGTCCTGTAGTGCCACACATGGCCCCACTGATTTACACCTTACTTACCTTCAAAGTGTCATTGTGGAGTCTTCTCTGCAATCTCAACTATATGTTTTCCAGTGGCTGATGTGGACGTGCTGCATCAAAGTAGCAGTGTGTGCTTAAAGGATATGTCCAGGGTGACCATTGTTGTCAGAGGTGTGGTGGAAGTGAGATTTTGGAGCCATCAATATTGTGGGTTGATGCCCAATCTATGAATGCCACCTTTGTATAGTCTTGAGGAGCCTGTATGCAAATTTGCAGAAGCATTGGGTTGGCTATGACTCAGAACAAAGTTTCAAGCTGATTGAAGCAGATCATGGTGTATTGCGTGGGGATGATTGCAGGTGGGTAGATAACCATTTAGTACATTTGCTGTCCCCCAATATCTACCGCACACCAAAGGAGGCCCTGGAAGCATTTGACTATTTGACCACCAGTGGTAGGTGTTTTTCTCAATCCAATGCACATGATATAGTGGTTGTTTATACTGTGTTTGTATATGCCTGGTTTTGGCATGTACTAGGCTCTGAAGTTGAGTGGCAAAGTGCAGGTAATTTCTCTATGATGGAGAGGGTAACAGGTAAATACATTGGAGCCACTGCCATGTTCTTCATAGGGAAGCGTCTGAAGAAGCGACACAACATCACTGATGAACGTGCATCGCTCTATGAGGCTGCAGAAGAGTGGGTCAAAGCTCTCGATAACCGCACTTTCATGGGTAAGCAGTTCCTTCAGTTGCAGCTTAATACCATTGTGCATGCTACTCCCCTCATTGATATTGGCTTTACTCTTTGTAATAATTGTGTATCATGGCTAAACCAGCTCTTTCAGAGCCATCCTGCATCTATTAGCAGAGAAATGATGGTTTAGCTTGTTTACAGAATTTGAGGATACATGGCCCCTTCTAATTAGCTTCAGTTACAATTGTAAATTTGTCTTACATTCAACAAGAGAATGAGCCACTTGGATAATGGAAATGCGGATATTTAAGGAGTGCTGCAAAGACAATTCTTGTTCTTTTCTATCTTCTGGCTGAAGGTCAAATGTGTTGAGAATGCAGGGGGATCAAAGCCCAACCTAGCAGACCTTGCGGTTTTTGGGGTACTTCGGCCAATTCAGCATCTCCAAACAGGTAAGGATATGACTGCCTCCACACATATTGGAAAGTGGTACTCAAATATGGAGGATGCTGTTGGTCCATCCTCAAGACTTCAAGATAAGCCTTTTAGGACCACTCTTGATAAACCCATGAATGTATAGGGGATAGGAGGTTCTTGTAGATTGTAACAGGCCAGCAAGGTATGAATTTGTGGTTTCCTTTCCTCAGAAATTCAGGCTAAGTGCCTGCAATTACCAAAATACCTGCTGCAAGGGATGAGTAGAATTTTAAGGTGAAAAGAAGTCACAATAAAAAGATTTTTTTGTGCATTATTCTTGTGCACCTCTCAGGAGTATGTGTTTTCTGTTGAAGGATGAAACATTCTTTGCAGAGGATGTAGTGTCATTGTCATTTTGTCCATGCACTAAGGGAGACATAGCATAATTAGCTTGCATTTCAGGAGGTGCTCAAGACAATAGATTATAGGACTGAAGCTGGCCTTTGCTCTGGACATTGAGAATACAAATATGTGAAGTGTACATGGTACAGTACAAGGTCCCAATTACATTTTGAGTGGAGAGTGGGGAACCCAGTGGTGTCAATTGCTTGCCTCACTTTCATCATAGATTTCCAAAGAGAGTAGGCTTTAGGGCTTAGGGTTAGGAAATCATGGAAGTTTAGATTCAGAAAGAAAAAATGTTCAGAGGAACACATGCTGATGATCAAAGGTGACCTGAGGAGGTGGATTGAAACCTGGTACCAAGCTCCAGGCTCCTGTTACAAATAGTCCCTTTTTTATTCAGGTTCCAAGTTTGTGTGCAGGCAAATAAGATTTTATGGAAAGGCAAAAGGCAGGTCGTAGTTTATATTACTTTTTAGTCAAGAAGACAGGATATCCGTCTTCATGCTGAAGATGAGAGAAATGAACAGGAACATTTCTACAGATACTATGGAATGGGCCCGCCCCACCCCACCCCTTGGGGCAAGTGGCATTCTGTAAGGTGGCCACTTGTCTATCAGGGCTATTCTAGAGTGAAACCAGCGTCTTGGTCGCTGACTCGCAGTATGGAAGATTGATATGTGTGATTTTCTTGGCATTTGTGCTGTATTTTAAATTTTTGTTCATGAATAATATTCCCATTAGGTGGAAAGTGCAGACCACCACTACCGGCACATGAGAAAAGACACACAAAAGTATCCCAAGTATCCAAGTAAGAGCCCAAAAGTCATAGTGAGTAGGGTAAGGCTGAAAGTGAACTGGCACCCAAAATCACACCACTCAGATCCTCAGCTGTGGATGAACCTCAACTGCTTCACCTTGGGAACCCATTAGGCAAGAAGTAGGACTTCTATATAGGTAGATCCATAGGAAAATAAGTGACTACTTGGAAAGTAGATGATTTATACATAATTCAGAGCGGCTTCATGCATGCACACACTGGAATAGCATATTTTGAATGTAGAATAATAAAACTTTGTCTATTTGTTCAAAAAAATGGTTTTGGGACAGCATATTTGCATAGGATATGGTGACTAGAAAAAGCCATTACACCATTTAAATCCTGTTATGGATTGCCTAGATGACTTGATTGGTCCTCATGGCATGAATTTTTATCATTATTGTTTATTCAAATTATCTATTTGGTTTCACAAAGCTTTGGTATTAGTGATTTCTCACTTTCAAGTTTATGGGTGGGACCTGAGATATATAAGTAAATAGTTATGAATGTGAGAAATATTGATGCAAGCCTTTATACCGAGTATGGGTGAAATTGCTCTGTTTTTCTACCTCTAGGAAAATCATCAAAATCTGACAAGTTTTTAAGTTGAAGGGCCTATCTTTCAAACCTTGCTGCCAATCCCATAAGAGATAGGCCCTTCTCTTATAAGTCAAGCCCTCCTGAAAATTGGCCAATGTAAATGTTGGGCTCCTTAACTCATGCAATTTACCTCTGCATTGCAGGCTCTCGAATGGCAGTGTAAGACAGGTGTGAGACAGGTTCTTTCGCATGTACAGAGGGAAATTACATTTTGTAATTTGCCTCCATACAAACATAGGAACCTGCCCTGCTGTCAACTTCAAACCTACATGAATGGAAATCATCAATTTTGTACCTTCCTGCTGAATCCAGCGATCAGGTTTTACGCCAAGTAAGGCCCTCGGAACAGGGCACTCCTGAAATTCAGGCCTGCCCTCAACTCTCGTCTCAGGCAACAGACCCTTATTTCAGGAATGCCCTATCCCTGGGGCCTTACATACCACGTAAAGCAGTGCCTGGATTTCTCCTTTGTATTTTCAGCTCCCTTGCCTGCCTGAAGAAACATGTTTTCAGCAAAGGGGATCTTATGCGGTGGAAGGTACCAGCCAGGCTGTACTGGGATCTTCTGACCAGCGGAACATAACAGCCAGCCTGAAAAAATCCCAGCTCTGCTTTATGTAGGAAAAGGACCTGAGTACAAGCCCTTCTCCTATACGTAACCTGCATTGGTGTCTTATATTCACATACTTATTTAGGTTTTCTTTCTGATGTGCGACAGGTGGTCATCTGCTAGTAGCACTTTTGGTCCTACATGTCCTACTTCTGATGCAAGTCAACAGAGTGGAACATGGCAGTTATGTGAATGGACCGTGAGTAAACCCTTGGCCCTAGTAGTTTCAATCTGGAACAGGCCCTGGTAGAACCCTTGGCCACTGGACAGAACGGTGTCTTGCCCTAGGTGGCACATGGTATTGCACTCAAAATCTTCCTAGGTAGTAGGGCCGTTCCACATAGGATCGGATTGTGGTTCACCCACAAGTGAGTATTCACATGTTTCTAATGGATGGTGCACAGGTGGGTCCATTCCTATGGACCCAACCCAGCAAGTGGCCCATGAGGAATGGTGGCCTTCAGTAAGGTCTTAAACATCTACAAGGACTACTCCAGGCCATAAAGCAGTGCCTGGATTTTTCCTTTGTATTTTCAGCTCCCTTACCTGCCTGAAGAAACCTGTTTTCAGCAAGCGGGATATTCTGCGGTGGAAGATACCAGCCAGGCAGTACTGGGGTCTTCTGACCAGCACAAGGTACCAGCCAGCCTGTCACTATATCTAAAAAGTGAAAAAAATTCAGCTCTGCTCTACGTAGGGAAAGGATCTTAGTACAGGCCCTTCCATGATTTTTGACCTGTTCCCTTGGCCTACTGGGTTCGGGCACAGATCTCAAATCACGGAAGGGCCTCTACTCAGGCCCATCTCCTATACATAATCAGTGTCTTCATTACTGATTCACATTACTCTATATTCCCAACTCAATAGTTAAACCAAAATCATCATCATCAATCAAAGCAATAAAGAGAGATGATTCATTTCTTCCTTTAGCTTTAGGCTCATAGATATGGCTCATAGATCAAAGCCTCAATCAACTAATGACCCCTGAACTAATTTAAGATGCAAGTAATGACAACAAGAAACAAAATTTTATTATAATATGTGACATGTGCCATGTGATTGGAAAGGGCATATGGCTAATGACCCTAGGACTATTGTGCTTGTTGTAACAAGGGGCAATAGCTTCTTAAAATTGAAAGTCTTCCGAAAACATGATCACTTTGCTTGCAAACTTACACAATCACATATTAATCAAAAAACACCATTTTGAATTACAAAAATTCAAAACAAAGGAACTTGCATTTTGCTTTGTTTTGATTAATATGTTTATTTTTTTGGGCTTGAGGCTAGTAGTAATGCAAGCCCTCATCCATTCCTATCTTTCTTTCTTTGACTTTTTAAACTATGTAATACATTTTTGCAAATTTCCTTGGGCAAATTTAATGAAAACATATTTCAAGCCTACAATGGCTCTCTCTTCTATATATAGTTGCATATTGAAAAGCCTTAAAGAAAGCATGTCCAAAAGAAATCCCTTGAAAACTTTCCATTAGACCCAAAGTTTCACAATTTACAATTGATTTCAAAACAACTATATGTCATGGTATTTGGATTTGCACCTTCATATTTAACATAAGCAAAGATCTTTTTGGTCAAGCCATATTGCTTTAAAAGTTTTTGCAAACTTTTTGCCAATGTTTGCCCTAATGTTCAAATGTTTCAAATAAGCCAATTGTAATGGGTTTAAGAATCCATTTTTTTTTCAAGAAATTCATAACCAATGCAAAAACATCATGTGCCCCCTTAGACATTCACAAATCAAAACTTGCAATAGTATAAATACATTATGCTAAAATTGGTAAGACACATTTGTTTTCTCAACCAAGTTTAATAACACTTCTTGATTGAAGGTTTTTCTAAAAGGGAAAATAACACAAAGACATAATTGCATTACCAAACATTTTAGCCAATACTCTCAACAAATTGAATGGCAAATGGTTTTAGGAAACTTGAATTTCCTATGATGGTTACAAAATATCCTTACAAAAAAATGTGCAATATAAATTTTTTGTGAAAAATTTGGTTTCCTATAGTGGTTTAGTGAAAAAAATTATATTACACTTTTTTTTTAAAAAGGATCTATGGCCCCAAAAAATTTAGAAATTGCACTTGCACTCATTACATGTCTTTTCTTTGCAAGTCATCTTTCTAATGGATTTTCTAGGTTATTGTTCAATTCATCCTCTTTTTTTTGACAATGAGTCCATGGTCTACATGCACATGTTTTTAAAATGTAGTTATTCCATTACTCTTGAAATACAAAATAAGACTTTTTTTCAACTTTTTTCAGTACTACATGACGTATTGGTTTACTATAACACAACATACAACACATGACTTGTGGCACCTTAACATCAACTAGTGATTCATCATTAACACAAAGAATGTTCAAGTTGGAGAATTATTCCATGAGGTTTCCACTTTAACCTTTGCTCATGTATTTTTTTCATAATTAATTACATTGTATCACCATTTTCTAATTGAAAACTTAAAATTTCTTTAAACCTCTCACCTTCACTTCTTTCCTTCAATTTAATTTCACTTTCATTCATGCCTCATTTTTAAAAAATTGTTCCATTTTCAAATTGTGTTAACAAATTAAGGTTGAAAAAAAATTTACATTTTTTTCCAGTTTTGGATTTTTTAAGTGTACATGTCTATTTGGGACCTGAAATTAGGCACAATATGGGTCTATAAGTATATAGAAAAAAAATGAAAATGCGCACAAATTTTTCACAAGTTGACACACTTTCCATGAAAGACATTATGCAAGTAGAGTGTTCAAGTGCAAAACTGTCTCAAAATGTCCTTTAACAATAGAAAGTAAAAGTAAAAGTTGTGAGCAATTTGAAAATTATTTTTGCACAAACAAATCCAAACATGTTATTAGCACATTATTTTCAATATAAGAGAGAAAAAAACAAAATGAACAAGAACTACACAAGTTTAGGGAAAAAAATGAACATACTTAAAATGCAAAAGTTTTTGTTAAAACCTTGCAACCACTAACCTTTTGCTTCCAATGAAACCCTAATTTACAAGATAATGCAAGGATAGGGATAATACTAAGTATAAAGGGGAAAAAACAACATAATGAACAATATTGATGATACTTTAGAAAGTAATCGAACACGATGAAAATTAACAACATGATGAACCCCTATAGCAACATGATCAACACCAACAAGAATACAATGAGCACCAACAACAACACAATGAGTTTCAACAATAATAACAACAACATAATGAAGGCTAACAATAATGTTAAAACTTTAATTTTTTGAACATGATGAAAACCAACAACATGATGAACACCTACAATTAGTGATAACATAATGAACACCAGCAACCAATAACAAAATGATGAACTTCAACAACACAGTGGACACCAACTAGTAATAACATGGTGAGCACCTACATCTAGCAACAACATGAGCTCCAACAACACAATGAATAACTTTAAAACATGATGAACACCAAATACAACATATTTGAGTTATAATCATGCTTCCCACATGGGAAAAACAATACCTCCAACCTACACCCTAAACCTTAATTAAACATAGGCTCCCTACTCCCAAACCTTTAAAAATCAAACCTAGGGGTTTTTAAATAAAAGCATGTATCAAATTTTGAATTTTTTAAAAAAAAAACCCAATTTTTTTTTAACCAAGTATCGCAAATTACATACCCTAAAATCTAGGTATCACTTCAAATATCACCTTAAATGATACATGGCTAGTTCTTTGCATGACACCTACTTGAGAACCGAGTTGGTTCTAGACCACAATTTGGTACCCACCCATCATTGGTATTTAACATTTCGTGGTGGGAATCATCTAGTTATGTGAATCAATGGTAAGGAACACCTTTACAATCTAGTATTGGCTTTGGTAGAACCCTTTATGGGTTGAAATGAACTTCAAGGAAATTTTATTTAGATGAAAACCTAATGAAAAGGATCCAATTGTCAAAAGGTCAAAAGGATAAAAGAGTAAACAATTGATTGATCCTTTTCTCTCCTTAGTTGTTGTGAGTGTGTTTTTTTGTTTGTTGCATTTTTATGGTGTTGAAGAAATTAGTGATGTTGCATTTGTGTGGTTTAATTCAAGACAATGGTTGCACCAATTGCTTGTTTGTTGTTCGTGATGACGTTTGGCAATGGTGAAGCTTAGTGGGAGGAATTGGTGGTGGAATTCAATGAAGGAACAAACGATGGAAGATCTAAAAAGGGACACCTTGCTAAAGCTAAGTATCTAGATTTTCTGTAGGAAATCTTGGACCCAAGTAAATGAATTGATGTTTGTATGTTTGGACAAATTTGGGAAGAATGCCTGCATTTCTCCACTGCGCACTAAAGGTTTTAGATCATAAATGTGTAAGACAACAATATGAATAAGAATGTGTGTACATGTGGAAGTGATGAAAAGGTTGGTTTGGAAAAGGCATGGAAAAGCAATTAGAATTGTTGGTTAGTAGGAATGTTGGGTGTGTTTGAGTGAAAACTGTGAGAATTCACATTTAGGAAGAGATTCAAATAGTTGGGAACTCTAGGGATTTGGGTTGTGCATTGCATGAAAGGTTGGGGAAGAAGTGGGAACTATAATTGGTACCGATGTCAAACAATATCCCTTTCAAATTTACATGAATATAGGTGTGAGTTAGCATGTGACTTCTTTGAAAATGGATGGATTGATTGATGTGAGAGAAGACCATGATAGCCAATTGAGAGATGTTTGTAGAGATCTGATCCACCAGATCACATTCTTATCATGGCGCTATGGTTTGTGTAAGTCAATTGATTAGGACAGTTGGTTATTAAAAGTATTTTTTGCTGTAGGAATGTATGAAGTATGTAGCAATGTCTTCTATTATCCTAATTGCTGGATAATTCATAGCTTCCCTCCTAAAGCTAATTGTCCTCAATATTACCATGACCTGGTTTGAAGTAATAATTTGAGGTGTTGTGATATTGTCACAGCCTCTCTTTTTTGTTACACCTTCACAACTAATCGGAGCACACTATCACACTATGTGGAACCAGTTACCAGGTTCCACACGTTCCTAGGTGGAACTGGCCCAGAAGCATATTCCTAGGTGCAACAAAAAATATATTAACCGGTGTTGTATTGGTATCGACTTTTGAACATACTAGACTGGTTTGGGTATCAGTAATTTTTTTTTAAAAAATTTGCATAATTGGTATTGGTTACTTTTTTAAAACTCTCATGGTACCAGTCTGGTACTGGTATTAGATCCAAGGCTGGTTTTTGGCTGGTATGCCATGGGTATAAAGTATAAACCTGGTATTGGGATCAGGCAGGTATGTACTTGACATTAACTGAGGTCTCATAGCAGACTGGTACTGGTATAAGGCTGGTACTGCCTCACAGCATACCCGACTGGTATTTTCTTTAACATCAGTACTCATAGCAATATTATATACCCAGGTTGCACCCTATATACCAGTATAACACTGGTACTAACCAGTGTGGGGCGGGTAATTCGTTTGGAGGGTTGCAAACTTAAAACTGTCAGTTCCAGTTAGTAAAAGCCAAACTGGAACCCGGTCTGATTTTTGGAATTGGTTCTAGAATTTTTGTTCTAGTTTTTCGAAGAATTGGATCCAGAACCAGATTCCAAGTCATGTGTGAAACCGAAACCAAAACCAAGATTTTTGAAGTCTTGGGGGCGTAGAACCTGGGGCTAGCCTCCAGTTAACCAGTAATCAACTGCCAGTTCTAGTTCAGGTTACCCGGAAACTGTGTCTGATTTTCAAAACCGGAACTGAAAATGTTTTTCTTTGAAAAATCAGACCTGGAACCGGATTTGAATCCAAATCCATTTATGTGTGGAACTGGAACGGAAATCAATCTAATTTAGTTTTTTAGAACCAGAACCGGGGGTTCTTCCTAAAATTAAAGAACCACCCACACAACACTGGTACTCAAATTGCCAAAAAGCATTGGATACGATTTCTAACATAGGTACCTAAGAGGCAAGTTAGAAGCGTTGAGTAAGGACCTAAGCAGAAGAACCTTGCGCCGAAGGTACGGTCACGGTCCTTGGGAGGCTAGCCCTATGCCGGAGGACCCTGTCCTTGAGGGTCCTTATCTTCGTCCGTAAGGACAACAACGAGGCCGGGAATGGCAAGTGGGAAGCGAAGGCGGCGACGAGAGAGGAGCACAGGTAAGCTTTGAGAATCGTTGAAGAAGCACGGTCCGTTTGCTTGAACAAATCCCATGCCTCTTTTGCGTCAACAATCCATGCCTTAAGTTTCAAGGCGGAAATCTGCACCGAGCTTTCGGGATGAATAAAAAACAAACTTTTATAATTTATTGTTACTTCAGTTTTTCCTCTGAGAGTTTTCATTTTCATTTTTTTCCCCAAAGGCCTTTTTTTTTAAAAAATTTTTAATTGTTTTTTTTTAATTTTTTTTTTTTTGGTTTGGATGGCTATGGCGACGGTACAACAAAAGGATGTGAAGTTTGAAGGAAAAAATCCGTTTGCGGATTGTTTTTGGAATTCGGAACTTCTTCTTCCTCTTGCTTTGGATTCGTCGTTGTATAAGGAGGATGTGCACCAAAGAGGCTGGATCATGAAGAGTAAACAGATGCAAAATGCAAGGAAGGAAAACTCCAAGTTCTTTTGAAGTTTCTTTGCTCTGGAGGAGTTCCCAGCAGACGGTTTTTGGAGGGCTTGAGGAGGAGACGCAGCAGCCGAGGACGAGGAGGAGGATGTCGGGGTCAAGAGGACTAGCATGTTTAGAGTATGATTGCAGATAGCTAAGAGGACGTGACGGCAGGCAAGAAGGTAGAGAGAAGGGAGATGACGCAAGGCATGAACACGTCTGCTGGGGTTTCTCCAGCGAGCGTGAGGCTATGGCTGGCGGAAAGGAGGATGCAGTCGGGACCTCTTTCCGTCTTGTCCGAGAGTCAGCCCGAATCCGGCTTAGACGCGCTGCTGGCTGGCAACGAAGGTTGCAGTCTCACATCACAGCATCGCGATGGACGCAAACGGAAGGAGTAAGTCAAGTTTGTCATCTCTCTGTGCTGCTGATTTTGGTTTGTAATGGATCGGAAGCGTAATCCTGTTACAGGCTTTGATACACTTCTTCCTCCTTGTGTCTTCTCTCTTGAAACCCTTTCCTCTGCCTGGCACCTCCTTCTAAGCTTTTATATTGTAACATCCTGTGAACATCTCTTTACAAGCCGTTCTCTTGTGTCTTCATTCTCATTTAGAGAGATGTATGTTCTCCTCCTTTAGCTTTTCTGTGAAGCTTTCTGTTCTGCCGGATTTTCCTATGCCCTTGTTTTGGATCTATTTTATCTTGAAACTCTCGTCAGCAGCTCTTAGAAAGAATAAACTGGGATTTCTCTGGCAGGCACACTTCATGGTGCAATGTCACTCACTCTCTGAGGATGGTGAAGAATATGGTTGTCAACCTTCTGCTTGGGTCTTGGATTAGGATGTTAAATAAGTTTTGTATCCCCTTTATGCCTCAAAGTTTCCCTTCATCTTAGGTGCCAATTCCAGGGTGCATCAACCTTTCTGATTCCACCATCTTTTCTGTGCATTCAAACCACCTTGTTCTATTTTTTGTTTCACCCATTGTTTCTGAGAAACTGGAACCCTTCATGTCCGTAGGAGGACCTGGGGCCTAATGGCCATCCTTCTATGAGTCTACAACCCCAATTCTTGTTCTTCACTTTTCTTTAGAAATTGGAGAAGAGAATGCTACAACACTGGGGCTGTCTTATTCCAGTAGCCCAATGTGCTGAGACCTTGGTGGATCCTCTACTTACAGAGTGTCATGAATGCTTAGGTTGTTAGCTGGACATTCAGAGGAGGATTCTGGAGCTTCAGATCACAAGCGGCACCGAAAATTGCAGGTGCAGTCAAGTACATCTTCAAGCTATGGCTCTGTCATGACATCTAGAACAGATGTGCTCAGCTGTGATGCCATTGCAGAAAGGCCAGGCTGCTGTCTGCACTCAGTAAAGGAGCCAGTGTTTGAGGAGCAGGTCAGAGCTGCCCAAGTTCTTGGACTTGCAGAAGTGGACACAATCTGCTGGAGTAGTGGACATGATGAGATCAGTGGAGGTAATGCAAGTGTTATCATATCTAGTGAGGAAGGAGACAGCCAGATTCATCCATCCTTGGGGAGGTTTCTCAATGTAGACCAGAGGGGAGGTGCTTCAATTGACCCAAAAGGAAGAGCAGAAATGCATATGTGGTCTGATAGTGGTGGTCTACTGAGTTTGCAGCTCAACTCCTTCATAGCAAAAGAGAAGAAGAAGCTTGAATCATCAGATACTGCAGGTAGTGGCACTCAAATCTTCAGTCAAAGTGAACAGTCACTTTTGGGTTCTGTTTATGGAGAACAATCTTCAAGTTTGCAAAGGCAGCCTTTTCAAAACAGATCAATAGGAAGTGGTGGACACATTGGCAGTTGTTCTATGGAAGATGGGCCTTGTTTTCTAGCTGGAAGCAGCACTGAAGCCAGTCAAGAGAGGTCAAGATTGGAAATTCTTGAGTTGAATCCACTTACGTCTATGCTGCTGTCACGTATGAGCAAGCGACAACGCTCCACTTTGGAGTTTTGCTGCACTGAAGATAGTGCTACATCTGCTGTTGAGGACCAAGGTGAAGAAGAGAGGAAAAGAAAATTTGCAGTTCGCAAATCCTGTACGGACTCTATGGGTCTGCAAGGATCAGTCTATAATCTTCAGGGTGTTCCATCCTCAATGGCAGAGAACACAAGGATACATGATGAGGATGGTGCAATAACCCCAGATCCACATCAGACGTTTGTCCTTTCATCAGGCCGACCAAGCAGCACTGAAGGTATATTCATGATTTGTATGCTTCTCAACTTTTTCCTATGGTCCTCTTCCTCTCTGTCCAGTCATCAGCAAACAAAAATTGCTTGAGTCTGTTCTTCTTATTTCTTTGTTTGCATTTTGTAAAGAGCTAAGCATGCCTTAGGCAAGATTGGACAGAATTGCAAATGTTGTTGCAATAGCTAACAAGGAGAAAATTCTCTCTGTACAATATTCGTCACCCTGCACCTGCCTCTGATGGAGATTCTGACAAGAGGAACTTGTTAACTGCTCTTAGTCTGTATGGGAAGTCTTCTCTCTATATATTCTTGCCAGAAATAAGCAACCTTCAGCTTTTTATCCCTGTGTCTGCTCTGGGCAAGTTTGCTACATAGGTGAAACTAAGGTTTCGTGGAATGTGCAGAGGAACGGTCAGGCAAGCCGATGTTGACTATCGACTGTGATTTTGACACGTACTTCTCCAAGCTCATGCTTTAGCAGTTTGCATGCACATACTTGGCCCTCTGCTTGATGTGAGTAATTTTACATTTGCCACCTAGTCTTTGGTAAGTCTGAGTATGTTCATTTGTGATTGCTTTAAGGTATAATGCACTGATGAAAATGAAACCAGTGGTTCTTTGCAGTTCTAAAGGTCGCAACACTCCTGGCTTTTTGCAGGTCTTCAACTCAGCTTGAAGGATGTACTTCAGTACAGTATGTAAGGAGTTTGCATTCAACTACTCTGTTAACAATATAGGGCCCTAGAGCTGCACAGACTAGTGTGGTCATCTGGGCCTTCTACGCCAATGAGGTGTGTCACTTGGCAGCTCCACACATTTCCTAGTACTTTTTTTTCAGTTACTTCTCACACCTAAGGGTTCAGAGTCATTGAATAGACAAAACTTGACTTGAACTGCACTTGGCAAATCAATCTGATGCAGAAACATGTCCATCTATGTGCTTGCTCAATATTTGTCACAGTAGTTTCCTTTATTGGTGTACAGACAGTAAGCACTGACGGGAATCCACTGCAGTTTTCAGTGTTATCCAAGAAGGCACATCTCTAGAGGCTGTGCATCTTCTTGGATGTGCATCTTCTTGGAGAAGGTATTGTTGTTTTCATTATTACAATGGTGAAGTTGATTGAATTGCATGAGTATGTTATTCGGGCATCATCCTTGAGATGATTATATCCACAAACCCGACGTTCTGTGGGACTGATGTATAACTATTAAACTATATCCCTTCCTATGTTGTGCTAATGGTTGCTATTACTTTTTCTTTTGTTATGATTGTTGATTGATACAGCTCCTGTCAGACCTTGCAACCACATGTGAAGACACTTCACTGACAACCAGGATACACAGATTTAGGGCTACATTAAATACAGGTGTTGGACATTCCAGTCATTCTGCTACTTGGAGTACCCTTCAAATCAGAAATTGCATATGTTTAGGTCCAGACATTAGAACAATTGACTATGTAATTGTCACATTCAACAGGTTATTGTCAAAATCCATAAGGGGAATAATTCTTTTATTTTGAACTTAAAGGGGAATTTAAGATAAGACTGTACACAATTTGTCCTGATATTGTGGGCAAACATCAACTACTTACCAGTAGCATCAGAAGGAAAACATACAAATACACATTTGCCAGAATAACATGCATGCAGAACTAGAAATTCCTTCATGAAGTTTTTCAGAATGTGTAAACTACTCCTGCTGCCTAACTGGGAAACACTGAGGACTATGGTGCAGACACTATCTGGAGTGGTAGATCTATTCTGCCATTTGGCAAGCTTTTAAAATCCCTGACTTCCTGAGTGATCAAAATCCTTATATCATCAACTAAGATCTTCCATTAAAGGAAATGAACATTAGACCTTTTTATCTGTTTTTTTGTCTGCTTAGGAGAAGAAACTAAAATGCAACATTTCTAACATGAATGCCCCAGAAAACTTTAAAGCATGCAATAACATACATCATTCTGTCTCAAAGTACACTACATGTCAAAGACCTACCCCACCAGTCTGATGTAGCATTGCATCAATCTCATCCCCATCCTCCATCTCAAGCTGTGCATCCAAACCCTCCCCCATTCATTTCATATCAGTTTTCCAAGCACATTCTACCTCAAGAACAAATGTAAGTCACACACAGTACATATGATTTCTAAGCAAAACTGCGGCTGCAAACAACTACAGCTGTGATTTGCATGCCTGGGCCAGGTATCAGTAGCACAGGTTCTCACTACAGCTCCCATAAAACCAGCTAATCCACTAGAAACCCAAAACCTCTATTAAAGTAATATTGCAAGCAAACAGCCACTCTAATTCACATAATAATAAAGGTCATTGGACCCAAAGCAACTGAGACACGTGCTAAACATAACAGAAAGATTTTACTGAGGTTACAATGAAGTCTAGTTCTGTTTCAGCATTAAGAAACAAAACTGACATATAAAGAAGCAAACTCAAATCACATTCAAAACACCCCTGCAAGACAAGATTGTGGCTGAGTTCACTAAAAGGGACAGCTTGTATCACCCTGACCCTTGAAGAAAGAAGATAGAACTGCCATGATAAGTGAGAGAGGACTCAGCAAATGAAGAGACCTTGAGAATTTGGCTCAATAAGCTATGGAGAGCTATGGAGTGTAGAATGAAGCCTTCAGGAAAACATTTACATAATCAAAACAACAGGGACTGTACTCAAAAAACTGGTTGGGATGAAAACCTTATGAGTGCTTCAAAGAGATTGGAACAGAAGAAACAGACAAAGCAAAGAACAAACTCTTCAAACTTAAGTTGAAAGAAAAGCATAAAACAGGGGAGGCATGGCAAAAAGATCTCAGGAAGGAACCTCTGCAGGAGTCTGTTCAGCCCGAAGACGTCTGCCATCAAAAAGGAAGGCAATGGACTGAGGGTCCACAGACTGGCGGTCACAGTATGCATGCATCAGCTTCTTTAGCGTGGCAGTGCTCTTGATCCTGAAGAACACTTCTCCACCATCCTGCACATCAGCCACACTTCAACCCTCTCTAGGATCACCCTCTCATGCAGAATCCAGACAATCCAATATTCTTCTGAAACATAAGATGTGATCCCCAACTTTTCGACATCACTCCTTAGCACTTCTGCAAATAGAGCTTGATGAAGTTGCAGAGAAATCTCCACAACAACAATTAAAGGTAACATGACAATGAGTGCAGTCATAACCTCATGAGTGTTGCTCACAAAGTGACAGACCATCACCTTCATCACGAACGGCAGTGACAAGCTGCCATGACTACCCACCAAGTTCATCAGCTCCCAACAGTGGGTGTAGATAAGCATATAATAATCTGCCCAAAAACTTGGGCAAACCATTATACACAATCTGAGTCCGAGTTTCTGTTGCCTTTCTGGAAGCAATGGGAAGACTCTGATGTGATGTTGGCTAGCACTCAAGAGACATTGCTAATAAAAAAAGACTGCAAATAGACTATTCTTTATGGAGTACACCATGCCTCAATTTGAGGAGAGAGCTCCTTCCTCATCAAAAGAGAATGAAATAATACCAAAGGGTAATATCCATTCTGAAGCAATTTTCTACAGAGAAGAAACATGCTGGAAGTTCTACCCTTTGGAGACATCCAATTAGCTCTTTTATACACAAACAAGCTTGGAAATCACAAGTAACAGTGGACAGAGCTTCTGTCATAAGACCAGATGTAACAGGAAAACTATATTTCATGAGTAACTGGGAAACTCCACAACAGTAAAAGCACAGGAGGAGACCAAGGAAACCAAGAAGAATTAGGCAAACAAAAGGGAGAAAACAGAAAGACAAACAATAAAGTGGAAGAAACAAGACACATAACTTTAAGAGCATGATTTTTTGAGCACAAAGTGAGCTTTGAAAAGCTCCCTAATTAGGGTTAAGAGGTCATTGGAATAAGCATTTTGCAGAGATTCTGAAGGTGGAAACACCAAACAGAGATGTTTCATTGTTTAAGCCCAAAAAACACTTTGAATCCAAACCATTATGTCAGTTCTGGCCAAATCAAAACACACATGACAACAAGAATGTGTTGCGGTCATAACCTTGTGAGTGTCAGGGCATCACCTCCATCATAGGTCAGTGACTAGCTACCAATCTAAGTTCTCCACTGATTGCATCACCTCCTGATGGTGCGTGTACCCACAAACAAGTATAATAATCTGATAAAAAACTGGGGCAAACAATCATGTGTGTACAAATCTGTGCCCTCAGTTTTTATTCACATTTCCACAAGTAACTGGAAGACTCAGTACTAATGTTGGCTAATAAAAAATTCTAAACATCCACAAAAAACAGCAATTACTGGTAGGATTATTATGATCTAGAAATGATCCAGTTAGGAAGCCTGACTCAGGAGGAGCCGAATGGACTCAGTTCACAAACAAGCAGAAACCCTTGAAATCTTCGCGAAAGCGCCACCTTACAACAAGAAGAAAAAAGAAAAACTGAAGAAGTGGTAAAACTTCACGGCCCTCCTCCTCCGACCTTATGGCACTGAGAAAAAGATGGAGAGAGAGAGAAGAAAACTGAGAGCGGACTAAAACTACAGGCATGCATCTATTTCACAGCATACCTACCTGACCCTTGACCTTGAGGTTGATATGGGCACCACCCCCTCCGGTATCCACCGGCTTCTTCTCCTCCTCGTTGTGAACCCCCGTGTTATTGGTGCTATCCTCCGCTCCGGCCATTGACGCTAAAGACTCTGAATACTCTTCACCAGCTTCTTCTTCTTGAGCTCGACAAGTTTTATCAAATCGTTCCCCTCAGGTATGAAGCACGCAAGCACGCACGACGACGACAAAGACGCTATCTCTTCTCGACCCTTCCCCCTCGCTCCCTCCCTCCCCAATAAAACTCTAACCCCCGCCAAACCCTAATTCTCGAAGCTACTAGTTTCCTACGAACCCTCTTGTAAGGTACTAGTAATGCTCTTGTTAGGTTTTTTTTTCTTCGAACTTTCGCCTCTTGGCTAACAGAAAAAAAATCCAGTGCGTACGAAAGGAAGGGTTTTGGTGAAAATTTTGGGCCAAAGTCGCCAGGTTTTGAGGAAATTTTTTATCTAATCGCCATAAATACACAATAGGTTCCAACAGGTCGCAAAAATATCCCAGGATTCTTAAATTTTTCTATCTGTTCTCTGACCTGTAGCCAAATTTGGCTAATTTTCCTTGTGAATGATCATCAATGTGGCTACATCACCACCAAAAAAAACTTTAAAAAATCTAGGTCACTCACATTAATTTAGTGTCAATTAAGTTAATTTATACTAAAATTTTAATAATCATAACTAATTTTACAAAAAATCTAAAATTTACAGGTTCACTTGCAAAAACTACAAGGACATTATTTAACACATATTAATTATTGAAACTACATGGAGTAAGCCCTTCCTATTTCATATTCTTGGCATTGACATCCAAAACAAACATTCAAGTTGTTGGAGGAAATCTCAAGTTTTATTTTATGGGTATCAACTTACAACATTTCCACCATACTTAGATGGTCAAAATCTTTCAACAACATCAAAGTTGTTGGGAAGTTTGTTGGACTTAAAAGATGGTCTTGATTTGTGCCCCATTACAATCCCATGTCACAAACCTTACTATTGGTTTTTTTTCTTTCCGTTTGGTGAGATATTCAATCTTTACTACCCAGGGTGGTTTGTTTTCAAGTCTCTCCTTTAGAAAGTCTTGTGTTGTACTCACATTTTCATTTATAGATTTTTTTAATTGATCACTTACAAGAGTAGGAGTTTTTCACATTTCTAATAAATGCTCCTTTGGACATCATGTGAACATGTCTTTGATCTTGTGCAGGTCCAACTATGGGCACTTGGTTATTAGTTCATCCCTACATTCCATTTGTCTTCAACTCATTTCCTTACAATGTTACATACTCATCTTGACTTGTCACATCTTATTATTGCACATCTTTCACATTGTCAAAGAGGACTTACCATTGATGGTTTAGGTATCCACTTGCTTTGGTGCCTATGTGGGGGTGAACACACCGCATCCCACAATGTTCTCCAAAATACTGTCACAACGATTACTTTAGAAAATGGAACACACATACAAAGAGAGGTTTCCCACCTTTAATCCACCACACCCAATGGCGAGCCAATATTTCAATCATTAACAATGTTGTGATAGTTGATTCAACCCACCTGAATATGGTATATTGTCCATTGCCCATGATAACACATGCAATGATAATTGTCATGCAAGAAAAGACACAATCATATGTAAAATGCACATTAAAAGATGACTTCATTCCCCTTGCAATAGAGACTTATGGTTGTCTTCATTCACATTTTGACCTTTTTAAATTTCTTGTGTTTAGGCCACTATAGCCCATCATTAGCGATCTTCTTTAGTTCCTATGATGTTTATTTTTTATTATTCGCAACATGTGTCCATAGCCATCCAACGTGCATAGGCCATAACGATTCTTCAACATGCTACCGCACTTGGGAGACATTCCTCATCTTTTCCACACATTGCAACTAGTGTCACTAGCCAATTTGTGGAAGACAATACATTTGTAGCTTATGGTCTTCCATTTCTTTAGTGTATTATTGGTGTTTTGATTATTATGTGTTTTTGTGATCTATTTTTAGGCTTCTATTTCTTGTGGATGGGTTCCCATCCCTGCCTTTTTGTAATATATGGTCTTCTTCTACTACTTGAACCCAAAATCATAAGTCAAAAAACAAATGTTCCCACCTTTTTCTTGCCTAGTAGCTCTTTTCTTACACAATTGTTGAACATTAAATTGTGATTCCAAAACTTTTAGGAAATGGATTGAAAAATCAAGCTAACTTATTCAAATTAACATCTAATCCTAACTTGTTTGTTGAAATAAGCTTGAACCCTATTTATTTTCATGTGTCTATTCTTGTTGGATTTAGAATAGATGAATTTACTACAATGTATAGAAATCTTTGCATCTACCTTATAGAAATCAAAACAAAAGAGCTCAAATAGAATCTCCATCTAAAGTGCAAGTGGCTCAAGACCACATAGATGTGCCTGACACCCTATGTATGATCAATGCTAGTGATGTAACCAAGAGGTGACAATGGCCACCTTCACCTACCCATCATGTGAGGTGGAGCCCCTCTATTTTTTTCTGTTACATTATAAGTTGATGAATAGGTGGTTAACATTGCAATTTTTTTGGTCTTTATTCTTGTAGTAGAAGTTGAATGACCCATCACCAATTCCTCTTGTTGAGACCAAAATACATAAAAGATGGAACACACACAAAACACAACCTCAACCAAAGGAAACATAACTATTTTCAAAATGCAAGCATCCCATAAATTTGGAACAATTAAAAAATATTGTCACAATGGTTGTTTATTACAATCATAAGATCAAGTAACCACATATAGCACACTTACACAAAACCCACAAAAACACAATTTAAAATATTGAATCCATCTTCAAAACTCATAATTACTTTCACATCTCACTAATCACATTGAACTTTCATAGCCATCTTTCACTACTCGTCTTTAGAAATTCTCACAACCATCTTTTTGTTTGTAGTAGTAGGAATTTTTGTGACAACAAACAAAACTTAATTATTGAAGCAAATGGCTTCAATGACCAGGGTTGACTAATATTTTATGGTACGAGGGTTGCAATGGGGAGCTCAATTAGTTTTCTACAAGTTTCCACTGAAGGTTTTGATATTGTGTTAGGTGAGGATGCTTATAACTTTGAATTTTAAACCAATAAACTAGTTTTTATGTTGAATATTGCATTTGGCTAATTGGGTTTAACAATTTGATCAAATCCTTCAATCGAATTGAGAGAAATTGCATGTGTTATTTAGAACATTAATGAATCTTACTATAGTGCAAGTTTCACATCCATAAATTGTAGCCTCTATAATCATCATCCTTTTATACGTCATTACCTTGATAATTCCTTACTTATTTTGTTTCACATCACAAAAAAAAAAATTTAACTTGATTTCAAAAAATCTATTCTAACAAAATAAGAATTATGAACCACATGCAAATATGCTAATGAAATGTATTTCATGTTGATCCTAAGAAAAAATGACAGCAAGTTAAAATAGGCAACCAATTTACCTTAATTGTCTTGGAAAAAGTAAACTAAAAGTAGAATTCATAGGTTTTTCAGCATTATGAGCTTCATTCATGGAAAAAACATTATCACATCAAATTATTAGATTTTTTATGCCTTTTGTCTTTCCAATAGAGTTTTCAAAAGAAATTCATCATTGGATTTAGAGTTGTAAAAGTAATCAAACATTACAATAAAAATGACATCATATTTAATGGTTCATAATTATTTGAAATCATCAAAACACAATTCATGAACATCAACATTTTAACATTGAGGGCACCAAACCAATTCCTTTTCACTTTCAAAAGATTTTCAAATACTTCATGTCCATTTTATAAAAGTCTATTTAATAGCTAATTAATTACCTTAAAAGCAACCAATTAATGACTTGTATGTTTTAATTTCAAATGTAAAAACTAATACTTACAATTGCTTAAAATGATTGTAGTCAACAAAATTCTACTTGTTTTCATTAATTTCATTTTGGTTCATGTTAATGAAATACCTCAACTTTTGTATTACAACACCTTCTTTTTCTATCTAGTTTATAATGTTATCACCCAAAATTATATTAGCTTCATAATTTTTTACTTTCATTCATTACAAATGTCTACATCATCCAAACAAACAAATAGACATTAAAAAAAATGCATACCAAGGAATTGACATGTTGAAAGTTGTGTCTTGCTCCAATCTCCAATGATCTTTTCCATCTCAAAGCACAAGCCAACAATACCTCCATAGCCTTATCATACTTGGGCTCTACATTATCAAGGACAATCAAACTAGCATAAGGCCATAATATTAATATATTTTCATTTGTTTCTTGAATCCTACAATATCAAAACAAAGTTCCATGATCATATAGATTTTCCATGAAATCATTTCCACTAATATAAATTCCAAACCTCAATTTGTTTATCTATAATTTATGAAATGGGTATTTGTAAGTTGGGTGTTTGATTTACAATTCTAAGCTCCTGAAATTAGTCAGTGCCCATAAAATACTATGTGACAACTTGTGATGTTAGAAATCATGTCATGACAATTTGTGTTTATATAGATCATCAAAATTATGAAAAACTTTTTATTATGTCAATGACAATCTTTTTGTTTTTTGATAATGTAATGACAATTTTCTTTTTACAATGATTTCATCTTCTCATCACAATTTTCATGTTTGTGTTGACTCAATAGTTTTTCGCAATTTGTGAAATTATATGATCAAATTTATCACAACAATTTCTATGTTTGTGTTTATTCATGATGTTTTGACAATTTATGGCATTTTTTCATCAAATGCGTCATGACAAATTTTTGTGTTTATTCAATGTGATCTAATCTAAATTGAATTTAATATGTGTTGGGAAGACAAAAACATCCAATTCCCACATGTGATGATTGAAAAGTAATTATATGAAAAAACAAATATGAAAGGGTTTCAATATGAAATTGTCTTCTCACACTATTGTCCAAAAATGACAACCTATGGAACCTAAAGTTGCTCCCCCTAAACTAGGTCTGATGTATCATAGTCACTAGAATTAATGACCAAATATCCCCTAGTTCATTTACACTAAGCCACTACTCTCACATTTAACTTGAAGGTTATTTTTTCAACTTAATTTTCTAATTAATGAAAATTTGAAATCAAGGCTAGCTAAAAACTTGGTGAATTTTGCATCCACATGAAGCAGAAACTGCAATAGAAAAGACTTCCAAACCAAACTTCTACCTAAAGAGCAATCAACTACAAAGACAACTGATCAACATAAAAACAAGTCATGTTACATTAGCAAGTCTGGAGAATATCCTTCACAAATCACACGTGTGTCTGAACTAATTTGGTTTTTGGTTAATGCAAAGCTCACAAGATCACAAAGTTCTCAAAGTAGTCTGCAGGCACCTGATGTTCAAATATAGCTGAACAATTGTCCAAATTTCGTTGTTCAATCCTAGGTAGTTTTGTTTGGATATCATTCAACTTGTATATTATCATCAATACTAGGCTTTTTTAAAAGAAAGTTTGGGTGATAAACAAGCATTGTTCGAGAATACACACTTTCATGAGAAAGAGCAACACACACCTCACTCATGGTAGAACACATGTCATGTCCTACCATCATTTCATTTGTATACTGCTGAAGATATACAGCACACTATTTGGTGGTATATTCATGGTCTGCAGGGGTTCTGCTGCAGGCTCAGGTCATTGAGAAATAATTGAAGAAACAAAGCAAAATTCCAAAAGGTGGAAGTTAAAAAGAAGGTAAGGTCTTCAATGTCTTGGAAATGGCGTGATTGTGGTCAAAAGCCAGAATAAAGAGTCCTAAACAGTGGCCAGACCAATATTTTACACCTGTCTCCAGAATTAGTTAAAGAAATTGAACAACTCTTTCAAAAGAGTGCATGCTACATTTCGTGTGGTTAGCCAGACACATCTCCTGACACTCTCATAACTTTGACTCTAGTTAGACATCCTATGCTACACAGAAAGGTGGCTTTGTGTGACAGGTAACATTGAAACATCAGCTACGATTCCTGGGAGAAGATCCACCACTGTTCTAAGAACTACATAAAGTGCAACTGCAGTTCACAATTCACCTGTATTCTCTGTGTACAAAATTCCACACAAAATTAGCACCCATTAACAGTCATATGTGGCAGAATGTTTAGGGTTTAGTTTATAGTGATTTTTTATTGGGAATGTTCAACAACAGGACATTAAGAACCACAGTGTAGAGAGACAGATGAAAGATTAAATCTGAGGCTTCCAATTGCAGACATAAAATTCCACGTTTCTTTGTGTCTCTGAGGATGGTCTGTTCTTCAGAACTCTGAAGCTCCATTAAAAATGCACACTAACATAAACCCTAACAGCATGTGCTAAATTAAGACATCTATATTTTGCACCCTGTCTCTTATGCATCAGCAAGCTTAAAGGACTTATGAAGATTTCTTTCCTTCAGACTATTTACAGATCATTAATAACCTTAACCACAAAAAACCCAAATCAGAGAACAGAATGAGCCCACACCTATCTAGTGTGCACTCTGTGTTGTCATTGCGACAAAAGTAGCATTTTGGCTGTGATCTTGGCCTTCTTCTTCTGCTGCACTTGTATTGGAGCTTAAGCCAAAATTGAATAGTGTAGAGGCCTTTGCAAAGTCATGAGCAGGTTGTGAAGTTGCAGAGATATGAGTGTCTTTCCACCAATACCCATCAAGAGCAGTAGATGCATTAACATGCTCAGGATCTACAATGATGCGACAATTCACTTTGTCAGAGTCAAAGTCAATTGGGCCAGTGGTATCTCCACCACTGTACACATTAAACTGTGCAACACCTGTGTCAAGGTCAGCACCACCCCAAGTTGGATCCAGAGCCTCATGGGTGGCTCCTGCAATAACTTTCCGAGGATTGGCAACCCATTTTCGGGCACCATCTGCCCCAATGCATTTGGATGCTCGCAACTTATCAGAGCAGGTTGGGTGCTCAAGGTGCAAAAACATCCGATCTATAGCCCAATCTTCATTGATAGTCTCAATAGTTGAGTTTTTTTGGGGTGAACAATAAATGCTACTCCAAACTTGGCTACCAAAAGTAATGTAAGGGCTCTCCTTGTTGCTCTCCAAAATACCCGAAAGTGTCTGAGGAGGTGGGATTTCAAGGTAATGATTGAAACCCCAAAAGAAGGCCCAATCGGCAAAAAATCGTGATCGTTGTAAGCAATCATTGAGAACCAAGAGATTGCTAGGGTATTGTTTTGGGTCTACTATGACACTCCCATCAACACTCATGTCTATGAGTGTCAATGAACCACTGTCGAGAAAAGGCTGCAAAACCCACATCATCTCTGTGTCCAGTTCGAGCCCATGGTATATGAAATAATGTAACTTCCCTTCCCTGAAAACATGATGGTTATACATGAGCCATTGCTTCAAGTACCTCACATTTAGTGGGTTCCAAATTGGAGGAGCGCAGAAGGCATAGGAGTGCCTTAGCGGACCTTCAAACTGAATATGATTGATGGCTTCAGGAGGCTCATCAAAAACCGAAACAAACTCCCCACTGCCAAGCTTAAGGTAGAGATGGCCACCAAAGCCATTTGCACCTGCTGGATCTTCAAATGTGCATTTTATCACCACAACATCATAAGGCAGTCCTCCTTTGGTTGTTGGATCCTTAATAAACACATTGGTTCTCCTCCCATATTGGATGGGTACCTGACTCTCAACTGGTGGAGGAAAGGGTGGTGCATGGTTGGAGCTTGGATCCCACTGCATCCAAGCGCATGTACCAGGGATGGCATCCTTCTGCATTGGCATCTTCTCACCAAGTGAATTAGCCACCAGAGTGACTAATGAGAACTCTTCCTGTGAGATTCGGTAAGAACTGAACAGGATTAGTGGGTGAAGTGATGAATGAAATGGGCGGAACTTGTAATCCCCCTGGAAAATTGGTCCTGCCACACTACCCTTCTCTCCTGTTTTGCTCTCATTGAATGCCCATGATTTTGTCCCACATGCTTGATCTGCCACTACATCATATCACAAGCAACAACACATTCACCATTCTGTGAACTTTCTGAATGTGTCATATAATTTGACAAAAATTGAGAGTACAACTGTGAAAGTGCTTGACACAAAGCCATAGCACTCTGCCGACAATGTCTTTGGCAACAGGATAGAATTCTTCCTGTAATGGGCTCTGCTCTTGCATTGGTAGAAACAAATCTGATGGCAAAAGATGGGTTTATAGCACCCATGGGTATTTGCAAACTTCATAGACATGTTGGAGAAATGACTCTCATGAGAATTGAGGATTCTCATGTTCAAGAAATAACTCTTATGAGAATCGAGGACTCTTATGTTGAAGACAAAATTTACAGAAAACCAAACTCACAAAGATTCCAATCCAGAATGTCTGTAAGTAACCAATCATACTCTAGATACATGTACTTCTCTGAGAAAGATTGCCAGAAGTCTTGAGCACCATGGTGATATGTGTGATGAAGTGAGAAATGTAATCACAAGCTTGAGATACCACCACAGGCACAATAAAATCCCATATGAAACACATCTTGTAAATGAAAGGTGAAGAAGGGAGGCAAGGTGCATTTATACTCCCATCAGCATTTTCTCCAAACGATTTATGACAGTTTCAAGCATGTTGTTCCTGCTTTTCTTTGAGAATGACAAACCAACTGACCAAAAAAAAGTTGAGAAGGAGGTAATCTAAGGAATTTGCAGCACCTGGAGTTTTGCATCGATCCTTCTGCCTCAACCTCAATGTTGCCACTTCTTTCTGGAGCTCCTCCATATTTTGAAGCTCCTGGATGACCTCGGTGAGAATCTCGCCTGTGGGACCATCCAATGCAGCATTGACATCCCATTGAGGCAAAGCTCCACGTGGGTTATCTGCATACAGCTGATCAGCATCAGCCCTTGTGGCATTCACAATGATCACCAACCCTTTATCCATGGCTTCCTTCACAAGCTCTTTCAGAGATCGGATGGAATTATCATGAGGATGAGTAATCAAAGAAGGAGAGCTCCTTCTGGTGATAGTAAATTCTGCTGCTGCTTCTTCTTCTTCGTTGTGGTGTGCTCTTGATGCCAAGTGTTGTCGAAAACCTCCAAGATCACCAGTGCTATTGAAGATGATCAACATGAGCACCAAGAGCCCTAGAAAAGATATCAAGGCAGGTGTCTTCTTCCTGAACAACCTCCAAATGCTTGCTATGCTTCCTACATTTCCCTTCATCTTCTCAAAATGCCTCATGTTCACTCTCTTCATGGTCTTTCTTTCTTTCTTTCCCACTATAATATTCTTCTAAGGCTTTGATCAGCTCTCTGCAACATAGTTTTTTCTTTCTTTCACGAAAATTTCTTGTTGTAAGTACCTTCACGAAAGTCCAAGAGAAAAATCTATTCGTTTCGATCCCAGCCAAACAACACAAAAAAGCTTCTCTCAAGCTTCCATGTCTGTTTGTTTTCAACCCGGCTTTGCACAAGCTTCTCTCAAGCTTCCTTATACGTTTTCAACCCAGCTTTACACAAGCTTCTCTCAAGCGTCCTTGTATGTTTTCAACCGAGCTCAACACAAGATTCTCTCAAGCTTCCATGTCCGTTGTTTTCAACCGAACTTCACACAAGCTTCTCTCAAGCTACCATGTCTGTTGCTTTCAACCGAGCTTCACACAAGCTTCTCTCAAGCTACCATGTCTGTTGCTTTCAACCGAGCTTCACACAAGCTTCTCTCAAGCTACCATGTCTATCGCTTTCAACCGAGCTTCACACAAGCTTCTCTCAAGTCTCGCCATCTGTTTTCGACTGAGCTTCATACGAGCATTTCTCCAGTTTTGGCCGTCTGTTTTCAACCGACCTTCGCACACAAGCTTCTCTCAAGATACGTTCTTCCCAAATGCCATTGAAAACATCGTACTACCACCCCTCCACCGCCGTCCCCGGCCTCACCTCCTCCTCCTCATCAGAAACCACTATGATAGAAGCTCTCGACAAAACGCACTGCTACACTCTTCAGAAGCAAAACCAAAAAAAAAAAAGATTTGGCAAACATAACCCGGTTTCAAACAGAAAGCTCTCTCCCACCTCTTTCGATCAAGTCCCTCAAAACTCCCAACGTTCCTTCTCTCGACAATGCACCCCAGAAACTCACATCCCCCACCTCAAAAAACTCTCTCTCTCAAAACTTCAACTTTCTTTCTGTCGACAATGGACCCCAGAAACTCACATTCCCCACCTCAAAAAAGACTCTCTCGCAAAACTCCAACCTTCTTTCTCTCAACAATGGACCCCAGAAACTCACATTCCCCACCTCAAAAAACTCTCTTTCTCAAAACTCCAACTTTCTTTCTCTCTCGACAATGGACCCCAGAAACTCACATTCCCCACCTCAAAAAACTCTCTCTCCCTCAAAACTCCCAACTTTCTTTCTCTCGACAATGCACCCAGAAACTACTCACATTCCCCACCCCGAAAAATACGCTCTCTCTCTCTCTCTCTAAAGTCCCAACTTTCTTTCTCTCGACAATGCACCCCAGACTCTCTCTCTCTCTCTCTCTCAAAAGTCCCAACTTTCTTTCTCTCAACAATGCACCCCAGAAACTCACATCCCCCACCTCAAAAAACTCTCTCTCTCTGTCTGTCTAAATCAGAGAGAGCCTCCGGAAGTGCTCATCCCTTCGTACCTCGGACGCATTCTCTAGGGAGAAGGCGAGCAGGACCGCATTTGTAGGGACAAGAAGAGCAACAAACGGGCACAGGTTCATAATAGAGAGAGAGAAATCGCACTCACATTGTCTGTGCCGTTTACAGGTAGTAGTGTTGTTGTGTTGCAGTGGGCGAAGGAAGGAAGGAGCCAAGTGAGTGAGTAAAATGTTGGCTCTACTGCTGGTGTCACCCAGTGTTTGGTTTTTTTGGCAATATTGTGTTATAGCCAAAATGGCGATCATCCACAAGAGTATTTAGCCAAATTTGGTTGTAAGCTAAACATGAAATTTATTTATTTATTAAAAAATCCTCCAAAATGTTTGGCTTCCTGTTTGAACTGTGTGCAGAAATATGGCTATTTTTTTCTCAATTTTTGGTCTAATTATGGCTATTGAAAAACTCAAAAAGATTGTTGCATCCCTAGTTTTTAGTATAGCCAGTAAAAAAATGCTGAAACTTGTGTGTGTGTGTGTGTGTGATGCCTCATTGTTTGTGGCAAGTGTGACTTTCCTCATGACTCCTTGATTTTGTTTGCATGCCTGTGTGTTGTGATTCATGTTCATTACTGTTGTCGTACCCTTGGCGGCAGGTTCCGCACTATAATTATATATATTATTTTCAGAGAAATTTTCCAAAAATATTTCTTTTTCAAAGAATACAATTTTTGTGAGGAAATTAAAATTGAGAATCTTTAAAGGACCTTTTTTGAAATGTTTTATTTTTAATATATTGGGCATCTTTGCAGTAAAGTAATTATTTGACACTGAAATATTGAACTCACCATGGTAAGTACTACAATTTCTGTGCCTAACAAAAGCGCTGCTACTTACAGCCCCCCTTCCCCCCCCCCCCCCCCCCCCCCCCCCCCCCTCCCCCCCAAAGCCCCAAGGCAAAAGGAAATTGGGCCTCTGGACCAGGGTTATAGGATTACCGTAGAAAATATACACAAATAAGGCCCACTTTACACTAGGAATCAGGGCTGAAAAAACTTGGGACCAATTTTGACCATTTTCGGCTTGTTGTTTGGTCCCAAATTACTAATAAATGTTAGAACATTGATGTCAGGATATTAATGAATGCTGGAACATTGGCCCCAAGGGTTACAAATTGGCTTCCCAAATTCGGTGGTATCCTTTTTCCAGCCTTGGGGCCAATACAAGGCCGTAAAGTTCAGCATTTATTACTAACTTGAGGCAGATTGAAAAGATTTTTTTTCTATTTAAGCCTTGACTCCTAGTGGAAAGCCCTTGGGGCTCATTTCAACTTTTGCACCAATAGTAAAGCTTGATTTGGGTTAAGCATAGGGCCTGAGTCCTAGTGTAAAGGAGGCTTAAGTATCCCGGGTCTGTAGAATAGGCTTGTGCCTGCCTAGGGATAAGAAAACAAAAAGCTCATATGACCAATTAGTTTGTTAGAATGGGAGTTTTGAATTTGTTTTGAGGAATTAACTTCAGAAAATGGACACTTAAACTGTGTGATAACATCATCCAGTTGTCCTCATGTGAAAAATAAGAATGTGTTCAATGAGATTGTTAAAATGGATGCCTTCAATTCTTTTAAGGATCCTTACATGTTGCATGTGAACTACATGCAATTTACAAGGAGCTTTTTAGAAAAAAAGGTTTAGAATTTTTACACATCATTCTCTGATTTTACTCAAAGATTTTGAGTTCTGCCAAGTTACTTGTGCTGTCTATCTTGGGATGCATGTTGCCTCACCTCATTCGGGTAACAAGTAACTGTGTTTGTCACCCATTTTGGACCACAGTTTATGGAAGGGACATCAATTTTGGGGACTATTTAAGATCAATTGTAACGTCAATGCCCAAAGACTTCACGCCCTTTTACTTTTCCAAGAATTTTAACAAACAGAAACAGGTGGATATTAGGATCAAATCTGACCATTTCGGTTTCTATAGTTTATATGACTAACTATGTTTATCACTATTTTTGGCTAAGAGCAATTTCGCTGTACTGATTACTTGGTCTTTGTGTTATTTGGCACGACCAAGGACGATCAACTGACATAAGGCCAAAATATTAATATATATATAAGTTTATTGAATAATATTTTTTAAAAATAATTATTTATTAGATATTGATAATTCATAATTATATAAATTGATCATGAAAACATTTTCATGAATTCTTGCCTACTGAAATATTAATATTTATGGCATCCATGATGTCTCTTTCACACCCCTCCTTGCTTTAAAAAAATTCTTTTAGGCCTTTCCAATGTCCCTCCATCTCATCTTTCTTACCATACTTCTCAACAACTTTTGATTTGAAAAATATATAAAATATTCTTAACTATAGTGCTTGCACACTATGTATTTATTGTTGTTCTCCAAGATCACATTCAACACCCTTGACCCTCAATGTCTTGGCACCCCTTATATTTTGAAAAGAAACTTTTCACATCAAATTATCTTTGGTGTTTTCATCATTTGTTTTGACACCCTTATTAAAGCTTATTGTCATTTTATTATTCATTTTTTCCATCTCCTCATCTTTCATTATCCTTGGTGTTGTTTCAATGTGTTTTTGGTATTAACCAAGCTTAGGTCATTCCCTAATCAAATATTTCACCAATTTGAATTTTTACTAAGAATGTTCAAATTTGAGATTGTTTGTCAAATTGATATTCCTTTAAAATCTGGACCTAACAACAATCATAATGACTTAAAAGCTCAAATTTTTTTTGAAACATTAAACAGGTCAAGTTTTTTATTTATTTTTTAAAAAGACCAAATTTGAACAAAGAAATATATTTTATTGATTAAAAAAAATTAAAAGAAGAAACAAAATGTTTACCCATTACAAGGAGAGGGTGGTTAGAAAAAGTAAAGTAAATTGTTCATACTCAAATCATGTGTTTTTGGTGTGAGCTTAAATGTAAGCGTTTAATTGTTAGCTTGCCTAGTTTTTTTTTTCCTTTCATCTACCTTCAAATGTTTTCTCCATTGCATTGCACACTAAGTTATATCTTTCTCATTTTTTAGTCCTTAGGGTGTCACATTGCATTTGTAGTCAACCTTTGGATCTTATAAATATTCACCTTTTTCATTGCGCACATGGTGAGGAGAGAATAGTTTTGCATGATATTGTGCAAGATGCTTTCATGGCCATTACGAGAGACGAAAATTTTCATGTTTCACGAGAACAAACTATGTCCTTCCACTTTTTGCCTTATAGTCTTTGTGTTGTTAAACTGACATTGTGTTTGACAACATTTGTGACTTAAGTGAAGGATGATATTTATCACGATCAGTTTGTAGCGGACATGTTTTTTTCTCTAACTATAGGTAGACGAATTTTTTCATCGATGCGCCAAGATGGCATGGGGAACAAAGGATGCTAAAGGCCCTCCTCTGTTAGTTTACGCACATTTTATAAGCAAAGGGTGTTAATGACATTACAACATGCACATGTGATCTTTATTTTGAGATGTTACAATAGGCGAGGGTTCTTTTAGGCTAGGCATCCTTTCAAGAGTTTCTCCCCTTTCCTTATTTGATATGCTTATCAAAACAAGAGGGCATTCAGGACTTGATATTCCCTTTGTGGTTCGCCCTCTTAGGTGGTCCTTTCATCTTCTTGGACATGGGTCCTTCCATTTTGTTCCTTGTATTCCCCCTTTTGTGGGTGCTTTGGTTTATTTATGATTGGCAGGTTTTCATCAATTGAGATGCTCTAAAGCTAATGACAAGGGCAAGAATCATGTGGGTCCATGTAAGTTAGTTTGTATGGTTAACTTAGGTTTAGCCCAAGTTTTGGCAGGGGCAGAAATTAAATTGTGGGGACCATGTAGAACTGAGTTTAATGTCAATGCCCAGGGGCCCACCCACACCTCTAATCATGCAAGGGCTTTACTGACTTAATCATGTGGATAAAATCTGATAGAACACACACCACCCTAGATCTGGCATACTAATTACTGCCGCCTATGGCACATTGCTTAGCGTGAAAGAGTCCAAAAGGTGGGTCATAAAAGCACAGAAGTTAAAGAGGAAAATGATAAGGCCAAGTTGTGCCATTTAATACTGCCTGAGAACTTCATGAATCAGGCCACAGTGAGCCAGCACCCATCAACGCACCATGGAGGATGGATAGTAAGTAGTCAGGAAACAGTTTTCTGTTGGGTTCCAGTTCCCTAGCTAACCATGGTGGGTAGCTCAGTTGGCAGGTTCTTAGTAGATAGGTTGTAAAAACAGCCCCCTAACTGTGTATAAACCATCAACTTAGTTAGTAGTTACCTATTTTCCTACCTATCTACTTATATATGAGACCTATTTCTTACTGAATTGGTTAATACAGTGAAACCAAATATTAACTTCGTTGAGGTTCATCCACAACTAAGTACTTTACCCTAAGGTCAATTTTTTCATTAAATAATCCTCAAATAATGAAATTATTTTTTGTGAAAATATGAAGTTGACATGTTGAAAATCATCATAATTATCATAGGCTATACTCTAATTAACTTAGCTACTCATGTGACAATATCATAATAGATCATGGAAAATTCAATAATTTCAAATTTTAAAGACGAATTCATTTTTTGAACAAAAATAATTATTCGTTTTGTCAATGTGGAAACTCACCCTAGGCTAGGCTACAGTAATAACAGGCATCCAGTGGATGGTGTGCTGGTAGGTGCTAGTTCACTGTGGCCCAAAAGTCAGAGTACCAGATTGGATCCAATTCTTACTGGACCAAAATGGGAAGTTAATTGCCAGATAACCCTCAATTTTAGTCAGTTTTATTTTCAAAAGAATATATCTCAGTTCTGGTTCTACAGATAAATAGAACTGCAAACCCAGTTTTGGGTATTTTTCTAAATAACAGAAATTCCAGTTCCAGTTCCGAAGATTAAGCCCCATTTGGGTCTAATTCTTACTAAGCAGAATCTGAACCGGTCATTCTTACCCGCCCAACATTGGTTAGTACATAGCTAACCATTGTGGTCAGCAATGTGACAGGGATACAATGAAAAAGTGTTTCCTATTCCACACATCATCCATCCAGCACGGTGCACTGGTGGATACTGGTTCGATCCAGCTGGTCTTTACATGTGGCATTGAAGAGGGGTTAGAGTTTTGTGTACGGTCTGGTCCAGGGCGTTTTCCTGTGATACCCAGTGGGTATCCGGCAGGTACCCACTGGGTATCAAGGGATTTAAAAAAACGGTAAACATCGACAAAAGTCTGTCCATTTTTTTACACAATGCAATTGCCTTCAGCCCCAGGTGTTCCTGAAGTAATGGGCCCTCAAGGCTGGAGAGTTACTTCAGGAACACCTCGACCTGAGGCCGTTGCATGACATAAAAATTGACAGATTTTTGTTAGATTTTTTTAATAGTTTTTTTTTCACTTTCTCCCTTGATACCCAGAATGTACACATTAGATACCCTCCGGTTATCACAGAGAAAAACAGGGTCTGGGGCATTTCATTTTCTGGGAATGCCCCTCAGGTTCTTCTGCTCTGTGAGGGTGCGTCCAGATACACACTAGAAATTTTTACACAATGTAGCCAAGAGAAACTCAAGTACCTGGGTCATTCTTGAGTAGGTAGGCAATCTTCTGACTTACCATGTTACTTACTTACTGAAACCTGAAACCTGTGCCAAGCTCCCAGCCCAATTCCTTGATAACTAGGTTAAGGCAGAGTGTCCAGATGTGAGACAGAGCCTGCAGGCTCCTGAATTCATATTTGTTATTGTTCTCAGACTTCATTAAACTTCTTCTGAGTTTCTGGCAGATGTTTGGCAACTGTCAAGTACCACCAGGTGGTTTTGAGTTTCCACCTCGGTGGGAGGAAGTGAAGAAGTGTGGATGTAAGTGGTCTGTAAGGCCGTAGGGGCAGGGGTGTCAACAGAATGAGGTGCCAGTGTGAAGGGGGATCTTGCAAGTAGCCAATTTGAATTTGGGAAAACCCTATGTATATATAAAAACATGGATAAAAATCCATCCACAAAAAGTATAAGGCATGTCAAAGCAAATGTAAACACACCAAACAAATGTAAACACATGAGAGAAAATTGAAAACCATAGCAATGAAGTAGAAGACCTAATGCTAAAAGGGCATCCTTTGCCACAAATGAGCTAGTGATGGAGGTGCATTAGTTCATATGTGTGAAAAAAATAAAGAACTGTGAGTAAGTGTGACAGCATGTTGAAAAACCGCAGAATTTGACCCATCACACAATCTTTCGTACACTATGAACTTGCCCAAAATAGATTCACAATGGAGCTTCTTCCCTTTGCCCCTTTATAACTTGTGATATTGAAAATTTGGCGCCATCTTATGGAATTGTGTAACACTTGGTAAGAACCAATGTTGGCTGATTATTGAGAAGAGTTCCAATTATTGATTTTTTTGAGAATCGGTCAATACTTAATCACCTGTATTGATTTTTCATGACCCAATTATCATCCAAGTATGTTATCAATCCTAAAATATGGAACATGTGAAATGAAGTAAAAAGGAAAATATATTTCTTTTTAAAAACCTTGTAGGTGATGTATAACTATCTACATACTTGGCTATTCTCAACTAGGTATCTAAAAACCAGCCCATATGCATAACTGATGGTTATTATTAAAAAATTAGTTCCATGGTACATTTCAGTTCAGAGTTGCCTTGTGCCCTATGAAGCGTAAAGCCCATGTCTAGGACATTCCCAAAATGCAGGGCCAGACTCAACAATCACTGCCTTGGCTTAGGCCCCTTATGTTTGGAATCCTTTCACCTTGGGGCTTATACTCTAGTACCTTGCCAGCTTCCACAAGTCCTTCAAATAATTAATTAATTTTGAAATTTTCATTTCAATAAATAAAATATTCTTGAAGATTCAATAATTTTCTTCACAAAAAAAATTATTTGAAAAAAAAATGGTATTTTAGGGTTTTTGAGCAGTGGTGTAAAAGGAGCAACGCAGACTGGGGAGTGGAATTAGGTTAGGAGTTTTAGGAATTAGGGTTTGATGAGTTTTCGTTTGGTGACGGTCTTGAAAACCCTGCTCCCATGGCAGCGAGCGATTTTGCTACTCTGGTATCAGAGAACCGATGCAGCAGGTGTTGGTGCTGATAAGCTCAAGAGAGATGGTTGTTTCTCCAGCGCGAATTGGATTTGAGAAGATTGACGATGAATCTCGTTTTCCATTGCTGCAAATTTGAGAAAGGTCAAGCGTGAAATTCTGATTAGGGTTAGAGGGTGCGGTGGTGCGATCCTCTGCAGGAGAGTGCAGTGCGGTGGTGTTTTGTGATTCACGGTTGGAGAATGGAAGTGACGGCAAGTGGGCTGGCTAGTCGCTTCATCCAAGTTTCAAGTCCAGATGGAACGGTGCTACGATTTGCGGTGGGGACTCGAGCGGGTTTTGCTGTGGATAGAATTAACAAAAGGCTTCCGGAGTCCTCCGGTAAGGTGGTATGCATCGAAGCCATTGCAGAGGGGGAGGAGCCTATCGAGTTTGGTCCTGACGCAGAGCTCGTTGTCTACGGACAATCTTGGAAGCTGCGAGCTGTTCAAGGTTTCTGTTGAATTCCTCCCCTACCCTTGTTGCATTTTGCATATATAGGTATTTAGGGTTTTTTCCCACGGATGCTTCGCTTCTCCTGGTGACGATGAATTATGATACGTGAAAATCCGGGTGTGAAATTCGCTTTAGTATTTGTGGATTTTACTTACAATGCAAGTCTTGTGTTCTTTGTGGTTTTGTGTCCAAGCAGAGTCTCAACCTGTTCAGGGGGCTGAATTGATCCTTTATGCTCAAGAAACGGGAGCCATCAAAGAGGTTCACTCTGCCCAGGTCAGTGTTGAATTTCGTGTGTATTTGTGTTTGTGTGGATGTGAGAGCAGAGGACTTGAATTGAACAAAATTGGATTGCAAACCTGTGTCATCACAAGTCCCATCCTCATGCATGCATTATGCATGCATGTGGTGAGCAAACTCTTAGCAGTCATCTGCTGTAGAGTCCATCAAATTTTGGCTTCCCAGACAGGAAAGATGGCGACCTGCTCTTCAATTGCTAATTATTCCAAAATGGCTTTGTAGAGTGGTTTTTGTGTAAATCCTTTGATGTTGGGAAAAGATGTCTTATGGTATGAAAGTAGTGAGATTCTAGGTTTTCAAATCTCAATGAAGAGGATCTAGTTCTGCCATCTCATGTGACCAAGGTCATCAAGAATAGTTATACATAGGTGAGGTGAGGGGCGTCCTGAAAGTCTGACCCTGCCCTTTGACACTAGAGTGTATGTTAGATTCGGATTTCAGTCTAAAAGTGTCCAAAAAGGGCCTTTCCCTGCACCTTTCCATGCATTTTTGTGTGTTTTAAAACTGAACTTTGAGTCCCTTGGCTGGGGTATACTTTGTGAGTAAGCAACCGGTTAGAGAATTTGGAACAACTCATAAAATCCATTTCTATGAAGGTAAATCACACTCACATTCCCCATGAAGGTAATAGCCATCAGTCAGTCATTTTCCTTTCCCCACATACTCCAGACAAGCTGGATCATGGTGAAATTATTCTGATGACTAACTGAAGTATATGCACTACAGGTATAGATATAGACTGTGTTGAAATGTCTCCAAGGCAAAGACAGGATGTATGCTGCTTTGCCAGCTGCTAAGCTAGTCCTGCATTCCCCACAGATTTGACATATCACCCAAGTGAGCCAAGCCCTCACACATCCACTGAAGGGAACACAATGGACTGCCTGTCAGATGGGTTGTTAGCAGGACAGGAGAATTCACTTTCATATGATTGCTTGTTGTTACTCTTGTGGCGACAATCCTCGATTGCTGTTTGCCATTTGTACTCTAGAGGATGCAAACCCCTGAAAACAACAACATAAACGCATACCCTCTCTACCCTTCTTGTTTTTTCAATCTAGATTCAGCCCGACTTGACATTATGAAGAGTGTTGTATCAAACTAGGTCTGGTTACATCCATAATGATGCAGTTCCAATTTTGTAACTTGTTCTACCAGGAACTCCAGGATCATCAGGGTATCACTCAATTTGGTGACACAGATGTAAATCATGGAGAAATTGCCAATGAAAATGGCAGGTGACTTGCCACGGACCCTTTTTCCAGTATTTTCTGCTTGATTCAAGTGTGATTCCTTGCCTGCAAGCCAGAAATTACCTCTTTCTGCTAAGATAAATGAAATGCTTTGGGTGTTGATGCATTTGTTTTTGGTAGGCAATTAGTGGGTGAGGGAATCTGATATCAATACTGCCTCATATCAGTGTCAGATTTGTGTAGTGTCATATGGAAACTTTGCATGATTTTCTGTTTTTGTTTGTTTTTGCAGGTACACAGGGAGGCATTACTTCACAAAGCACCCCATGAAGGAGAAGAAGGGAGTTTGTGTTGTGTGCAGTGCAGCAGCATATGGAACTCAGACCAGACCCACTCGCACTACCTACTGGTGTCCTGACTGCAAAGTGAGGTTATGCCATCGTGGCATGTGCTTTCAAAGATACCATTCTGAGCCAATTGAGCATCTTGATTTTGGGCGAAAGCGGCAGAGGGGCATCCGCAGTTGATTTGCAAAAGCAGGAGACCCTTTTCAGCAATCAGTTTCCTCAGCTGAATCCTTTCAACTTGTTCAAATGAGGAGACAAGGTGTTCCATCAAATTAAGCTCCACCAAATTGTATGCTAAAGTTTCAGTACAAGAAGAATGTTTGTAGTTTGTACCAAAATTAGGTTCAGATGGAAGAAAAGAAAAGAGAGCAATGAGGTCTCAGAATTACATCTTACAGGAGTGCCATGCCATTAATCATTATGTAGGACACTCAAGCACAGGCGACACTACCAACTGTGATGCACATTCCAGCTCTTGTCCATGGAGGTTTTAAGTGTTGCTCTACAAATAACTGGTGGCAGTCCGGAGGCCAGCAAAAGACTTAGGACCCTTAAATCCTAGTATGCCCACACCTTGTAATGGTAGATGAAATGTGGTCAGTGATTTGAGTTGTGGTTGTGAACCCTAACATGGGATGGACATTTCAAAGGTGGCTTTACTAAAGGCCTGTTGTGGAATCTCCTTTTATGAATGTTGCCCAAGTGAATCCAGCAGGTTACAGGATGACTGGAGTAATTGTGGTTTTCATTTTCTTTTTTTGGGTTATCAGCAGCATTTTTTTTTTTGCTGACAAATTTTGGCCATTTGGCAAAATATTTTTTCAAAATACTAATACTTGGAATTTTTTCTTCAAAATTGCCATGTTTTGTCACATTGTTCAACCAAGTAGACAAGGTATAGAAGGATTTTAATAATTTTTTATTTTCCTACCCAGTCTATAACCAAACATTGATAAATCTCCTTGTGGATGATCATCAATGTGGTAATATCAACAAATTGAAAAGAAAAACACTGATTCTCAGTTTGTGATCACTAATGTTATGGCACTTTGCCTGTGAAAACCATCTTTACCCTGAGAAAAATAAGTAAAAGAATAGTACATAGATTATGGACCGGGTAACCCATGAATATTCAGGTGCACAAGCGCTGAGACTATTCATGGTAACCAGTGTGCTGAAGTTAGTTAGTGGACATTACCAATTGTAGCAGCGTACCAAGTTTACAAGTTATAGGACATAAAAGAGTGTGAGTTATTATTGGTTATGGCATGCAGGAGAGTGTGAGTTATGAGGTTCAGCCAACCAACGACCAGGAATGTGCAAAATGGAATTATGCAGCTACAAAAATGTCAGAACATAGGAGGATACCTGATATAAGAGGGTAGCTCTTGTCCAATGGCAGGTTGCCACGTTAGTGAGGCGACCCCTACAATTAGTTGTGCTTTCAATTGTTGCAATTGGAATGTGGATTTGCAAGCAGCAACATTGGGGAAGGTGGAGGAGAGGAAAAAAGGTTAAAGATGTTTAATTTCATTTGAGCTTGGCAAAACCATAGCTTATGACAAAGGGTTTTTGTAATAGGGCATTTAAAAATGACATGGTGAATTACTATGTCATCCTTTAAGCCAAACTCTACATCCTATGCACCAACACTTAGATATCAAATATTAACTTTTGAAGCGATGAAGCTTTCATAAGAAAAAACATGTGTGATTCAAAAAGTGGGAGATTGGGTTTCACAATCAGCAATGTTAATTTTAAGGATTGTGGCAAGTGGCTACAACAAGTGTGGATTGTGGCATGAACAAGTGGGTACAAGCAAAAAGAACAAAGATGGTTTGTGGCCAGTTTTGAAAGTGTATGGAATCAACCATCAACAAAGCCCATGTCCGAGTATATGTCCAAAAATTCAAAATTTGGGGGAAAACCACAAACTACTAACTATTAACTATTCCTCCTTTAACACAATGATACCAGCATATACTTTGACCATACTTTTTTTGGGGGGCTCAATTGATATAGTGTCTATACCCATTCATGCATCATATGTAGGGGTAGTCCTTATAAATATATTTAAAATATGAAAACTCTTGTCACTTAGTGGTTTTTTTTTTCAAATTTTTTATGTAGGTGAGGTGGCAAGCATCCATAAGCTGATTCAGCTGAAAGGAAAACTTTTCAAACATCCTTATACTTTTTGGCTAATTACTTGAAACATGTATAGAAATCTGGTGATTTTTCTAGATTATTTAAATTCAAATTCTTGTGATTTATTTTCCCAAAAATCATTGAATTTGTGACATAAAGTTTCAAAATTTTCGCACTGTGCGAAATGTCACACCAACAAAAGAGGCTGCTCTGACCATTTCTTTGACACGTGTGAAAATGGCCGGCCCATGTGGTGACGGTCTACCCTGTCTTTCCATGCAGGTGGACCAACGGTTATTGGGTGGGTTCTGTAACCTGTTGTGGGGGAAGACTTATAAGCACAACAACTTTGGGACCCCTGATGACCGGTAAGAGGATCAGCCCTTCCCAAAGGAAATGCACGACTGTGTATACGCGTTGTCTGGACTGCAGCCTGTAGAGCTGCTGAGGTGATTAGTTGTAAGTAACCACATTTTTTGCTAGGAGGTTGATCGATCAACTTTGAGACGGACTAAACCCCTAAGAAGGCTAGTTTGTAAGAGGACCAAAATTTCAAGTTCACCCTTTGATGTGGGGGAGACCTCATTTAAATACTACCCTGTGCGTATTTAGGACAACGTCCCACAGTTTGTGCCCCTCTCCTTAATCAGCCCAGGCCAAAAATAGTGACAAACAGTTTTGGAAAAAAACATTTATGCAGCCAATGACAAGGCTCAGGATGCACTCATCAGTTTTTGTGTTTTAGGGTGGAAGAGGGGGGGGGAGAGTTGAGGGATTTTTTTCCTCTTGTTCCCAAATGTGTTCCCATCATATTCACATGAGGTTCTCGCCCAGTTCCCAAAGGGCTCCCCAAGTTCCCAATTTGTTCCCATCAGCACCTCAATTTTATCCCACATGGTTTGCCCAAATTTCCACTCCCATGTATACAAACTGGAAAGATGGGCCATAGGGGAGCACATTTATATATATTTTGCGACTTGGGGTCCAAAGAGATTTTTCTATTGGGGTGTGGCCGATGTTCCCAAAAATTGGTGATGGGGCAATCAATTTGGCCCCTTCCAAAACCAATTGGAAAATGCTTTGGGGGAAGAAGGCTTCTTCCCAGCAGTCCTGAGTAGGCAGTTATCTCCTACAGTTTCTAGAGCCATTGATTAGAATGGTCCATCACGGGATTGACTAACAACAGTAGACAATCGATTGAATGTGTACACACTTTCAACCTCGACCTGTGGCCTCCCTCGTACGCCACCTTGGCCATCTCACTATAAATCCAAACTGCACACTCCTCCAATTCACCAGCTGCAGAGCACACCAGACTCCTCTTCTTCTTACACTGCTTTCCTTGCCTATCAGACCCCTTCTTCCTACACTAGTAGTGCCGGCTCAATTGTTTTCTGCCTAGCAGCATCAAGATTGATTAATTCTGTTCAATTTGCAGCCCTCTCACAACCAGCATTCATCAACATAATGGCTGGGAGCTTTTCAGCTCATGTGCGTCGTGTCACAGTGGCACTTTTTGTGTTGCAGCTAGCTCTCCTGCCGATGATGGCCATTGCATCAGATGCCAACCCAGAACAGACTTCTGTGTCGCCGATCGCAACAACCCCACCGTCGTTAACGGTCTGGTCTGCAAGGACCCTGCCTTTGTGAAGGCAAATGACTTCGTGTTCACCGGCTTGGCCACCCCTGGAAACACCAACAACCCCCTTGGAAGTAGCGTCAGAGCAGCAACTGCAGCTCAGTTCCCGGGCATCAACACTCTGGGCATTTCCATGGCACGCCTCGACTTCGCTACAGGAGGTCTCGTCCCACCCCACACACACCCTCGGGCCACAGAGATCATTTTCGTGGTGGAGGGTTCTTTGTTCGTTGGTTTCGTCAGCACCAATTGAACACTTTTTGCAACCACATTGCAGCAGAGCGATGTGTTTGTGTTCACCAGAGGTCTTTTGCACTTTGAGCTCAATGTGTGCGATGGTACTGCAATTGCAGCACTGAACAGCCAGAACCCAGGTACAACAAATACAGGCAGTAGCGTTATTTAATTCCGGCATCAGCAAGATGGTCTTGGAAAAAGCATTCGGGTTGGGTGAAAAGGCGATCCAAAAGATCAAGTACACAGTCGAAGCTGCCAATAAGAAACCTTGAATCAAAGGTCATATACATTCATAAATACCTCATAGAAGTTGCATTAGATGCAACCTTTAAATGATTCGTGGGAAACTTTCTATGGCACTGCATCAAATTTTATGCAGGGAATGAGATAAAGTATTCCACTTGACATGAAAGAGGTTAAGTTGATTGTCATGTCATTCAATCCTCAATAAAGTTTCTCTTTTGAAGTATTTCATGGATGGTTACAAACCTTGTGTGCTGTGGCCATTAGCCCAAAATGGATTGGTGTTGTGTCCTTGTAGAATTTTCCATACATACATACAATCGTTTTGAAATTCAAATAAAAGAGGACTGTTGGGAAACCCAATGTTGGGCACGGGTAAATCATTTGTCCATCAATATTTTGTTGGCAACCAATTTACCTAGAGATATCCACCAATAATGGGTGGGTATGTCCTTTCCGCAGACATGTCCACTCACAAATGAAAGAATAAATATATATTTCACTCGGTTGGAAAAAAACATTTCTTATCCTTTTCGTTGCCATACTTGGGTGTTATGTATTCCAAGTTTACTTTTAATTGAGCGTGTGGAATTGTTTTGAAAAGTGGACAAAAAGGTGATACATGAAAGGATAATTTTTTAACTCATGTAAATTCTCACATTTTGCAACTTTGATTTGGTGTTGATGGAATCTTTTTTACTTAACTTATTGATAAGATTTTGCTTGTTGGATTTTATTTATATCACTTTCCTTTTACCCTGAGAGCCAGCAATATTTTTTCAATTTTCTGATGTTGCATCATTGGCTAGCATCCCAAGAGGGAGTTAGCATTAAATGGCAACAGGTTTTTAGATCATGTCTAAGTAGTTTAAAAGTTGGTTTTTAAAATGCTCGCAAATTAACGTCAACATCCAGATGTGAAGTTTTCATTTTGTTTTGGGAAATTTCACCATTTTTATAAGAAAAAAAGAATACTGTCACAAAATATTCCTGTTTCATTTTTCACATTTTGACAAAATTTTGCACCAAAAGAACATAGCTTAGAGCAAGACTGTTACCTTGTACCCTTGGAAGCTACTTAGCTTGTGCTACCGGTTGGCATTTTAATAGTCACTAATAGGCATGAGAGGTTTATTTTGGCTATTATTTATAAATTTTTTTGGCACAAACGGAAAAATAAATTCCAATGTAGAACTTTTCTTCTTTTCTTTTCTTTTAATTTAACGTCAATACCCGGACCAGAGAGATCCATTTGACGACTATTACCTAGTTGGTTTGAGCAAAACACTCTTGTTGTCTAGGCAAGAAACTAAGTACAAAGTTATTGCTTTCTGATTACCCGAATGCATCAATTCAGGCAATAAACTGCACGGTGTCAACTATTTCCCTAGCTGTTGACCAAACTTGCACCGAATGTCATGGTGAGCTGGGCACATTAACAACAGGTGGTCTTCATCCTCAACAGCTCCTAGGGGACATAGGCGACAAACCCTATCTCTCCTCGGTACACTCTTGGGCTTTGCATGCCTGCCACACTTTACCTCCAAACGATGGTTTGAACATCTGAACCTTGACAAAGATTGCCTGAGCTAAACATTTGTGATCACTTGCAAATAACTCTAATGTGCATATGAATACCCAGATTCTGTTGTACAGCTCGTGTTCATCTGTACATAATCTGCTACTTCTGGCTCTGGCCTGTTCACCATAAGTGGATTCTAGATAAGAAGCCTGTGCACTTGTTACAACACACTTGACATTAGTATAGAGAACCCCAACCCCTTGGTCGTCAAGCCACAACTACACGTTCCGGAGCCAACACTGTTGGTTATCATTGAGCACACTAAACATCTGGAGCTGGGTCTAGTAGGCATAGTACAACAGACGATCTGGTGTGGACTCCCGTCGTCTATCATAATACTTGAAAGTTTGTTGCCACCAGAAATACTCCAATGGATACCTTTCAAACTCCCCCAACATAGCAAAAGTGCTTGTTGTTTTATTAACCCCTAATATTTCTATCATGAACATTCTATGTACTTGTTCTGCTTGTTGCAACTCTTTCACCCCTATACAACCTGTCCACACCTCGTATGCATAACTCAGTACTAGGCGTACCAGTGAGTTGAACAACTGGCACATTACTTCCGGATCTGCTATGCTAAGATCATTGCATCTGCGGCATAATGCAAATAGTGCCTTCTTCTCAGCAACAGTCAGTTTGTCTATGGCTACTACCATGCCTCTTGTACTATGTAACTCTAAGCCCAGGTATCTAAATGATTGAACCCACTCAATGGTTGTCCCTCTATATGAGAACTCTGGCGTTGCATTGCGGCATTTCTCAAACACCACCACCTTGGTCTTGCTCACATTGATGACCAATTGTCGTTCAACATAAAACTCAGATATAGCATCTATTTGTTTCTACAACCCTTGTGGGGTCTCTGACATCAATGCCAAATCATCTACATACAACAGTAATTTGACTACTATGTCTACCAGCTATGGCGGGCTGTTGCCATCAAATGCATCTAGATGCTTCTCAAGTCCATCAAGTTAGAGTCCAAAAAGCAGTGGGCTCAATGGACAGCCTTGTTTGACCCTAATGCCACATGAGAACCGAGTCGATAACCCTTCTGTCGGATACATAACTCTGATGATGTCCTAGCTGTACATGCTCTGTAAACACTGCATGAAGCAACCCATAATTCCCATCTCAGCCAGCACCTGCCATAGCAGATCACGAGGCATTATATCAAAAGTTTTGTGAAAGTCCACAAAACAATAATACACCTTTTTGCATTTGTGAGTGCTTTGTTCAATGAACATTCGCAAAATGTACAGGTTATTTGTGGTGTGGAAGTCTTTCCTAAAACCAACTTGTCCCTTGGCACGTAGGCCCCTCTCTTCTGCCCAGCTGTTCAACTGTGCTTCTAGAATCATGGCAAACACCTTAGCTAGTTTAGGACCCATTGTGATTCCCCTATAGTTTTCAAATTGCAAGGCATCACCACCTTCGTGCAATGCATGAATGACTCCAATAGATAAGCTTGTTGAATAACCTTGTTGCAACAACTTGTTGAACACAATTTGCAGTGGTACATGTAACATATTGCCAACATCTAGCAGAAACTTTGCTTTGATGCCATCTAAGCCAGCAAACTTGTTACATTTGAGTCTTTTCATCACTTGCGCAATTTCATCTAAAGTTATGTCACAGTTTAGTGTGCTATAATCGTCACTTGCAGAAAGGTGTGACAGGCTCGAGACCACCTAATTTGTAGAGCTGCCCTGTCCCCCAGCTATATTACTGGAGCATTGTCCTTCCAGCAGCTTCTGGAAGCCAACAACCAAGTCTATTTTGCTAATAGCCATAGATCGCTCCTTGCTCTTGGTGTACTGCCTCCAAAAGCTGGCTGGATTTGTGTTTGCTAGTGCACACAACTGTCGGCCTTGCAGCTTCTTGTATGTGCGTTTCTTACAACGCAATAGTTGTTTAAGTTGCTTCTTTTGTTCGCGTGCTAGATGGCTATCAAGATGAAGCTTTGCATATGTAGATACTTCCTTGTGCTTGTTGCGACATTCAGTATCAAACCATGGTTGATGATGATGTTGTGTTGTACTAGTGCGTGCCGCAGGGCAGCCATGCACAACCGCAGCAACGTTACAAATGTAGACATGCAACAATTGCACGGCCATGTCAGCATTATATGTGTCACTCATCTGTGCTGTGCATTGGGTAATTTGTTGTTATAGGTGCTGACAATATTGTGTGCACTTGTTAACATCATGTTTGAAACGACGGATGTCTGCACGTGATTCTGAAGTTGCTGATGCCACATGTTGCCAAGGTAACTACAAGTTGAGTGAAAGTGGCCTGTGGTCGGAATCACACCCTTTTCCACAAAATAGAGGGCATTTATGTACAACAAGTGATGTGGCATAATCAAACAGAGTAGGTGATGCGACCATATAATCCACAAGGCTGGAGCCACCATTGGTAAAGCAAGTGCACTCCCTTGATTCATCGCCTGCGATCTTGCCATTGAGAATGAGCAATCCCAAGGAACGGCAAAGGTTTAAGAACTCATTATGCCAACCTTTCAACCCCCCCTTGTCCGAGTTATGTCGTTCAAGCAAAACCTCCGAGAAGTCATTCCCCAATGGCAGCGTGTCAGGCATGTGCTCGGCAAAGTAACGACAATCAACATAGTCATCAACTGCACTGGTCCTTGCATTGAAATCACCAATCAGTAAAATACTGCCCCCAAGATCCTGAATCATGTCGACCTCTGCAACAATGTTATCAAACAAGCCTTCATCAACATATGGGGACCCTTTGGGTGGAACATACACTACAGCCAAAAACAACGGTGCAGCCCCTGAGCGCTGGAACTACAACCACAACCTGGTGCCATCTGTGCTCTGTTTCCATAGGGATACACAGTCTGACCATGAGTCATTCACAAATACTGCAACACCACCACTATGTTTCACTGTTGCTCTGACTAAGCTCATGTCAAATACAGGGCATGGATTGTGTAAACACTGAAAACCAGGCATATGTAGTGGTGTTTCATCATGGAACAAATGTGTTTCAGTTAGTGTAACAACATCTGAGTTATCAAACAATCTCTATATATGTGAACTAGTACTTAGCTTTGTGTT
>Ga0209611_10001019_pt1 | contig 46163 bp, 37 predicted proteins | sample S1TSphgellanicum_3_FD_187693 | JGI IMG/M metagenome (GOLD analysis project Ga0209611, IMG submission 187693) | Host-associated microbial communities from peat moss isolated from Minnesota, USA - S1T2_Fc - Sphagnum magellanicum MG (SPAdes) (version 2) | ecosystem: Host-associated > Plants > Peat...
AAAAAAAAACTTATAATTAAAAACTATTTTAAAACCCAAAAAAAAAAAAAAAACACTTACAATGAAAGAAAAATTACATATTAAATAATTTTACAGGTCAAACTATTTGGACATTTCATGTAAGTTGACATATAAAAACTTTTCTTTTACTTTAAAAGAAAATATGAAAAATAATTTTATAATAAGGGTCATTCAAACCAAAAATATGTTTGCGTGTGTAACTAGGGTTCTTGCCCCTTTTGCCTTCGCTCCAACAACATTAAAAATGGTTTGTGTGTTATAAGTTCTGCATCCTTTGGATTTAGATTTGGATTCCCCCTTTGGAACTTTTTGATGGGATTTTAATTGGACACATATGTGAAGCTTTCCATGGATTCTTTTAGGTCAATTTTTTTGCACATGTCCCATTTGTCAATAGTGGTTCATTAGGCATGATTTTCGAAAATTTTCAGAATTCTTTCGATCCCAAGGATTCTAGTAGTTTCATTCAATTTCATCAATTGAATTCCAATGTGGTTGTTAACCACATCCCATAATTTATGGCTCGCATTCTTGGTGTTGTTAGGCTTATAGTTGTGACTAAGCCCTCAAGTGGCATTTGGCCAGTTGCAGTGGGTGAAAGGATTTATTGATTGATTAATAGGGTTTTATCTCTATAGTTTTGTAATGTAATTTTCTTTCACATGTTGCATCAATTCAATGTGGCAATTAAGGGTGGTTGCAAGGTAGTGGGAACATAAATTTCCATATTTTCTGGAATCAATGGTGTGACAACCTCATGTTCAATTTTCATAGCTAAATGAATGTTTTTATTGGAATGAAAATTTTGATTTTACACTAATGGACATTTTGAAAAAAATTGGGATTCACCATTGGAATATGGTTTTTTTTGTTCACCATTCCTTACAATACATATACTACCCCCAAAAAATGAAAATTATATTCAATACTTACCCAAAAAAATGAAAAACACTACAAATGTTCTTATGAATGAGATTTTTTTTGGTTCATCCATTATAATGTATGTTCCAAAAGTTTGAAAATTTATTTAACATTCAAATGAAACAATTCCATCTAATCATTGATCCTAATGTAACATTAAAAAATAAATTGATCGAGAACATTATGACAACAATATTTTTGAATTACTACAAATTTGTCCAAATCTAACCTATTTTGTAAAAATATATCAATTCATTAACATGTTTCCAAATATTAAAAACACAAGTTCAAAATTTATGAATCACATGAAATATAAATGTATTAGAAAATCACATCAATCTTTCATAAATGATAAAGTTCAATTATCACATGTTGAATGCACTTTAGAAAAAATCAAACAACTAATTTTTGTGGAACATCATATTCAATCAAATAAAGTAGAGCATGATATAAATGAACATCAATGACAACAATGATAAACAAATCCAAGAATTATTCCCATAATTGCATGTTTTAATTGTGAAAGGTTATGTTTTGTAAAACAACTAAATATTTTTCAAATAAATTGTCAAAACAAATTTTTATATATTTTCAAATTCAAATAAAACCTAGCCCAACATAATACATATGTGCAAGTTGTTTACATACCATCACAAACTTACAAGGCTTCATAGGTTCATGCAAATTTCATGCAAAATTTGATTTTCATAAATTCGTACAAAAATTACATGAATTATGTGCTATGGTTAATATGAATTCAATATTCTAAATATTCAAATAGATGAAACATTTTTTTGAATGACATATGTGAATGTTCATATTTAACACATAAAAATCGCATAATTTTATCCAAAATTATATCATGATAATTGCACGGATTCAGTTAAAATGTAAATTATATATTTTTTACATCAAGACATCACTAGTAGAAAAGACACATCATTTAGACAAAGATAATATCTTTATTTTTCATGTCATTTTTATACTTTGAAGCCCATAGATTTTGCATAAACATATTGTTTTAAAATTTTCGCACGAATTCTATTGAAATTTTATGATATTGTAAGTTTGTGATGAACATCAATGAATATACATCATCTTTATATCAAATATTGGATATAATTTTTAAAAAGAAAATGATTCCATCAATCCAAAAACTAACACAATTGGGTAAAAGCATGATAAGGTGGATGAAAAATGGCAAATCACAACAATCCATACTACTTATTAACCTAACTGAATGGGTGGGTAATTTCAAATTGAAAAAGGCGGGAACAATGGTCACATGGCACTGGTCGTCATCATTTGTTAATTTACAATATTTGATGTTTTTCCTGTACCTCTCAGAAGTTTTGGATGTTCTTGCTCTAAATTGCCATTCAAAGTACTAAGTTTAGTATATGCTCTTTGTAAGCAGTGATCGTGATAATCAAGTATGTCAAGTGGCACACCTTCATCTAGTAGTGACTTAAAGAAGAAGGCAAAATTGCAAGAAGGAGGACCTAAATGCCATGGTGGTAGTACGAAACTAGGGTTAGTTTTTCTAAAAGGTCAAACAAGAAGGAGGACCTTCTCACAACAACAATGCAAAGGCAAGGTTTGTAAGTCCCTTGTATGGAGAGGTGCCTAAAATGCTTGAATGTGATGGTAGTTGTAATTTTACCATAAAAAAGTTCACACAAAAATATGATTTGTGATTTATTGGGTTGAACCCAAAACAAGTTGGAATGCCAAGGGATTGCACTAAAGAAAAAAGTCACAAAGCTTTCCAACCTTGTTGTGAACAAGAATGGCCACTATTACATGGAGTGTGGAGACCCATAATGTATGGCAAAGATTAAAAACCTATGGATGATTATTCACTAAAAGCTTTATGTGCTTGCTGGAAGAGTGATCACATTAGGAATGGCGTGAGGTTTGATTTGTGAGCTAAATGGGAAGTAGATGAATTGGCCTACCTATGTCAAATGGATGAGTCAAAAGTAATTTTGGCGATGTCATGTGAAAGATTCATAGTTTTTTGAAGGCTGGAACCTTTTTTAGTCGAAGCAAGGTGATGGTTCAAATGATGAAATGTAGATGATAGATTTTTGACATGCGAAACCTTCACCTATTTTTGAACAACTACAAGGTTATTTTCTTTTTGTTCAACAATTGGTTGTGTTGGCAAAAGAAGCCTTAGCCATCAAAGTGCAAGAGAAAGATGAGGTGGTTAAGGTGGATATTCTTGCCCAAGGCGAAAAGGCAGACTGGAACAAGTTGTTATTGGATGTTACAACAAGGCTTGAAGTGTTGGTTTCTGCACTTCAGACAAAAGAAGTTGTTGTGGTTTCAAGGAACTCTAATGATGATGTTGTTTTTTTTTTTTTCTAGGTTTTCTTGATCCTAGGATCCAAGCCCTGCAAAAGCAAGTCGATATTTAGTGGGGCATAATAAAACATTTCAAAACTTGGTAGATGAAGGAGAAAGTGAATTTTCAAAAGTTCACAAAGATGACATTGATTTTTCTACCACACTTGCTAAGTTGTAGGAGGAAGTTTTGACATGCAAATGATATGAATGTGCGATTAAAGAGCTTATGAACCAAATTCAAAGAAGGTTCATTTTGAAGAGGGCACCATTACAACCTTATGTTAGGTTGCAAGATGTAAAAGAATTTTAAAAAGAGTGGTTGCCAATAGAGAGTTGTGTGTTTTGTGGCTTAGGATTTGCTTTTGTTTGGGCTACTATGATGTCTTCTTGCAAACATGTTTATCACGGTTAATGTGCTACATACCACTTCGGTACATTTACTAAATGTGTTGCCATGGATTGTGAAATAGAAATGCATGAAATGTGGTGGAGTTGTGTTGGATTGATCAAACTAAGAATGACTGAATTAAGGTTTGACATCCAAAAGAACGAGGTTAGAAATGGTTGGCGAACATGCAAGTTAGTTGAAAAGGTATGTTACTTCTAAGCTTTCAATTTTTGTTCCAACCCTTGGTTATTTGATTGTTGTCTACACATTAATTGTGAACTATGAATCCAAATTGTGAATTGTGAATCCAAATCTTCCATCTAATGCATTAGATGGAACATCTACATGTAAATAGGAAGTCGCCTTGTCTATAGAACAAGCACTATTGTGAGAAGAGTTACAATTGTTTGTGGATTAGCATGTATAATCTTAGATGATTAGTACATAGGGTACACATTTATGCATCGGTTCATAAAACATAAAGAAAATGCTAGCAACATAGTCCCTAATTAGCAACTAGAATCCCTAACCACCTTCCTAAGTTTATAAGTATTACATTTAATAAGTCTAGAAAGTATGTTTAATACATAAAAGCCATGGTTAGAACATATGCAGTTCATTCCAAGTTGTAGCAATGTACATTGTCCATTACTATAGTCCATTACTACACAATTTTTACTTAAGTAAGAGATGGCAATACATGGAAGTCCACAAGTGATATAATTAGTACATATAATTCCTTAATTTAAAATTGGAATCCCTAATCACCTTTTGTAGTCCCTAAGTATTACCCTTATAAGTCCAACTCGTCCTTATGTAATTCATACGAAGCTATACCAATGTACATTGTCCTATACTATAGTCCTTAAAAGTCTACACAATTTTCAATTCTACACAAGAGATGATAATATGTATGGAAGTCCATATGGATTATAATTAGTACATATAGATTCTTGACATATTGTAATACATTACATAGGTTTATTTGGTAGTGAATTCTGAAATGAACATAAGATCAAATCAAATCAATTTTCCTTCTTGATCTGATCAGTATAGACCTTCCATTTGTATGTTGATCAAATCAAATTGATATTGAAATTCGTATTGTAAATAAGAGGTTCTTAATTTAAAATACATGCATAATACTTTGTAATGTAAATGAAATAATTTGTTTTTCAATGTTGATGGCACACTTATCTTCATCTTGTATGGTGTTGTTTTTAATGGTGCAAGTTTGCCACCTTATTTATAAGATGCAAGGACACAAGTTTCAGTGTTGACCAATTTTGATCATGAGCTTTCATTTTGCGCACCACCTCTTAAGGAGATGATCACAAATCCTAGTTCAAGTTTGGGGAGCATCCACTTGAAACTAACCAAGGTGAACCATAAGCACCACATTGAAGACATGGAGGTTTCATTTCCAAATAAAACATTGAAGAATGTGGTAGTTGAAGTTCTAAGAGTTGATTTGGCATCAAATAGCAAACTAGATTTTATGGAGGTGCCAAAAGTGGATGAACTAAATGGAGCAAAAGATACATAAGGCAGTAAAAAAAATTTGCTACCATTGAAACCTCATGTCAATGAAAAGTTCAATATGATTGATGATACATTTTTGGAGTTGGAAGAGAGACTCCAGATCTAAGTGATGAAGGTGAAAGCAACTTGGAATTAACCAACAATCCAACTTATGTTTAAGGTTTGCATGATGGTGATTTTCAAGTAAGCAAAATTGGAAAGAAAAGTTATGCTAGTAAGATGAAACATGTGTTATCACTTTCCAAATCCAAAGGCAAGGCAAAAAGACAACCACCTCATGCATGACAATTTGCAATTCCAAAAATTCAATCTTTTCAACAAATTCAGACCCATCAAAATAAAGTGAGTATATATTTGAACAATTCAAATGTAATTAACAAAACATTATGTTTACTTAGACTTTGTTGAGGAATATTTCAATTCTTTATGGAGCCCAACTTTTATTTTCAAGTGTTTTATTGGCATCCATTCACGATTGGGGTACCAAAAAGGAATGTCTAATTGAAAAAGGGCTACAAATGACAACTTTGGATTTTTAAAAATCTTACATTATTATAATTTTATGGATTTTTGTATGCCAATAAATAAAATGATATTTTCTTAAATTATTAACAATATTTTAAAATAATTTGGATACACTATTAATGTCATTTTGAGTACTATAAACTAAAGGAATCAAGTGTCTAAAGTACATGTTTTTAAAAGTAATCAAAAGGAAGGCATAATATCATAAAATTGATTTCAAATCTTTTGTACAACAAAAACATGCCCCCTTCTATGAAAGTACATGTTCAATGAATGAATTTAATGAAAAACCAAATCATTAAAAAAAATTAATTTTTTAAAAATTTGAAGGAAAGGGCTACAAGGCAAAAGATTCATTTAAAAAACCATTTGATAAAAAAAATATGTTTAATAAGTTCAAAATGTCTAGCTTTAGATGCAAGTCACATGTGAAGGAAATAAATATGCCAAAAAACATGTTTGGTTGTTTATTGAAACTCATTTTGGGATTTTATGGGTTTTTTGCATTTCTAACATTAAATTAAAATATTCATAAACAATTATGTATGATTGTGAAAAATCACCATTAACACATGAATTATCTTATATTGGACTATTCAATTTTTTTCACTTAAGTTTGTTTCATGTAAAATTTATTTGTAAAAAGTAGCTTTAAAAAGTCCTTAAATTTTTTTTTCCTTTTTTGGTACCCCAACTGTGAATGGACCCATTGACATATGTCTCGTGAATTTGTCGTCTACAAAGTTGAATTAGTATGGAGCTCAAATACCACACTTGTGAAACTAATTGGGTTATATAATTTTGCAATTTGCGAAGGTTTGCAACAAGTTAGGTTGTATGTAAATAGGATTCCAACTTTATCTCAATATTTTGACTATTATCATATTTTGATTATCCAACTATGCTTGTCCATGTTTCAATCAATGTAATCATTCCTTATGAAATAGAAAATTGTATTCATGGGGGCCAAACATGTTTGTCAATTTTATCTTTAGTTCCTTCTTTCACTTTGTTTATATAAGATTTATTACTTGATCAAAACTAAAAGCTGATCTATTGTGTCAAGTGCATTAGCCTTGTTCATGGTGAACCAATGATGTTCATGGCAAGGTAATGATGACAACATAGATCTGATTTTGATCTTGATAGTTGAACGTAGATACAAGTGATTTGGGTGTTTGGTTTGGGAACTTGGCTTTTACAAGTTCTCATTTTTTTGGATTTGGATGGCCACAATTGCTATTTACATCACTTTTTGATTAAAACATCAAGAGTTTTGAAGGTCTTATTCTGGACGTTATTACATTTTATATGTTTTCTAATATTATTGTTTGATGATGTATATGCTTAAACCCCAAAACCAAATGATCACAAATTGTTGTGATTTTCAAAGTTATGCATTTACATGATCTATGTAGGAATATAATTTTTACTTGATTTTACATTGTGTAAAAAGTCTTTTTGTTTCTCCAAAACTTGTCAATGTTGGTTTATTGAATCATATAAAAAAGTTCAAAGGATTATGCATTTGGAGTTATTGATCTCCCAACTATAGAAGACTATTCTTGAAGAATTACATTGTTGAAAATCAATTCAGATTAATATGCTTCAATTATTAAATTTAAAAAAGAGGTTGAATTAACTAATATGTTGGAGTTATTGCACCACACAAAAAAGAACTACATCAAATAGAAAAATCCAAAGCTAAGGACTAGTTTGGAAGTTCAAAGGACTTTGTTAGAGAACTAGGATGAAGTAAATAGATGGTTTTAGCAATGACAAAGGCACCAAGGTGAAGACTCTAGTACCCAATTTGTATACGTAACATGACTTACCATACCCAATATATCTATAGACCTACAAAGCACTTAATTTGGACTTCTTGATGGACTTATGGTAATGAACAATCAAAGTTAACTTAATTGTCTGATTGAATAACTAGTATGAAAAGGTTGATAAATCTACAAATTATTACATAAGAAATAAACTCAAAAGATTAAAAATTGGAAATTCAATGGACTTTATTGGAATAATAATAATGAATCAACTAGATGGTTTCAATAGTGATGAAGGTATTAAGGTGGGGGGCTACAACATTGGGGTATATTGTATTACATGAGTTCAATGGTTCCTCTTCTAGGTTTCATAGCAAGTGAGAATTTCCACTAACAATCTACAAAGTTAGATGTGGTTCATCAAAGGTTGTTCAATTTCCATCCAATTTGACAAGAATCTAGTCAATCCATTTGGACAGGATTAACATCACTTCCTAATTGTTGTACAACTATGATAACTTCAATCAAATCTTGAATACTTACCTTGCGCAATGTGTGTAGGTTACTATAGATTAATCATAAGGCCTCTGTCTTATCAAGATGCAGGAAGGATAATAAATTGCTCCAAACACAATTGCAATTATGTTGTATGAAATGAACTTTAATATGTTTAACAATATTTTGGTCATTTTCAAATGGCAATGGGACTGGTGGATATAAAAAGTGTAATAGCAGCACTATGAATTCACAATTATGGCGAAAGAATTTAGATAGCTTGGAGGGTCTAATGAGGAGGAAAGGTTAATGTCATTAGGATGATAATCCAATCCTCAATTTTAAGGTCTACTCCTTTTTGTAAGCATGGAAATTTCATAGAATGCATAATCTCTAAGGGTTGCTTGTTTTTATACACATTAATCAAGTGAGTCATATCCTTTCTACAACTTGGAATGGCCATTTACATGTTGATGTTTAGATTGGGTTATAAATTGTTAGCCTTTCTTGTATTTGAAAATATTTGTGAGTTTGTGGACACCTTTGTCCTATAACTCTTCAACTTAAGGTTCTAGCCTTTACTGCACAACCTCCATATATCTATAATGGGGCAGATTACATACGTCTTGTGGAGAAAGAAACAAGTATGTGTGCAAAACCAACATATATTTCTTTCCAATAGTAGTTTTGTGAAATGATAAATGAATTATTGGTTAGAGATATAAATTGGCTATTTGAATTATTTTGATTCCTTTGATTCCAAATTGTGGGGAGCCATGTTGTCACCCTGGTTGCAAAGAGCATCTGCACCATGTTGTCATGTTATTAAATGAGGGCCTTGATTATCAAATGCCATTATAGTGGAGGATCGGAAAATATTTGTCAAGGAACCTAGTTTTGGGGTTATATTTTGTCCCTGCAGTTTTCCAAAAACTTATGAATGATAATTTTTGTGGAAAGAATCATTGTATTATTTTCATTTTGATTTGTCACATATATCATCACCCACCCATATTTTGGTGACATAAAACCTTCAAACCATTGGACTTTAATATTTTAGGCTAAAATCTATGAGTCTAGTTGTAGGGCAAGGGCTACTTTAAGATGTAGCGACTAGAAGGTATGTTCATTAAGCCCAATGATTGCACTACACCTTGAAGGACTAACAACTAATGTGCTATGATAACATACAAATAAACAAAATAGAAACATATAGAAGACATATCAACTTCACAAGTTGTAGCATTTAAAACCCCATTATTTTCATCCATGAGCTACATCTAAGTTTTAACAAGCTACAAGACTACATCTTACATCAAACAAGGTATTAAAAGCATTAAAATTAGAAAATTCATAGCCTACTGCATAAAACAAAAAAGACAAAAAAATGACATACCTAACAAGGACAACCTCAAGCCATGCTAGGTCATATTTCTCTTGCAACTTGTAGTTGTATACAACCATCCTTCAATGACTCGTTATAGAAAAGTCCAAAAATCTAACTTTGGACTCATACAATCTGTTTTTTCAATGCAACATAATATTACTATAACACCAAATGCATATTAGTCATCATCTTTGTGTTACTCAAAAAATGCATGTTTTTAAGTCGTGATAAATTTTATTTTGTACATATTTATCATATCTACCAAAAAATTGTTGCCTCTTAGCAAGCAAAATCATAATTTATAAATATTTTACACAAAATGACAGGAGAATATATAGCTAATTATTTTTTCAACAATATGTGAAGTAGGTGTACTCTTCATAGTTATAAATTGAAGGCCTAACAACAAACTTAAAAAGAACATGTAGATGGTGATCTAGTAACAAAGGAAATACAAAAGATAGGAAAATATATTTTACTTGTAGGTGCACACTTGAGAAAGCTTCATAATTATTATATGGCGCAAAAAAAAATCCTTGTAGAATGAAGAAAAGAAAATACCTCCTCACTACTTCTCCAAGTAAGATGTCATCTTCAAACTGTGTAATGAATTGTTTATAAGACATTAGCCCCTCCCTACACAAGTTGATATGTTAGTAGGGTTCAACCTACTTAACACAACAAAGGAAAGTACTAAATACAACTCAATTCAATCCATGTGAATCACAAAACCTCTGCCATGCATGTATAACCATAGCATGTGGGGCTAACATACCAGTTTTTTTATTAAAGGGTTCACATCAAATCATGGCATCACTATGTCCTCAAGCCATTGCCTTTAAGCTTCGAACCCATCAACATGGTTCATGGCAAAACATCTCCTTGCAATTAAAACATCAAAGGAGAAACAAAAATATGTACAACCAAAATATGGAGACCAAACTTGAAAGCATTAAAGTTGAATGTGATGTGTACCTATTTCTATGACATCATAGGCATGTTAAAGATATTCATATCTATGAACCAAACCCCCATTGTATGGAAGATATGGTCCATCACTAAAACATGAGTGCCTTGCCCCATATTGATAGTCATTGTTTCTTTCACCACAATTAAAGTGTATACATATGACTCAATGAGGATTTGAACTTCAATCACCACAACCCTTTGTTGTCCTAAGTAACCTAACTATACACACATTCAATTAATTAAATAATGCAAAGTTCATACTTGAAAAATAAAAAATTACTATAACATATTCCATTGATAGTCCATGGTTAATCATCTTCCAATGCCACAAGTGTTGACCATAAACCAATAGTTGCATCATTTGGAAGTTCATATACAAGGTCATTTCCTTCTACATGGTAGTCATTACGGATCATTAGGAACTTTGTTGCCCAAACTAGGTGGGAGTATAGGAATACCACATGGAATTTTTCAACAAAACATATGTTGAATCTAAAGTACCACATTTTTTATAATACTTTCTTGCAACTTCTTGTTCCCCCACCACAAAATTTGTAACCCATTTGCAAGAAAAAGTATTTTTTAACTGTATGCAAAGGCTTGCTATAATAAATCAAATAGAAATCCACCCCCTCAGCATTTCCAAACTCAGCATTGACATCGAAATTATCACCAATTTCAAACGTGGCTACCAAGTCATCACCCTTTGTCCCAAAGTTCATTTCTCCATCCTAATTATCCAACATTGTTTCTCTAACAAATTTATTATTAACAAATAGCAAATGTCCAACAATCCATGCATGTTAAGATACCTACTAAAATACCAAGGCTTCATGCTTTTGAACTATGTATCACACCCATCCGACCATACAAAGTGCCATTTCGGGCAATAATGATGTTCTACCATGTGCTACTAATGAATCTTGAAGCAATGTTGCACAAATTCAAAATCATGTTTACAGTCATCTAAAGTATAAAAATGATATTCTTTAAATATTGATGTCTTTACATCATACGGGGAAAAATCATGGTTATGGCAAAAAAAAAAGTGTACTAGTATGTTGATTTGGTATGAGTACTAATGCATGTTTTGTATTTCATTCTAGACTTCGAAAGAATAATTTTCAGCAAAGTCCACCACTAACACAATGTTGTCTTTTGGAAAAGACTTTGAACAAGCCTTGAATTATTTGTCTTCCCATTGAGCTACAAAATTATGCTTAACAAAGTGTCGTAGTTTCAATTTCAAGTGATCCAACATGTCATATGAAATAGTCTTCTTGTAAACAAGGCTTAATTTCTTCAAAACATTTCCATTTTTTGCTTTGGTTTTTTCCAAGGCAAATCGCTTCCATTCTACCAAATTGGACCCCATATTAGGGCATAGAAAAAGCTTTTGAATTCCATAGTTAAAACATTGTCCATATAGATAGTCTTTGTTATGCCATTCCACCAATTCACCTTTAGGACAAATAATGGCCTCCCAAAGATTGGTGATCCCTTTATAAAATTGGGAAGAAGTAACACAATTTTTTGGAAAGTGATACAAACCTCATATTTTTGTCACATGTTGTTGAGTCTTATTCGGAGTTCGTTCATTTGAACATGATAGATATAACAACATGTGTTGCGCTTTTGCATTGGTTTTACAAAAATAGGTTTGAGCCCCTCAAATGCCTGTTGTCCAATACACATTTTTAGATGGGCTATCTTGAATCTCAAAAAAAATTTAGCCTACAAAAAAACATTGAATTTCATTGTATCAAATTTAGAAAAAAAAATCAATGAAATGGGTCTTACATTAAGTTTATAAACTAACTTTGTATGGATTGTGGCAGCTTTACCCAAATTTATATATGGACTTTGAATGGAATGTGGCAACTTTACATGGATTCATATGCACTAGACTTTGAATGGCCTATCATGTTTAAACTTGGACTGTATGGACTGTTAATGAACTACAACATGTTTGTATGGAAATTAGACCTTTGAATGGACTTAATGATCAATTTGTGGACTCTAAGTAAGTAATAGTTAATGTGTAATGGACTCTACAATGTACATCATGGACTTTGTCCTAATCTAATGGACTAAAGAAAGAGTCAAGTACTAATGCATGGATTCAAACTAGACTCAATCACCTTGCAATGGACTCCATTAAAAATGGAAGGATTTTATTAAGGACTTAATCACCTTGCAATGAACTTCATCAAGACTAAAAGGATTTTATTGGGGACCCAATCACCTTGTAATGGATTCCATCAAAACTGGAAGGACTTTATTAGGGACTAAATCACCTTGCAATGGACTCCATTAAAAATAGAAGGACTATTAAGGATTCAATCACCTTGCAATGGACTCCATTAAAAATAGAAGGATTACTAAGGACTCAATCACCTTACAATGGATTCAAGAAGGAATCAAATACATTATGGATGCATTCCATTCAAGGACTCAATCAATGGATGGATTTTGCCAAGGATTCAACCATCTTACAATGGATTCTGTAAGAACTTTAATTGTGCAATGGATGGATTTTACAAGGGCAATAGACTCCTTAGGAAGATAATGGACTAGTTCATCTCAAACTAGATCATTTTGGTGAAAATGAACATTCAAGTTTAATGAATGTTACAAGCTCAAATACATTTTGCCATCACTTGAATAATTTTATAAAAATATCATAATTCAAATTACTCAAAATTACAAGTTGCATTGATGATTATATAGGCCATCAATTCATGGATTTCCTTTAGAAATATCAAAAGTTTGAAAACAAGTGTAGAAAGCACATAACATATTTTATTCCTAATGTAACTTGGAAGTTGAAATAAAAAGGCATAAGCATGTGCACACATACTTAAGTTTCCATCAAAGAATGTGTAGGCTTTTCATTAAACACCCCAAGTTCTAATCTTCGCCAAGTGACATTAGATTTGTTTGGGCTAACTTGTGTTTTTGGGGCCCACCAATTGCTAAACATTATTTTTGATTATCAAGAAGATGCCATCTGATATTTTCTCCCTCACATATAAGGACCACAAAAAACTACTTGTTGAATCTATCACATTACATTGCAAAATTGCACTTGAAATGTTTTTAACATGCACCCCAATTGTTCTTGCAATAACCCTCATGGAAAATTCAATGTGGGCACTCACAATAGCAATTTGTAAAACATGTTTTGTTACAAATTTGACCCCACTATTAGCTTGTTTGTTATTTTCTAAATATTTAGTTACTCCGACTACCACATTTTGTTGGGCAAAGGCATTTTTAACATGCAATATGTAATCTAATAAATCTATAGAAATTTTCACATTATATAAGGCTTTCTCCATAACAAGTTTCCTACTTCTAAGACTTGGACACTATATAAATCTTTAAAATTGAATTGACAATCAAACTTGCCAACCTTCATAAATCTTGATCATCCAAAATTACTTTTGACGTACTTGCTAGAAGTTGTTCAACCTCCTCTTGGTTCTGTAATCTTTCTTTCTGCAAAGCGTGTGACATTTGTTGATAAACATTTTGGATTCTGTGATTTTTTGTGAGTTTTTTTGCTTGGATAATAGATCTCTTTGCAAGACTAGGATGTTTTATTTGTGCCTTCTTATTAGCATTCCTTTGAAAACCTATCTTCATCCTAAACCCAAATACAAACATTAAATGACCTTGATGCCTATAAAATTTATTTCAAATTAAAAAACCAAAACTAACATAAAGCTTTGATGAACAAAATTTTAAGTGCTTGAAAACATAATGCAAAGAAAGGTTTGAACAGACAACAAAGTTCAACAAAGGAGCCAAAAACTTTATGCAATTGCAGGTTGAATTAAAATTTGTTGTTGCAATGAACAAACTATGCCAAAGAAGGATTTGTTGCTACAATGATTTAATTGTGCTAAAGTAACATCTATGTTTATGATTAGAGTGACGTTAAAGCTCTTGAAAACATAATTTTCTTAGATTAGCAGAAGTTTTTACACCAAGCCACAACCTTGCCCAACCATTGAAATAACAATGTTGGAATGATCAACTACCCTGCAAGCACAATATGCCCATGAATAATATCTACAAACCTTTACTAAAGCAAAAGAAATGCCCTAACTTGAAGCCACAAAGTGAGCTTGCAAGATGAAAAACAAATGTGTTTCATAATCAATAGGGTTGCGGAACTTAATTTAGGCCTAGGTGGAATTCAAATCAAGCGTGGGAACTTGTGAAATCTTGACATTTGTCTTAGCGATGTCACATGAAGATGACATGTATCATGACATCACCTAGCTGTTGGAACAACAAAATGCCAAAAATAAGAAATTTTAAGAATAGAGTTTGGCAGTTTTAAAGTACGGTATCCTTTATTTGTCTATGAACAAATAAGCGTCAAATGCACTAATCATGAAAAATAAAGGACTTTCAACGAAGTTACTTTCTCTAGGCAAAAAAATTGTCCATTGAAAGAAAAATTCACAATTGATTCAATCCCATGTTCCGTCCATATGTGCATTATATGCACAAGAATTTTTGGCTACATAGGCATTTGATGGTGAATTTTATGATTCCATTTCTAAAATTAGGAAACTGCGTCAAATTTTGTGTTATACCTATTAAAGTCCTTTACAAATTAGATTTGTCAAAAATTGTCATAAAATTTTCACATTGTTTTTTAATGTCCAAAGTGAATGTTGACATGAGTCCCATACCATCATTTTTATATATGAATTTGAATGAGCTAGAATTGAATTTTTTACAAAATGTTAAAATGCACTCTACAACATCCTTTTTGTTCCACCTTGGTGTGCTTTTACCCGATTATAATAAAGTTTTATGTCATTGCATTTTGTTTTTGCTCAAATGTATAAAATTAATGAGAGTGGGAAATATAAGATGCATGGTAATATTATTAATGTCCTTATAAATGTGAATCAAACTCAATATTGATACATGATTTTTTGGATGCTTAAAAAATAATGGCTTATGATTATATATATACATGTGCCTTGGAAACCAAAATTATCTTCCTTTAAATTTTAAAAAACATTTAAAATAGACTTTTCAACATTGTTTTTTGGCTAACATTAGAAAATTTTGAAAGATTTTTCATATCAACACTTGTAGTTTAATGAGAATTGCTCATAAATCCAAATATTTTTTTAGCCAATCTTTTTAATTTTTTTTAATTACTAAAGTTTTCATCCAAAATATCATAAGTTCTAGTTGAATGTGAATATTAAAACAAAATTTATGTGGTAAACACACACATACATGTAAAAAAAATTGAATTTTGTTTGTTGCTTTCATTACCAATTGCTTCCCATGTGTGAAACAAAAATCCTAAAACCTTTTGAAATGAATGAGAATTAATCATTTTAAAAAAAAAAAACTACATACACAAACAAACTTCAACATATTTCAATATTTGAATTTAAAAAAATGAAGATACATAGTTTTTTTTTAATTTCTAGATTCTTTAAACCTTGATGAAAATACATATATATCAAGTTTGAGAAGCAAATTAACAAACTCATATGTTTTTAAAAAACAAACTCCTATAAATATAAAAACTAATATATTTAATATATGTGTTGTTCATTTGTTGTTTGCAAATATAATATTCAATTACCCTTATTTATTCATATGTAGTTGCAACACATTATGTGTCATATATGACAAAAATAAATATGTTGATAACATTAAAACTACATCCTATCATACAAAAATGTATCACCAAAAAAATGCTGCAATGCAAGAATTCAAAAATTGGTTAATGTTTTTTTTAATGCTCTATAAATGGTTGTTCAACTTGTTGGTTACCTTGTGCTTTCTTTAATATTATATTAATCATCTTGAAATTTCAATTCATTAATAATGTTTTTTGAAGAACGTGTTTTACATTAAAATCACAAGTTGGGATGAATAAATTAAAACTAATTTCAACTGATATAATGTGTTCATTGATCATAGAAAAATACATTAGTTGTTCTAATCATTGTCATTATCAAATTAAAAAATTTTAAAATAGAAAAATGAATTAAATTTCAAAATGTTGCAAAAACAAAATTATTAGGTCTACAAATTGTAGTAAATGTAAAAATATTGAAAATTGGTCAAGAGAATAATTTGTATTGTATTCATTATTTTGAAATTTAAAAAGATTTAAGAAGATTGTTTGCGAGAATGTTGAATTATAGGTTGAAGATTGTTCAATTTTGAAACAATCTTCGAACTATAATTCAATATATTCCCAAACATTGTCTAATCATCATTTTGCAGATTGTAATGTTGGCATTATTGAAACAATAATAGTGCAAAAAGAAAGAAATAATTAAAATTTTATGGATAAATTCAAATTAAGATCACAATTCAATGAAAACACAACAAAAGCCAAATTTCAATTAGATTGCATATGGATGAATGTCCTTAGAAATGAATGTAAATATAGTGTACTAAAAATGTATTTGTTAAATTTTCACAAACCAAAATTTACAATGCATTCAAAGTACCAAACACACATCCAATGTATAAAACGAAATCATTAACATCTTTATTTCTTTATATTGCAACATATGTGATAATGTGTGTGTACATGTTGCATTTTCCATCTAGTGACTGCCAAATGGTTTCAACATATATTGCGATTAGATGTTTCATCATTTTATTAAACAAGGTGCCTATTTGTTGTTGGATACAATTGTGGTTTAAATTGAAATTTCAAGGATCATGTGCAAATTTTTTTTACGTAAATACCAACCACAAGTTGAATTAAAATTGAATAATTCTTTATTTAGATAGACCAACTGAACATAACAACAAAACAACCTTCATTCACAACCCTAAACTTAAAATGTGATTAAAAAAAAAACCATAACACTAGTTAAGAGCTGTCAAATCTTAAAACTTGAAAATGAAAAATCCTGAATGAAAAATTGAGATTAAGAATTAAGTGAAAAGCTTTCCCAACTTTTGTCATCTAGATTTTATGGATCCACTAGTATAATTTGTATGGAGCATCTATATATGTAGTTTTATGTTGCTCACATTGTGAGGCATTTGAAAAGAAATTGCTTACACCGAAGGGAGGGAAAAAAAAATTGATTTTCTTTTACACAATATGGTTCTTTACATGTTTACATTCATTTGTTGGCCCTGCCTTGTAAGGCAGGGATATTGTGTTGGGAATCATTGTAGAGTATAATATCTTCAAGGGATTTTGCCCCCTATCAACTATGTGAGATGATTCATCCTAATTTGGTTGTAAAAAGATTCACATTCATCTTTTGACATTTTGATTTCTCTACCACCTCCTCAAATGTGCACCCATCCCAACTGACATTGTCACCAATACATAATCACAAAACTAAATATGAAAATATTTTCTTCAAAAATGGTTATGGCACCCATCATACACAAAATTATAATTCTTTCAAAATGTGACAATGTGATTGAAAAAATACACATGTCATGACAAATCTTTTTTTTTTGGTTTGAAATTTTGCACAAATGTGAAAAATAAAATGAAAGGAGAATATTTGATTTTTTTTGTGGAAAAAAGTCATTAAATTTGCAAAACATTAAAAATCATGTTGTGACATTTTCCTATTGGTTTTGAGTTGGTAACAAATTTTTAAAATGTTTAAATAGGTTCTTAGAACATGTCATCATTTAATACGAGATCCCTTTTGGGTTGCTCATAATTAAAGTGATGTAAAAAAATGAAAAATTGAGGATGAATTTTTTTTCTTTTACAACAACATGATGTACATTAAAATAGATTTATTTACTTTTTTTTTCCCCTAGCTATGACCAATTTATCACAAATATCAATTGTTGATATTAAATTAATGCTAGGGCCATTGTGTATAACACACCTTGTTTGATTGAAGGAAAGAGGTGAACCTATGGCTTATAACTATAGGGAAACTAAGTTTGAATTTTCTAAATATGCACAAGGATTTCTAATAAGAGGATTAGAAAAAAATTATTTGCCAACACAAATGTTATTATAATAAAAATCAGTTTTCAAGGATCCCTTCTTCATACAACCAACGAAATTTTTTACCTCACACAATTTTGACGTCACTCTTGAAAATTAAGAATAGCATTTGCATCTTATCGCCCTCTCGTACAGGAAGGCCAAGATGGCGATTCGAACCCACGGCGTTCATGTGCGCAATCAGGCGCGCTACACCACTGCGCTACATGTTCAAAGACAACTGCAAACTTCGTCGAAGAGTTTATACTTTAGTTCCCATATCGATTTCTGTTTTTAGGGTTAGGGTTTAGCGTCTTTCTTTTTGGAGGGAGGTCGACATTCGCGAGGAAGCGAGCTCACGTTGAATTGGAGATCTCGACAACTGCAAGAATTGCGAGCGCAGAATTCGAGAGCAGCAAGGGGTCAAGGGTTTTGGGAGACACTAACTGAGCTCGTGGTTTTTGCGACTTTATTCTCATTTTCTTTCCGTGAGAGCGTGGTTTTTTTTTATCCCCCTGAAATAAGTACCCCTTTTCTTGAGACATCGTCTTGGGGTTTTTTGCGAAGAGGGAGATGAAGGTCAAGCTAATCACTCGTTCTGAGGATGATTTCACCCGAGAGCGAAGCCAGGATCTCCAGGTCTGTGGTGCTTCTCTCATCTTCTACCTCTTGATATAATCTCCTTTCAGCCGGTTCTCCATTTGCACTACCTGTAGTCGCAACTTAAGCTTTAGTTGCCAGATCCTGTACAATTAGAGATTGTTCCGGTCTGGGTGCTTTTCAGCGCTTGGCTTGTAATTCAATGATTTACCCGTTGCATGTTTGCAAGTTCGCGCTTGAGGAAATTTTCAGCCGGGTTTTGAGTTTTGGGGTTTAGGGTTTTACTCCAATTGAGGAGCTGTACATTTTCATAGTGTGTGGAAGAAAAGAATCAGTGCCTGTAAGAAGCTTTCACTTGTTTCATTTGTCATTCTGATGATCTCTGATATCTTGGGGAATGAACAGAAGGTGTTCAGGAATTTAGATCCAAGTCTTCATCCACAAGAGAGGGCACATGAGTACGTGCGAGCTCTCAATGCAGTCAAACTGGAAAAGGCAAAATTCGTCACTTCCAGCCTTTTGTGTCTTGTCTCATGATTGCACCTCAAGTTTGGTAGGTATTTGGCCTGTGTCACATTTCCGTTTTGTGACAACAATTAGTACTGTATCATGACCAATTGTTGTTGATGCTCTGCATAATACCTGTAATTTGTTGCCCAGTGTTTTGCACCCTTCACCTGAAAGGTATCTTTTAGGTTTTGTTGGAAAAGTAGGAATCTTATACTCTTGTGCTATGTGATGCAGGTATTTGCCAAACCATTCATAGGAGCACTGAGTGGGCACATGGATGGAGTATCTTGCTTGGCAAAAAACCCAAGGCATCTTAACTCCCTTGTATCTGCATCTTTGGATGGAGGTATACAGGAGCCTTTGTCTTTACCTAGTTGCTTCTCTGTGCACTGTATCTTCCATTCTTTTGATTTTTCTGACTTATGAATGGAGGGAGAGATAGTGAGAAATATGAACACTAATGCGGGTACTTTTACTCATTATGCTGCAGATATTCGGTTGTGGGATGTTGCATACAAGTAGGTGCCTAATTGCCTCTCTATTGTGCTTGTGTTTTGGCATTCAGTAGCAATTGCACAGTAATCACCAACTCATGTAATACTTATCTCTGTCTGTGTTCATATGCTTTTATGTGCTGTTGTGGTGATGCTAGTTTCTGATGGGCAACAAGTGGCTCTATTGCAGGCGAACTGTGCGGCAGTTCCCAGGGCACAAAGGAGCCGTACGGGGGTTGGCTGTTTCCAGAGATGGGGAACACCTTGTGTCTTGTGGAGATGATTGTGTGTAAGCTTGCTTGACTCTGTGTGCAGTTAGAAGTTCAGCATAAACTTCTAAAATTCTTACTGTAAGCTGTAAATCTGTTTGGTTGGTGCATATGATATCATCAAAGCCATATGTGTGGAAAGTAATGGAAACTAATGCTTCCAATTAGCACTATTGTCATGTGTGACCAACTGAGGGCTAAGTCTTACAGAACAATCTGAGTGTTTTAGCCTGATTTCGAAAATATGATCCCAAAGCTAGTGTATTCTATGGTGTTGGGAACTCACCACTATAGTGCTAATATTTTCCCTATTACTTCATTAGACAATGTGCTGGTGTTGGTTGTCAGTGGCTTCTTTGGACACCTTGAATGAACTTTGGTAATGCTGTTGGATTTGACCTTTTGTACTAGAGAATGTGCCTTCGTGTGTGCATTCTGCCTCCTAGTGACTCACTATGGTGAGACTGGTATGGACCTTGATGTGTCCATCAAAGTGGCTTCCAAGAGTAAACCATTCAGTTGCACTGGTCATAATAGGGGTTGCATGGGATTGGCAGGGTGAGGCTGTGGCAGATACCTGGCTCATTTGTAGGGGAGGCTACTGGCGAGGATGTGGATGTTGTGGAGGCATGCTCTTGTGCTCTTTTTGCAATAGTATTGTGCTTGTGTTTGGTTTCACAAATGATTTGTCACATGTTGCTCTTGATTCTGGTCAGTGTACAGTAGATGTAAAAGTTGTTGGTGGTATCTAGGGTAGATGTAAAAGTTATTGGAGGATAATCTCCTTTAGTACTTGTCAATGTAGCAAATTGCAGAGGATAGCACATCTTAAAGGCTGTCTGACTGTCCCCAGTGATCCCTTGCATGTGTTTAAAGCATATCTGTGATAAGCAAGTTGTTCACTTGAAGGCTTGCTATTATGCCCTGCTTGTGTATGCTCACGTGCTTAAGATATGGGATGATTGCAATTCAGTATTATCTGTTGAACTTTGAGATTTCTTGTTTTTGCAGCCGCTAGCAACCTATCAAGGAAAAAATGCTTTCAGGTATGAGCACTTGTAGTTTCCCACTAAACTCTCTTATCTCTTCTGGTTGTGATTGTTTTATGTTGTTCAACTTCCTACTTGTTTTTCTGTTGTTTGGAGCGTCTTGCTGAAGTTAACCTTCACCTTGTTTTCATTGTCTATTGCATGTGAACTTCTTTCCTTGTCTAACCTCAACTTTTTTGTTGGTAATTGAGCCTGCAGATCTGTGGATCATCACTGGAATTCTTCAATTTTTGTTACAGGAGGGTCTCAGGTTGATGTTTGGGACCATAACAGGTGCAACATCTTTAGATCTTTGAGCCCCTTCTCTCTGCCTTCCAATCTCCCTTTCTGACTGGTAAAATGATCTGATGTCTTTTTGACTTGTCATGAGTGTTGCCCACCTGCCTGCACTGACACTCAATGGATGTGTCCTGCCCTTATTTTGGTAGGAAAGTTGTTAGGTAACCCCATTTCTTTCAGTAGACAATTGCCTTGTTTTCTGCAAGGGAACATCACCAGGACTGTTTTGAGAAGACTGTTGTAGGATCAAGATTTCGTGGAATTATGTCCAAAAAGATGAAGTGAGCAGAGATTTGTTTCTGTTGTCATCTGGAATTGAAGGTCAGAACCTACGAACAGCTTCACATGGGGGGCAGACTCTATTGTGTCTGTGCGCTTCAATCCCTCAGAAACAGATGTATTTGCTACAACTGCCAGGTGAGAGTCTTTAACATTTTGTTGCACCCGCTCCCCCTGCATTAAACTAGCAGACACACTTGATCTAGGATTTAACATAATGAATTTACTGGATGTATTGTGTAATTACCACAGATCTTTCTTGCTGTGTGTGGGAAGAAAAAGTAATGACAAGAAGAATGGATGTGTAAGGATATGGAATAAAGCTGGGCAAGGGATTGGGTGCAGTGATCGCAGCATTGCTTTGTATGACCTCCGCATGGGTACTCCACTACGGAAATTGATCATGCAGGTACATACCTTGTGCTCCTCATAAGTCTCTTGTCAGTTGAGGATCCCACTTTGCTGCCATTAGAATAGAAGAATGGCACCATTCCCAGCTCAACTGCATTGTGTCAGCAAACATTGAGTGATGGATGGCTCCGCCATCAGTTCAATCTGAATGAATGCAATCCCGATCTATTTTTTTGACAACCTGGTTTTCCTCAAGGCGAATATGCTTTGATTGGAAGGCCCTATATCAGATCTGCACTATGGCAATAACAGTGACATTCTTGTTTACTTTTGCAGACAAGGACAAATATGGTTTCTTGGAATCCTCGTGAAGCATTCAATTTTACATCTGTAAGTTCTCATGCGATAGGACTCGGTGCAACAAGAATTGTTTGAGCAAAGACAGCTTTGTGGCTATTGCTTGGGTGTTGAGGTCATGTTCTTCTCCAAGGAGTACTGTCTCAGGCTGTGGGGTTTTCCTGGGTTCAGGCTAATGAGGATGGAAACTGCTACAGTTATGATATGCGTAAGCTCAACCGTGCTACTTGTATTCACATGGACCATGTCTCAGCTGTGTAAGCACATTCTTCACTTCTGGGAAAAAAGGAATTTGCTGTCTGCCTGAGCTTTGATATGTATCAATTTTTGGGTTTTCTGCCATGTCGGAGATAGTTTTCTTTCAGACACCTCAAAGCTTTTATTTGACTCTTCTAAGTCTTGTGAATAATGCCTTTGCTGGTGTCTTTCAAGCAGTCTTGTTTGTTTTCATTTTGGAGCTCTGATCCTTTCTTTCGTTTGGTTACAGTATGGATGTGGATTTTTCACCAACAGGGCGAGAGTTTGTTACTGGATCGTATGATAGAACGGTGGGTGAACTATATTAGAGTTTTCTCACCATGTCAGTTTGTTAGGCAGGGAGACATCAGTGTGGTCTCATCAGTTTTGTTGGAGGGAACTTTCTTGTGTGCTTAAGCTTTGAATACCCTATGGGAGTTGATGGGATTCATCCATAGTCAAGTTGTGTTTGAAAATGTGCTTCACTTGGACTAGTTGTTGGGCATACAAGTTTGATGCATGGTATTGACAAGAAAATTGACATGAGATACAGATTAGGATTTTTCCCTACAATGGAGGTCACAGTAAAGAGGTCTATCACACCAAGCGTATGCAAAGGTAATGTCCAGCAGCTGCTCTGGTATGAGTCTCCTGTAACTGTATGTGTTTGCACTGAGACTGGCATGTTTTGTGCTTGTCTCCTGCACCTTTTGTTGTATGCTCTTTGTTCAGGGTTAATGGTGAGATTTAACATGGACAGTGTTTTTTGCAGCCAAATTTTTGTGATTGAATTGTGCTTTTTTTGGCGGATGTGGACACAGGGTATTTGCCGTAAAGTTCAGTGGGGATGGATCATATTTGATGTCGGGCAGCGACGACACCAACATCCGATTGTGGAAGGGCAAGGCATCTGAGCAACTTGGAGTGGTAATCTCAGAGAGCACCAGAGTGGTTTTGGAACTAAACTTGCAATAAATCAATAGTTTGTCCTGGAGATGGTATTTGACAGTTTCCCCGCAGTTTTTGGACAATTGACATTGGTGACACCCAGTTCCAGCAAGTCATCAACAAAAGTGAAAGCTGTCACCATACTTTGTGTTGGCAGGAACTGAAAGTTTCAAGTTTGTGATGTATCACAACAGATCCGATATGTGGAATAACTTCATCTTTCTATCAGTGAGGTTTTAAAAAACAGAGTTGTTCAAAACACAGTTGGATTGGAACTGTTGCAGCTATTGCCAAGGGAGAAACAAAAACATGCTTACCTTAGTGCTGTGAAGGAGCGGTACAAGCATTTGCCTGAAATCAGTCGCATTGATCGGTAAGTTTCCTGCACATATTGTTGGTTCCTAGAGATTACCATATGGACAACTGGGAGACACTGGGGATGGAACAGAGAAAATGACATGTGTTTCTAGACAATTGAAAGGATGCAGATCAGCCTTACATAAGGGCAAGCTGGGTGTTTTTGTGTATGCAGGTATCGACACCTGCCTAAACCAGTTTACAAGGCAACAAAAGTCCGCCATGCCTCTGATGATGCTGAACGAAAACGTGCAAGTCGGAAGCGAGCCCATAGTGCTCCAGGGTCAATACCGCATACACCTGCTCGAAAGAAGCGCATTGTTGCTGAGTTGGAGTAGAGCAGTGCTTGGGTAGAGTGCAAAACATGACAATTGAGAGAGGGTACATTGAAGATCAGGTATTCCAAACTGCATCTGTGAGAGCAAGAAACGTTCCAAATTTATGCAGGAGCAGAGCCAAAACAAAATCTGGATGTTCTGCCCAAGGGTTCAATCAATAGATGGATTGCAAGGATCTTTACTGCTGGAAGGTGGAAATCATTGGATCCTGCACTATTACTGATCATCTCCAAGAAAAGTTTTGTAGCTAATGTCTAAGATGGGTTTCAATGCACACATTTACTTTCTGTCATGAGGATGTTAGATTTCCTGTACTGTAGCAGGCTGATCAGGTTTCCTGCTTGCACCCTTTTTGTATGGTCCTGGGTTGAGTGCCTTTGGTTTGTTGACTTTTACCTAGACCTTAATCAACTGCAACTGGGACTGCATCATCAGCAATGTAATTCAGATTTTTCCTCTTCATCAGTCAACAAGGTCTCTTCTCTCTTCTTTGAGAGGCAGGTGGGAGAAGATCTATGGTTTTTGTAGTTGATTTTAGTTTAGTTGTCACAGTTCTTATGCTTGGGTCTGTAGGCTCTACGACTTTCTATTCAGAAATATCAAGGATGCAAAACTGTGAACATGGCACATCCTGTATGGCCTTGTGAAGATCTCATGATAGGAACTAATGTAAGGTGAATAGTAGATGTGGCAGAATTGGTTTTCTTCCTTCTTCCAACCCATTGCTCCAAGGATTGTTGTGTTCTGGAGTTTCTCCCTGGTTTCTGAATGTAATTCAATGAGAGGTGCATATCTCACAGAAGATATCTGTGTGATTACAAACTTTGGGTGTAGTTTTTTGTTAGAAACTGCACCTGAGGTTTGAAACCTGTAGAATAGGGTAAAAATGGTTGCCTGTGTGGTGGTGTCTCTTCTCCATCAGAGAAAGACGCATGACTGTTATGTATCACAGTAATTGAGGAGGATCTGGGACCTCTGAAATCTATGCTTGAAAAGGCACCAGAGACAGCTAGGATTTTGAGTACAGAAAAAGCATGAATCAAACTGATCTGTGTCTGCTTGCTTGTCATGAGTTTAGATCACAACAGATAATGGAACAGTGGTCTTTTGTTTTATTGGCCACCACAATGGAGTCTGTTGTGGTCTTTTGTTTTGCTGGCCACCAAAATGGAATCTGCTCTACTTGCTGCCTGTTCTCCTCTGCTATGTTGCTGACATTTGTTGTTGATTGGTTCCTGCTCATGAACAATGCACTGGTGTCAGATCAAGCTTTTGATGTTGTCATATGTGCATTTGTGTTTTTTGAAGTTGGTAAGTCCATGCAAATCAATCTCAAAATCACCTTTTGATGTTGATGTGTAACTGTTTTGCGAAGATCTTGAGATGATGACTGGCTTGGCTGGTTTGCAAAGGATCTTGTGATGATGACTGGCTTGGCTGGTTTGCAAAGATCGTGCAATGATGAATGGTTGTTTTTGGTGTTTGCAATTTGCATGTGTGCGTATGCCAGCCTCATTATGAACTTCAAAGAAAATGCGAAGATGTGACGACAATGCTTGGCAGTTCGCAATATGTGACGGCGCTTGGCTGTTTTGAAAGCCATCTTGTGATGACGACTGGCTGTGTTTGTGCTTGCAAAGTCCAACTTCCAAAATGAACTTCGAAAAATCGATTTGATGATTCAGAAATAAGAGGATTGGAAGAAACTCGTGATTTTTATTCGGCGCAAACGGACGTGTAAACATACCGGAAGTGCTTTGCTGGCTACCGGTGAAAACCCGGTTTCCGTCGTCGCCGTCGGCGGCGGCATTCAGTGGTGCAAACTCAAAGGCTAATTCTTTCTTGATCATAGTGCAACAACATTCATCGAGGCGAGCGTGAGGGAGAGACAAAGAGAGAGACGCGATATGTTGCAACGTTGTTGCAGCTTCAGCGAAATAAGAAGAAGCGCAGCAGGAGGAGGCGCACGGGTTCCGTGGATGCGGCGAGAGCGCGAGCGAGAAAGATGAATGCTGGCGTCCTATCGTGCAAGCCTATAGGCGCAGCGCGAGAGGAGCCATGGCTGCATGTACGTCGAGAGCCATTCGAGTACGGGATCCTTCCTTACCCCAGTTTGATGCACAATGATGTGGTGTCGGGATTACGAAACCTTCGCGACAGGCTGCTGCAGTTTCAGCAAGCTTCTCCTATCTCCACTTGGTCCTTGAACAACAACAGCAGCAGCAGCATCAAAAACGGCGAGTCAGATGCAGTGGTGAACGTAGAGGAATCGCACACCGGCAGGCAAAAACGCGTGGCCACCGCTGCCATCGCTGCAAGCTTGGAGCTTTCGGAAGCCCATGCCCATCTTGTTCTTGACACTTTGGCTTCCATTCTACCCGACGACGGGGAAGAAGGCGTGGATCGCTTGGCTCGGACGCCCGTGAAGGAAATTGATTCCGTTGGAGCCGATGTCGACGACGTTTTGCTTTACCTTTACGTTCAAAGCTATCGGAGAGTGCCATCTCGACCGCACAGAGATGCCGCAGCTGTGGCTGATGTGTGGCCGTCTACCTCTGCAATCGATCGACTACTCCCTTCCCCATCTCCCTTACAGGTTGCTCCTCTCAACCCTAACACCTTCTGTCCCTCTTCGCTGCTCTGAATCACATGCTCGAGCGCAACTTCCGAAAGGATTCGAGCCTGATTCCGAGATGCTGATGCTTCTAGGGTTAAGGTCTCATGACCAGAGCTGCAGCAGGGGTTATTGTAAGAATTGCTCATTCTTCACAGGACCGAGTTATTGGAATTGAGCCAACAAGTGCAAACCTTTGGGAAGCAGACAGATCTTTATTGGATTTTTGTTCTTGACTTACTTGCAAAACTCTTCCAGCAAAGAAAGAAACAGAATTTTCTTTGAAGTATATGATGGCCTTGAGGATCAGTGTCACGGAGACCTCAAGTTGTGTGGTGGTCCTCACTATCCACTTATGAACTTTCTTTTCTAAATTGTGGCATGTTGTTGAAGCTGTTGTATGTTGCAACTCTGTTGAAGCAATCATTGAAGCTTCATTTAAGCTTTTCCAAAGCTTTGATTAATCTCTTTTGAAGCTTCAATTGATCTGTTGAAGGTTGCTTCAGCAGAATGATCTTCTGGTTCAGTTATCATGAATGCACTTCCCAGTTGTTTTCTTCTTCTAGGGTTTTTCATTTTGTGATATGCAGAATGCTCATGCTGACCATGATGAAAGAGTAAGGCGTGTGAGATTGAGCTGGGAAGTGCATCATACAGTTCAGCTATTAGAGATGTGCTCCCAGTCTTTTTTCCTTCTAGGGTTTCTCATTTTCTGATATGCAGAATGCACATGCTGACCATGATGAAAGAGCAAGGTATCTGAGGTTGATCTGGGGGAGGTGTGCATCATATGCTGATTGTGGTAGACCGACCTTGCAATCTCTTAACAATTGTATTCTTCAGAAAAGGAATTCCTGGATTGGTTTTTTTCTGTCTTGACAGTTGTGTATTGTGCTGCAGGCAAGGTCAGCGTCATTTGCCAAACGATTGATGCCCTGCCAAGCAGAAGAGGAGGTAAATCAGCTGGCATATGTCCAGAAGCACCTTCCATCTCTGTTAGCACTCTTGGCAGAGTCAACAGAAGATGGAGAGAATGACACCAAGGTATGTAATGTATTGATAAAAAATTTAGAGTTTCTTTTTTATCTAAACTTTGTTCTCAAATCTGCTGCTGCTTTCTGATTCCATGGATGTGTGAAAAAATGGGGATGGCATGATCATTTGTTCATTCATTCAAGAGTGGTATCGACCATCTCATATTTCGCTTGGTAATTGAGACACTTGATTTCATCAGGTTATTACAGCAGGGAAGTTTGAACGCTTGGGTCTGCTTCTCAGAGCAAAGGATGCAAACATGGAGTCTATACCCTTAATTCAGGCTGCACCCTTCTTTGCCAATTCAGATCCAGCTATGCCAGCAGCTCCTGTACCACTGGACCAAGTGTTGGAATGGATATCTCTGCATATTTGTGCTGCATCAGAAAACTTACATCAAAAGCCTTTGGTTGAGAGAAACGGCTCTTCAGACCCTGTTGCCACTGTTGCTTCGGATGTCACAGATGTCATGATGATGGACACTGCAACAAATACAGTGGGCTCCACAACTGGTGCTCAAACAATCTTTTTGCCAAATGGGCTTTTACAGTTGTCGAATGACTGGCGTCCTGAGGGTTTGACCTTTGTGGATGGAGTAGTAAGGGCTTCTGTGTTGAAGCAGGAGCGGGACATCAAAGGAGGTTCAGTGAAGGTGAGTCCCTTTTCCCACTGACCTCAATACCCCTTCACTGAAATGAGTCCTTGTCATGTGTACCCTTACTACTAGGATTGAAATACATTTCTGAATTGAGACTTTTGTTGTGTATGTATTTCCACCTGCTTAATGTTGTTATGCAATATTTGACTGATGTGTGGAGTGAATTCACAATGTAGAAACCACTTGTAGACTACACATTGCTTCTAGCTCTGTTTTGCAGAATTTCCTATTTGGAAATTGAACTCTGGGTTTTGCTGCTTGAAAGACCATGACTTACTGAAATCATAAATGATGATTGCTTAACTTGAATAGTGATATTCTAAAATGCCAGTGAATTCTTGATGCCAGGTGTCACACTGTCATGATTCAGCAGTGTATGTGCTTGCACCCTTGAAATATGTCTCAGTGGTTGGCTGCTCAGACTCTATAGTTGTGCTTGGTGCTGTTGGTAAGGTAAACACACAATATCCAATGGGTGTTTCTCTTTTGCAGATTCATCAATTATAATTTGGTGCATTACATGCAACTGACTGCCCTCTGTTCAGTTTGTGCTAGCTTACTGGCTTTCTTACTGTGAATCTTAGTGAGTCAAGCAGTCATTTGATTCAATTAAGCCTGTGCACATATGCATGCAGACTGTCAGAGTAGAGCACTGTGAGAGGGTACAGCTTATTGTGCCAACAGCTCGCATCACCATTGCCAATTGCCGGGAATGCCTTTTTTATCTTGGTGTGAACCAGTTGCCACTCTTTACTGGTGACAACCACAACCTTCAGGTATGCCCAATGTTGCTGATCCTGTGTCTGCCTGTCTCATTGAGAGGCCATCATGCTCACTAATTTTTTTGCTATTTAGCCTAAAATCCTTGCTTCCTATTGGGAGGGTGCTGCTATCTGTATCTTGTGTTGTGAGTTATATTAGTTTGGACTGTCTGCCTGACTCTAAAGTACTTATCTACAACCCTCATTGGGAGCTGATAAAGGCAGTGGGGAGTCATGGCAGCTCATCACTCATATTTATGATTAGGTGATGGTCTGACACATTATGAGTGACACTTCTAAGGTTGTGACTGCTCTGATTCTTGTTGTGTTGATTTTGATTTTGCTGGAAATGACAGAGTAAGTACCTTTAATGTGTTGTGAAGTTTCTTCTGCAATCTCATAGACATGTTCCCTGTTCTAAAATTGATGTCACCATTTATGCAAGTTTCCAGCAGTTCAGTGATGTAACATCTCATGCTTCCTAGTTCATTTGACAGTGCTTCCTGTCAGAAATGTCTGTTTGCACATTTAGTGGGCTTTTGATGTTGAATTGCAAGTGAAAAATCATTTGTTTCCTTAGCTTTATGTTTTTATGAGTTTGCTTTCTGAAGTGGCAATGATGTATTGATTTGTATTGCAGGTTGCACCTTACAACACTTTTTATCCAAGATTGGAAGTGCATTTAGCACAAGTGGGGGTTGATGCTACTGTCAACAGATGGGATCACATTCTAACTCTGGGACTGCTGGACCATAATGACACCTTTATCCACACTAATGGTGTTGCTAATGTCCAAGTGGAAGGAGCAATGCTTCTTCAGCCTGAAAAATTCACCATTTTCACTGTATGTTTTTGTTCAGACTCCATAGTTGAGTAGTCTTGGTAATTATTTCCTGCAATTGTTGTGTCCATGGTCTACATATGTGTCTTCCCTAAGACCAGGCCTCAGGCATGAAGAGCATAGCAAAATGTGGATTAGCCTCCATGTCTGTGGTTAGCCTTTGGTCCTAGACTATGTAGGATTTAGGCTGTACTGTTTAGGGTTCTGCCTCCTAATGATTGACATCCTAATGTCAAGGATTGCTTTGCCTTTTACATTGACAGGTACCAAAATGGAATGAAAATGAATTGGGGCATGAACTGCTTACAAGGGCTAACCCCTTCCTATTGCCAAAACCTTACTTGTTGGCCCAGCAGCACAGGGTATGGCTTTCTTTATTGTCAAGCAAACTCTTCCCTAGTAGGCAGGATTTTTGTGTATCATGTGAGAGGCAGTGAAAGGAGTAACATATTATTGGTTTGGAAATGACTATTCAGTAGTGGAACTTTTAGTCATGAAATGGAGGTTACAAGGACCTAGGGAATGGGAGCAAAGGTTTTGAAGCTGGTGTGAAAATTGTTGAGCCAGGCTTTAGGATGATAGGTCCATTGGACACTGAAGCATTCAATTCAGCTGAAGCTCAGATATTTTGTTATAACAGTGTGCAGTACATCAGAGCTGCCTAGAAACTCGAGGCTGCCAGTTAATGTTTTTGCAATAAATGAGTACACTGTGGCTGCTTTGTCTCCAGCATAGATGTGATGATGGTGTTCTTTATCAGCTTTCTTGAAAATCTGCATTGTAATGTGCAGTCATGTCCTAGTTCTGAGGTTGTCTGCTCTTCAGAAACAGTTTTAAGGTTCGTGTGTGTGTGTGTGTGATTGAGCAGAGTAAGGCTGCAGAGAATCTGAAGGAGATGCTTTACAATGCTGCACTTGAGGATAACAAAAAACGTCACTTCACTAGTGCCATCCATGCCCACTTCCGTGAATGGTTATTTGGTACAGTCCACCTTCATGGCAACCAAAAGTTCCTTCTGTTTTCTTTGTTGGTATATTTTTTCCATTTCTTTCTGTCCTGCTAATTGGCAGTTGGTGATTTGCAGCATCTGGGAACGTTTGTCAAATTTATGACTTACAAGGTCAAGATTGAGATCCAAAGGCCACAGACTTGCATGTGCACATCCAAAATCTCTGTTCATTTCTGGAGTCTGCATATGAAGTTCTTCCCTATGATTATTCGGTTCCCAACATCAGCGCTAACCTCTGCTCAGGTTTCCCTGGCAGGCAGACAAAGGTGTAGACTGACATATCAAATGTAGATTGTCACACTTCTGAGGATTATGTTGCAAAGCTGAAGACCAAGGGAAAATTGAAGAAAGGAAAAGTTCAATCCTTCAGAGTGCTGTCTGTTCCAGGTTAGGGTTTGGAAGGCTTGAAAGTTCCAATAGCGAGGTGGAAGAGTTGGTGGTGAATCCAGGAAATGGACATAAAATGATGACAAATGTGAGACAAATAGATGTGGGTAATGATGGCCCCTCACAAACTGGGTTCCAGATAATGATGGGTAGCAATGTGAAGTCCTCTGCTGAATTGGGGAATTATTTCACACCATTAATCTCTTGTGAAATTTAGGCTCCCATTCTTAAAACCCGAATTCTTGCCTGTGCACTTCTGTGTATTGTAACCTTTTTTATGAGACAGCTTTCTCTGCCCCATGCTTTTCGGGATATAAACAAGCATGGTGTTTTGTGTATGTAGAAGAGCTCATTGTATATTACTCATCTATGAATGACTATCTTGTACAAGCTCTTTTGGTATGATGTTGAGATGGAAATGTCATGAAGAAATTTTTCCTTGTTATGAAAATGTGCTAGAAGGCATGTCATGCTCGATCCTTGCAGAGAGGGTATTTTGACTGGATATGGGCATGCAAGTTCTTGTGAGTTGTCTCAAGGACTCCAGAAACCATTGGTATGTTTCTCAGTGCCTTGATTCCAGAGCCTAGCCTCAGATCTGTCCTGGTATCTGTCCTGGTCCCAGAAAGTACCCAATCCAATTCTTGTTGCAATTACGTTTTTCTTTGTGCTTCATGTCTCAAGATCTATAGACAGTTGATGCCAGATTGTTGTTGGACAGAATTTCCTGAGCCACCCATGATCTATAACTGCAGAGCTGTTTTACTCTGGTGCAATGTGCAAAATTGTTTGTAGGTTTGGTCTAACTCTATGTAGATGTCAATAATCCATATCATGCCGCGGACAAGCTGCACAACTTGTTGCTGGAGGAAAGTTTGTGCCTGTGTCATGGAGTGGCCTTCATTAACTTGTGAATTTTTGTGTCTCTAGATATCAATTGGTCAGATTACAGGCTAGCATGAACGAATATGAGCAGAGCTTTGTCTAAAGGATAGATGGTGGGTGGTTATGAAACATTTTGCCATTGCAACATAGTTTAGTATTATCAACACCATAGGAATGTGGAAAAACAAACATGTAAATGATCAACACTGTATTTTTATTATATAGCTATGAGGATCTATGTTTTCATTTTCTTAAATATTTACTCATATATATATTTTTAAAGTATATTTATTATGTTGTAATCATCTTTCCTATTATGAATTCTACATGTTCACAAATTATGCAAAAATCTTTGAAAATTAATTTAAATTTTTTTTTTCGCAAGTCTATATTATAAAACTTTACTTTTTGCACTAAGTTTTATTCTTTTCAAGTGAAGTAGCTTTCAAAGATTTTAAACATTCATTTACATATTAAACAAAAGGAAAATAAATAAAATATTTCTTAGAACCTTACACCTCATATGACTCATCATGTGTGATTCAACATACATACCTATTAGTTTGTATTAAATTTAAAAAAATGAATTATCATGTTTGAATCATGCACATAAATTAAAACAATAAATTTTTAATGAGTCATTATATTTGAATCATGCACATTAATGTGTTTAATTTTTTTAATGAATCATCATGTTTAAATCACGCACATTAATTGAAACCAAAACTAATTGATAATCATTCACCGAACTATTATTAAATTACAAAATCACACCACCTAATAAATTACTTATTTTAACCCTTTGTTAATTTTTTTTTTTCATTTTATGGTTATCTTGAATTTTTAAAAAAATTGATATTTCCAAAAATAATTAAATTACCACCAAATAGAGGTACGTAAGTAGTTAATTTAGTTTCTAATTTATTACCTTTTGAGTAATAACCCATTATCTCTTACTTATGTATTGACCATCTATCTACATTTCCTTACCTAGTAATCAGCTATCATCTTACCTATTGGAACCATATTTTACAAAATGTGTTATCGATATCAAACCCAATGTCAATTCAATTGGTATTCATCTCAAATTGAGATAAAGGGTAAATGCATGATATAGTGGTTCACAAACTGGACATTGGAAACATCCCCATATCCCCCATTTGCCAAGTTTGATTAAGTTTGATTGGGTGAAGGATTAACCAAACTAGAAACCCCTAGGACACATGCATTTTGAACATTTTTTTGGGGAATAATTTCAAAGAAAATCAATTATCCTCCTAAATCAAAACGTATTAGGTGTGATTTGTGCATATAACCTAGACCACCTATTTATTGTTTCATCTCTTGGTCATTCCTTGTGTAATCAAGATTGATTACATTTTGGTCCTTTTTTCACTTGCCTTAGGCTAAAACTCTAATCATGCAATTTTGTTGGCATTTCTTGTGTTGTGCAATCATTGAGTGTCATTAAGGTTTTTCATTATGTCTCAAAACATGGGTAGCTTAAGGAGTTCAAAATTAAAGTGCCAAATCAAGGTGGATGGTGAAATATCACCATATGTAGAACCTTTGTATGGTAAGCCTCATGAAATTATCTTTGACAAAAAAACTTCAATAACTTGTAATCAATTCATAGAAAAGTACAAGTTTTACAACCTAATTTTTAATCAAAGAGGTTGAGGATTGGGAAGGATTGGTTGCACATAATAAGTGCAAGAGTTGTTTTGGGCTTGCCAACAATAAATGCATACCTCTACTACTTCAGTGATGATGAGGCCTATCAAACATGTTGAAGAATTGTGGATGAAGGTTCATCAATGTATTCAAATGTTGAACACAAGGTTGATCAACAAAGTGGAAGTGAGGGGGATTGTATGTGAAGAAAGGCTAAGAGGTGAATTGAGCCATGTTCATAGAATGAACAATCAACGATCAACTTTAGAGGTTAGACTTCATTGAACGAAGTTGAAGTGCTATGGAGGCTAGAAATGCTATTGTTGACAAAGAGGAAGGAGAGTTAGAAGAAAAGCCACACAACTTGAAGAAATGTTGACGATTTGTCCTTCTAGGAAGGGATCACGCCTTGTTATAATAAAGAAGATTTGACTGAATGGCAAAGTGTATTATTTGTTTCAAAAAATGAGTGTTTTTGACAAGAAACCTTTCTTTCTTCATTTTTTGATTCAAGAGATAATTCTTTTTGAGAGTTACTGCATGTTGTTACACAAGTTGTAGACATTGCAGAAGGAGGTGGATGCCCTATAAACATGTTCAACAAAACTAAAAATAGGACCCTATTGTGAGAACAACAAAGAGGTAGGTGTGGTGTTTAAGGCATTATAATCTATACAAAGGAAGTTTGATGCATCTCAAGTGGAGCACAAGGTTGTGGTGAAAAAGGTTTCTATAATTGAAGAGACTTCAAAAAAGGCCATGGAAAGACACAAAGTTTGCCTTTGACAATAAGGTGGAATTGCTTGATAGGTTTAGTTGATAATGCATGGGATACTTGTACCTCTAGATGTTTTTCAAGCATGTCCCCATGCTCATTGATTTTTTAGAATGAACCTAAATTACTTACACAGGTGTAGACACACAAATAGGAGCCACAAAAAATGTAACGATTGCTTAGTTTTTCACATTTAGAAGTGGTTATTTAATTTAGTGTTGAAAGTATAAGTTTTTTTTAAAATATTGTAAGGTTTTTAATATATCATTAGAACATGTGAATTAATTTGAAGAATATCCTATGAATAAAAAGTTATCAAAAACATTCATTAAACATTATAATGATTGTTTTGAAGCACAAAAATGACTCGTAAATGGGTTTCAAAACTTTTCAAAATGACATATTTCTTGAAATTTTTTACATAAGCCTTGACATAATAGTATAAAAAAATTTCAAGATTTTTAAAGATTTTTTTGAAGATTTTTGTGAGAATATTTTTAAAAAATATTCCCCCAAATGCACACCTCAAAATAGGCAAGTTGGCTCATGTTATCCCATTGGTGCCCACACATGATCAAATCACATATTGGTTAGTCTGTCGTTCGAAATCCAATATTGGACAAACTTTCTACTTAGAAAACCTTTTTCGAATTTGGTTCGTTGTAAACTTCCCATTTGCTCCAAGGCTTTCACCCAAAGTCCTCCAATTTTGTCTGGTAGCTTAACCACAACTTACATTTGCACTTAGGTTCTTTCAAAAAGAACTCCTATGTCCTCTCAAAAGCCTTTTGCCCAACTTAGAACACCTTTGTGCCAAGTGGTGACCTACTTCACCTAGAATCAAACCCAACTTGGCAATCACATTGTGTAGGCCATGCTAACCCTGTGGTGGTCTCGGCATGGCCTCAACTAAGCAATCGCACATTTGGTTTCATCTAGAAAGGCATGTTAGATACCATCTCCAAGCTTGTATGTCGCAACCCCACTTTGGGGCTAAGTGTGAGAATGCAACTCACACTCCTAAAAGTGGGAGACTTGGAGTCCTCCGGGACTCCCAAAAATTCAGAAGACGATTTGAAGGGCCAAATCTCCTCGCATTGGTGCTTTATTTATATCAATGGAAAGGTCTTGAAGTGTAGATGCCCAAAATGGCCTTGCATGGGCCATTTGGACATCTACAACCCAAGTTATGGACAAAAGAAGGGTCGGGAATCAAACTGCTAGTTTGACTCCTGACCATTAAAAGTCAAGAATCGACCTCTTCCAGACGTCGCCTCAAGGAGGGTAACATGGCGTTGGAAAACTCTCGACAAGAGCTACAACTTTGGTGTAGACCTTGTCCCGATCCGAGTTTGGGGCGAGGAGCTATGAGCGTCCAAAGTCCCGGGACTCCAACCCGGGACAATTTCGGGATTCCAACTTGGGAGTCCTGGGAAAAAGAGCCATTCGGATGTAGCCTCTGCGGTAAGACGCAGAGAATACTATATGGGGGAAGGTGGTGGCTTCCCTCGAGTCCAGGCCATGGTGAGTCTTGTGTGTCAAAGTGCCCGTGGCTTGTCCCAACACCCAAAGGTGTTCCCAAATGCTAACTAACCCTCTTGTGGTTGGTTTTGGATGCAGATTCAAGCTTGATAATCTAGACTCTCTTCCTAGTTTAATCCCGGGACTTCTAGCATGCCCCTCTACCCCCTTTTAGTGCTGGAAATCGAGAGCGACCCTCAAGTCCCAACTTTCTGCAACTCTACGTATTTGGACCCTCAAGTGGGTCTAGCAAGGGACTTGGGAGTGCGTCATTATAGCCATTTCAAGTAATTTTTTAGGGTTGAATTTGATGTTGTTGAATTCCCTTGCACTATCATGATTTCAAATTATTCATTTTTTTCACAAGGATTTGAACTATCTTGGGATTGTAAAATTTTGCAACATGTGCATCATTCTTGGTGCACAACCACACGTTTTGGCTCTTCTTTGAAATATTTGCATAGGGGTTGTGATAAAAAACTACACCCCAAGTGGTGGAGTTTAAGTGGGTTGAAGTTGCCTCCATAAATAGAAGAAAGATGCAATATTAACGAAGAAACTGGACTTCCTAATCAACAAGATGGTATGTTATCCATTCTTGTCCAATGTGTGTTTCTATGTTTGTAGAATTTTTTCTTGTTGTTGGTTATATGTTTACAAATTTGATTTCTTTAAAGCCCATGTAGTAACCTCAATAATGAAGTTACATTAATGTTTCCCAAGTAAGCACATTAGTGTGTCTTCCAAAAAACTCTTACTTTTTGGATGTTTTCTCCATTTTTCCATCTTTGTGTGTTTTTCTTTATTATTTAAGATTGTGATGGAGTGTTTTGGAGGTCACACCAAGGGATTCAATGGATGTTCCCAAGGACTATCATTGAATAGTTATTGGCATTTTGTGAGTTTGTAGGATTTAAGGGTCACCATAATGTTGATGGAGGTTTTTTCACATTATAGGATTCAATCCAAATGTTTTAGATGACTACCATAGAACATTTTGTGGAATTTTGTGGGTCTATGGGACTTGTGGGACACCATGTATAGGACTAATTGTGGACTTTCTATTGCATTAAGAGGCTCAATGGATTTTGAAGGATTACCATAAAAGACTTAGTGACATTTTGTGGGTTTACATGATATTTAAGGGTCATAATAGTAATTCGAATGGTGGTTCCTATTACATTTAAGGACTAAATAGGTGTTCTAAAGAAGTATCATAATAAATTTATTAACATTTTGTGAGTCTATAGGACTTTAAGGACACCATGTATATGATTGATGGGGCTTTTATAACATTAAGGGACTCAATTGATATTGTGAAGGACTACAATATAATTGTAAGGGGTTTTGTGTGTTATGGGACTTTAGGGATACCATGTGTAGGATTGCAATGGTTTTCAAGGTTGATTATATAGGCATTCATGGTCAATATGTGAATTTGTGAGACTTTTGGACATATGTAGGACTAACATGGATTTGTGGTGATGTTTTGTTGATGGTTTATAATTTTTTTATTATGATGATGTTTTTGGAAGATGCAAGTTGTTGGTGGGCTTTAGTTGGAACTTGTGGTGATGTTATTTGAAGATATAAGTTGTTGGTCTTTTTTATTTTCTAATTGTGAGCATGTTTTTTGAAGTTGCAAGTTGCTAGTGCTTATTATTTTTGACTATGGGGATGATTTTTGAAGGTGTAGGGTGATAGGTGTCTTTGTTTTAGACTTAGGGTGTGATAGGCAAAGGAAAAATCCCCTTGTGTAAATAAAATTATAGAAGGATAACAAGCTAGTTCTAGAAGTCTAGAACATGTCAATATGCTAGGAGTATTAGGGGAATAGCTTGAACAAGATACTGATACACGCTTACACATGTAAGCCATGTAGCCAAGATGAAATGCAAATTGTTAAGGCATTGGGCATCCAACAAAGTATGTTGACAATTTATCAAGCTAACATTGGTGAAGTTGTTGGGTGTGAATACAATTAAAGGAGCCAAAAAACATGTTGGATGGTGGTGAAAATTGTGAAAATTTTTACATATATATATTGACAATTCAAAGTTACGTTAATCATTCCAAGTTGTGTTAAATGATTAATGAATGTTGAGGAATTGAAATTAAATTTTTATCAAATTAAAAATTGGGTTTTGGTTTCAGTAGAAGACATTTGAATTTGAATAGGTGTTATGTCAAATTGTGGTTGATTTTACCAAGGACTAATAAGGACTATTTTAATAAAATAATTTTGATGGTAAAATAATTAGATGATAGTAACCTATTACCCACATTCAAAGAACACTCACAATTTAAAAGATGTGGAATTTGAAATTTTTAGGAATTTGAAGTAACTTTCAAAATTAAAAAATTCCAAAAGTCCTTTACCACATGTAAATGGTGTGTAATGTGCATGACATACAAACAAAGTTGTAGTTTATAATATAAGGAACAAAAACCTAAAGTAGTTAGCATATTTTGCTATGATTCAAAATTATGATAAGTTTTCAAGATGAAATGCAAAATTTGGTAAAATCTACACATTTAAAAAAAATCATATTGATTCAACAATGATTAACACAAAACATGTGATATATTGGGGCAACTATATGTATTTTTAATAATAAGTTACAAAATATTTCATTCCAAAATTCTTTCATAGAAAAAGTGAAAAAATTTAAAAAGGATTCATAATCCTTTTGTAAAATAATTTTGTTGAATCCTTTAATCATATCCACACCTAGTTACAAAGTCAATTATGAGGTTGTTAAAGTTACTAGGAAATAAATATTGGTAGATGAGTATAAGGAACAAGAATGGTGATGTAAGAGGGGTTTGCATTTTTTGAAGTTTGATAATGATTCATAGTTTTGTACCACTTTTGATGTAATGGAAAATGAGGATTTTTGGATGCTTGTGTGTGTGATGTATGTTGGGTATGTTAGAATATAGTAGATGCTTTGGGGTATTATGGAAATGAGAAGGAACAATAGTGACGCGCTCCCAAGTCCCTGGTTAACTCAAGTTGGTGCTAAGTTTCTCAAGTTACGGAAATGCGGGGGACTCAGGGCACGCTCCCAACTTCCAACACTAAAAGGGGGGGTAAGAAGGGCATGCTGAAAGCTCTAGGATTAAACTAGGAAGAGGGACAAGCTACTTAGTTTTTCGGTCTTGCATCCAAATCCAATCAACAAGTTAGTGAGAACTCATTCTGCATTTTTTTAGTGTTAGGACAAGTCACGGGCAACCTTGGACTCACTTGATTCACCACGGCCCGGACCCGGAGGAAGCCACCACCTTCCCCCATATATTATTCTCTGCGTTTCTCCGCTGCACTTGCATCCGAATGACACTTTTTCCCGGGACTCCCAAAATGGAGTCCCGAAATTATCTCGGTTTGGACTCTCGAGACTTTGGGCGTTCATAACTTCTCACTCCAATCTCCGATTGGGACGAGGTGTAAAGCAAACTTGTAGCTCTCCTTGAGAGCTTTCCAACGGTGTGTTGCACTCCACCTGCACACATCGGAATCGGGTCAATTCCCGACTTTTAGTGGTCGGGAGTCAAATTGCCAATTTGACTCCCAGCCCTTCTTTCACCCATAACTTGTGCTGCAGATGTCCAAATGGCTCACGCGAGGTCATTTTAGGCATCTACACTTCCAAGACCTTTTCAATGGTATAAAAAACACTTCAATGCGAGGTGTTTTGACCCCTGCAATTGCACTCTGAGTTTTCGGGAGTCCCAGGGGACTTCCAAGTCCCATTTTCAGGAGTGTGAGTGGCGACCTCACACTTCCCTCAAAGTGGGGTTGCGACAAATAGATTGAGTATAAATAAAATGTTTAGTTTCAAAGGACCATGGGAATGTTCCTTATTATAGTTTTGAAAGATGAACATTTTAGGAAACATCAAAACATATACTTAGAAGAAATTATTAAAGAATGAAAGTTGAAAAGACATGAAGTGAAAAGATAAGTTTATCCAAATAATTGTTGCGTAGTATAAAAGTAAAATGGTTTTGGCCATTGAGTACATGGTATTTAAATGGACAAGAAGAACAAAAACCTAATAACTTTATTGCTAAGGTAAAGGGCTATGAAAAAATAAAATTAACAACATGCAATGTGTAGGGCAACATGGAAAGGTCAGATGTAAAAGACTAATGTTTACCATGGTGGAACCAAAACAAGGATGTGTCATTATAGTGGAATTGGCCAAAGTTTATCCAAACAATTCGAAGCAACTATATTGAAGTTTGCAAGGAGTTTCGAAGGTGAAAGTCTTGCCAAGGCAACCCTTGGTTGCACTCATGTGGCAATTGAACAATGAAATCATAAAGCACATCGTTCAAATAACATAATTAGGAAGGGATGATTGCATTTTCCTCGGAGGAGTACGACAAACACAACATTGGTTCAAGAAACTTGAAGATTTAGACCTTTTTTTAAAGAAGTTGGTTCATTACCAATAATGTTTCCCACATGTATCCCACATGTATTGGAAGTTGAAGAAGGGGACAAATACTTGACCAACAAGAAAATGTCACATATTAAAGAAGGAATGGATAGTAACATTGATGTTTCATTTTGTCACCAATTAGGTATTCACGGTCTCCAATTGTAGTAACAACAATAACAACATTTAAAAACCTTATGAAAATACCTAGTCACAATTCTCAAAGATAATATCATTGGGTTGCATGAATAAGAAGGTGATATAATTAAGAGGTAATTCCAATTATATGAAGTCTTTGCAAGTGGATCAACATAGATGGTCATTTCAGTGACCACATAAAGGTTTTTCAAAACTTCTATGTTTTATTTTAATGATACAACGAACATTTTAAAAAAAAAACCATTGTTATTGTGAGTGAGCATGTGTGTGTTTTTCAAGTTGGGGCATGAAATGAAAAAAATAAATGGAATAATGTTGCTTGAGTTATATGTGATAAAACTATCCATCACACATTAATAATTGTAGTACAACCTGATGAATATTTAATAGAAATCCAATTGTTTAAATTTTTGGTCTTGGCCTTAAATGTCCATACTTAACTAACCATGTTAAAATGACATTTTCAAAATATCATCTAAACTATTCATAAAAGACATTCATCCATGTAATTCATCTTTCATCCATTTGATTTCGAATTGAAAAATGTTCATCTAGGACGACTTTCCCTTTTTTAATCCATTTAAATAAAATTTTATCCCACTTTGGATGGTTTGTCAAATTTTTCATCTAGGTTCAAGGATGGAGGTTTAGAGGTCATGTTGTTTCCTACACCCCATCTTTCACATGTTGCACCCTTGGTTGGGACAACTTATATGTTAATGCAAAGGGGGGTAATGTTACAACAAGTCAAGTTGTACATCTTTGGCAATTAGGGGATTAAGCACGCCAAGAGGGATTTTCGAGTGTTGGATAAAAGGTTTGTGATGTGGGGGCACCAAGTCAATTAAGTGGATGCCCACATTTTATTTAACAATCATAGTCCATGCCCACAACCTTGGGTACTAGGGATATTTCGTCACCTCAACCCAAAGTACAAATGATTCCAAAAACATGGGATCCAAACATTGGTCCAATGGTTATAAAAGGTGAGGTACAAGAAATACGATGGCTTTTGTAAATTTATGTTAGATCTTTTGCATTTAGTTTGAAATAACTAGGCCAATTGAAAGGACAAGAAGTTCACATCATACTTGAAGATACTAATTCAATTTTTCAACAACCTTATAAGTGTAGTGAGGTAGAAAGGACCTTGGTTCAAGCTCAAACATTAAAATTGTTGGAGGCTAGTTTGGTAGATTTGTTTAAGGGTGGGTATGCTTCAACAATAGTGTTGCCAATCAAGAAGGACAATTTTGGTAATTGGACAAAGTGTTGCATGTGTGGAGATTATAGGCCAATAAATAAACGAATGCACTTTGGCAAGTATGCCATGCCCCTATGTGAGGAGATTTTTGATGTTCTTGGGCAGGCCATGGTTTTCAGCACCTTGAATGTGTTTTGGCTACCGTCAGTTACTACTCAAGGAGGGTGACAAGGTGAGGATGACATTTTAGGGGGATTAATCATAATGGGATATATTGTCTATAACAATGGTAATTTGGGTGTAGTCACAATAATAAGAGCCACAACAAGTGTAACACATGTATAATTTTTCATTTTTAATTAAAAAAATGGTGTTAAAGTATATATATATTTAATATATTAAGGTTTGTAATATATCATTGGAACATGTGAATTAATCTAAAAAATATTCAATGAATAAAACACTTTCAAAAAATTCATTAATGAATTTTTTTTAACATTAAAAAGATTTATAAATAGACTTAAAAACTTTAAAAAATTACATATGTCTTGAAATCTTTTACATAAACCTTGACATAATAACAAAAGGAAAATTCTAAAGATTTTTGAATTAAAATTAAAAAAAAAAAATTCCCCCAAAAGCAATCCCTTAAACAAGCAAGTGTGGTTCATGTCATCTTGTTTGCACCCATTTTGCCATTTGGTTTGAATAATTCCCTTGTAGAATTTTAGAAGGTTATGGATTGAGTTTTCATTAGCCTTGTTTTTGCCAAGTGTTACATTGACAAATTATTGTCTCTAGTCTAGTTTTAAAAAATCGCATGCATCATTTGCAAGATGTGTTTGATTGATTCAATGAACATAACCTTAAGTTGCATCTTGGCACATGGTAATTAATTTTTTTGGACTTAGGTGGAACACTTGAGTCACATGATTTATTTTGGTGGATTGGGGCTTTAAAAGGCCAAAGTTGAGGCCATTTCACAAGTGCCTTAACTATTGTATGTTCGTGAATTGTGACTTTTTTTGGGCTTATGGAATTATTATTAGAATTCATCAAAGGATTTAGTAACATTGCTAAACCTTTAACATAGTTGACAAAGATCAACTAAAAGTACATCTAGGGTGAGGCATAGGCCTTCTAGGAGTTGAAAGTTTGGCTCATTTCAAGTTTCATTTTATAATGACCCATATGAAGATGACCCTTTTAGCTACACACTAATTGGATTATTTTAGGGTTGGGGGTTGTGCTTACCCAATTGATGATGATGGTCGGGAGTTCATAATGGCATGGTTTAACAACATGATGGAGTCAAAGTAAAGTTCATATGAGGGGGAAATCCGAACATTATTATTTGGATAATTTCATCATTTTAGTGCTATTGATATATTAGCCCATACAAATTGGTTATAAACCACCAACGATTTAAATTCTTGACGAAATTATATTGTTTCATGGGAAAGGTGGCAAGATGGGTAGTTATCTTATAAGAGTGTGACTCTGACATAATTCATAAGGTTGATAGGGTCAATAGGGATCCCAATGGATTAAGTTAAAGCCCAAGTTCCAATGAAGAGGATATGGGCTTGTTGGCATGGTGATACAAATTTGGAAGTGATATTAGGATGGCATGCCTTGGCATACCTATGTACCTTGTTGGGATATTATGAAGATGTATTTTAGATTAGGGCATTCCCATGATGTGAACATTCTGTCATAGGGCAATGGTGCCTTGAAAATAGATGAAAATGCACATGTTATTGCATATTTGCAAGCAAGTGGAATCCTATTAGGATTAACATTCACAATGCACAATTGAATTTTGCATAAGGTCAAACAATTTGAGTTGGAAGGTAATTCCTTTCTATGGGTGTGAATGAATGGATGAGTGTAGGTAAATTTGTTTTGCTTAAAACATCTTGAAAGCCTTGTACGACATGCTTATGAAGAATTGGGCCATTTTGGGGTCCAATGGATTTATAATTTGTTTTCAGTACAATATTCGAGATGAAGGATACAATTGCAGGTTTAGTAGTTGTTTATCAATGTGTGGTGTGTGACCGAATGTGGGTGTCATTGAATGTATTTACAAGCATTGCTCATAATGTGGTTTGGTTATTGATGGAGTTTGGATCTTGTTGATTCACTAAATTTGATAACTTGACATAACCAATATGTTTTGGTTATGATTGAATACTTTTTTAAGTGATTAGAGTTGGTGCCATTGTTAAATCACAATAATGAAAGAGTTGTCTATGCATTTAAAAAAAAACTGTTTAGTCAATTTGATGCCTCAACTAAAATACTCATTAACCAATGTATAGAAATTTGCGACAAATTTCAACAGTTATGTGAGAAATCATCCATACATGATTCTCACATTATTTCATAAGACCATCTTAAGATAGACAGGTTAGTTGAATGGATGCTGCACTTCATTGACATGGGCCCTCACCGTTTTCAGCCCCTACCACCATGATGCCCTGCAACAAGGGTTCTTTCCTCTACAACAAATCTCCCTTGACTGGACTGGGTTGGGTTTGTTTGGCAGCTGGGCGAGGGAGTGGAGAATCACTCGTTTTAGTGCATTGGAATACGAAAGGAATTTTGCCTAGTGGTACAACTTGTATGTAAAGCACTCAGAGAAATTTCCTGGTGTATTTCAAGGGAATCGTATATCCCTGAACATGCCCTCTGAAAAGAGGAGGGATATTATGCCTATAAGGAAGAGTAAAATCCCTCTCATTCTTAAGTCTTTCTCTAAAGCAATAGGTATAATATTCCTTCTCCTATCCCTTGTGATCTATCTACGTATGTTGAGGTTCATGATTACCTTGTAGTTGTGCTTTAGGATGGGTAAAGTCCACCAGTGGAAGACACTCCCAAAATTTGAGCTGGCAGAAAGGCTCCTTAATTTGGGAATGCCCCAGCCCCCCCCCCCACCTTTTGAGGCTTTACCCTACACTTTTACACCCCTTGGTGGATTTTTTTTTTCTCTTTGGCTTGGCATCTTCCCAAGCTATGAATAGGGACCCAAACAAGTGGGTGCGATTAAAAGGGGGATATCCTTTGGTCCTCAATTTGTCACCTATAATGCAAAGTGAACCACTTTGAACCGATTTGTGCGGAGGTAAATGACAAGTGTTGTGCAGGACCGTGCTTTTGGGCTGGACATGCATAGCTAATGTCATATTGTCCAGAGACGCGGCGCATGATAATCTTGTATGGAGTTAAGATAGAAAATGAGTTTTTTATTCACTTCAGGAATCGCACTGTATTTTGGATGAAGTTGTGAAACCTGCCCAGGGCAGAAGGCCAGTAAAAATGAGCACGGTATAAATGCCTCTTCAGGGGCTCTAAAAGGAAATCTTCATATAAATGATTGGCCAGATGGTGATATTTAAATAGTCTATGGGGATGGGGGAATCATTTTCACTGTATGTTGTCTGTGGGAAACACTGAAACAGGCCTAAATGACGGGCTTGGGTGGAGATGCTCTTAATTTGCTGTTTTTTCATCCTTTGGTAGAATGGCCTACCGTGCAACCATGGGACAATTAAATTTAAGGTTGGGATGGGAAGTGGCACTTGGGGTGGGATGGGAAGTGGCGCTTGGGGTGAGATGGGAATGGGGGGGGGGGGGGTGGGGATTATCCCTTCTGTAGGGGTTGTTCTTTAAGATTTGGGGATTGTTTTAGTCAAGTAGGCTAGTGATTTTTTCAAGTTGCAAAGGGGTTGTTTTTTGGGTGGGGTGACGAGGGATTAACTATTC
>Ga0209611_10001020_pt1 | contig 46153 bp, 29 predicted proteins | sample S1TSphgellanicum_3_FD_187693 | JGI IMG/M metagenome (GOLD analysis project Ga0209611, IMG submission 187693) | Host-associated microbial communities from peat moss isolated from Minnesota, USA - S1T2_Fc - Sphagnum magellanicum MG (SPAdes) (version 2) | ecosystem: Host-associated > Plants > Peat...
CCTCTGCAAAACCCGCTGGGCAGCGTCGGCGCAACGCCCGCCTTCTCGCCGACCACCGAGTACAACCTGCGCGCACGCTATGACTGGCAAATCTTCGATTACAAAATGTATTTCATGGTCGGCGCCCAGCACGTAGGCGACATGCAGAACGAGCCGAGCAGTTTCCAGTCGGGTGCGGGAGTCACCGTGCCCACGACGTCATGGCTGCGATACGATCAGCCGGCATACACGACCTATGACGCGGCCTTCAGCGTGGCCAAGGATCAATGGACGGTCCAGGCTTACGGCAGCAACCTCAGCAACTCCGACGCGAGCCTATACACGACATCCGGGCAATTCATCAAGGCGGAAGTGCCGCTGCGGCCGCGGGTGCTCGGCATCAAGGTCGGATTCAAGTTCTGACGTTGCGCGCCGCACGGGCGCCGGAGGCGGCGGGGGAGCGCAGGACCGGCCAGCGCCGGTGAGCTAGACTGGAGGGTGGGCGACGGTGCCCACCCTCTTTCGTATCGAATGCCCATGACTGCCACAGCAACGGTTCCTGTTACCTCGACAGTCGAGTCCGAGGTCTTGCGCATTCGCGCGCTCCTCAAGGAGCGGCGCTTCGCAGAGGTCGTGGAGGTCGCGGCTGCTCTGCGAGTACGGGTCCCCGAAAATCGCGATGTCCTCTATTTGCTCGCGCTGGGCCAACGTCAGAGCATGAAAACCGCGGATGCGCTCGCAACGCTCGAGCAGCTCGAAAGGTTTCATCCCGGCTATAGCCGTCTCTATCAGGAGCGCGGCTATTGCTACGTGGCGATGAGGGAGGCGTCGCGGGCCATTCAGGCATTCCTGCAGGCCGTCGCGATCAATCCGGCGTTGCCGTCGAGCTGGAGCATGCTGGAAGGGCTTTACCGGATGTGCGGCGACCCCCACAACGCGGGCACAGCCGCGGCCCATGTCGCGAAACTCAAGACGCTGCCGCGGGAAGTGATCACGGCGACCGCGCTGTTCAGCGACGGCGAGTTCTTGGCGGCTGAGAAAATCATCCGCGCCTTTCTGCTTGCCAACGGCGATGACATCGAGGCGATGCGCCTGCTGGCCCGGATCGGCGCCGCCCTCGAGGTGTTCGACGACGCGGAGTTGCTGCTGGAGGGGGTGCTTGCGCGGGAACCCACCTACGTCGCCGCACGCCACGACTACGTCACGGTGCTGCTTGGACGGCACAAGTATCAGCAGGCACTCGGCGAACTCGACAAACTCCTGGCCGTCGATCCGTCCAATCGTCAGTACCGGACGCTGCAAGCCGCCGCCATGGTGGGCCTCGGCGATCATGCGGGGGCGGTCGCGCTGTATCAGGATCTGCTTCGCGATGCGCCGCCGGGATCGCCCGCCGCCGATCTGCATCTATCGATAGCGCACTCGCTGAAAACGCTGGGGCGCAGTACCGATGCGATCGAGGAATACAGGTCGGCGGCGCGCGAGCGTTCGGACTTTGGCGATGCGTACTGGAGCCTCGCCAACCTCAAGACCTACCGCTTCGCCGACGCCGAACTCGCGTCGATGTTCGCCGCGGAAGCCGACCCTCTGACCCGGGCCGCCGACCGTTACCATTTGTGTTTCGCGCTCGGCAAGGCCTACGAAGACCGCGGGGAATACTCTGAGTCGTGGCGCTACTACGAACGCGGGAATGAATTGAAGCGCGCCGAGAGCCGATACCGCCCGGAAGTGATCGAACTCAACACCGCGAAGCAGAAGGAGGTCTGCACCCGGGAATTCTTCGCGCAACGCTCGAGCTTTGGCGTCGCGAGTGCGGCGCCAATCTTCGTTGTCGGGCTGCCGCGTTCGGGTTCGACGCTGATAGAGCAGATCCTGGCTTCGCATTCCGCGGTCGAAGGTACGCAGGAACTCGCCGACATCCCGCGCTACGTGCTCGAATTGCAGGGCCGGGAACGGGATTTTGAGTCGCCGCGATATCCCGGCGTCCTCGCCGAGCTACCCGCCGCGGAATTCGTACGCTTCGCCGAGAGGTATTTGAACGATACCCGCGTCTATCGGACCGGCAAGCCGCGGTTCATCGACAAGATGCCGAACAATTTCCGCCACATCGGTTTCATTCACCTCATGTTCCCGAATGCGAAGATCATCGACGCTCGGCGCTCGCCACTCGCCTGCTGCTTCGGGAACCTCAAGCAGCTGTTTTCGCGCGGCCAGGAGTTTGCGTACAGCATCGAAGACATCGGCCGCTACTACCGAACCTACCTCGAACTGATGGAGCACTGGGATGTCGCGTTGCCCGGCCGGGTGTTGCGAGTCCATCACGAGGACGTGGTCGAGGATCTCGAGCGCCGCGTCCGGCTCATTCTCGACTTCTGCGAGCTACCGTTCGAGCCGGCCTGCGTCGAATTCCACCGCACCGAGCGCAGTGTCCGTACTGCGAGCTCGGAGCAAGTGCGTCAGCCGATCTTCCGCGAGGGGCTGGACCAGTGGCGTCACTACGAACCGTGGCTTGGCCCGCTGCGCGAGGTGCTCGGCGACGCGCTCGTGCGCTACCGCCGTTAATATGCCTCCGGGGCGGAACGAACCCTGCAGCTGCGGCAGCGGCCGTAAGTACAAGCACTGCTGCGGCAAGAATCCGGCTCACGCCCCCGCCCCGAATGCGCCGTTGGAGGGCGATGCCGTCGCTCACTTTCAGCTTGGCCGGACGCTCGAGGACCGGGGGTTGCTCGAACAGGCGGTCGAGAGCTTTCAGCGGGCAACCGCTTTGCACCCCGAGTTCGCCGACGCGCACAACGACCTAGGACAAGTGCTGTTGCGGTTGGGACGGGCGGACGCGGCCATCGCGAGTTGCCGGCGCGCGCTTGCATTGCGGCCGCGCTTCGCCGCGGCGCTTGGCAACCTCGCCAACGCCGAGCGCGCTCGAGGCGCACTCGAGGCGGCAATCGCGGGATACCGTAACCTCATCGCCATCGAGCCGGGGCTTGCGGAGGCTCACCGCAATCTCGGCAGCGCGCTTCTCGAGGCCGGCGAGCAGGAGGCGGCGATCGCCAGCCTGCAAAAGGCAGTAGCGCTGCGCCCCGAGTTTGCCGAGGCCGTCGCACAGCTAGCACGCGCGTTGACGGCCGTGGGCCGCGGAGCGGAGGCGATCCCCCATTACGACCGGCTGATAGCTCGCGACCCGCGCAGCGAAATCCTCGACGAATATGCGGGCCTGCTGGCAGGACTTGGGCGCTACGAGGCGGCGGCACGTTGTTATCGCAACCTGCTCACCCGGGCTCCCGACAATGGGCGGCTGTACACCAACTTGGGTCACGTGCTGCATTGCCTCGGCGAATTTCGCCTTGCGGTCGAACTTTCTCGGCGGGCGATCGAGCTCGAACCCACGCTGCCGGAAGCGCACCTGCACCTCGGCAATTCGCTGCTGGCGCTGAATGCCGTTTACGAGGCCGAGGGAGCCTATCGAGCCGGCCTGGAAGTAGCCCCGGATCACGCCGCGCTGCACACCGCGCACGCGATGGCTCAGCGGGCCCTCGGCCGGCTCGCTGAGGCGGAAGCGAGTACGCGGCGCGCGCTGAAGCTGCGCCCCGATGCCGCGGACACGCTCGCGCTGCTCGGCAGCCTGGCGATCGACCATGGCCGGTTCGATGAGGCGGAGGAGTTGCTCCGCGGAGCGTTGGCGATCGACCCGGAGCTGCCCGAAGCGCTGACGAGCCTTGTGGCCGTCCACAAAATGACCGCCGCCGATGTTCCCTGGCGCGACGCCGCGGAGCGCGTGCTGGCGCGCGGTCTGCCGGTCGCACACGCCATCAATCTGCACCACGCGCTCGGCAAATACTACGATGACGTCGACGACCGCGACGCGGCTTTCGAGCATCATCGGCTGGGCAACGAACTCGCCCGCCGCAGCCGCCTACGGTATGACCGCGCGGAGATGACTGAACGGGTCTCGCGGACGATCGCTGCCTTCGATCGCGAAGGGCTCGTGGCGCTGAGCACCGGCGGTCTTGCGTCCGATCGTTCGGTATTCGTCGTCGGAATGCCGCGGTCGGGGACGACTTTGACCGAGCAAATCCTTGCCTCGCATCCCGAGGTCCACGGCGCGGGGGAACTGCTCTACTGGATATTTGCGGCGGACGCCGAGCGCACGGCAACTCGGGAGCAGCGTGCGTCGACGATAGCCGAGCTCGGCCGCACCTATCTGAAGGGGCTCGCGTCGCAGACGCCGGATGCTTCTCGTGTCGTCGACAAGCTGCCGGTCAACTTCAGGAATGTCGGCCTCATCCATGCGGCGCTGCCGGACGCCCGGTTCATTCATATCAGCCGCAGTCCGCTCGACACTTGCTTGTCGATCTATTTCCAGGGGTTCTCCGCCGCACACCCATACGCCACGGATTTCGGTGACTTGGCGCATTATTACCACGAGTACCGGCGCCTGATGGCGCACTGGCGAACCGTACTTCGGCCGCAGACGCTGTTGGAGGTGCGCTACGAGGACCTCGTCGATGACCCGGAAGGCTGGAGCCGCAGGATGCTCGCGCATATCGGCCTCCCGTGGCATCCACGCTGCCTCGAATTCCATCGTACCGATCGGCCCGTGATGACCGCGAGCAATTGGCAGGTGCGCCAACCCATCAGCAAAGGCTCGGTCGATAGGTGGCGCCGCTACGAGCGCTTCCTCGGGCCGCTGCGAGAGGCGCTCGGCGCGGAGCTATGCGACAGCGACGCGGCCTCGGAGGCGGGTCGGCAGCGTCAAACCCCGATGGTCCCGACCGCCAGTGATTCGATCAGCCCGAAATAATCGGTAAGGCCCGCGGTCACCAATCCCTCGATCTTGCCGCGGTCATCCCACAAACGGACACGCACCGCCGCGCGGCAGTGAGGTTCGCGCCGAAACGCGGCGACCTCATCCGCCGACATCGGGCCGCCTTGCAATTCGAGAGTGCGAAGCGAAGCGGCGGTGAGCGTTTCCAAGTACTCCGGGGTCGTTGCGCATAGATAGCGTTTGGCGGCGACGTGCAACCTGACCGGATCCGATACCGCCGGCCCGAATCGCCGCGCGAGCCAAGCGCTGCCGATCTGCTCATGACGGCCATCCGTGTGCCACTCCGACACGTCGTTGGGAGGATCGGCGAGGACGTGGCCGATGTCGTGCAGCAACGCAGCAAGCACGAGTTCATCGGCGGCTCCCGCCTGGCGCGCAAAATGCGCAGCCTGCAGTCCGTGTTCCAGCACGGATACCGGCTCGCCAACATAGGCCGCCGCGCCCCGTGCCTCGAGGAGGGTCACGATCTCATCCGTGACACTGGTACCGCACTTCTGTTTCAACATCAGTTCCTCTACGGATTGCGTACACTGCGACTCGATCACAAATATAACGCCAGCATCACATACCATGCGGAGAATTACTCGTGAACCGCCCGAACTTTTTGATTGTGATGGCCGATCAGCTGACCGCGCGCGCGCTTCCGGCCTACGGAAACCGCATCGCGAAGACGCCGCATATCGATGCACTCGCGGCCGGCGGCGTGGTCTTCGACTCGTTTTATTGCAATAGTCCGCTGTGCGCGCCGTCGCGGTTTTCATTCCTGTCGGGCCGCCAGGTGTCGGCGATCGGTGCATACGACAATGCAGCGGAATTCCAGGCGCAAGTACCCACCTTCGCGCACTACCTGCGGCGCTCGGGCTACCAAACCGTGTTGAGCGGCAAGATGCATTTCTGCGGCCCGGATCAACTGCATGGATTCGAAGAACGACTGACCACCGACATTTATCCCGCGGATTTCGGCTGGACGCCTGACTGGACGCGCTTCGACGAGCGACCGAGTTGGTATCACACCATGGATTCCGTGACCGAAGCGGGTCCCTGCGCGCGCACCAACCAGATCGACTATGACGATGAGGTCGTGTTTCATGCGCGCCGGAAGCTCTTCGACCTGGCGAGGTCCGGCGATCGCCGACCCTTCTGCATGGTCGCCTCGATGACCCATCCGCATGATCCGTATGTGATTCCGCGACGCTACTGGGACCGGTACGAGGGTGTCGACATCGATATGCCGCGGGTACGCATTCCCGCCGAGCAGCTAGATCCTCACTCCCGCCGCCTGCGTCATGTGAGCGGGCTCGATTTGCAGCCGGTGACCGAGGCGCGAACTCGCGCCGCGCGCCGTGCCTACTACGGAGCGGTGTCATACGTCGACGATCAGATCGGCGTGCTGCTGGCGGCGCTCGCCGAGGCGCGCTTCGCCGCGAACACCGTCGTCATCCTGCTCGCCGATCACGGCGACATGTTGGGCGAGCGCGGACTCTGGTACAAGATGAATTTCTTCGAACCCGCGTGCCGCATTCCGTTGATCGTGCATGCCCCCGCACTCTTCGGCGCGAGTCGCGTGCAGACTTCGGCGTCGCTGGTCGATATTCTGCCCACGTTGAGCGAACTCGCGGGCGTCGCGCCGGCGGATTTCGCGACGCCCCTCGATGGCAGTAGCTTGGTACCGCAATTGGCGGGCGAATCAGGCCGGGATGAGGTGATCGGCGAGTATCTGGCCGAAGGCGCCATCGCCCCAGTGGTGATGATCAAACGCGGCCGCTACAAGTTCGTGCATTCGCCGGTCGATCCGGATCAACTGTACGACTTGGCCGATGATCCGGACGAGTTGCAGAACCTTGCGCGCAGCGCAGAACATGCGCCGCGCCTGCAAGAATTCCGCTATGAGGTCGGACGTCGCTGGGACCTTGCCGCCCTCCATGCGGCGGTACTCGCGAGCCAGCGGCAACGCCACCGGGTCTATCAGGCGCTGCGCACCGGGCGGTACACGCCCTGGGATTTTCAACCGCTTCGCGATGCCAGCCGCGAGTACGTGCGCAACGATCAGGATCTCGGTGATCTGGAAACCTCGTCGAGATTTCCGCCGTTTAAGTCCTGACGACTGACGCCTGTGAGAGGCAACTTTCTGGCGGGTTCGCTTCGCCGCGCGGCAGTAATGGATGCTGCAAGGGCCGCTCTCGGCTTACGTCGACGCTTCGGTCAGGCGCGACTCCAGGTGTGTGCAATACCAATCGACGAATTGCGCGACGCCGTCCTCGTGAATCGTCGAATACGGCGCCGGTTCATAGACCGGGGAATTCACGCCGATTTGATTCTCCTGGCACACGCGACGGTCGGCGTCGTTGGTCGCGAGCCATACCTCGGTGAGGCGCTTCAAGTCGTAGTCGACGCCTTCGACCGCGTCCTTGTGCACCAGCCACTTGGTCGTCAATTGGGTCGTGGTCGGCGTCAGCGGCAGCATGCGGAACGTGATCGCGTGGTCCGCCAGCACGTGATTCCAGGTCGTGGGAAAGTGGAACAGCAACAAGGTACCGATGTCGGGTTCGGTCACCGTATCGGCCAATGGGCGGCTGACCGCCGCCTGGCCGTCCATGGTGTATGAGGTCTTGCCTTCGAGCAGCGGAAACCGTGTGGTGCGGTATTGGCCGTTCGCCGAAATCTTGAACTTACTCGGCAGGCCGATCGATTCCCAATAGGCCCATTTGGCGGCGATGCGCTCGTTGCCGCTGCCGCCGTCGACGCCGGTGATGGTCGGGTCTTCGGGGAAGGTACGGATCAACTCGGGATGATTGCCGGCACAATGGTAGCACTCGCGGTTGTTCTCCCAGACGAGCTTCCAGTTGGCGTTTTCGACGATGGTGGATTCGAAGGCGATCTTGGTGTCGTGCAGCTTGTGGGGCAGGAAATAAGGTTCCAGCTGCTTGCGCACCGGCTCGAAATCCGGCGCGACCTTTGCCACGCAGACCCAGATGTAGCCGCCCACGCTGGTGCAATGCACGGGTTTCAGCCCATAGAGGGACTTGTCGAAGTTCTCGCCCATGTCGCGCGCCGCGAGCAGGCGGCCATCGAGCGCATAGGTCCACTGATGATAGGGACAAACAAGGCGCGCCGCGGTGCCGCGTTCCGCGGAGCAGATTCGGGAACCGCGGTGACGGCAGGAATTGTGGAAGGCGCGCAATCCGCCATCGCGGTCGCGCACGACGATGACGGGATACTCGCCGATCTGCACCGTCAAATAGTTGCCGGGATTCAATACCTCGCAGTCATGACCGACGAACAGCCAGTCCCGATACCAGATCATCTCGAGGTCGATTTGGAAATCCTCGGGGCTCACGTAGAAGTCCCGTTCCAAAGCGGTTGCCGGCTTGCGGCGTCGTAGTCGGCTCAGCATGGCATCGCGCGCAGTCATGATTCGGACCCCATCATTCACGTCGGTTTGAGACATTTATACCTTAGCAACAAGCGACCTTCGGACATGGCCCCGAAGCGACGCTTTATACCAATTAAACGACACCACTCGAAGTGAACAACACCCCAAAAGGACATCTCACGAAGCGATGCCGCGACGCGCTGGCGCAATATGCCCGCGGCACCGAAGTGCGTAGACTCACATCCCATGATTCGTGAACACCGTGAACCACGCCCTTGCAGCGCGGCCGACCGCGTGGAGCGCATCTTTGCCTGCGCTGCGATCGCACTAGCGGCGCTGTTCGCGTTGCACGACACCGTGGTGGCGCGGGATGACGCGGCGCCGGCGGACAGCCGCGCGCGACTGCGGGTGGGTTCACTCACGTTGCACCCGTGCATCAATGTCACGGCCTACTGCGGCGAGCTCGATCGTCCGATGGATCCCACGGGGGCGATTCCCGGTCGCATTTCGATCCACTTTGAATACTACCCGCATACTGGGCGGGAAAAGTCCGCCGGCACCCTCGTCGCCACCGAAGGTGGACCGGGCTATCCGGCCACCGAATCGCGCGACGACTACCTCGACTTGTTCAAACCTCTGCTGCGGCAACGCGACTTTCTGATGATGGACAATCGCGGCACGGGACAGTCGGGTGCAGTTGATTGCCACGCTTTACAGGCCGCCGAGAAATGGACCGTCGAACTGATCGGCGCCTGCGGCGAATCCTTGGGCGCTCGCGCGCCGCTCTATAGCACGGCCTACGCGGCCGACGATCTGGCCGCGATTCTCGAGGCGCTCGACCTTCGTCCGATCGATTTGTATGGGGATTCGTACGGCACGTATTTCGAGCAGGTGTTCGCCTTGCGTCATCCGAATCTATTGCGCTCGATCGTACTCGACGGCGCCTATCCTTTGAATGGCCCCGACTATGCCTGGTACCCGAGTTACGCGCCGGCGATGCGCGACAAATTCAACCTCGCCTGCCGGCGCTTCGCACCGTGTGCTCGGCTTCCCGGGACCTCGCTCGAGCATATCGAGCCGCTGCTCGCGGAACTGCGTGCCCATCCCTTTTCGGCGAGCGCCGCGGACAGCGATGGCAAACAGCGGCAGTTGGTCGCCGACCCGTCGACGCTCGCCATCGTCATGTTCGGCAGCGCCCCCGACTTCGCTACCTTGCGCGAACTCGATGCCGCGGCGAGAGCCTTCATTCAAGGCGACCGCGTACCGGTACTGCGCCTCATGGCCGAGACCTCGAGCGCGGTCGACTCGCGCGACCCCACCGCCGATCCCGCGCATTGGAGTGCGGGACTCGCCGCGGCGGTGATGTGCCAGGACCCGCCGCAGATTTTCGATATGCGGCTCGCTCCGGGTCCGCGGGCGGCCGATCGCGATCGGGCGATCGCGCAACGTCTGCGTGAGCATCCGGCTACCTATGCGCCGTTCACGATTGACGAATACCGCGGCATGCCGCTCGATTACAGCTTCATCGATCAATGCGTCAATTGGCCGGTGGCCCCGATCAGCCATCCGGCCTCGCATGTCGTCGACGCCGAGTCGCATTTCCCCCAGATCCCGGCGCTCATCATCTCCGGCGAACTCGACGATTTGACCACCGTAGCGGACGGCGCCGCCGTCGCCGGTGCTTTCCACCGCGGCCGGCAACTCATCATTGCCAATAGCTTTCACGTCAACGCTCTGCCGCGCGCACGCAGTGGCTGCGCGGCGGGGATCGTGCGCCGGTTCGTGGTCTCATTGGCGCTAGGCGATACCTCGTGCGCCGCCGACGTGAAGCCGGTGCGCCTGGTGCCGCGTTTTGCCGTGCATGCGGCGGAGCTCGAGCCCGCCGCCGCTCGGGCCGGCAACCAGGCCGATGCCGCGCAGCTGCGAGGGGTCAGCGCCGCCGTGGCGACGGCCGGCGATGTGCTGGCGCGCATCCGCGGTAATTCCACCGGTCAGGGCATGGGCTTGCGCGGCGGTAGTTTTCGCATCGTCTCTGTGGCTTCCGGCACCCACCTCATCCTCGATCACGTACGCTGGACCGAGGATCTCGCGGTCAGCGGAACCATCGATGCGCCGAAGGCGCGAACCGGCATGGTGCGCGCGAATCTCGAGGTGGCCGCGGGTTCGACGCGCGGCACGCTGCATATGAGTTGGTCGGAAGGCACCGCCTCTCCGACGGCGGAAATCCACGGTACCTGGGCCGGCGCAATCGTGGCCGCGCAAACCCTCGCGCCTTAGAAAAACCCGAACTCATGTATGGATGAACTGAACTCATCGATGGAAACGGAGGTCCTGCGCATTCGGGCGCTGATGGAGCGGCGGCAATTCGCGCCGGCACTGGCGGCGGCCGAGGCGCTCGCCGGCGAGCATCCGCAAGATCGCGACGCCCTGTACATGATGGCGGTCTGCCAGCGTTATCTGGGCCGCGTGCCCGAGGCGCTCGAGACGCTGGCTCGGCTCGAGAAGTGGCACCCGAAATTCAGCCGGCTGTTCCAGGAGCGCGGCTATTGCCACGTGGCGCGGCGCGAGGCTGAGCCTGCCATCCAGGCATTCGTGCGCGCCGTGAACTTGAACCACGCCTTGGCCGCGAGCTGGAAGGCGTTGCAGACATTGTTTCGCATGACCAACCAGCTGGAAAACGCTGCCAACGCCGACAGTCACGTCGCCACGCTCGCCAAGCTGCCTCCGCCAATCGTCACGGCGACCGGCATGTTCGAGGATGGCGAACTGCTGCCCGCCGAGAAGATTGTCCGCGACTACTTGCTGGCGCACGGCAATGACGTCGAGGCGATGCGCTTGCTGGCCAAGATCGGCCTCGAGCTCGACGTGCTGGACGATGCGGAGCTGTTGCTCGAGAGCGTACTGGTGCTGGCGCCCGACTACAGAGCGGCCCGCTATGACTATGCCTGCGTGTTGCTGGAACGCCACAAGCATGCGCGGGCGCGCGCCGAGCTCGACCGGCTACTGCAAGTCGAGCCGGGCAACCGTGCCTACCGCATGTCCTATGCGGCGGCTTACGCGGGTCTCGGCGAGCATGAACGTGCCCTGGCGCTGTATCGCGAGCTGCTGGCGGAAACGCCGCAGGCGGAGGAATTGCACCTGTCGATCGGTCATGCGCAAAAGACGCTGGGCCGTACCCGCGAAGCGATCGAATCCTACCGCGCCGCGCGCTGCCGGGCCGATTTCGGCGACGCGGATTGGAGTCTGGCGAACCTCAAAAACTATCGCTTCAGCGACGAGGAGATCGAGCGCATGCGGCGCGAGGAGTCCGCCGCAACGACGGCGCTCGAGGATCGCTATCATTTTTGCTTCGCGCTCGGCAAGGCGCTCGAAGATCGCGGCGACTATGCCGCATCGTTCGGCTACTACGAGCGCGGCAATGCGCTGAAAAAATCTTCGAGCCGGTATCGTCCGCAGACCATCGAGCGAAATGCCCGTCTGCAGATGCAGGTCTGCACGCGGGATTTCTTCGCGGAGCGTGCCGGAGTCGGGTCCGCGAGTGACGCGCCGATATTCATCGTCGGGCTGCCCCGCGCCGGATCGACGCTAGTGGAGCAAATCCTCGCTTCGCATTCGAAAGTCGAGGGCACGCTCGAATTGCCGGATATTCCGCGGCTTGCGGCCGAGCTCGTGGGCCGCGAAGGCGACAATGACGAGCCGCGCTATCCGGCCATTCTCGCCCGCATGCAACCGCGGGAGTTCCAGCGCCTAGGGGAGGCCTACCTGGCCGATACCCGTCCCTACCGTACCGGCAAACCGCATTTCATCGACAAGATGCCGAACAACTTCCGGCATATCGGGCTCATCCATTTGATCTTGCCCAACGCCCGCATCATCGATGCCCGGCGCTCGCCACTCGCCTGCTGCTTCAGCAATTTCAAGCAGTTATTCGCCTCGGGCCAGGAATTCACCTACAGCCTCGAGGATATCGCGCGCTATTACTTGAGTTACGTGTCCCTGATGAATCACTGGGATGCCGTGCTGCCCGGCAAGGTCTTGAGGATTCAGCACGAGGAGCTGGTCGAAGATCTGGCGGGCCATGTACATCGCCTGCTCGCGTTCTGCGGCCTTCCGTTCGAGCCCGCCTGCCTCGAGTTCCACAAGACCGATCGGAGCATCCGCACCGCGAGTTCGGAGCAGGTGCGTCAACCACTCAATCGCGACGGGCTCGACCAATGGCGCCACTTCGAACCGTGGCTCGAGCCGTTGAAAAAGGCCCTCGGCATCCAGGAGCCTGGCTGAGCCTTTGATGCAGGGCGCGCGACGCCGGCCGCGGCCGTGTTGCATTTGAACGACTTTTCAGTTTGCGTGATCGCGCGAATGTCTTATGATCTCGTCGAAGACGACGGAATGGTGCCGGCGTCATCAGTCGCGGCGATAGCGGCGCACTCAATAAGATTTAGGGATGGGACACATGAAGGCGAATCCGAAACTGGCCTGCGCGATAGGCGCAATCCTGAGTGGCGTCGGCGGCGGCGTGGCTCGGGTTGCGATGGCCGACGACAGCGATACGGCGGATCAGATCCAGGAAATCACCGTGACGGCGCAGCGTCGTACGGAGAACATGCAGAACGTGCCCGTCACGATCCAGGCACTGACGTCCGAAACGCTGGCTCAATTGAACGTGCAAACGTTGGATGAGTTCATCAAATACCTGCCCAACGTGACCGCCACCAACACGGGACCCGGCCAAAGTTCGGTATTCATGCGCGGCCTCTCGACGACTCCGCAAGGCGTGCAAGGATCCGGCAGCGTCGGCGGCTTCCCGAGCGTCGCCATCTACTTGGACGACCAATCCGGCGCGCTGCCGGGACGCAACCTCGACGTATATGCGGCGGACTTGGAGCGCATCGAAGTCCTCGAAGGCCCGCAGGGCACGATATTCGGCGCCGGCGCCGAATCCGGCGTGCTGCGCTACATCACCAACAAGCCAAAGCTCGACGTCACCGAAGGCAACGTGACCGCGGCCTACGAGACGACGGCGCATGGCGATCCCAGCAGCAATGCCGAGGCTGTGATCAATGTGCCCTTGGTCCCGGGTACCTTGGCGGCGCGCGCCGTGATCTACGTCGACAATCAGGGCGGCTACATCAACAATATCCCGGCCACCTTCAGCCGCCAGCCGAGCGACTACAGCATCCAATATTATTACGGCGGTGTGGTGCCGAGCGGCCCCGGCTCGGTGACTTCGATCAACAACAGTGCCCTGGTGGCGAACGACATCAATACGGTCGACTACCAAGGCATCCGCGTCGGACTCGCGTACAAGATCAACGACCAGTGGGACGCCTTGCTGACCCAGTCCTACCAGGACATGAAATCGAACGGCGTATTCTATGAACAGCCGCATAGCTCGAGCGTGCTGCCGAGCCTGCAGCAACCGCTACCCGACTTGTCGGTGGAGTCCTTCGTACCGTCCTGGAATCACGACGCCTTTGAAAACACGGCACTCACCGTCAACGGTCGCGTGGGCGATCTGAAGCTGGTCTATACCGGTGGATACTTGGTGCGCAACGTCGAGCAGCAGCAGGACTACACCGGCTACGCCCGCGGCGCCAATGCCGCTTATTACCAGTGCATGCCCTATGGCGTGCCGGCGGCGGACGCGAGTTGCGGTACGCCCGCGGGCTACTGGCGCGATACCGTCAAGAACACGCACGACAGCCAGGAATTTCGCGTCAGCACGCCGGATGATTGGCGCCTGCGGGGCATCGGAGGGATCTTCTGGGAAGACTATTCGATCCATGACGATACCGATTGGTTCTACAAGTCGGCACCGGCCTGTTCCTCGACTGTGACCGCCAACTGCCTCGTCGACATCGGGCCCGCGCCGGGCGCCCAAGTCAACAACCCGAATGTCCGTCCCGATAACGAGTCCTACTTCGATGACATCACGCGCGGCTACAAGCAGAAGGCCTTGTTCGGCTCGGTTGACTTCGACATCATCCCGAAGACTCTCACGGTGACGTTCGGCACCCGCTATTACAAGATCAATACGACCGAAGTCGGCTACTCGGCCAGCAGTTTCGATTGCAATCCCAGCAGTTTCCCCGGGCTATCCACGACCGCGCCTTGCCTGGGCGGCGGCGCCGCCAATAATTTCGGCTTCGACACCAACGAAACCGCCGGCGACTACAACAAGGAGTATTCGGGATTCCGCAGCCGCGCCAATGTGAGCTGGCACGTCACCGACGATGCGCTCCTGTACTACACCTGGTCCCAAGGGTTCCGTGCCGGCGGATTCAATCGCGGCGAGAGTTCGCATACCGTACCGGGCACGACGCAAGTTTTCACCATACCGACCAGTTTTGCGCCGGACACTCTGGTCAACAACGAGATCGGCTGGAAGACGCAATGGGATGATCACCGCTATGAATTCAACGGCGCGGTGTATCGCGAGGATTGGCGCAACATCCAGGTCGAGCTGTTCCTGCCGCTCGACTTCAGCAACTTGAGCTTCGTCGTCAATGGTCCGAGCTATAAAGTGCAGGGCGTGGAATTGCAAGCCATTGCGCGTCCCTTCCATGGCCTGTCGCTGATCGGGGGCGCGTCGTGGAACAGCAGCAACCAGCTAGGGGTCGTGTACTTGAACGATACGCTCGGCCAGCCGATCACCTCGGTCCGCGCCTTTGGCGATCCGGGAGTGCCGCTCGCGCAATCCCCGCCGCAACAATTCAATGGGCGCGTCCGCTACGAGTTCAACGTGAGTGAGTTCAACGCTTTCGTGCAAGTCGGCGGCGTACACAATGCGCATTCGCTCTCATCGATTGCGAGTTCGACGACCGCCTTTCCCGATCAGCCCGGCTATTCATACAACCAGCCGGGCTGGACCGAGTACGATGCGTCCGCCGGTTTCGGCAAGGATGCCTGGCTGGTGCATTTCTACGGCACCAATCTGACCGACAACCGCTCGGACTTGTACGAGAATCCAAATCAATTCATCGATGCGAAGACGATCAGCCGGCCGCGTACGCTGGGCGTGAGGCTCTCCTACAAATTCTGATTCACGCGGCAGAAGGATAAACTCGCAGCGAGCATAAACTGTTGGCAAGTATGAACGTGTAGCGGCATAAAGGGCTCTTCGGAGCCCTTTATCTAATGTGCCGTCGGAATGTACCGATCCAGCCAGTTCGACATGCGCTCCGCGAGATCCACGACGAAGCTCGGCCGCGTGAACACGTGGTGCTCGCCGGGATAGACGACGAGCTCCGCGGGCACTCCCAAGCTGCGCAATGCCTCATACATTTGCTCGCCGCCCGCCACCGGAACGTTGAAGTCCTTGTCCCCACCCAAGAACAGCGTCGGCGTGTGGATCCGATCCGCATGGAAGAACGGATACGACACCTTGAGCCACAACGCCGTGTTCTTCCACGGGGCGCCGATCTCGTTGGTGTATTGGAGAATGTACTCGTCGCTGCCGTACATCGATAATTGATTACCGCTGCCCGCGCCGCTGATCGCGGCTTTGAATCGCCCATCGGATGCGATCGTGTAGTCGGTGAGAATGCCGCCGTAACTCCAGCCACCGATGCCGAGCCGGTCCTTGTCGGCGACGCCTTGCGCGACCAGGTAATCGACCCCCGCGAGCAGATCCTCCACTTCGAGGTGACCCCAATCGGCCGTTATCGTTTTGGCAAAGGCCAACCCGCGGCCGCTGCCGCCGCGGTAGTTGACGCGCAGGACGACGAAGCCCTTGGCCGCAAACATTTGCGGTTCGAACTCATAGCCATCGAGCCCGAGTGAATGTTCATCCTGGCCATTGGGGCCGCCATGGATCCACAGAATGGCCGGATACTTCTTGCCGGAGACGAAGTCCGGCGGCTTGACGATGATCCCGTGGATGTCGGTGCCGTCCTTGCTCTTGAATCGTATATCCTGCGCCGCGCCGAGCGTGAGCTCCGAGAAGAGTTCGTCGTTCTGCGCCGTGAGCTTGCGCAACCGACCGTTGTCGAGCGCATAGACGTCGGCGAGCGCCGAGTCGCTCGACTCGAGCAGCGCCGTATGTCCGCCCGCCGATGTCACGGCCCCGACCGCATAGGGTCCCGCGTCGGCCGCGCGCGTGATCGCGCCCGTCGCCAGATCCACGCGCGCCGGATACACCGTGCGATCGTCTTCCACGGCGATCGTGATCGATGCCGAATCGGCGGCGAATGCGTAGGACATGACCGCGCGGTCGAGCTTGTCGGTGAGCGGGCGCGGCGCACCGCCGGCGGCCCCCACCACCAACAGTCGGTCCTGCATGTACGCGTTGAACTTGGGTTCGAGGCCTTCGAGGTAGCCGAGCAGCAATCCGTCGGGACTGAAGCTGAGTTTCTGGGTGTTGGGCGCGTACGGACGCGCAAGGCTCCGCGGGGAGGCGCCGGGGGCGGCATCGATGAGGTCGATGTCCGTGCGGCCGTCTGGATCGGGTCCCTTCTCCCGCGTTCGAATGAATGCGATTCGGCGGCCGTCGGGGGACCACGCGGGCATGTCTTCATTGAACTTGTCATCGGTGGTGAGCGCGTCGACGCGCTTGCCGTCGATATCGATCAGATACAAATGGCGGCCGTGTCCGGCGCCCAAGTATCCGTCCGCGTCGTCCTTGAAATGCAGAGCGTCGATGACGATGGGCCGGGGCGATTTCTGCGCCGCGCCCTCCTCGCTTTGCTCCATGGCGAACACCAGGCGCTTGCCGTCGGGCGCCCAGGCGTATTCGCCGATGTCGCCCTTGACCTGGGTGATGGGCCGCGCATCGCCGCCGCGGCGGTCCATCAACATGATCTGCGCCTTGTCCGCACCTGCCGGCGTTGCGATGTACGCGAGGTACCGCCCATCGGGGCTCCATCGCGGTTTGGCGATGCCGTCGGCCGCGGCCGTCAGGGCGACCTGCTGGGCACCGTCCCAACTCACCATCCAGATGGCGCTGCGCGCCTCATCGGCGGCGCGATCGTTCTCGGTCAGGACATAAGCGACCCACAGGCCATCGGGTGATACCTGCGGGTCGCTCACGTCCTTGACCCGGTAGAGATCGTCCGGCGTCAGCGTGCGCCGGACGGTGCGCGGAACCGCGGTTGCCTGCACAGTCGCGTTCGCGTTCGCGTTGCCGTTCGCGGACTCGTGAGCATCCGCCGCGCCGGCCGAGCCCGCAAGCCAAGCGAGTGGCAGAACCAGCACCGCCGCATGTTTGATCAGCGCCTTCATTTCACACGAGCGCCATCGAGAGAGCGCTGCGGAGCGCTACTCGCCGCCCTGATCCGCTTTGCCGCCGAAGCGATACGACAGCCGCGCGCCGAACACGCGCGGCTCGTTCACCGTCTGGCGCAGGTCGAAGTTGCCCTCGTTGGTATAAATCACCGCCGACTTGTTCAAGAGATTCGTGACGAAGAGTTCGGTGGTCCAATGTTGATCGGTTTGATTCAGGCCGAACCGCAGGTTCATGATCGAATAGCCGGGCTGCAGCACGCGCGGCAGGCCATTGAATCCATCCGTCTGCAAGTCGTTCCACATATCGCCCTTGTGCTCGACATCGTATTGCACGAAGCCGTGCAGAGCGTCCGCGATCGGCCGCTCGTAGCGCGCGTTGCCGCTCCAATTGAAATACGGTACGTAGGGCAGCCGCTCCCCGGGTGCGACCACCGTGAGGGTGCTCAAATCGTTGGACACGATACGCGAGTCGTTATAACTCGCCGACAATTCCATGGAGAGGAACGAGTTCGCCTGGTACTTGATCTGAGTTTCGGAGCCATAGATCCGGGCATTGCCGACATTGACGTTGAAACTGCTCGAGGGGCAGTAGCCGGGGTCGAACAGCAGCGTCTGCAGGTTCTTCCACGGCATGTAATAGATGGCGCTGTCCCACTGTATGTGGTTGTCGAGCATCGTCATCTTCAGGCCGAGCTCGTAGTTGGTGAGCGTGTCCGGCGTGAATTGCAACGGAATCCCTTTATCGAGGCAGCCCGACGGCAGGCCGATGTTGTTGCCGCCGTCCCGGAACCCTTGCGCAGCGTCCGCATACACCAACACATTGTCCAAGGGCTTGTAGCTCAAGCCCACCTTGCTGTTCCACTTGCGGGTCCCGCCGCGCCCGACATCGGGCCCTTGCGGCACCTCGGGTGCGTACCAGAATCCGCCATAGCTCGAACTGGAGAAATTCGACTGAAAGTGCACGGTACCCACTTCGAAGTGCAGTCGGCTGGTGATGTCGAATTGCAGGTTCACGAACTCGGTGGTCTGCAGGTAATCGGAGCGGCCGATGTAACTGTACCAGTCGTCGGGATGCGGCGGCAGCGCCCCGGAATCGTAATAGTAGGCCGTGGTTGCCTGCCACGCCTGTCCCGCGGTCTGCAGCCCGGGCATGTGGTAGTACTCGCTGTAGATGTCGCGGGTCTTTTCCCAGTACAGTCCGCCCAGCCAGTGCAGTCGCCCGCCCTCCTTCGATTGCAGCCGCAGTTCATGCGACCAGCGGTCGATGTGATTGATATTGTCGAAATACTGCGTCGGGACCTTGCAGCCGCTGAACGGAGAAGCGCCGCCGCTGCTGACCGGGTCCGTCAAGCAGTCGTATCCCTGCTGCGAGGCCGCGGTCAGGTTATCCGGCGGACCGGTGTTGATGTACTGCATGTACTCCGAATACTCGTTCACCCAGCGATCGTCCTGCGCCCAATAGGTGCCGGCGTAGACGAGGTCGCCGATCCCGACGTCGCCGTCGAGATGGAAGTCCAAGGTCTTCGCGTAGTACTGCTTGAATTCCGGGCCGAAGCGGTCCACGTTGTCGGTGCCGAAGGAACGCACCGGGCCATTGACCAGGTTGCCGTTGTTATCCACCGCCCCGCCGATGGTCGGATTCTCATCCCACGCGCCGTGCGTGAGCTGCTTCTGGTAGCTGTATGTGAGCGATGCCTTCCAGCCGTCGGCGATCACCTGACCGAGCGCGAGGCGCGCGCCGGTGACTTTCTCGACGTTGTAGTTCTTGCCCGCCCATTGCGAATTGTTCGATACCGTACCGTTCACCCAGTTGCGGGTGGTGTCGATATTGTTGATGAACCCGCCGTGATAGTCGTCATAAACGGACAGCCGCAACGCCGTCCAGTCGGCGATGAGCGGAATATTGATGAAGCCTTCGATGGTGCCGTTGTGCGTGCCGCCGTCGATCTTGCCGCCGTCCAAGTCGACACCGGCGCTGAATTCCTTCGGATCCGGTTTGTTGGTGATGAACCGCAGCGCTCCCGCCATGGCACCGGCACCGAAGGTCGTGCCCTGCGGGCCGTTGAGCACCTCGATCCGTTCGATGTCATAGAGATGCAAGTCCGGCGTCGTGCCGTAGTAATTCATCGACATGTCATCGACCAAAAAGGCGGTCGTGGCGGTGTTGGAGTAATTCGGGTTGCTGCCGTCCGACACGCCGCGCATCACGAACGTCTGCGTGCCGGGCCCGGCGCTGACGAAATTGATGGACGGCGTCATCGTGGCGTAGTCCTCGAACTGCGAGATTGCGAGATTCTTCAGGTCCTTCGCGCTGTAGACGTCGATGCTGATCGGCACGTCCTGCAGGTTCTCGGTGCGCTTGCGCGCCGTGACGACCACTTCCTCGAGGCTGGTATCGGACGAGGCATCGAGTGCCATGGCCGGCGCACCATGCAGGGCGGCGGCGCCGGAGAGGGCCGCGGCAACGGCGAGTGCAAGTTTCGAGCGCGCAGCGGGTGGGATCGCGATCCCCTTCTTGCGGCGTGGCGATATGGCTAAAGAACGCGCTGCAAATGTTCGCATCGCTTCATCCCCTTGGTTTTTTTGATTGCTCGGCACGCCGGTGCATGCCCTTACCGCAAGATCATGTCTCGGCGACGCGCTGCCTGTCAATGATGACCGGCAGCGCTGATCGAGCGTTCAACAGTGGGGCATATGTCGCCCATCGGACGCGCTATACCGGGGCGTCGAACCGCTCCAGCGCGTCTCCCAACGCGTGTTTCAAGGGTTCGAGTTCCGCTTCGAAATGCTTCCAATAGCCCACCCCCGAGGCGTATAGCGGTTGGCGCACCTGCTCCGCGCTGGCGGTGCGGACCGACCGCTTGGTCTCGTGAAACGCGAGGCAGGCGGCCTCGAATTGCAGCCCGCAATGGGTCAACAGGCGGCGGATGTTCGCCTCCGGATCGCGCACCAAGGCCTCGTAACTCACGTGCAGCACCTTGCCTGGCAGGACCTCGTCCCAATGGTCCATGAGCTCGAGATAGCACCGGTAATAGCGGCCGAGGTCGCCCAAGTCATAGCTGAAGGACTGCCCTTCGGCGAAGTATTGTTTGAACGTGCTGAAGCAGGCGTCCATCGGGTGGCGGCGTACGTCGACGATGAGGGCCTTTGGCAGCATCGCGTGAATCAGCCCGACGTGACTGAAATTGTTCGGCATCTTGTCGATGAAGTGCGGGCGACCGCTGCGCAAGGGCTCGGTTTCCTCGATGTAGCGGCTGCCGAGCTTCGCGAATTCATCCCGCGGCACGCCGAGCACGGCTTCGGGGTAGGCGTCGTGCCGCGGATTGCGGTGGTCGAACTCCCGCACGATGGTGAGCACATTCGGCAGCTCGAAAGTCCCCTCGACGCGCGAATGACTGGCGAGGATCTGCTCGACCAGGGTCGAGCCGGATCGCGGCAAACCGACCACGAAGATCGGCGCGGCGTCGGGGCAGCCGCTGCCCGCGCGATCGGCGAAGAACGCGCCGTCGAAGCACTGCTTCACGCGCCGGGTCTTGTCTTCGAACCCCACGATGTCGAAGGGCACGGTCTTGCGGCGCCGCGCATTGCCGATCGAGTAATGGCTGAAGGCCAGCGGGTAGTTTTTCTGTTGCTCGAACGCCCTGCCGAGCGCGAAATGCAGCTGGGCCTGGTCGGCGTCGTCGCCGCCATCGCCCTTCAGCAAAGCTTGCATGGCACGGATCTCGGCGTCGCTGAAAACATAGTTCTTGAGGTCGGCCAGGCTGCTATACGCCTCGCCGAATGTCGGATCGAGGGCGAGGCAGGCTTTGTATGCCGCTTCGCAGTCGCGCCGCCGGCCGAGCGTTTTGTGGAGATGGCCAAGCGAAAGGTGCAGCCGCACTTCGCCGGGATTCAACCGCAGCGCTTCCTCGAACACCGGCACGGCGTCGGCCTGGCGCATGAGCCGCGTGAGCACCCTGCCGAGCAGCACCCAGTTCTTGGAGTTTTCCGGCTCCATTTTCAGCAGGTGCCGCACCGCGGTCTCCGCCTCCGGCAGGCGGCCGAGATCGACCAGCGTCTGACACAGTCCGCGCCAGGCGAGCGGCAGGTGCGCCGACTGCTTGAGCGCATGGCGCAGCAGGCGCAGCGCGTCCTGGCCGCGGCTGACGGTGAGCGAGACCGCGGCAAGACCGCAGAGCGCCGCCACATGGCTCGGATCAATCTTGAGTATGTCGCGAAATATCGTCTCGGCGGCCTTGCGGTCTTCGGCCACCAGCGCGGCGGTGGCCTCTTCGATGCGGCGCCGGTGCGGATCGGCGAGCCGGGCGCGTTCGTAGGCGACGCGCGCGTCCGGATATTTCTCCAGATCGACGAGCACATCGCCATAGGCGAGCCACGCGGCGTCGAGTCCCACCGCAGCTCCCGGGGCCATCGCCACCACCCGGCGCAGTTCGTCGCGCGCCGCCTCGAACCGTCCGGCCGCGCGGTAGGCGCGCGCCAAATCCGTGCGCGCATGCCAGAAATTCGGCGCCGCGGCCACGGCGCGCTCGAGCGCCTCGATGGCCGCGGGCACCTTGTCCTGAGCGAGCAGCGCGACCCCGAGGAGACGCAGGCTGTTGACGTCGCCCGGCGCCACCGCCTGGATGGCGCGCAGTTGCCGCTCCGCCGTCTCGGCCTGGCCCATGCGTAGCGCCCCGAGGGCCCGTCCGTAGGTGGCCCTAAGCTTGGCTTGAGTCTGTTCATCCACCATTGACGCCGTCCGTACGCAAATGCCCCGGCTGTACTTGGCGAGTATGCACGAAACCTACATTGCGAAAATGTCGGCGGCCTCGGTACGATGCGGCATGGAATTCAATACCGCCTATACGTATACGCTCACCGCCACCTGCGCCAGCCGCATGGGCACCACGGCCGCGGTCACCGGCTTCATCGCCGCCCACCGGCTCTACATCATGGAGATGCAGCAGTTCGACGACATATTGACCCGGCGGTTCTTCGTCCGCGTGGTGTTCTGCGGCGTGAGCGGCGAACCGCTCGACCTCGAGCGGCTGCGCGTGGACTTCCTCGAGGTCGCGAATGCCGAGCAGATGCAATGGGCGATTCACGATGGCGCGCATCGCAGCCGCGTACTCATCATGGTGTCGAAGCTCGATCACTGCCTGGAGGATCTCCTTTATCGGCGGCGCACGGGCGAGTTGAAAATGGAGGTGAGCGCCATCGTCTCGAATCACCCCGACATGCGCTCCATCGCCGAACAGAACGGCATCGACTATCACCATCTGCCCATCACGCCGGACACCAAGGGCGCCCAAGAGGCTCGGCTACTCGAGCTGATCAATGCCACGCGCACCGAATGGGTGGTGCTGGCGCGCTACATGCAGATCTTCTCCGATGACCTCGCCAAACGCCTGCAGGGCCGCGTCGTCAACATTCACCATTCGTTTCTGCCCGGCTTCAAGGGCGCCAAGCCCTACCATCAGGCGCATACGCGCGGGGTCAAATTGATCGGCGCGACGGCGCATTTCGTCACCGGCGATCTCGATGAAGGGCCCATCATCGAGCAGATCGTGGCGCGCGTCGACCATAGCTACACGCCGGAGATGCTCGCGGCCGCCGGCCGGGATTCGGAGCGCCGCGCCCTGTCCACCGCCGTGCGATTGCTGCTCGAGCATCGAGTATTTCTCGATGAGCACAAGACGGTGGTATTCAAATAGCGGCCGTATTCAAATAGCGGCGAGCGTTCAACCACTGGCCCGCGTTCAAACACCGGCCAGACTTCAACCGGCGGCGCGCTTGCGCTCCGCGCTCGGCGGATGGCCGAACTGATTGCGATAACACTTGGAAAAGTGCGGCGGCGATTGAAAGCCGCAGGCCGCGGTGATGTCCATGATGGGCATGGCGGTCTGCAACAGTAGTTCGCGCGCGCGGCGCAGGCGCATTTCGAGGTAATAGCGCTTCGGCACGCATTGCAGGTCGCGCTTGAACAGCCGTTCGATCTGGCGGCGGGACAAACCGGTGGTCTTGGCGATTTTCTCGAGCGACATCGGCTTCTCGATATTCTCCTCCATGAGTTGCGCGACCCGGATCAAGCCGCGGTGCGAGGCGCCGATCTGCGCGCGCAGCGGCACATATTGACGGTCGGTATCGCCGCGCACGCGCTCCAGGATGAACTGCTCGGACACGAGCTGGGATATCTTGGGGCCGAGTTTGACCCGAATGAGGTTCAGCATCAAATCGAGAGGCGCCGTGCCGCCGGAGCAGGTGTACCGATCGCGGTCGATCGTGAACAGCTGATCGCTGATCTTGACCAGCGGAAATTCCTCGCGCAACGCCGAAAGATTCTCCCAGTGAATCGTCGCGCGGCAATGATCGAGCAACCCGGCGCGCGCGAGCGCGTAGCCTCCCGTGCACAGCCCGCCCAACGGGATGCGCCGGTCGGCCAGGCGACGCAGCGCCGTCAGGAGCGCGGGCGACACCGCGTCACGGACATTGACGCCGCCGCAGACGAACAAGATGTCGACGGCACCGAGTTTGGCGAGTGCGCCGGTCGGCGACAGTGACAGGCGGCTGCTCGCCTCGCTCGCCTGTCCGTCCATGCTGATGAGCGACCATTGGTAGACTTCCTTGCCGACCAGGCGATTGGCCATACGCAGCGGTTCAACCGCATTCGCGACCGCGATCAACGAATAATTCGGTAACGTCAAAAATGCGTACTTGCACTTGCGCAGTACGCCGGGCGATTCCAAAGTATCCTCCGGTTGAGTTACGAGAGTAACTCGTCATTATGGCATGACCGTCAATCGGCCTGTCGCATTTCCGTAAGCGATTGTCGCAATTGACCCTTTGTTTGGTGGGCCTGTGGTTACACTGCAAGGCATGAAAACTCATGCCCGCGTCGTGGTGATCGGCGGTGGCGTGGTCGGCGTCAGCACGCTGTACCACTTGGCCCTGAAGGGTTGGACCGACGTCGTGCTGCTCGAGCGTGCCGAGCTCACCGCGGGATCGACCTGGCACGCGGCCGGCCTTCTGCCGCTGTTCAACATGAGTTACACCGTCGGACAGCTGCACAAGTACTCGGTGGACCTGTACAAGCGGTTGCCGGCGGAAACCGGCCAGGACGTGAGTTTCCACGTCACCGGCAATTTGCGCCTCGCCACCTGCCGCGACAGGATGGACGAGTACCAAAAATACTGCGGTACCGCGAACACCATCGGCGTGCCCTTCCAGGTCATCGGGCCCTCCCAAGTCCGCGAGCTCTGGCCGCTGGTCGAACTCGGCGACGGTGCGGGCACACCTAAGATCGTGGGCGCCCTCTACCATCCGGATGACGGCCATATCGCGCCCGCCGACCTCACCATGGCGCTGCGCAAGGGGGCACGCGCCCGTGGCGCCGAGATCCATGAGCAAACCGAGGTGACGGCGGCCAAGCGCACCGCGTCGGGCGAGTGGCATCTCACCACCAATCAGGGCGACATCATCGCCGAGCACGTGGTTTGTGCCACCGGCAATTACGCCCGCCAGACCGGGCGCCTGTTCGGCCTCAATGTCCCCTCGATCCCGGTCGAGCACCAATACATCGTGTACGACGAATCGCCGGAGCTCAAGGCGTACCGGCAAGGCGGCGGCCGCGAGCTCGCGGTGCTGCGCGAATCGGATGAGTCTTATTATTTGCGCGAGGAGCGGCTGGGCTGGATCTTAGGTCCCTACGAAGCGGGAGCTCCCGCGCGCTTCGCCGACGGCGTGCCCGACTGGTTCGGCAAGAGTCTTTTCGAGGGCGATTTGGAACGCCTCTTGCCGCACATCGAGGCGGCGCAGCGGCGCGTACCGTCGCTCGCCAATTGCGGCATCAAGGATATCGTCAATGGTCCCATCGCGTACACACCGGATGGCAGTCCGTTGATCGGTCCGGCCTGGGGCGCGCGCAATCTCTGGCTCAACGAGGGCCATAGCTTCGGGATCACCGCGGCGGGCGGCTCCGGCTGGCAGCTCGCCGAATGGATCGTCGAGGGTGAACCCGGCATCGACATGATGGCGGTCGATCCGCGGCGCTACGGCCCCTATACCAGCAAGCGCTACGTGGTGCAGAAGAACGAAGAGACCTATCGCAATGTCTTCGTGATTCACTACCCGGATGAGGAGCGCGCCGATGCGCGCCCGGCGAAGACCAGTCCGGTGTACGACAAGCTGAAGCAGATGGGCGCGGTCTTCGGCCAGCGCTACGGCTGGGAGCGCGCCAACTGGTTCGCGCCGCCCGGCGTTCCTCCCAAGGACCAATGGAGCTTCAGGCGCTCGAATTACTTCGAACACGTGGGCAACGAGGCGCGGCATTTGCGCCGGCATGTCGGGGTCATCGACTTGACGCCCTTCACCAAGCACGAAGTGACGGGTCCGGGCGCCGAGGACTGGCTCGACAGCCTGGTGGCGAACAAGGTACCCACCAAGGTCGGCCGCATTGCGCTCTGCCACGCGCTGACCCGCCGCGGCGGCATCCGCAGTGAATTCACCATCACCAAGATCGCCGCCGAGCATTTCTATGTCGTGAGCGCGGGCGCCGCCGAACGCTACGACAGCGATTATCTGCGGGAGAAGCTGCCCAAGGACGGCAGCGTGGCGTTGACCAATATCACCATGAGCCGCGGCTGTTTCGTGGTCGCCGGACCGCGCTCCCGCGAGGTGCTGGCGAAGCTCACCGATACGCCGCTGGACAATGCCGCCTTCCCCTGGCTCACCGGCCAGGTCGCCGAAGTCGGTCTCGCCACCGATGTCTATTTACTGCGCGTGAACTTCGTCGGCTCGTTGGGCTGGGAACTGCATTTCCCGATCGAGTACGCGCACCACCTGTTCGATGCGCTGTTCGCGGCGGGCGCCGAGTTCAAGATCGGCATGGCCGGCATGCGCGCGATGGAGTCGCTGCGGCTGGAGAAATCCTACCGCATGTGGGGCAGCGACCTGACCCCCGACTACACCCCCTACGAGGCCGGCCTCGATCGCTTCGTGCGCTTGGGCAAGGGCGCCTTCATCGGTAAAGAGGCTCTCGAGCAGCAACTCGCTCAAGGGGTGCCGCATCGCTTCATCACCTTCGAAGTTCACGGCGTCACGGATGCCGACCCGCTCGGCAATGAACCGCTGTTCGACACCCAGGGCACCCTCGTCGGCCGCGCCACCGCGGGCTATTACGGTGCCACGCTCGGCAAGAGCTTAGGATTGGGCTATGTCAAACCGGAATTTGCCAAGGTGGGCGGCGCCCTCGAGATCGAGATCTTGGGCGAGCGCAAGCGCGCCACCGTACTCGTCGATTCACCGTATGATCCCGAGAACAAGGACCTCAAAGCCTAGTGCGAAGTATTTGCGTGCATAGATTCGATTCTCGGAATTCGTCGAGTTCGCGATGAAACAATCATTCTCCGGCCTCTCGCTCGTCTGGCGCGGCCTCGCCCGCCATCGCAGCTGGCAGCCGCAGTGGCGCAAGGCCGAACCCAAACCGAGCTACGACGCCATCATCGTGGGCGGCGGCGGCCATGGCCTCGGCACCGCCTACTACCTCGCCAAGGAACATGGCTTCACCAATGTGGCGGTGCTCGAGAAAGGCTGGGTCGGCGGCGGCAACACCGGACGCAATACCACCATCATCCGCTCGAATTACCTATTCAATGAAAGCGCCGCCCTGTACGACCATTCCTTGAAGATGTGGGAGAGCCTCTCGCAGGTCCTCAACTACAACGTCATGTTCTCGCCGCGCGGCGTCATGCTGCTCGCGCACACCGTGCACGACATCCAGGTGGCCAAGCGTCACGTGCACGCGAATCGCTGCAACGGCGTCGACAATGAATGGCTCGAACCGGAGCAAGCCAAGGAATTTTGTCCGCCGCTCAATATCGAAAAGAACATCCGCTACCCCGTGCTGGGGGCGGCGCTGCAGCGGCGCGGCGGGACGGCCCGGCACGATGCCGTGGCCTGGGGCTATGCGCGCGCCGCCGACGAGCTCGGGGTCGACATCATCGAGAATTGCGAAGTGACCGGCATCAGGCGCGATGCGGGCGGCGCCGTCGAGGCGCTCGAGACCACGCGCGGCCTGATCCGCTCGCGCAAGGTCGGCGTGGTCGCGGCCGGCCATACCAGCGTGGTGATGGCGATGGCCGGAGTGCGCCTGCCGCTCGAGAGCTTTCCGCTCCAAGCCCTCGTCTCCGAACCGGTCAAACCCGTGTTTCCCTGCGTCGTGATGTCGAACACCATTCACGCCTACGTCAGCCAATCGGACAAGGGCGAACTGGTGATCGGCGCCGGCACCGATGCCTACACCTCGTACACCCAGCGCGGCGCGCTGCATATCAACACCCACACCTTGGATGCGATCTGCGAACTGTTCCCGAACTTTCGCCGCCTGCGCATGCTGCGCAACTGGGGCGGCATCGTCGACGTCACCCCGGACCGCTCGCCCATCATCGCCAAGACCAAAGTGCCGGGCTTGTACGTGAACTGCGGCTGGGGCACGGGAGGTTTCAAGGCGACTCCTGGCTCGGCGCATGTCTTCGCCTGGACGATCGCCCGGGATGAGCCGCATCGGATCAATGCGCCCTTCACCATCGAGCGCTTCCAGGACGGTTATTTGATCGATGAGGCCGCGGCCGCCGCCGTGGCGCATTAAGGGCTTTCCAGATGCTGATCATCGTCTGCCCGTATTGCGGTAAGCGCCCGGAAATCGAGTTCACCTATGGCGGCCAGGCGCACCTCGTGCGCCCGAAACAGCCCTCGCAACTCGACGACGAAGCCTGGGCCGAGTTCCTGTATATGCGCGCCAACACCAAGGGCGTGTACGCGGAGCGCTGGCGCCACGCGCACGGATGCGGCCGCTTCTTCAATGCGATTCGCGACACCACCACCGATCATTTTCTCGCCTTCTACAAGAGCGGCGAACCCCCTCCGGCGCTCGGCGAGCGTACCTCGTGAGCGCGGCCGGCGCCTTGCGCACGCCGAGCGGCGGACGCATCGATCGCGGCAAGCCGTGCCGCTTCACCTTCGACGGTGTGGCCTACGACGGCTTCGCGGGCGACACCCTCGCCTCCGCCTTGCTCGCCAACGGCGTGCATCTGGTCGGCCGCTCGTTCAAGTACCACCGCCCGCGCGGCATCCTTGGGTCCGGCTCCGAAGAACCCAATGCGCTGGTGACCGTGGTCCGCGATGCGGCGCGCGTGACGCCCAATCTGCGCGCCACGCAAGTGGAGCTCTACGACGGGCTGATCGCTGAGAGCCAAAATCGCTGGCCCAGCCTCGCGCGCGACTTCGGCCGCATCAACGACAAGCTGTCGGCCTTCTTTCCCGCCGGCTTCTACTACAAGACCTTCATGTGGCCGCGCAAAGCTTGGAAGGCGCTCTACGAGCCGGTGATTCGCCGCGCCGCGGGACTCGGCCGCGCACCGGTGCAGCCGGACCCCGACCGGTACGCGCAGCGCTATGCCCACTGCGATGTGCTCATCGTCGGCGCGGGGCCCGCGGGAATCGCCGCGGCGCTCACCGCCGCCGACAGCGGCGCGCGCGTCGTTCTGTGCGATGAAAACAGCGAATTCGGCGGCAGCCTGTTGGCCGACAGCTCTGTCTCGATCGACGGAATGCCCGCGACCGCGTGGGTGCGGCAAGCCATTGCGACGCTCGCGCAGAACCCCCGCGTCACTCTGCTGCCGCGCACCACCGCATTCGGGTATTTCCCGCACAATTTCGTCGCTCTGCAGGAACGCCTGATCGATCACTTGGCGAGTGCGCCCGCGAATCGGCCGCGCGAGCGACTCTGGCAGGTGCGCGCGCGCGCCGTGGTGCTCGCCGCCGGCGCGATCGAGCGACCGCTGGTATTTCCCGGCAACGATCGGCCCGGCATCCTGCTCGCCGGCGCGGCGCTCACCTTCTTGAATCGCTACGGCGTCCGCGTCGGCACGCGCGTCGTGCTCGTGACTTCGGGCGATGCGGCCTATCAAGCAGCGCTCGATTTGCACGCCGCCGGCGTCACCATCGCCGCCATCGCCGATCTGCGGCCCGAGGCGGCGGGCGAACTGCCCGAGGCCGCACGCCGGCTGGGCATCGATGTGCGCTCGAGTTCCACCGTGCTCGGCACGACGGGCGACCTGCGCGTCGAGGGCATCACCCTCGGCCAGGTGGAGAATGGGCGTGTGCAAGCGACACCCACGATTGCCTGCGATGTGGTGCTGATGTCGGGCGGCTACACGCCGAGCGTGCATCTCTTCTCCCAGTCGCGTGGCAAGCTCGAGTGGCGCGATGAGATCAAAGCCTTCGTGCCCGGCGCCTCGGCCGAGTGCGAGCGCTCCGCCGGCGCGTGCCGCGGAGTGTACGGGCTCGCCGAGGTGCTGGCCGACGGCGCCGCGGCGGGTGCCGCATCGGCGCCGGAGCCGAACCGAACGCCACGCCGCTTCGATGTCAGTGCGCCCACGCTCACCAGCCAGCCCTGGTTGGGCGTACTGCCGCAAAGCGACCCGCCGAGCGCCGACAAGTCCTTCGTCGATTGGCAGCACGATGTGACCATTCGCGATTTGGCTCTCGCCACGCGCGAAGGCTTTCGATCGATCGAACACGTCAAACGCTATACCACCACCGGTATGGCCACCGATCAGGGCAAGACCTCGAACCTCAACGCCTTGGCCATCGTCGCCAAGAGCCTCGATGTGCCCATCCCGCAAGTCGGCCTGACCGCGTTTCGCATGCCGTATACGCCGGTCACCTTCGGCGCGTTCGCGGGCATCTCGCGCGGCGATTTATTCGATCCGGTGCGCACCACACCCACTCACCCCTGGGCCGAAGCCCGCGGCGCCGTGTTCGAGAACGTCGGTTTCTGGAAGCGCGCCCGCTATTTCCCGAAGGCCGGCGAGGACATGCACGCCGCGGTCGCCCGCGAATGCCGCGCGGTGCGCAGCGCCGTCGGGATGTTCGATGCCTCGACCTTGGGAAAAATCGAGGTCGCCGGACCCGACGCCGCCGAGTTCATGAATCGCCTGTACATCAACAACTGGAGCAACTTAGGTGTAGGCCGTTCGCGCTACGGGATACTGCTGCGCGACGACGGTTTTATTTACGACGATGGTGTCATGGCGCGCACCGCCGCGGATCGCTTCCACGTCACGACCACCACCGGCGGCGCGCCGCGCGTGTTCGCGATGATGGAGGACTATCGTCAGACCGAATGGCCGGAACTCAATGTGTGGCTCACCTCGACCACGGAGCAGTGGGCCGTGATCGCGGTGCAGGGTCCCGATGCGCGCCGCGTGCTGGAATCCTTGGTGGAAGGCGTCGATCTGTCGGCCCCGGCCTTGCCGCACATGAGCGTGGCTCGCGGGCGCATTTGCGGCGTGCCCATGCTGTTGTTCCGCGTGAGCTTCAGCGGCGAGCTGGGCTTCGAGGTCAACGTGCCGTCGGACTTCGGCCTCGGCGTATGGCAGGCGATCCATGCCGCGGGTCAGGCCTATGGAATCACCGAGTACGGCACCGAAGCCATGCACGTGCTGCGCGCGGAGAAAGGCTACATCATCGTCGGCCAGGACACCGACGGCACGGTGACGCCCGACGACGCCGGCCTCACCTGGGCGATCGGCAAGAACAAAGCGGATTTCGTCGGCAAGCGCTCGCTCGAGCGTGCTTCCATGAAGGCCGCGACCCGCAAGCAATTCGTGGGCCTGCGCACCAAAGATCCCCACACCGTGCTCGAGGAAGGCGCCCAGGTGACGGCGCGTCCGGGCCAAAAGCCGCCGATGGAATTGCTCGGTCATGTGACCTCGTCCTATGCCAGCAGCGTGCTCGGGCACTCGATCGCGTTGGCGATGGTCGCCGGCGGCCGCGCCCGCCTCGGCCAGACTTTATACGTGCCCATGCCGGAGGGCGACCTCGAAGTCGAAGTCGTCGCGCCGGTGTTCTACGATCCCAAAGGAGAGCGCATCAATGGCTGACACTGCGCTGCGGACCCTGCCGGCCGCGCTCATCGACCTGCCGGCGTATGTCGCGGCGCATTCGCTGACCGCGGTATCGACTACGGCTTCGGCCCCCGCCTCTGCGTCAGCATCGGCCCCAGCGGCAGCATTGACCCCTGCGTCAGCATCGAACCCGATGCCAGCATCGACCTCGGCCTCAGGGCTTGCCCCAACTTCAACAACGGTACCATGGTCCGCCTGGCTGAATGTAGTGCCGCCGGCCACGCGCTTCACCTTGCAGGGCGGCGCCGACGCGCGAGCCGCGGCAAGCGCGGTGTGGGGCGTGGGATTCTCCGAGGAGGCTTGCCGCGCCATCGTGACCGGTGAACGCGCCACGCTATGGCTCGGGCCCGATGAATATCTTCTGCTCGATGCCGACGCCGCCAACGCCGATGCCGGCGCAGCGTCGCTCGAGCAAGCCTTGACCGGCATTCCCCATTCGCTGGTCGACGTGAGTCACCGCCAGATCGCCCTGCAACTCCGCGGGCCGTACGCGGCGACGATCTTGAACGGCGCCTGCCCGCTCGACTTAGGGCTAGCCGAGTTCCCGATCGGCATGTGCACCCGCACGGTATTCGCCAAGGCCGATATCGTCCTGTGGCGCACGGACAGCGACACCTTTCATGTCGAAGTGTGGCGCTCGTTCGCCGCCTATGTCACCGGCCTCTTGTATGAAATCGCGCGCGAGTTCGAGGCATAGCGGACACCCACGCCTATCCCCAAGCAAGCAGCACCTACAGGCCCATGGCGTTGCGCAGAATCATCTCAACGCTGCGCTGCCTCACCGCTGCGCTGTCTCCCAATTCGGCGCCACGTAAAACGGCGCATCCTCCGGCGGCAATAGCCCGCGACCCAGTATGTGGTCGGCGGCTTTTTCCGCCAGCATGAGCGTCGGTGCATTGAGGTTGCCGGTGGTCACCGACGGCATGATGGACGAATCGACCACCCGCAAGCCGTCGAGTCCGTAGACGCGAGTTTCGGGATCGACGACCGCGAGCGGATCTTGCGCGCTGCCCATCTTGCAGGAGCACGACGGGTGATAGGCGCTCTCGACCTTGGCGCGGATGAAGGCGTCGATCTGCTCGTCGCTCAGAACGTCCTTGCCCGGTTGAATCTCCCGGCCGCGATAACGGTCGAAAGCCGGTTGCGCAAATATCTCGCGTGTCAGTCGCACGCAGGCGCGCATTTCGGTCCAATCGTCCGCTTCGCTCATATAGTTGAAAAAGATGCGCGGCTTGTCGAGCGGATTGGCCGAGGCGAGACGCACCCAGCCGCGGCTCTTGGTGCGCATCGGTCCTACGTGCGCTTGAAAGCCATGCTCCTGCGCCAGCGTCGACCCGTCGTAGGCCACCGCCATGGGCAGAAAATGATACTGGATGTCGGGATAAGGCACGCCCGGCCGGCTGCGGATGAAGCCGCAGGTCTCGAAATGATTGGTGGCGCCCAAGCCGTCCTTGCGCAGCAGCCAGCGGGCACCGATCAGCGCGCGGTTCCACGGCTTGATGGACGAGTACAAGGTGATCGGTTCCTTGCACGCCACCTGGAAATAAAATTCCAGATGATCCTGCAGATTCTCCCCGACGCCGGGCAGATCGTGAATCACCGGGATGCCGAGCGCCTGCAATTCCGGCCCCGGCCCGACCCCCGACAATTTCAATAGTTGCGGGGAATTGATGGGACCGCCCGACAAAATGAGTTCCTGGTTGACGCCCACCGAGTGCGTGGCGCCGCCCCGCAGGTATTCCAGTCCCACGGCGCGCCGGCCGTCGAACACGATGCGCGTCGCGAGCGCATGCGTCAGCACTTTCAAGTTGGAGCGCCGCATTGCCGGCCGGAGGTAGGCATTGGCGGCGCTCGCGCGCCTGCCCTCCGCCACCGTCATGTCCATGCGGCCGAAGCCCTCTTGCTGAAAGCCGTTCACATCGTCGGTGGCCGGATAACCCGCTTGGACGCTTGCCTTAAGCCAGGCCGCGTGCAACGGATTCTCGAGCGTGCCGTAGCGAGTGCCGACCTTGCCGCCGTCGCCGCGATACTCATTGCCCCCCTCCTGGCGCTTCTCGGTGCGCCGGAAATAGGGCAGCACGTCGCGATAGGCCCAGCCGATGGCACCTTGCGCTCTCCAGCCCTCGAAGTCCTGCGCATTGCCGCGAATGTAAACCAAGCCATTGATCGAGGACGAGCCGCCCAGCACCTTGCCGCGCGGCGTGTGCATGACGCGGCCGCCCAGATGCGGTTCGGGCTCCGTATGATAGAACCAGTTGTATTTCGGCATGTTCATCGGGATCGACAGCGCCGAGGGCATCTGGATGAAGATCGAGCGGTCGGAGCCGCCATATTCGAGCAGCAGCACGGTGGTGCGCCCGTCCGCGCTCAAGCGGTCCGCCAGTACGCAGCCCGCGGAACCCGCGCCCACGATGACGTAGTCGAAGCGCTCCGGCGTGTCCATCAGTACGGCGCATCGACGTCGCCCATCGCGACGTAGACGCTCTTCAGCTGAGTATAGTGTTCGAGCGCGGCGCGGCCGTTTTCGCGCCCCAAGCCGGAGAGCTTCACGCCGCCGAACGGCAATTCGATCGGGGTGACGTTGTAGTGATTGATCCAGCAGGTGCCGGCCTGCAATCGCGCGATCACTCGATGGGCGCGCGTCAGATCATTGGTGAACACCCCCGCGGCCAGGCCGAACTCGGTCGCGTTGGCGCGCTCGATGACTTCCGCTTCGTCCTCGAATTCCAGCACCGACATGACGGGGCCGAAAATCTCCTCGCGCACGATCGCCATGTCGTCGCGGCATCCCGCGAAGACCGTGGGCGCGACGAAGTAGCCGTTGGCGAGTTCCCCGGTGGTCACCCGCATCCCTCCGGTCAACACGCGGGCGCCCTCCGCGCGGCCGCGCTCGATGTACGAGAGCACCTTGTGCATGTGCGGTTCGGAGATGAGAGCGCCCACCTGCGTCTCGGGATTCATGGGGTCGCCGATGCGCATCGCGGCGACGCGCTTCACGAGACGCTCGAGGAAGGCCGGCATGACGGCGCGGTGCACGAACACCCGCGTGCCGTTCGAGCACACCTGGCCCGAGGAATAGAAGTTCGCCAGCAGTGCCCCGCCGACGGCATTGTCGAGCTTGGCGTCGTCGAACACGATCAGCGGCGATTTGCCGCCCAATTCGAGGGTTACGGCCTTGAGGGTCTCAGCGGCGTCGCGCATGACGGCCTTGCCGGTGCCGACTTCACCGGTGAGCGAGACCTTGCGAATCCGCGGATGGCGCGTGAGCAGTCGGCCCGTCTCGGCAAAACCCTGCACCACCCGAAATACCCCGGCGGGCAATCCGGCCTCGAGCAATATTTCTTGCAGCTCGAGCGCCGTGAAGGGCGTGAGTTCGGCGGGTTTGAAGATCATGGCGTTACCGCAAGCGAGCGCCGGAGCGGCCTTCCAGCAGGCGATTTGCAGCGGGTAATTCCAGGCGCCGATGCCGGCGACCACGCCTAAGGGTTCACGGCGGGTGTAGCCGAACGCCGCACTCCCCAGATCGATCTGCTCGCCGCTGAGGCTTTGTGCGAGACCGGCAAAGTATTCGAAGCAATCCGCGCCCGACGCCACGTCGACGACCCGCGTCTCTTGAATAGGCTTGCCCGTGTCCCGGGTCTCGAGTTCCGCGAGCTCCTGATTGCGCGATCGTAGGAGCTCGGCCGCCCGCCGCAACACGCGGGCGCGTTCGGCGCCCGTCATGCCGGCCCAGCGCACCTGACCCTGCTCTGCGGTGGCCACCGCGGCGTCGATCTGCGCCGCCCCGTCGACGGTGACGTACCCGATGACTTGGCCGGTGGCGGGATTGATGGACGCGAAGCGTTCGCCCGCGGCCGGCCCTGCGACCGGACCCGCAGCCGGTCCTGCGGCCGGCGCGCCATCTCTAGCGCGCGCACCAACTTCAGTGCTCGTTGACTGCTTGTTCAATCGTGCCGCCTTCGCAAGTCGCGGGCTGCGCTTGTGGACGCCCGGCAAATGTTGTGCGTAAGATCCGTAGCTGTCTTTAGGTAAGCGTTTATTGTCAGACAACTAGGGATGCATGGGTGAGCGCCAGTCAGAACTCGTCTAGCGGCTATTCAAAGATCGATTCGCGGGCGCAATCATGCCGCCGGTCGGGCCACCCGGTCAAGCCCTCGGGAATGACTGAAACCGCATCCGCAGACCACTCAGCACCCCGAATCCATTTTGTCACACGCATGGGCCTCGTGCTCCGCGCGAGCCTCGTGCTCCGCTTGGGCCTCCTAACGCGGCGCTCCCTCGCGCAACTCATCGTGCCGCTGCTCGCCGTCCTAACCGTACTCACGTCGACGCCGACACTCGCCGACTCGGCGGGGAGCAACGGCGAACCCTCTACATGCCAAACCGTACGCTTCTCCGATGTCGGCTGGACCGACGTGACGGCTACGACGGCGCTGGTGACCCAATTGCTGCGCTCGATCGGCTATACGCCGACCATCACCGTGCTGTCGGTTCCGGTCACGTTTGCCTCCCTGCAGAACAAGGACATCGATGTGTTCTTGGGCAATTGGATGCCGGCGCAGGAAGCCGACCGCAGCCGTTACGTGCAGGACGGGTCGGTCGTGGTGATCGGCGCCAATCTCACCGGCGCGAAGTACACCCTCGCCGTGCCGGCGTATACCTACGCCGCCGGTCTCACGGACTTCAAGGATATTCAGCGCTTCGGGCCGGCACTGAACAACTCGATTTATGGGATCGAACCCGGTAATGACGGCAACCGGCACGTGCTCGAGATGCTGAAGCAGAATCAGTTCGGGCTCGGCGATTTCAAATTGATCGAATCGAGCGAGCAAGGCATGTTGGCCCAAGTCGAGCGTGCCTACCGCGACAAGAAACCGATCGTGTTCCTGGCGTGGGAGCCGCATCCCATGAACATGCGCTTCGATCTGAAATATCTCACCGGCGGCGACGAAGCCTTCGGCCCGAACTTCGGTGGCGCGACTATTTATACGGTCACCCGCAAGGGCTACAGCGCCGAGTGCCCGAACGTCGGCCGACTGCTCAACAATCTGAAATTCTCGCTGCGCGGCGAGAGCGAAATGATGGCGGCCATCTTGGACCGCCATGAGGCCCCCGATCTCGCGGCGACCGAGTGGCTGAAAGCCAATCCCACGGCGACCAAGGCCTGGCTCGAGGGCGTGTCGACCTTCGACGGGCAGCCTGCCGGCGTGGCGCTCGCGCACGCCGCACCGCCGCCGCGTCCGGGCGGCTTCGAACAATGGATAGTGAGCCACAAGATTCCGGTCGGCGATGCCATGGCGGTGTCGATCGACTTCGTCAAGCGCCATGGCACCTTCGTGTTCGATGGGATTTCCATCGTCATTCGCGGCATGGTCTATGGGGTGACGGCGCTGCTCCGCGCCCTGCCCGCTCCGGCGCTGATCGTGGCCGCGGCGGCTCTGGCCTGGGGCCTGCGGCGCTCGTGGTCGCTCACCGCCTTCGTGGCGTTGGCGCTGTTGTTCATCCTCAATCAAGGCTACTGGGTGGCGACCATCGAGACCCTCGCGCTGGTCGTGGTCGCCACCATCACCTCGGCGGCCATCGGCGTGCCGTTGGGGATTGCGGCCGCGCACCGTCCGCGGCTGTTCGCGGCATTGCGTCCGGCGCTCGACCTGATGCAGACGCTGCCGACCTTCGTGTACCTGATTCCGACGCTCGTGCTGTTCGGACTCGGGGTCGTCCCCGGACTCATCTCGACGGTGATCTTCGCGCTGCCCGCGCCCATTCGGCTCACGCACCTCGGGATTTCCTCGGTGCCGAAGCCGCTCATCGAGGCGGGCGAAGCCTTCGGCGCAACGCCGATGCAGTTACTGTGGAAAGTGGAACTGCCGAGCGCCGCCTCGACCATCGTTGCGGGGCTGACCCAGTGCATCATGCTGAGCTTGTCGATGGTGGTGATCGCGGCGCTGGTGGGTGCGGGAGGTCTCGGCGTGCCGGTGGTGCGCGCCTTGAACTCGGTACAGGTTGGCATGGGCTTCGAAGCAGGCTTCACCATCGTGCTGCTCGCCATCATTCTGGATCGCATGAGCAGACCCTCCGAGCGCGGAGCGTCGCGATGAACGCCGCCGTTGAATTCAAGGATGTCGACATTTTGTTCGTGCAGCCGGGACGCGACCGGCGCTCGAGCCTGCGCGAGGCGCTGGCCGCACTCGATGCCGGGGGGACTCGCACCGATATTCAGAATAAATACGGCGTCATCGTCGGCGTCGCGGGCGCCTCGTTGAGCGTTGCGCGCGGCGAAATATCGGTGCTCATGGGACTGTCCGGGTCGGGCAAGTCGACGCTGCTGCGCGCCGCGAATGGGCTCAACACCGTGACCCGCGGTCACGTGCTGGTGCGCGACGGTGAGTCCACCATCGACGTCGCGACCTGCGACACCTTGCAGATGCGCAAACTACGGCGCGAACGCGTGGCGATGGTGTTCCAGCAATTCGGGTTGCTGCCCTGGCGCACGGTGCGCGAAAACGTCGGCTTTGGCCTGGAGCTGCGCGGCGAAGGCGCCGCGCAACGCAAGCGGGTCGTCGACGAGAAATTGGAACTGGTGGGGTTGTCGCAATGGGCCGAGCGCTACGTCAGCGAACTGTCCGGCGGCATGCAGCAGCGCGTCGGCTTGGCGCGCGCCTTTGCCACCGATGCGGATGTGCTGCTGATGGATGAGCCGTTTTCGGCGTTGGATCCTTTGATCCGCGGCAAGCTGCAGGACGAACTCTTGACGCTGCAGGAGCGCGTCAAGAAAACCATCCTGTTCGTCAGCCACGATTTGGACGAGGCGCTGCGCCTGGGCGATCACATCACCATCTTGCAGAACGGCCGGATCATTCAAACCGGCACCGCCGAGGACATCGTCTTGGCGCCCGCCGACGACTATGTGGCCGAGTTCGTGCGGCACATGAATCCGCTCACCGTCCTCACGGGCAGCATGATCATGCAGCGCCACGCGAACCTCGAGGGCGAGGACGGCAGGGTGTGGCTGGACGACCGGCGCCGCTACCAGTTGGCGCTCAATGAGAGTGGCGAGGCGACCGAATTATGGGTGGACGGCACATCGCATTCTCTGCGCCATATCAAGGACGACGCCGACATGACCTCGCCAGAACCGGGGCTCGTCGTGGCCCCCGGCTCACTCTCTCTGCAATCCATCATTCACCTGCGCCAAGCGACGGGTCACCCGGTGCTGCTTGCAGAAGATGGCAGAATATTGGGCGTCTGCGGGGAGGCCGAGATCATCCGGGCGCTTGCCGGCGGGCGGCAGGCGAGCGCCGCGACGCCCTAATTGGCGTTCGCACGATGCGAGTAGGGCCTATTTGGCCGAGGTTCTCATCATGGATTCACATCGTTGCACCGAGGCATAAAATGACGAGCACTCTTCGCATTGTTGCGTGCCTGACCCTGGCCTGGATGTCGGCAGCAGTTGCCGCGGAATCGCCCACGGATAAACATCCTTTCGGCATCGATGACTTCTCCGCCTTGCACTCCGCGCACGTGGTGGCGGTATCGCCGGACGGCAAGGAAATACTGTACGACCTCAGAACGGATGGCGACAAAGGGCCGACCAAACACGAGTGGCGTCTGGTTGACGTCGGCGGCGTGAATTCGAGCAAGCTCGAATTGCCCGAAAAGTTCGAGCCCAGCGGCTTCACCCGGGACGGCGCTCTCTTCGGGATATCCAAAGCGAACAAGCTCAGTCAATTTGCCATCATTCCACGGACTGCAGGTCAACCGACGTTGAGCTTTGGGCTTCCCAACAACATTCAAGCGGCCATCATTGCCCCGGATGGCAAGCGCTTCGCATTGCTGGCCGATGCGAAACCTAAAGATGCACTCGACGACGTACACACCGTGGTCGAGAATGACGAGATCAGTCTTTATGTCGTCAATACAGCGGGCGGCGACGGTGCCTGGTGGTGTCCGGACTTGAAATTCATTACGGATCTCGCCTGGTCCAGTGACGCCACTCGGATTGCCGTCATCACTCAGGTGCCTAAATTGGGCAACCACGAACTGCGCTCGACATTGAGCGTTTGTGAGGCTTCCGGATCGCGACACATCGTTGAGATTCCGAATGCGACCAGCGGAATTGCCTGGTCTGCCGACGGCAAGGAGATAGTGTTCGCGGCGACTAACACGCCGACGCTGACACCTGAGCACGTCTGGAGTGTGCCGGCCGCCGGCGGCGTTGCCGTAGACCGAACGCCGCATCTCGAAGGCACCGCGACGACGGTCGGATCCGATCCGCACGGCGGGGTATGGGTGGAGTTGCACAAGGGAGTGATCACGGAGGTGGCGGCTTTCCGTGACGGCAAATTCGGTAAGACCTTCAGCTGGCCCGGCGGAGTGCTCGGAGGACTGCCTGCCGTCACCGCATTCAAGGATTCGCCGCCAGTGATGGGATTCTCGGTAGCGGACCCGGAGCACACCACGAACGTCGCCGTGGAGAGCGCCGGCGAGCTGAAGAAAATCACTCACGCCGGCGACGACACCTTGTCGGCGGTCGCCATGGGAGAAGTCAGGGTCGTGCACTGGAACTCGAAGGAAGGCATCAAACTCGAGGGCATCGCAACCTTTCCCCCGGGGTACTCGCCCGGCAGGAAATACCCCTTCTTGGTGTTTCCGCACGGTGGCCCCGAGGCCAACGACACCTTGAGTTTCGATGTTTTTGCGCGATTGATTTCTTGCATGGGCTACATCGTGCTGCAGCCGCAGTACCGGGGGTCCACCGGCTACGGGTCGGATTTCCTGGCGGCCATCTACCAACATTTCGGCGACCGGGCTTATCGTGATGTCGACAGCGCTACGGACTTCGCTGTGGCGCAAGGATGGGCTGATCCGCATCGCCTCGCCATCTTTGGCTGGAGCGCCGGCGGCTTCATGACGTCGTGGACCGTGACGCAGACCAATCGTTACAAGGCCGCGATCGAAGGTGCGGGCATTACCGACTGGCTCAGTTTCATCCCCACCAGTGACACCTGGCAAACCGACTACGATGCGCGGCTGCAAGAAAAGGACGCCGCCGCGTTGCAACGATTCTCGGCCGTCATGTATGCGGACCGAGTCACGACGCCGCTGTTGATTCTGCACGGCGAGGCGGATGCTCGGGTACCCACCTTCCAGGGGCGCGAATTTTATGTGTTGCTGAAGGAGCGCGGGAAAACGGTGCGGATGGTGACGTATCCGGGTTCCCCGCATTTTCCGGCGCTCGCCGAACAGCGTCGCGATGTCGGGAAAGAGATCATGGACTGGCTCACCAAATATAATCCCTGAGGATCCTGACTAAATCGCTCCACGACGCCCTGGCAGTGGCTCTGATGCCGTCCCTCCGTGGTCGCCCTTGAGAAGTTACACCCATCGCGGTACGCTATGACTATAGTAACGTGACTAGGGACATTAATGACCGACCAGATATCAAAATCGCAGTTCAAGGCCAAGGCGCTGGAATTCTTCCGCCGTGTGGAAGCTACCGGCATACCCCTGGTCGTGACGGACAATGGCGAGCCAAAACTGGAGATCCGCCGCTATCAACCCCCGAACCGAGATCCGCTCGCCAAATTGCGCGGCACAGTGCTGTATTACCAACATCCCACCGAACCCGTCGGCGACGACGACTGGGATGCTGCCAATTGATCTTGCTGGACACCCACTGCCTATTCTGGTGGGTTAACGGTGACTCTGGAAAGCTATCCGCCAATGCCGTCGACGCCATAGCGGCCGAACGGCCGGGCGGCCAGATTCTGGTCTCATCCATCACTGCGTGGGAAACTGCGATGCTCGTGGCGCGCGGGCGTTTAGGCCTTGCCATGGACGTCACGCCGTGGCTCGCGGCCGTCCAGGAAATCGAGGAAGTGAGATTCGTCCCGGTGGACAACGAAATTGCCGCGCAAGCGGTCGCCCTGCCGGGCCTCTTCCACAAAGATCCCGCTGACCGAATGATCGTCGCCACTGCCCGACGTTTTGGCTCGCCGCTGGTCACGGCCGACGAAAAAATTCTTGGGTACCCGCACGTTCGTACGATTTGGTGAGCGGAATGCCCTTTACCGCGAGTTGGCGAAGGCATCGCCCTGGGCAGGCGAAGTCATTGCCGTAAAAATATTTAAATATTATCATCGATATAATATAATAACGGCTTGCAGCTACTCTCAACCGGGGCCATTCCATGAATCACGACGTCATCATCTCTTGCGCCGTCACCGGCGATGACACCAAGGTGACCAAGAGCCCGCACTGTGCGGTCACTCCCGAACAAATCGCGGCAACCGCCATCGCCGCGGCTCAGGCCGGAGCCGCGATCGTGCACATTCACGTGCGCGATCCGGAAACCGGCGCCTTCAGCATGGAGACCAAGCACTACCGCGAGGTGGTCAAGCGCATCCGCGAGAGCAAGGTCGACGTGATCGTGAACCTCACCTGCGGCATGGGCGGCTACATCGTGGTCGGCGATCACGGCTTGAAGGACACGCCGGGACCGGGCAGCGATTTCGTCAGCCAGGAAGACCGCATGCGTCACGTCATCGATATGTGCCACGAAGGACTGTATCGGCCGGACATCGCGACATTGGACTGCGGCAGCTTGAATTTCGGCGACGGCAACCGGGCGTATGTGTCGACGCCCAACTATCTGCGCCAGGGTGCCCAGATTTGCAAGGACTTGGGGGTCAAGCCGGAATTGGAGGTCTTCGATACCGGGAACCTCTCCTTCGTCAAGCAGATGATCAAGGAAGGGTTGCTCACGGCGCCCTCGCTGATTCAATTGTGCATGGGGATTCCCTACGGAGTGCCGGCGGACGTCGGTCACCTCCTGGCCATGGTCAATGCCCTGCCGGAAAACTGCAATTGGGGCAGCTTTGCGATCAGCCGCATGCAAATGCCGTGGGTGGCCCAATCCGTGCTGCTCGGCGGCAATGTGCGCGTCGGCCTCGAGGACAATCTCTACTTGAGTAAGGGCGTGTATGCGAGCAACGCCCAACTCGTGGAAAAGGCCCGCGGCATCGTCGAAGCCATGGGGGCGCGCGTGCTCACCGCGGCGCAGGCGCGCGACAAACTCCAGCTCAATTGAGTATTGCGCAGGTGTCGGAACTTCCCGTTTATCGGGCCACCATCGATGCGCAATGGATCGACTATAACGGCCATTTGCGCGACGCGTATTACGGACTCGTGGCGAGCTACGCGGTCGATGAGGTGATGGATCACCTCGGTATCGATGCGGCGTATCGCGAGCGCACCCATTGCACCTTGTACACACTCGAACTGCATCTGCATTACTTGCACGAGGTCAAGACCTCCGACGATCTCGAGATCACGACACGGATACTGGATTTCGACCGCAAGCGTATGCATGTCGGCTGTCGCTTCGGCTGCTCCCGCGTCGTGGGCCCCGTCGCGACCGCCGAAATGATGCTGCTGCACGTGCATCAGGGCGAGAAGCCCGCGAGCGCGCCGTTTCCTGATGACGTGATGCTCAAACTCGAGGCCCTGCAGAAATACTCCGCGTCCCTGGAGCCTTTCGGCCCCGGTTCACGCAAGATCGAATTGCAGCGTCGCTGAAGGGTGGCGCCGATGGATATTCATCGCCTGATCGCGCCGCGCAGCATTGCCCTCATCGGCGCCGGTGCCTGGACCGACGCCGTCGCCCTCGGCAACGCCGCGGTCGGCTATTCCGGTGAAATCTGGCGGATCCATCCGACTCGGGCGTCGACGGAATCCACTCACTATTATCGTTCCGTCGCGGAACTTCCCGGTGTCCCGGATGCCGCCTTCGTCGCCGTGCCGAATCACGAAGTACCGGGCGTGGTCGGCGCCCTTGCCGCCCGCGGCACCGGCGGGTTCGTGTGCTTCTCCGCAGGGTTTTCCGAGACCGGCACCGAGGCGGGCGGCCGGCTCACTCGGGAGTTGATCGACGAGGCTGGGGCGCTGCCCTTCTTCGGACCGAATTGCTATGGGTTCGTGAATTTCTTCGATCGGGTGGCCATGATGCCCGATCAGATCGTCGGATCGTGCGTCGACCGCGGCGTGGCGGTAATTTGTCAGAGCGGCACCATCGCCCTCACGCTGATGTTCAATCACCGATCCGTGCCCATCGGGTGTTTATTCACCGTCGGCAATCAAACGCGGTTGGCCGTCGAGGATCTGATCGAAATTTTGTGCGACGACCCGCGAGTCACGGCCTTCGGTCTGTATCTGGAGGGCATCAAAGACGCTGAGCGATTTGCGCGCGCCGCGGATCGGGCGCGAGTGGCCGGCAAGCCCATTGCCATCATCAAGTCGGGGCGAACGGCCGCGGCGGCGCGCACGGCGCATAGTCACACGGGAGCGCTCGCCGGCGCGGACGAGGTGTTCGAGGCCTTCTGCCGTCAGGCGGGAATCGCGCGCTGCGACACTCTCGCGACATTGTGCGAGACGCTGAAGTTGTTTCATCTCGGCGGTCCGCTCGGCGGCCGCAAGGTACTGGTCATGGGCGCGTCCGGCGGCGACATGGCGATGACGGCCGACGTGGCGCGAGAATTGGAGCTGGATTTCGCGCCCCTGCCCGCGGCTCGCGCCGCAAACTTGCGCGAGTTGCTGACCGAGCGGGTCACCATCGCCAATCCCTTCGATATTCACACCTACCTGTGGTTCGACCCGCCGGCGTTGCGGCGCGTCTTCTCCGAAGTCTTGCATTCCGGGTACGATGCCGTCGGCTTCATGCTGGATAGCCCACCCCCCGACAAGGCGGATCCTGCGGCCTATCACGCCGTCATCGATGTATTCATCGAAGCCGCGCGCGGCGCGCCGACGCGTGCGGCGCTGATCGCATCGTTGCCCGAAACGATGAGCGAGGACGTACGGCGGCGCTGCCTCGACCGCGGTGTATCCCCCTTGCAAGGTCAGCGCGAAGCGCTCGAGGCGCTCGCCTTGGGGGGCGCCGTCGGCGCCGCATGGCAAGGCGGCGCGGGCGGCGTACGACTACAGGTTCCCCGCGAGCCTCTCTCGTACCCTTCGGCGCCGAGGACGGATTCACCACCACTGATGGATTCTGCCCCGATGGAGGTTTCGACTCCGTCGGACGTCGTAGCAGCAACCGCGAGTTATGCGCTGGACGAGTACCAAGGCAAGGCCGCGCTCGCCGGCTACGGCGTCAGCGTTCCCAAAGGCCGCCTGGTCGCCGCAACGCTCGTCGCCGAAACCGCCACCGCCGTGGGATTTCCGGTGGTCATCAAGGCGTTCGGGGCACACTTCGAGCATAAAACTGAAGTCGGCGGCGTCGTGCTCAATGTGCGCAACGAGCGGGATGCGCGGGACGCCGCCTCGAGATTGTCGAGGCTCTCGAATACACTGCTGGTCGAGGAGATGTGCACCGATGGCGTTGCGGAATTGCTCATCGGCGTCATCGTCGATCCCCAATTTGGCCAGGTGCTGGTGCTGGGCTCCGGCGGCATTTTCACGGAGATCTTGTCGGACAGCGTCAGTTTGCTGCCTCCCTGGACGCCAGAATCCATTGCCGCCGCGCTCGAACGGCTGACGATTGCTCGAATTTTCTCCGGCTATCGCGGCAAGCCGGCCGCCGATGTCGAGGCGCTGATCGGCGCGATCATGGGCGTGGCGCGCTATGCATCGGAAAATGTGGCCACCCTGATCGAATTGGACGTGAATCCCGTCATCGTGCGCCCGAAGGGCAAAGGCGCGGTCGCGGTGGATGCGCTGATACGCCTGCGGAAGATCTGAAAATCGGAACGAGTAACGATCGCGTCGAGTACGCGTGAAGGAGGACGTATGCCGGATGGAATCAACACCGTCAAAGATGGCGCCATTCTCGAAGTGACCATCGATCGGCCCAAGGCGAATGCCATCGACCTTGCCGCCAGCCGGCGCTTGAACGAGATCGTCACGTCATTTCGCGACGATCCGGAACTGCGAGTGGCGATCATTACCGGCGCCGGCAACCGCTTCTTCTCGCCGGGATGGGATTTGAAGGCCGCCGCGGCGGGTGAGGAGTCCGACTCGGACTGGGGCGTCGGCGGCTTCGCCGGCCTGAATTATCCGAGAAATCTCAACAAGCCCATCATCGCGGCCGTCAACGGCATCGCCTGCGGCGGCGGATTTGAGGTCGTCCTCGGCACCGACATCATCGTGATGGAGGAGCACGCGAAATTTGCGCTGCCTGAAATCAATGTCGGGGTGTTGCCGGATGCCGGGACGATCAAGCTGCGGCGCCGCATTCCCTATCACGTCGCGGTCGAGTTTCTGCTGACCGGCCGCTGGATGGATGCCACCGAGGCCAAACACTGGGGCCTCGCCAACCACGTCGTGCCGACGGGTCAGTCGATGGCCAAGGCGCGCGAAATCGCCCAGCAGCTCGTGGCGGGGCCGCCCCTCCTATTCCCCGCCATCAAGCAATTGCTGCGCCACACCGAGATGGTCCCCGAACACGCGGCGTTCGAGTTGCACGATTCACTCGACGCGGTGCAGCGCGTGGTACGCTCGGAGGACCTCAAAGAGGGTACGCGCGCGTTCAGCGAAAAGCGCAAGCCCCGTTGGAGCGGACGGTAAGCGCGCGATTACTCTGCCGCACCGCGGCGATCGACGTTCATGCCGCGACGATCGACATTCATACTTCGGCGCTCGGCATTCAGATCGCGGCGATCGACATTCAGACTCCGGCGCTCGACGCTGGGATCGCGACGTTCGACATTCTGATCGCGTCGCTCAACCGTCCACGAGTAGGCCGCGCGCCGCGACCCGTCGCGAATGACTTTGATGGCTTGGCGCCAAGCCGCGGCCTGGGGGGCCGGTGCCGGGGGATCG
>Ga0209611_10001022_pt1 | contig 46135 bp, 29 predicted proteins | sample S1TSphgellanicum_3_FD_187693 | JGI IMG/M metagenome (GOLD analysis project Ga0209611, IMG submission 187693) | Host-associated microbial communities from peat moss isolated from Minnesota, USA - S1T2_Fc - Sphagnum magellanicum MG (SPAdes) (version 2) | ecosystem: Host-associated > Plants > Peat...
ACACCCTTTTTTTTTTAAAGGAATCTTTGATAAATGTTTTTTAGAGATTGACCCTTCAAATGGATTTGTTCTTTTCTTTGAAGGCTGTCTTTCTTTAGTACCTTTTAGTAGATTATTCACTTCTTCTTCAAACCTTTGTGTAATAAAAGAATGATATGCATCCATAAGTTTTAAAAAGAAGTTATTCCATTGGTTTTGTAATAAGAAATCAATGGACTTTTCTCACTTGAGTTCTAGGATTGATTCCAATTATCAAATTTTGATAACAAAATATGCAATGCATTATTTGTGTGTTTACCAAATCAACTTTTGCATTATCATTCACACAATAAAAAATCCAACATAAAGAAGTTCTTCCATGTGGCTTCCAGCTTTTCCCTTGATAATGCAATTTTTTCAAGTTTCCTTTCATTATTTTTTCATTGCCATTTTCTGCATTACTACTTGTTTATGTTTGGACACTTCAATTTTCCTTAGACCTATCTTCCAAAACTACATCATTTATACATATTTCAATTGTTTCATTGTTAGCATTTATCATATTTTCATTTGTGGAAGATTGTTCCATTTATAGTTTTCACAAAACTATGTCCAAAGATAATGCATAAACAATTATTCTTCAACAAACTATGCAAAAATTCTAATAAAATTTCTAATGAAAAGATAGAAAAGAAAGAAAGAAAAAGAACACATTTAAAAGCAAATGAGTTTAAAGGTTTAGAAAAACATTTACAAACAATGGGGTTTAAGGTGTAAAACAATTATTAAAAAAACACTCACTTTTCTCTCTCATCTCAACATGGAAAAAAAAGGTTTAAGTTTAAGGGTTTTAGATTTAAATCGAAGGTCTGATTTTTAATCAAACACATAAACAAACAAAAAAATAATTAAAACATATTAAAACTCATAAAATAAACTTTAAAAAAAAATTCAACTCAAAACAAAATAACAAACAAAAACAAAACGAACAAACAAAATATAAAGGAAAGAAAAAAAGTCAAAATTTTTGGAAAAGCAAATTTACTTTTGTTGGATGAGGCTTGATGTTGTTGTTGCTCCAAGCTCCTCCACCTACACAAGAAAGTGGGGAGGGAGTACCAACTAACATAAAAGGCAAAACAACATGGCATGAAGGCAAGTAGCAAGGCAACGAAACAACAATTGGGGGGTTGGCAAAAGGTACCTGAAAATGAAGGTGAACACCAAGGTGTGAAGGTGAGTAGCGAAGTGTGACGGTGAGCAGCAAGGTGCGGCGAATAACAAGGTGTGACTAGTACCAAGGCGCAAGGAGCAGCAAAACGTGATGGCAAGGAAGGCAAAATAGTAAGGTGCAAGCAACAAGGCAATAACAAAGGATAACAACAAGGCATAAACAAGAAGGCAAAGTAGCAAGGTGCGAGCAACAAGGCGCAAAGGTAAGTATTAAGTAGAGTAGCAAGGTGTGAGCAACAAGGCGCAAAGGTAAGTATTAAATAGAGCAGCAAGGTGCGACAATGAGCAACAAAATGTAATGATGAATAGCAAAATGTAATGACAAGCAACCTTGTAGCAAGGCACGATGGTAAGTAGCAAGACATAGCAACAAGGTAGAGTAACAAGGTAATGCAATAAGGCAAAGCAACGAGGCAAAGTAGCAAGAAAAGCAACAAGCAAAGCAAAAACAACGAAGCTCAAAGAAAAAACAAATAAAAACTTTAACTAGAATTAGGATGCACAACATAATTGAGACAAAACTCTTTTATACAAAATTTTAAGGTTTGCAGGAAGGAGTCGTTGGAATGCAGTTGTTCCAACCTAACCTTAATTTTTCATGGCTGCTAAACCCTTAGACGTTAACCCGGGTAAATGGTCAAATTGTACCCAGTTCTTAGTTTTAAAAAAAAACCCAGTTCTCACATCCGATTCTCACACAAGTGAGAATTGGTAGCTTGATTTTTAGTCAAGGTATCACATCACTCATGGTGATACCTTGAAGGGGATCAAACTGAGATGCCCGGGTGATGCCTGAAGATATTTGTGATACCCACCCAACACTGGTCCAAACCACATTTTGGGAATGTTTCCCACTTGTGCATTTTATCCATCCTAAAGTATGAGACAAAGGTTAATGTGAACTAAAGATATGTTGATCAAGAAGCATAGAAGGGAGATGGTCCTTATGCATACTCCTGAAAAGTACAAAGGATCTTATGGATACACTCTGTATACAGAGTGGGTGGGGATCCCTATGAGTAGGAATAAGGTCCCTGGCACACCTGAGGAGTAAGCTTAATAGGTTTTGTCTTTTCTAGGAGAAATAATCATGGATATAAGGTACCCTTCAAATACACTAAGAATTTTCTCGAAGTGCTTTGTGATTATGGTGGTCCTGAGATCTCCATCTTTGATGCTAGGTAACATTGATTTACAGGTGAAAAGAAGTGAGTTTCTATAGTTCTCAAACTTTGTATCAGTTTCTTAAAAACTTCCTAAAATAGGCTTGAATGTTTCGAAATCCAAAGCGATATTTGTATTCCAATATTATTGGCTTTTATCACAGTGATGCACAGTACCATTGTTAAGAGGGGGTGGTGTATCTGGTGTTTTTTTCTGGCGAATTTTTGCATCTTGGTGAATGTTTTTCAGAAAATGATTTTTTTTGGGGTGGATTTTAGGGCTATTTCCTTCATTTTTTGAAATAAAAATATTTAAATTAGCCACATCTTTAGCTAGGCACTTTCACACTTTTGTAAAAATGATACACCACCTAGCACAGTTTTCCTTTAATGCTAATTAACCCTTGGGATGCTCATTAGAGGACCTACTTGAGGAATTTGAAACAAAAAACCCTGGATGCATCATTGGATGTATCTAAAACGAAATAAAAAATGATACCAATATTCATGTTTGACAATTAAATGCCTTCTATTTATCCAACTCATATCTTGATCCCAATCTGGGCTTTTTCTTTTCAATTTTGTGATGTAGCCAAACTGCTGATCATCCACAAGAAGATTTAGCAAAATTTGGCTACAGACCAGATATGAAAATAGATATTTTAAAATCCTTTCTTTTGGGGGGCAATCTGATGAATTAGGGTCATTTGTTTCACAGATTGTATATGTTGAAATCATATTTTTCTGGTTGGAAACATGCAAAAAATCATCCAAAAACAAAACTCTTCTTAATGTGATTCTATGACCCAGCATCCACCAGTGCACTGGGCATTGGAAACCTGTTATGACTCAGTTGTGGATGAAGAAACCACAACTGAGTTACCATGGTTCCACCTTGGTAACCTATCCTTGAAACCCTTGTACTTTCTGCTCACACTGCCTACTTAACGACCACTTACAAGTATATTAATTACCATAGCAAAGTTGGTAGAGAATGTAACTGGTTACTATATAGGGAGTTATGCACTTGGTGACTGCCAGGTAAATATAGACATGTGAATTGTTGATACAAATTTAACCACTGGTGGTTAGCTATGGGGAAGGGATACAATGCGAAGTGTGTTTCATGTCAACACATCATTATCTTTCATGGTTGTGTTGGTAGGTGTTGGCGCTTGTTGGGTCGATCTGGTTTGGATTAGGGATCTTTGTGTAAGGTAAACCCTCAGGTTGCAGGCTTAAACATAATAATGCCCCATGAGAGGCAGAGCCGTGCATGAGCCTGATTCATATAAAGCTCATGGCTGAGGCCTTTATTGAGTGAAAAGACCTGCTCTAACTTTTAATTTTTCTGGGATAACCAACAAGTTGGGTATCACGACACCAAAAAGAGGGGGAGGGGATGGGGAGGGGGGGAAATGATGGGGTTGTTTCAGAAAAATGGAACACCTGCCAGAGTGGGAGTTTTGTCTTTTCCCAACTGACAAATAGAGGAAAAAAATTAGATGGGTAACATGCTGTTCAATTGCATTAAAATAATTGCAGCAGGTCTTCATAATGCTATGAAAGCACTCTAAACATGAAAGGAAGTTGAGATTAGGGAGTTTTCTGATTTCTAGACCATTAGAGAAATTTGTCAAGATCCATGAAGTATTATTTTCAAGGTAGAAAGCTTCAACAAAAGACCAGTCAAAACAGTGTATTAACCAGTGTGGGGCGGGAATTTCTTTTTGTATCCAGTATTAAATGGGTATCAGCTTGGGTATATGTATATCTGCTTGTTGGGTCTTACTTATTCAAAAACCCGGACCCCTTCCAACCCGACATTTTCGGAAAGTTAACACTCACCCTGCCCTATAATCAATGATTTTAAAATTTCAAATATTCATAATCAAACTCAGGCTGAGGAGAATAACAATGTAGTGTGTCTATCAAAAACTTGGACCAATAATGGTTTCATAGACAGATTTTACTACCTTCATATTGCAAAGAAAAAATAGCTCTCGTCTTCTAAGCTTAAAAGATTTAAGACCATTTGTTAAAGCCTTAATCATTTGGCAAAAGACTTGGCATTGTTTTTAAGACCAAAAACTCTCATAGAAGAACCTTTTTGTACTTGTCCAGGTTTTTGTTAAAAAACAGACCTTATGCTCGATTAATCATATATCCTAACCCTCTCCCCCACCTCATAACCACCTCTCTTTGGCATCTTTGGTCTAAGACGTAGACCTGGGCAATTCTCCAAATCTCCTAAAACCAAAAGAATTGGACCCAAGCAATTCTTTGAATTTTTTATTTTCAAATATCTGGACCCAACTATTACCCCCAAAAGAAAACCCACCCCGCACTGGTAACACATACTTTGTAATGGCTAAATCAAAAAATAATGATGTAAAAATTCTCTTTGTGACCATTAGAGCATCTCCATCAGTGCTCAGTATGTCACTCTGGATAATAAAATTAAATGTCTAAGTTTAGCTGTTTTTTTGGCAACCCCACCAATAAAACTGGAACTGCATATATGCAGGAATAGCAAACCACCTGGACCAATCATTATGATTGACCAATCAGAAATACTGAGACGCAGTCAGGTCCAATTTATTACTCTATTTTGGAGGTGCACAATTGCGTTGTGCCATTTACCAGCCACAGCAAGCTGCACAAATTTGGTGGAGAAAAACCAATTTCCTGAGCTAAACTTGCACATTTTGACTTTTCCACAATAAATTTCACTATCTGAAGTCACATACTGAGCACCGGCCGAGATGCTCTTAGCTTCTAAATTTCGAGTATCAATTGATTCATGGGTCAAAGTGTCTATGTCTCGTCACCAGCCATTCATTGTAAGAACTGAAGGGATTTGCACTTGGCTTGTACGCCTAGCTAGTAAAAGGTAATTTATGGTGCAAAATATTTCGTTTTGTTGTCAAGTGCCAATTCTACACTTCTCTGTTGATTTTGCACAAGGTAATACAGAGAGGACAATTAGAGTCCTTTATACAAGGAAAAGCACCCTAAGGGTATTCTGTCACCGAATTATGTAGTCCCTAATGCTGGGGTGAGTGACTACCCTTATACATTCTAGTGGCTCACTAGAAGGCAGAATATGCCTTAGGCTGCGCAAGCCTTAATTTTGAAGACTTCACTGCCCCCTCAATGGCATCTGGTCCTTCTAGTGAAAGGCAAAAAGTTGTGTGACCCTGTACATGTAAAGGACAACTTCTTTCCAATTCTTCAATTGTGAGAATTCTTCTATGGTTGAAGCCTAGTGAGTAGTTTGTAGTCATTCTAAATACTCTCAAAGGGATGGTGGTTTTTTTATCGATGTTGGGTAGGTATCAAAATAAGGGCAAAGGATTACACGGGTATCATTTGTGAATTAGACTTTGAACACCTACCAATTAAATTTGGTGATATTCTGACTGCTATCCAAAACTCTAGTTTTATTTTTTTGGGTGAGAACTAACCCAGACATCTAATGGATCCTTTCCATACCCTTCAAACTGTTGATACCCAGGGTGGGATATAAAAGTGTGAAATAAGGGTCAGGTTTTTAGGCTTAGTTTTAGGCTAAGTCTAGGGGGTCTATGTCGTTACTAACTAGGATGTCTAGTTTCTAGAAGCACCCAAAGCTTTTAAGGTTTTTCTTCTTATTAGCAGTGTTGCTTGTAAAACCTAATGCTTGTCTTGTTTTGACAATGGTTTTTGTGATTAATAGACAAATCTGATAATTGGCTTCTGAGAATCATCTCAGATAATTGATTGTTCTCAAATTTATGAAACCCAGCACTTTGTGAGAGTTTTCATACATACCAATTTTAAAGCAGAAATGGCTTTGAAGATGTGTATTGCAACATTCAGAGTTTTACCAAGTGGAATAAATGTGTATCACAGTACTAATGTGGAATCATATCATCCAAACATTAGTACCCTAAACCCTAAACATTAAGCTGTCACTCATTTAACATTGGGTGCCACCTAGTATGCCACCTAGATTTTCATTTAACACTCACTTAACATCAAGTGTGAATGCACCATAATTCTTTTTAGATAGGACTGAAACCAAATGTTTCATCAATTTTTGTTGAAAACTAGGAAACTGCAATAAAAGTTCTCTTTAAAAACTAGAACTGGACAAAACTGGTCATAACCAGTGTTGGCTGGTTCCTAGTTCCTACCTTTCAAGAGTACCTTTGGTTCCAGTTGCAGGATTTTGAAATTTTTGATAGACCCTTTGGTCCAGTTGCAGGATTTGCTGCCCTCACATTTCGTGAACCTTGCTTCCTTATTTTTAAAAACAACTTCCTAGATGTATCTGGTTCTAAACTGGATCCAGTTCTACTTACCTACTCATAGCCCAAAACTGATTTTTTTTCTTCCTTTAACTAGCACTGTACCACCAATAAAATATGACAACGAAATATCAACTATGTGTCCAAGCTCACCAATTTTTAAAATTTTCCTACAAAAAACTTGCATGCTTGAGACATGTCCCAAAAGTAAGACCTACATCCCTCATGACCACCTCACCCCACCCCAAAATTATTATTCTACAACGTTGTGCTGTCATTATTCAAACTAACATCATCTCTAGCCCTAGTCAGAAAATTAAAATTAAGATGAAAATAATTTAAAATTGAAAATAATTTCAATCTAAATTATTTTCATAATTTAAAATCTAAATAATTTCATTTAAAAATATTTTTAAGATTTAGAATTTTGGAATAATTTTTAAATAATTTTTAACATATAGAATTTTTAAATATAAATTTAAAATACTGTTAAAATATAAATTTAAAATACTTTTAAAACATAAATTTAAAATAATTTTAAAACATAAATTTAAAATACTTTTAAAATATAAATTTAAAATACTTTTAAAATATAAATTTAAAATACTTTTAAAATATAAATTTAAAATACTTTTAAAATATAAATTTAAAATAATTTTAAAATTTTAGAAATTTAAAATAACTTTAAAATATAAAATAATTTTTTATATTTAGAATTTCAAAATACTTTTAAATTTTAAAATTGAAAATAATTTTCAATTTTAGAATAATTTTCAATTTTAAAATTTAAAATTTAAAATTTAAAATTATAAATTATTTTTAAATTAAAAATACTTTAAAATTTTTTAAACACTTTTTAAATTAAAATTTTAAAATTGTTTTAAATTTGAAATTTGAAAATTATTTGAAATTTGAAATTTGAAAATTATTTGAAATTAGAAAATTTTAAATTATTTCTACAATTTAAATTTTTAGTTATTTTTGAATTAAAATATTTAGAATCGAAAGCTGGATGTGTTGAATTTTGAGGCAGGTTTTGGTTCTAGTTTTATTTAAAGGATGGTTGCGGTTGCAATTCTGAATTTTCTTCTCAAAATTTTGAACTAGTGGTTGATGTACCTAGTAACGGGTAAAAAATGAGAATTGGCCAACACTGGTCATAATAGAGCAATCCTAACCAGTGTTGGGTGGTTTTTAAATTTCAAATCATGACTGTCAAAACATCAAATAACTAGTTTAGGTATATCATCATGGTTCTTAAAAAAATTCAAATAAAATTTTGCATAAAGCTAGTCCAAACCAATGTTGTGTAGGAACCCAGATCCAAGTTTTAAAATTGGTGGTTCTAGATCCATGTATAAAAATGTGACCTAGCTGGATCTAAATATTAAGAACTTGATGGAGCCTTAGCTACAAATCACCAATCATGGTAGAATTAAGGTAAAACTTGAAATATTCTACTTCCCTATTTTTAGTGGAGGTAACCCCTAAGGCCCCATAATTTCATTGTTTTAAATAAGTACTATGAGGGTTTAAGGTTTTCTTCATCATTTTGAATAAAAAATCATCTTCATAGATGATTGTAGGATGCTAAGACTTTGAATTATACATAAGAACTTCTACATCATTTCTATTATAATCATACCTTGCATTATGCTCACATGTAATATGCATTTAAAATTTTATTATATTATATTATAAGTTTTGTTACAATGTATGATGTGTAGGAAACTCAAATGATAAAATCCATGTCAATTGAATCAAATGAGAACTTTTGAAACCATAACCCTAAATCCTAACCATAATCAGAATTGCGTCCACTTCAACAACTTTAAATCTCATACTCAGTAACCATCATGAGTTGCGAGAAATAAATTAAATTATAACCAAAGGTTCTAGAATATTTATTAAAAAATTGAAAACCTTATCCAAAGGAGTAACCAAAGTTATAATACTTGAGACTACATATTCTTTTAAAACTCAATACTTGCACAACATTAGTCCAAACTTGCCTCAAAATAACCATTTGGGGAAATTTGCAAATCACAAGTGAGAGTTGCGATTGTTGGGCAAATGTGAAATTGGTGCAAAGAAAATCTTTCTTTGATGCATCATCCCATTATCAATTTTTATGAGGAAACAATTACTAATTTGCCTTTTGTGGATTCTAGAATATGCACTTCAAGGGCACTACATCATTTATGAAAGTTTTAGTAAGGGAGACAAACCCTCTACTAACTTGTATTAATGATAATTGATTAAATTAGGGGATGCACAAGATGTGTTGATGACTTCTTATTAATTAATTAACACTAGACAATGGATGTTTAATCCTTGTAAATCCAATGAGGTAAAAGTTGTTACATTATTTGGATGGGGCATTCATTTGGGGATGCAAATCCTTGGTTACAAATTTTGGAATGTCTTTGATGAGATGGTTTTGGTTACATGAACCAAACTAGAAACTAGACTGAACTTCTACCTTGACTATCAATTTAAAGGTGTAGTCAACAACCCAAATAAGTTCATATTAACTTGTATTTGAGTTGGGTTCTTTTGTTAAACACCATTTTTCTTAAAAGACCTTCCCAAGGGCTTGCTTATGAACTATATTGTGATTATGGCATGTGGTGAAGCAACAATGACCCTCATAATACTTCTTTGGGCTTATGGCAAACTTGCATACTGTAAAAGGGATACTCATACCAGTACTATATACTTAGGTTGCACCTTATATACCATTACAACATTGGTTTAACTTAGGGATGGTGGAAGGTTTGCAGATGAAGAACAAAGCGTTGATTGACAAATGCATCCTGTAAGCTAGGAAGTGTTTTCAAGTACAAAGAAAAACCTTGGAATAATTTATGATTGGGCATGACAAAGAACCCCATGTTTGAGCTACAACAAAATACTCTTAGCCATGAATAACATTAATTGCCACAATCAATATTTAAATTGTCATAGATGTGGATTATGTCAAACTTGCATGAAATTAGGGGAAGAAATTTGAGAAGTGAATAATGTAAGGGTGGCAATTTGCACAAGGGTATTTTAATGTGAAGTAACACATTAGGTATTACTAGAATAAAGTTTCACATGAGGCTAAACTAACACTAATGCCAAAATTTGACATTTGTGCTTAGTCATATTCTTGTAACCATGGATATGACTACATGACTAAAAGTCTTAATGGGTAAAATTATGTGGTTAAATTTTTTTTCATGAACACCATATAATTATTTAATAATGTACAATTCAAAACATTAAAAATTTATGACTTGAAAAGGAAAATATCTAGAAGGTAGACATACGTATTTAGTAAGCATATAATAAACTTGTAGATGATCAAACACATAATTAATGCACAAATAAATAACTAATACATTATAATTTTAGAACTTTTGCCTTAAAGTCACTAATTATTTAATATGAATTTCTAAATAGTGGCTAAAAACAATTTGGGGGGGAAACAAAGTCATTTTTGAAAACAATCCCAAAAATTGGAAAAAAAATTGCCAAAATTTTTGAACCATGAAATTGAATAAAGTTTGATGCATAAAATATAATTAAAACATTCAAGTTGGGATTCTTGCTCAAAGGGTTTTTTTAGATGAATATCTTCTTTGACTTTTTTGACATTAAATAATGAAATATATTCTTATTAGTGATATCCAATGAATTTCAAAAGAAATCCACATGCCCCAAAATGACATTATTCTTCATGTTTCCATGTGATGGGTAGCAAATAATATAAAATTTGATCATTATTAAATTATCAAAGCATTTTTCGTATAACTTGGATTTTAAATATTTTACATTAAATCACATTTAATGAACTAAAACGAACATGAAAAAATAAGATCAAAATCTACTGTTCACAATAAAAATTATCAAATTAGAAAGTTTATGTGTATAAAATAATAATTATGATATTAAATAATTTTAAAACTTTGCATAAAATTCTAAAATGTTGTAAATGTTATATGTTTCATAGATAACCTATTTTATCTTAAAATATCTTTTATAATTATAAATAAATATAACACAAAATTTATACAATTTATATATTTTTAAAAGGTGGGGAAATTATATACACTATAATGTATGTATATACCAAAAAAACATGTTGATTTTAAATATGTTTATTTAAAAATTATTTTATGAAAAACAAAAAGTCTTCAAGATATCATTATTGTTCAAATGTATGAAATGGTGAAAATTCAAATGCATTTTCAGTCAAATTACTTGATATTTTGGTTGAAATTTTCATAAAGATGTGTAGATCTTGGGAAAATGTTTAAGAATGAAATTTATTTTTATTTGGACAAAAATCTATGAAAAGAATAATAGTCAAAGTTGGGTACTTTTGTAAGGGACAAAAGGTGATGTGAAATGATGTTATAAATTTATCCCATATGTTTTGTCAACAAGTTTAACTTTGTAAACTATATAACCAGATGAAAAAATATTAGCCTACTCACAATACATGCATTAAATATACTCAAAATGCAAATATTACTTGTGACAAACCAATAAAAAAAACTTGTCACCAAAAATAAATACTGTCTTTTTACCTATGTACTTAGTCTTATTTACCTACCTACCTACTTACCTATTCTACCTATCTATCAAATGGCTAGATTAAATTGAAATATACAACACATTCCATAGGATTTACAATTGGAACAAAAATATAACTAGTGGATAAATTATGTCCATATTCATTACATAATCATGTAGTCATGAATGATATTTACTATTATAAACCTAATCATGGGTGTAGTCATATTTGTTATGTTTTGGTGTAGTGTAGGGGGTCTAATTCCAATAATGGCCACTACCTTAGGCATTACATGGCATAAAATCAATATGCATCATTTTTATTTTATTTTATTTTATCATGATACTTGGTGGGACCAACCACCAGCTAGGTATGGTATCATTGTAAAAAATAAATAAAGATAATGTAGGCATTTTGAAAACTAAAACACAAGTCCTTATAGGTGGGTGGTTCCCTTTTCAAAATGTTTGCTTGTTGTTGATGCTTGATTATGTCGTATAATACATACACAATTCCAAAGTGTGGAGATTTTTAATTTTCACATAACCAATAATTTGGTGTTTAGTTGGCGATAAAAAAAAAAAATTCCAATTTTTTGATGTTGTCACATTGGTAATCATACACAAATAGATTTAATCACATTTGGTTGTAGACCAGCTATCAAAGTACAAATTTATAAAAATCCTTTTATATCTTGGCTACCTGCTTGAACAATGAGTAAAAACACATGGTGATTTTTAGAAATTTTTATCCATTTTTGGTAATTAAAAAAAAAGAGGAAATATTTGATAATTTTTTTTAAAAACAAATTGCAAAATGGAAAATTTCAATAAAAAAAAGTGCTGGTTGGTGCACAACTAATTTGAGATGGGTTCAATATTCTTACCCATATTTGCAACATGGTTAGATACTTGAATGGGTCGAATGTTTGTGAATAATGTCAACTAAACAAGAGTAAATGGGATTTAAACTTGGCAAACCATGGGTTTTTGCTTAAGTGTTGAAGTGGATAGGGATTCTACCATTTTGCAAAATGACTGCCTATTTGGAGGTTGATAAAAATCAGTAAGATTTTCATGTTAACTTTAGAAATTAGAAATTTTCTCCCAATTAATAACTTTGAGCACAATGTATGGGAAATTTATAATCCAAGTCATAAGAGGCAGCCATTTTTTTGGGTGCAAAATTTTGTATATTACTAATTATTGGGCATTTTCTGTTGCAAATCCAATGAATTTTTGAAAGAAATTTTTTGCCTAATATTTAAAAATTCAAAAAAAGTAGGGATGTTTAATTTCTTTTCCTTTCATGTTAATAAAAAAATTTAGCTAAATTGACTTCTTGATCATTGCTACAAAATTGAAAAAACAATCATTGGTAAGATGGTCATGTGGGTCATCCAGGTGACCAAAGTTTGTTTTCCAAAATCTATTTGAAATCTAGGAATCACAACCCATGTTTGCATTATGATTTGGAGTTTTGTAGACATCTAAAGGAGCCTTGAAATTTCCAGGTTTTCCTGTTTTGCACTATATAATTTTTTGTTATTTAAAATCCTACATTAAAAAAAAATTTATATATTTTAAAAAAGAATTGAAGCGAACATCCAACCAGTTTTTCTTTTGGGGGAATTCGCAACTTCACAAAAAGTCCAAAAAAGTTATTTAAAATTTTTTTTTGTCATTGAAAAAATAAAAATAATTAAACAAACCACATCTTAACCACGGCACTTCCTAGGTCGCCACTTATAGCAGCATTTAAATGTAAAACTGTTACAACCCACATAGGACAGTCGCCATTTAATATGGGGGATCCTCGCTAGTGGACCTACTTGAGGAATTTGAAAAATAAAAACCTCGCTTGTTGTAGGGTAACCAACTCCATCATGGTACACCCTTTGTATTCAGAACCTAGCCTACCAAAGTTCAGTCGAACACTGTTGACTGGACACAAAACCACCTATGGCCTAACGCACCATCACAAACTTTTGTGTTCTGGGTTATTGACATTTTGTCCCATCTTAAAAAGGTTGTGTTCCATAATGAACATGTATGCCATGGATATTTAAGATGGTTTTGTACATTAAAAAATGGGGTTGTGTTTGGTCATGGGTGCCGTGTTAGATAGTATTGGGCCTGTTATTGATCATGCTTGGAGGCAAATATGAGGACTTTTTATTTAACATGTTTGGTCATGGGCAAGATGTAACACTAGATTGAAGAAGTAATGTCTTTGCTATTGAAAAAAATTGTGTACATAAGAAAAATGTGTGGAAAGGGGTGAAAGTGGCCCATATGGGAAAGTTGGGGCAATAGAAAAAAATGGGAATGTTTGGTCTAAGGGAGTGGGTTATTATAATTTGGGGCATGTAAATGAGCCCAAATGATCATAAAGTCGATGATTTCTAGTGTTTAGTAAAAACATCAATTCCTATTAGTAAAAGGAAGATGCTTTAACATAATAAGATCTTTAAATATGCAATAAAAACATTTCTCACCAAAGAATGGGAACACAACTCAATGATTTCCTAAATCTAAAAGATTTAAGGTTTGCATTTCCTTCCAAATATCATATGTATGCACAAGTTATTTAGCCAAAGGAAAATCTATTTATATAGAAAACATGTCTCACAACTCCTCTCGATCCTCTTTTAGCTATGAGCACTAGTGTAAATCAAGAGCTACAAAAAAAATTTTAATTCTTAATTTTATTTTTTATGAGTAGACCAACAACCAAAATTGCAAGGAGAGCAAATAGAATATACAAATTTAGCACAAATTGTAAATAAGGACTTGCATTGAAAGAAATCAAATCTAAGTTTGAAGCATGTGAAGCAAGAGCAAAAGGATTTGAAAGCAAAGCTAAAATAGCAAAATGCAAACTTGAAATTGAAGCAAATGAAGCTATAACAAGGGGATTTAAGGTAGAAAATATCAACAAAATGTAGATATGAAATAGACACTAGTAGAATATGCCCCTTTTTAAACCAAAAAGTTTTCAACTTCATGTCATTTGTAACTTTGTTGCAATTAGGATTAATATTTTAATTAAAATTATGAAAATTATTAATTAAGCCAACTCATTTACTATATTGGTATATGGTTGAAAACATTTTTCAATTAGGTGATCATTTGTTGAATATTCCCAACATCAACCAATGTCAAACCAATGGTTTTTTTGATTAGTCAAATTGGATTAAAAATTAGGCAGCCAAAAAAAATTAATTAAAAAAAACCTCATTTGTACATATAAATTGTAAATAATAAATAAATAAAAAATACCTACCTACCCACCCACCCACCCACCCATGACCTACTTACCCACCATGGCCTCTTACCTACTTATATAAATTATAGGTAGGTATGTAAATAGGTAGTAAGTAGGTAGATAAATAAATAAATAAATAGGTAAGTAGGTAGATAATAAATAGGTAGATAGATAAATAAATAAATAAAAGTATGTAAGTAGTTAGATAAATAAATAGGTAGGTAAGTATGTAGATAAATAGATAGGTAGGTAGGTAGGTAAATAAATAGATAACTTTGGTAGATAGCAAATAGATAAAATAAGTAGGTAGGACTTGGGGAGGTAGATGGTAAGTAAGTAAATAAGTATGTATAGGTAAAACATAGGTAAAAAAATAATAAGTAAGTAGGTAGGTACAGATAGGACCTAAGTAAATAAATGGTAAGTAAATAGGTAGGTAGTACTTTAGTAAGCATAGCAAGTAGGCTAATTATTCAAAATAATATATTTAATTGAACATGGCCATTCAATATGGCTGATTTGACTAGGCCATGGGCATCTTGATGGACCATTTAAAAAATTTGTCATTTTTTATTAGATGTACAATTTAACATTTGGTCAAAATGGTCACTTTAATCAAAATAATCAACTTAAATAACCATGTGTTTTTCATGCCCCATGCCTTTAGCCAAAGTGAACATCCTTTTAGTCAATGTGAACATTTTAAACAAATTGAACCTTTTGAAAAACTATGATATTTTGTAGTGGGGTGAAATTTTTAACACCAATCACCATTTATTAATTTTGGATGGACACGGTTCCCACGTCATGTTGAAATCAATAAAATAGGCTCATGTGTTTGGATTAGACATGGTCATTTTACCCTTTCAACTGGGGTTAAGGTATACGAAATCGTAGTATCAAAAGAATGGATAGTTAATCTAATTAATTAGCTTTAATGAACAATAATAAAAAAGAAACCAAAGCTGCTTAAACTTGACCAAAAATGCCTTGAACATGTATAATTTACTAGCTTTGCTTTAACTATTTGTAAGATAAACTAGGGGTAATGAGCCATTAATGGATTACTCTTGTTTTGATGTTGAGAACTTTGATGAGTATTTAGTAATCTTAAGGAAAAAAAATTTGGACAAGGTAGTGACGAAAAATGTTAACAAAAAAAGGTGAAAGGAAAGGGAAGACAAGTGTGGTAGGAAAACAACCATTGAATGAATAGAATACAAGGTCACAAACAAATGTGTAAGGGCATGATTTTTGGCATTATGGTTTACCATACAATAATAAGGGATGTTGGAAACCACTTTCACCAATATTATCAATTAGGTTTTAGGGCACATCCACTAGGGTATAAAAGTGTGAATTTGGGGTTTTGTAAATAGTTCAAATGATGACAAGGTAATGGGCAAGGGAGAGGATGGTAGCCAAGGGTCACACTGTAGCAATGTCATGACATTCTATAGCATTTGGAAGACTAGCTGGGAAGATTTGGGGCCATGGAAGGGGGAGGATGAGCTTGACTTGTAGTTAAAAACAAAACATGGCAAACATGATGTTAATGAACAAGGATGGTAGTAAAAAGTCACACTATAGTTAGGTTGCAGTGTTTCACAACATTTGGAGGACAAGTTAGGAAGATTGCATGTCGTAACCCTAGCCTTCGACTTGCAACCAAGGCAAGGACTTGCAAGGTTGTGGGCCAAAAAGGAAGCCCGGGAGTGAAGGAAGTGTGAGGGAATGAACCCTCACACTCCCAAAGGAGCTCCCATTTGGGAGTTGGAATCCCTGTGAATTCCTGAATGTTCAGAGAGTGATTGCAAGGATCAAAACCCAATGGCTTGAAAAATTCTTAATACCATTGGAAAGCTATTGAAACATAGATGTCTAAAATGGGCTTGCATCACCCATTTGGACATCTAAAACACAACTTATGGCCAAAAGAAAGGCCGGGAGTCAAATTGGTAATTTGATTCCCGACCACTAAAAGTCGGGAATCAACTCGATTTCCTTGCGTGCAGGTGGCTTGCAACATATCATTGGAAAGATTTTGACGAGGACTACAACTTTGTTTGAGACTGCATCTTAATTGTAGGTCCGCACACAAAGTTATGGGGCCCCAAAGTTGTGGGAGTCCCAACTTTGGTAATTTTGGGACTCCCATGATTTTGGGGCCCCATAACTTTGTGTGCGGACCTTCGATTAAGATGAGGTCTCAAAAAAAGTTGTAGTCTTCGTCAAAAGCTTTCCAACGGTATGTTGTAAGCCATGGGAATCTCAACTTTGGTAATTTTGGGACTCCCACTTGGGAATTCCAGGGCAAAAATGCCATTTGAATGTGGGTTTCGTGGAGAGGCACAAAGTATACTATAAGGGGGGAAGGTGGTGGCTTCCCCCAAGTCCAAGTTATGGTCCGTGTGAGTAGTTGATGCTTGTCGTTATTCTTAGTCACATCCTAGAGCTCCAGCACGCCCCTCTACCCTTCAAAATGTTGCGAGTTAAGGAGCGTGCCCCGATTCCTTGTTTTTTTCGTTGTTTTCAGTTTGGACTCACGTTTGAGTCCATTAAGGAATTTGGGGGTGCATCATTGCACCTAAACATGATGTTGATGAACATTTGTAAAAGTTAGGAACGTGACAAACATCAAGGCAATGATCATCAGCAAAATATTATGATAAACATTAAGGGGATAAACATTAGCAAAGTCCCATAACGAACATTAAAATGATGAACATGATAGAAGACCACAATGAACATCAAAGCGATGAACATCAATAGAAGACTATGATAAACATCAAAACAATGAACACCAATAAAGGACCACAATGGACATTAAGGTGATGAACACTTGTAAAGGACAAAACATGAACATCAAGATGATGAACAAAACAAAGGACCATAATGAACATTAAAGTGATGAGCACTAATAAAAAACTATGACAAACATTAAAGCAAGAACATGAACGTGATGAATGTTTCAACAACATTTGGACTTGGGTGAAAGCACACTACAAGGGGGCCATTATGGGCACTTTCATGACATGTGTGTAAAGTATATTTCTCCAAAATGTGTTGCATTTAATTTTGGGTTTCATTTTTGGTGTTTGGGTTTGGTATTTTGATTTTCACAAAATTAATGACATATCATATTATTTGAAAAAATAATGGGTATATTTATGGTATATGTAATATAATAAAACCTATTTCTGTTTTTGGATTACATTAGGTTTGGGTTTGAATTAGTTAACCAAAAAATGTTTGAAATGTAATTTTAAAAAATGACCCACCTCACATATCTTGTCATCTTCCACTTAAAAATGATAGTTTATCGAAATGTTAATTTATCACATATTTATGGTCATGACCCCCAAAAACACCCATTTGTGATGTGATAATTATCAAACTTTTCACATGGTTCAAAAATTTATTTTAATCATATGGAATCATAATGTTTAATAGATATTACAAATTTGACAAAGACTAAAAATTATTTCAATCATTTTTGGAGTATATTTGCATTTTTAAAAATGCTGTAACATATATATTTTTGGCACAAAGTTATTCTAACATCACATCATATTAGATCAAAAAGTGTATTTTCTTTGGAATTTGAATTATTTGGGTTTTGACCTCCCATAGTATGCAAAGATATTGTGAAATGTTTTCATAAAAATGACATGGTTGAATTTCAAATACGGGACCCCTAAAAAATAGTACAATGTGATAACAATTTTGCCCCCCACCCCATAGTGTGCTTTCACCCACTTGTTCAACAACAACGAAACAAGAGATCATGAAAAACATTGCACCACAAAAAGCTAGCCAAGACATTGGAGCTCTCAACAAGGTCCACCATCAAAGCTCTTAACATGCATTATGGGGTGAAATAGGTCAACTCTTCATGATCATGAAACACCCACACCCAGAGACACACGATGACACCTTTTAACATTCTCAAACTTATGGTTCATGGAACAACAACAATCCCATCACCATTGATTCACATGCCCTATTTCTAATCAAAATCTCAGCCAGCAATAGGAAAGTAAACGATTTTTTTAACAAAAATGTGTTTGTTTTCAACATCCATCCAATTTGGTGCAGTGCTGAAGGTCCCAATGATTACCATTCAAGCTTTTGTTATAGGTTGTAAGGCTGACAACACATGTTCATAGCAATTTCTTTGATCCAACTAGATTTTTTTAGAACTTTTGACCACCCTTCCTTTTGTTAGCCATCTTTCACTCAAGCCAACCCCAGTTTGCATGATCCAAAAAGCTCTAGGTGCACCAAGATCTAAGATAGAACTGGTCTTTGTAGTCCATCTACAATGGATGCATGATGAAGAAGTTGTTATGCATTGAGCACTTAAGTGTATCATGACCGGCTTGGTTACACTACATGAAACTAAGAATTTGGTTCTAGATTCATAACCCAAAAGAATTATTGTTCTAGTTGTGAACATTAGACCTAGTTTCACTTCAGTTCTTACTAACCAGACTGGAACTACCACTTAACCTCCCTTGCTAATGTTTTTTCTATAAAAACATTGTTCAATGCTTTTAAAATCTTGGTTCCAATTTGGGCTCCACAATAAATAGATTTGAGATCATTTCAAATCCAGTTCTGCATCTGGTTCTTTAAGAAGTAAAATCAGGCTCCAATTTCGCTTCCAATTAAAAAAATCATTAAACAAATTCTAGTTTAGTTCATACTAATTGAAACCAGCAGTTTTTAATCAATGTTGAGCAGTTCTCTCTCTAAGCATCACCAATTCTAGTTCTTAAAATAAATTTTAAGAACATACCCCTCCTCCTGTGCCCCAAATTTCTTAAGACTTTTTGTATAAAATGTTTTAAGAACTATCAAAAAAAAGCAAGCCCCACTTTTTGTAGTAGGTTGAGAACTGAACCTAGTGGTCCAATCAATATCTGACTTGAGTACCAAAGTTGAGGTCAAATGATACCCGAGATGGTTCTTGGGAAGGCGATTCTCACCTAATTTAGAACCATGTTTTCTCCTTGAGATAACCGGCTTATATCTGAGAACCGCCCAATATCACATTATTAACATTGTTCTGGACCTCAGTTGCGGACGTCTCCAGTTTGTTGACCAGTTGAGTACCTTCGTTGACTGAGAACCGACGGTACCCGAGGCCGCCGACCCGAAGAAACAAAAACAACCCTAAAAAAAAACCAACCAAACCGACCCGAAGAAGTCCCGGCTGTCCTCCCTTGCTCGCCGCCAAAGTCGCGAGACCCCAAGCTGGCTCACTCTGTCTCCTTCCTTGCTCTCGCGCTCTCGCTCTCTCTCGCGCTCTCTCTCTCTCTCTCTCTCTCTCTCTCTCTCTTTCTCGCTCTTCTCGTGATCTATCGTTTCTTGGCTGTATTTTCTGTGAGATTGTGCGGTGCAGTAACTCACTAGAGTTTCCGTTTGCTTTCAGATCGTCTTCTTTCCTTTGACCCTTGCACAGGTATGTGTCTTTTTCTTCCCTTCCAGATCGCATGGAGTAGGTCTGAAGTTCTGGGAACGATTGTTTTTGTGATCTCACGAAGCAGCACCACTGACTTTCTTGCCTTGCAGGTGGAAGGATAGAAGGAATGGAATCAGATCTCTACATGGTTCCGAACGTCGACAGTGGGATGCAGGAAGACCGCGTGCAGCTCTACTTCGGACAGATACCGGCGAATGCGGAAACTGTTGAGCGCTTTCAAAGGGCTTTTGGCTTGGCGCCGGGCTCGACATTGGATTTGCCAGGAATTCATCTGCAATCACGTCCTGAAATTTCGTTCCGGAGAGAAGCCATGATGTCCGAAGTTACACGGCCCGCATATGCTTGGTATCCCATGGACCCCGCCTTCCATTTTGCAGTTCCTCCTCATCATGGAAACGATGACGACCAAGGCAACAACGTCAACCTGGGTACGACAGCATTGCAAGGCGCTGATCCTGTCAACGCTCAAGGAAGATGTATGTGTGAGTTTTGTGTTCAGGAGCTGATGCGTTTCTGCCCTCGCGAAGACTGCACCCAGCAGCGTTCGATGATGGCTGTCGACGAAGGCGGTCCAGTCCGCCGCTACTATCGTGAGTACCCTCACCAGCTGCCGACGGTGCAAGAGAATATGGGTGATGCAGTGGGTGGCCGGGAGATGGAAGATGTCACTCACTATGCGCCCCCCCTGTCGAGTGTCGTCGATGAAGCTGGTACAGTAGCTGCCGTATTTCAGCAGCTGCAGTTGCATGACCATGGCAGTGAAAGTGGTTTCCCCGCCAACGACGACGTTGGCGCGCAAGCTACGGACGTTGCTGATGTGGAGCCGCATAAACATCCCAATCTCGGTACATTGCCCTCACTTCTAGCATGCCAAGCTCGATCAGAAAGTTCTCATTACCAGCTGCTGCTGCTCTTTTGATTGTAGAGGATGTCAATTTGTTGCTGCTCATCATGTGATCAATCTCATTCTGTTTGCATTTGCTTGTTGATCTTGGATGCAGGTGCATCAGCCACCAAGGAAGAAGCTGCAAGGTACACATCTAGATACTCCAGTGTATCTTCGAGACCTAATTGTTGGAGTACTGTTTTGCCTCTTGAGCTAGCTAGGATTCCATACATTAAAGCAGCAGTTCTTCATGAACTAGTAACCAGCTGCAGCTGCTGGATTGTGAATTGTCGTGCTGCACCATGCATGAATGACAGTGAGAATGCTGAACAAGCTGTAACAACAATTGCCTATGCTGTTGTCTGAGTGCAGCTCATGGATCATGTGTGGTCTTATTGCAGGGCTTACAACAAAGCAGCCCTTGTACTGAGAGGCGAGGGGTTCCAGGATCATATCAACTTCAAGCCTGCTCAACAATACGAAGATGATGTGAGAAGGGTAAGCAGCAATACAGGTTCGGTACAGAAAGCTTGTAGCTGGCAGTTTCTGATGTTCTTATGAGAGCTCTTCTTCCTTGATATCTTTCTATCATGGTTGCAGGGTCCTAGCTAGAAGTCTCGTTGATTCTTTGATTTCTGAGTAGTACTGGTTTATACAACTATGTAATTGGATCATGGGTTGTGAGATGATCTGCTGCAACACGAATGACGTGATGTTTGCATGGAGGGATCCATCTGCAACTACAGCTTGATGAATTCATTCATTCATTCCTTGCGTGGTTTTGTTCACTGCAGCTGAAGCTTCTCACCAACGACCAAATGGCTCTGTTCATTAGAGGAGACAGCAAGGGACCTGGTTCTGTGTGGACATACCCTTGTGAGACGAAGATCAAGGAAGGAAAATTAGAGGCTACTTACGGGGAGGGCTGGAAGAGGAGGTAAACCTACACATTCCTGCGTGTAATATGCATGAATCTATCTTTCACCACATGCTGCACATCGAATTTCTCTCCTGTAGACACTGCAGTGATCATGAGTGAATGTTGTGTACTCTTGTTAGTAGTCTGCAATCTGGATTGTGCAATGGTGACCCCTTTAGTGCAACTGCACTCATGAGACGAAAACACAAACATAGGTTTCGGTGCTCAGCATCAGCATGTGAGGAATTACATGTGGTCATGAGATACTTATACTGACCATTGACTGGAAGAACTTCTTGTTGGTGATCTTGAATATTTATTGTTTTGGCAGTCTGCTTGGTGAAATCGTGGGCTCATACAGCACCGAGGAAGAAGCAGCCAGGTACCCTGCAGATCATGCAGGAGTTCCTGCAGTTCTTGACATGCAGCTTGAATCAAGTTTTGTTTTTCCTTTCTTATGATCTTAATATTTTCTCATCAAAACCCTAGCTTAATAGCTGGAACCCTAGCTTCTGCTTCGGGTCCTCTTCTAGACCTTCTTAATGTGTGCTGTGATCACAATTGCAGTATGTATGAATCTTGGAAGTCTGCTTCTAAAACTGCAGAGATATGAAGCAACAATCAAAAGACACATGTACATATGAGCTTAGAATCATCTAAGACAAATGGCATACATGTAGATCAGCTGCACAACGAAGTTAGCTTTAGTATGGGATAATTGACTGATTGTTGCCCTAAGTGATGGTTGATTGCAGAGCTGTCTACGACAAAGCCGTGCAAGAAAACAAGGACATGACTCAAACGATCAAAGACACATTTTTTGTCCGGACTCTGCCATTTACAGCACAGGAAGCTGCCATCGGTGAGTGGCTTGCACCACATGATGATCCACCAAGCTATGAGCCTTCAGGTCAAGTACTACACTGTAATGTCCTTTGAACTTTCCCTTTCCCAAGATAATTCCTTCTGATACTATGTAGTTGTAAGTTATAACTGATGTGTTTGGTATGTTACAGATGCTGGACTTCCAGTACCTTCCGCTCAGAAAAAAGTGAAGAGGGGACGGGGCAAACAGAAGGCCCCCAAGAAGCCATATACTCCTCGTAAGAAGAAGGGCGCCGTTGTAGGAGGTGAAGGGACACGGAACCAGACATTGCAGCAGGTACTAATTCATGCTTTATGTCATCCTCTTTTAGCGTTCAAACTTCAAAGGGATGCTCCTTGATCCATCTAAAACAATTTCTTCAAGACAATGTAAAATCCCAAGGGGACTGATGGCTTTCTGGCAGGCTGACATTGTGGGTTCAATGTGAAATTGAGCCTGATGTGAGTCCAGGAGAGGTCCAGGAAATGTAATTGTTTGTTTACAAATTCAGAATGCCACTATGTCAGAGAATGGCATCAACCACACAGACGTTCCAGCAGCTTCCGGAAGTACTGCATCTGATCAGTGTATCCAGCTCCTAGCAGCTGATGATGATGATGACCTACACGAAACCTCAGTAACCATAAGCTGGGAGCAGCAGGTAGTCGACCTGCATGACGTGGAGCCGACTCCTGACTTTGAGCTCATTAATCCACCGCCATTAATCCTACCGTGGTATGTGCAGGCCGATGATCCACTGCAGATCCTAGCTCGTCTAGTAGTTGATGCTGCTGGAAACAATGCTGCTGCACTAGCTGCTGACGATCTGCCAAATAACTCGGCAGCAACTGGACGCTTTGATGAGCCTGCTGGTGTGCTCATTGGAGGTCGACCATACCTACCCTTTGATCCTGTATTGCTACAAATCCTTCGTCCACTGGATTAGGCCAGCAGTAGGTCATGGTGTCAACAAGCAAATGACGTGATCCAGCCGGTTGTCAACAACTTACAACAGCTTGATCATGCGACACATATTGCATGGTGCAGCTGCAGGATCAGACTGCCCCTTGGAAGTCTTGGTCTGTCAAGTTCTATTTCTAATTCTGAGCTCAATGTCTGCTCTAGTGGATCAATCTGTTGTCATTCTGGATCAGCTGCAGTTTCTATTCTTCCAGACTAGGATGCCAGATCTCCACTTAGCTGATTCTCTTTGAAGACATTTATCTTAATATTCCAGAACCAAAAAAATACTGATACTTGCAGCACGCGTCTTATAATCAGCTATGTTTCCAAGACAGCTGATCAGCACTTACAGCAGTTTCTCTCGCATGCAGAGGGATGCTGGATTTTGAGACAACTTTTTTACATATAATCTTCACAGCCGGCTTGTAAGTAGTCCAATTGGCGGGAATGGTATATATACTAGTTCACCATATAAGCTGAACCATTTTGATATGTAGTAGAGCATTCCTGGTATGTGGGTTGATCATATATGCTCATGAAACTCTTTCTAGGAAGACGCTTGAAGCTTATTATATAGTAAGTTTATGAGTTTTTAATACTGGATTAGTGTGGTTGTGTTGCACTAGCTTGCTATAGATGATGTTCAGAAACAAAAAGCTCTTGTATTAATCTTATACTAACTCCTCACAAGGGCTTATAAAAGCTTGCTAGCTAGCCCCCAAATACACACATACACTCTTTTACAAGCATGTTTTATGACTAGTGAAGGATGTGTATATGTCTAGAACAAATTTACAAGATGTTCTTGTCCGAGAATTACTAGGCAGATTTTATAGGAAAATTTTATTTAGATTCAAGTAATTAAATATTGCACAGTTACAGCCTAATTTCAATAGGCGCAAGCTTGAGTGATCTAAATTCATGGTGAATATGCACCTGGACTCTTGAAATGTGAGATCTAGAGAGATGAATCAGACACTAATTAAGCGAAGGAAAGTTAAGTTACAGAAAGAATTAAGGTGCCAATTATTTTTCAAAGCCATTTGTGACGTTCATTTCCTGCATGCCTTAGCTGTAGATTTATAAGGGCATGTACTAAGAACGTGAGCGCTGCAACCATAAACAAATTTAACAGTGGATTGATAGTTTTAAAAAACAACTGCGTGGTGGTCATTTCTTAGTCCACGGAAAAGGAGTTAATTACGTGCAAATTATAAGTCGTATCTCCAGACACCTGGTGATTTTCAGTCGAGTTGCAAGTTCTAACCGTTCATAAATTATACATGTGATCCGAGAAGGCAAAAACGGATTCTTCACTAATTTATTCGACACTAAAATACGTCATTAGTGAATATTAACTAACTGCGTTTTGTTTGTCGACGATGCATAATGAGCACTTCTAATTTCGGAGGTGCATGAATATTTTCAAACGGCTGTAATCTATAAATTCGATTTGAAATTTTGATATGAAAAATTCTTTCAGGTTCATTGTTTTAAGATATTTTCTTAGGAGATTTGAAAAAGTTTTGTGAAACGGAGCACTTGCTTACGAGATGCTGATGACGTCCAAACGTGGTCCAATATACAAAGTCCTCTAGTACTAAGGAAGTTCAAGAGCGAAGGGGTACGCCATGAGAAATGAATACTTCCATTTGTCGAGTCTCCCCTTGACGAGCGACGGCGGCGTACATAGAACCTCTAATTATTGAAGTGGATTATACTACGCAAAGGACTTGCTCTCCGTACGTTTATCGTAAACGGTCAATCTAGATCAACTAACTTTAACTAGATTGATTACAGACATAGTCCCTAGATAATAAGGATTTGTGGTTCACACGTGGCTAAATGGCTTCAACAGTCATCACCATCACCCTCGTACATGTTTATATCTTCACCAAATCCATTCCCGCTACCGACAGGGGACTTCGGCCCTCCCCAATTTTCTATCATCAATTTGCACATGCAGTATACGCCTGTTGCTGGACTTGTCTGAGAAAACCTCAAAAATTATATATAATTATTTAATTTTACCATTGTACAAGCATTTGCCTAAATTTTACAAATGTTTAATACAAAATTAGCCAGATCTACACTAGAAAGAGGAAAGGAAAACTTTTAAAATTCCTGTTTTTCCTGGTAGAGAAACGACAAAATTTGTAGGGAGAAAAAATCACTGGAACTCTGCTACAGAGGTCATGATTTCACGATTTCACCGACCGCCAACAGCAGGCCGCAACATGCACACGCGAAGTTGCTCGCACGTGAACATGCTCAGCAGTGCCAGTTGATTTGGGAATAGGAACGGGATGAAAACATTGCACGTGAACGTGGAATTGGTAGAACATAAATGCAAGTTCAGACACAAATTTCTCCACTAGTTGTTTAGGGGGCGCGCACGGGTGTCCCAACAGAAACCCAAAAGAATCTGGTTTCTATTTGTCGAGCTGCTTCTAAGGGAGAGCTGAGATATGTAGCTTTCATTTGTGTCTACACTTTGAGGATTGTTCACCAGGTGTCAGTGTGAGCTCTGAGTCCAGTTTTCGGGAAACGTCGCATTGTGAAACAGTTCCTATTTTGTTGGTTTGAGCTTGCCACGAAGGGCAGAATCATTAGCCATTTGCTTGTCCCTAATGCCATTTAATCTGATAACTCGTTCCAGGAAGTAAGAATGATACATACTTGAACAAAATATTTGGGAATATTGATATCAGTTTTTTTGGATAGTTTTTTGGTTTTTTATTGAAAAAAATAAAGAAACTTTTGGTAAAGTTCGTTTTTCTAATGTGCGTTAGAATATTCTTTTCTATCTTGTGGAAAACTTCTAAATTTTTTAATCACAACATTGAAAAAAGTTCCCTAATCGGTATTAATTGATCCCTGTACTCTTTACTGGTAACATTAGGTGCCTTTGAAGTAGCCACTCATAGTGTGCAATTCAATTAATGGAGTTGCATAAAATGGTTATCCTATGTGATTGACCCAATTAAATGCTAATATTCAATAAATAATTCCTGGGTTTGATATCTTTGATAGCTCAAAACACCTAAGATGAGAGTATATGTTGAAATTTTTCTGAAAGGAATTTATCATTCATTTAACCTTTAGAGTAAGACATTTGAACTCATGTGTTACATGTGACCTCAATATAACTGTTAAAATAACTTTAAATGATAGAAAATGTTTATACTCTCAAGACATAAGTTTGCAAATAGAATTTGTTTTTGTGGCACGAATGCAACTTGCAAGCAATTATTCCTCAAATTAGAATGTGTAGGGATGGCAAGGAGATAATTATCCTACAAAATCCTTTAGCAACTGTAGATTCAAGAGAAAGGAGCATGGGATAAGAATTTAGATTTTTAAAAAATTCTTCCTTTATTGAACTAGAAACATTGGCTCTAGTTTATTTAATTTTCTCCAATCTACATGTTATAAAAGTCCCTACTGCAGCTTCCTATCACTTAGATGGGTTCCATTTTACGATAATATATAATAAGTCAGAGGGAGACTGGTCTCCGCACTAACTGCCAACCCCTTGTGGGATAATGCTGGGCAGGGCAGCAACAAAAACAATACTTGTACATGCGTGGTTCAAAGGTTCATATGCAGGTTATGGGCAGTTCATAGGGGGTTCAAAGGTGATTCATAGGTGGTTCAAAGGCAACATTACCACCCCTTTGCATTGCCACAAAAGAAATGGACACAAGAACCCCTCTTTCAGAAGGCATGGATTTTACTGCTGCCCAGCTGCCCAGCACTATCCCAAAAGTGGTTATGAGTTATTGCCAAGGGGAGCCAAGGGAAAATAGTTCTCAAAAGCACTTCCAGAAATTTCCTAAGTGTATTTGGAGGGCACCTTATATTTGTGATTTCCCTTGTAGAAAAGAGGAAGGATCTTACATTTGTGTATAGGTGTAAAATCCCTCTCTCCTAAAGAGTAAGTGTAAGAACCTTCCCCCTCCTATGCCTCATTATCTCTATATGTTAAAGTTCATGATAATGTTCACCTTGTGCCTTGCCATATGTAAAGCCGGACAATATTCCTAAAATACTGCCTCACCCTACAATCCTCATTTTAGGAATGACCCCACTAAAATCGAATGTAGGTTACTAGTTGGTGGAAGGTTAGCAATTGCATGCTAATGAGTATCCATATATTGTAATGATATGGCTATCCAATGGTTCATCACATAGAGTTTTAATATGTTTCTTTTCTTTTCTTTTGATCCCTAAAATCCTTTGTATTGGGATCAAGCCTTCTTTTCCCCAGAGATCTGGCAATAAGTAGTCAGAAATAAAATGACTTGCTAGGCACTTCCTATTTTGCCACTTGTATCAACATTTAAAGAAAAAGCTACAACCTACCTAAGACAATTGCCATCTCATGCTAATTAATGTTGGGGATACTCACCAATGGACTTACATGAAAACTTTGAAAAAAAATCCCCAGATCCTTCATGGTGCACTAATGGGTTCTAGTTGCTACAGTACAAGAATACATTGAAAAAATGTTTCCTATCCAAATACATTCCATCCTTCATGGTGCACTAGTGGATGCCGGTTCACTCTGGCCCAAATGCATACCTAGGGGAAGGCCTACTCCAAAGGGCCTCCCCTGCTTTAAGGCTCATAGCCTTCAAGGCCGAGGCTTGAAAATTATGGGAGGCCTAAGGAGCAGGTCTGGTAAAGTATGATCTGCATGCATTTGAACAAAAGGCACATGCGTTTGAATGATGGAAGGTTTGCATTGAAATAGTGGAAGACCCCTCCAATTGAGGGAAGCATCTTCCTCATGGTTAGGTGCTTTCAAATACAAAGGAAAAAACCTTACAGCTAGCATGAGGAAGGTTTGTGAGCCACACCCTAGAAAACACATACATCTGTCCAACAAGGGCATTGCCAAGGACTGGCTCTCTTGGGTGGCCTAGAACAAGCATCTCATCCAGTTGGTCATTTGTAGGATGAAATAATGGTAATGACTGAGAACGGGGCTGTGCTACAAAGAGGGCCTGGCACAAGGCAAGAGCCCAGCCCAGAACCCCTCTGTTCAAGATCCTTACCTGGTGTAAAGATTTGGAAGAATTTTAAACCACTTGTGATTTTGTTTGAGAAGGAAAGGATGCAAATGCACTAAAAAAAATTCTAACAGCTCTTGACACAGTATTCAAAACTATTGTAATCATGTTATGACAGGTACAAGCTCTTTGTGCAAGTTTTTCTTGCAGTTTTGTCTTAGCTCTATGTTTACTCACTGTTTTCTTCAGGAATTCTTTTATGTAGCATAAGTGACAATCATCCATGGGAAAATGTAGAAAAAAATGGTGATCATCCCTTGGAACACCAGCTTTAAGTCTCATACAAATCTACAATGTCAATTGCACCATTGGGGATTTCATGGTTTATAATGCAAGGAAGGACTGAAGCAATATCGATATATGCTGTTTGTCATCTCATTTCAAATTACTTCTACACTCTTGAAGCTTTGTCTACTTGTCCCTTCTCAAACTCAAACAAATTCAACTATGTCAATTTCACCTGTAAGAGAAAGGCTGGAACTAACATTGGTTACCCACAATTATTCACCACACATCCAACAAACCCAGTAAGATGGCAATAGGCTGAAAGCTAGGTCACTTGAGGTGGTAACAAACCATAAGTTGCCAAGATTATGGTGGGTCAGCTGTAGGTTGCACCAGCAATTCAAACTACTTACTCCAATCCTAGACCTTTCTTGCTAATTCCAAACTCCTTTTTTCCCACGGCTTCTCTTAACGTAGTTGTGTACAAGATACTATACTGGTTTGTCTTCATTCAGCAGATAAGACAGGCCTTTCAGATGCAAGATCACATGGGTACCATTGTTTTACTGGGCAGCCCAGAAAATGAAAAAATCAAACATATCTCAAAAACACCAAGTACAAAGACATTACTGAATACAAACTGAGATGGCCTTCATTTTGGCCTTTGTCTTCTTATTATTATGTCCATTTTATCCACCATTTTTTTGCAACCTACCTCCCACCAACTTACCTAACCAGACACAAGATGCCCAAAGCTGAGTTCACAAAAAGACTGGGCCACTCCATATCTACCAGGCACAAAGTTATTAGTTTAGGGCTTTTGCAGGTCTAGGTTAGGTTTAGGGTTTATGGAAATTAGGTCCTGCTCTAATACTGATTTCCTTTCTTAAAACAAGAGTGATGACTAATTCCTCTGCCTAATAAAGTTAGTGAACTTGATGAAAACATAAAGGAAGGTCCTCTACCAACAGAAATATAGGAGGAGAGCCCCATAATGAATTGGTTCTTCTTTAATTAGGCAAAAGGTAGTTTGTAGTTATTGTCTGGCTGGCTTACTTCTGACAATCAATTTTGCTAAATCATAGTTTGTACTGCCCTTGTGGGTCCACAAGTAAGTCATTGGTTGCATGATCCGCCCATTTTAGAGCAAAACCTTTCCACATATTTTATAATATTTGATTCTTCCAAAGGACAGATCGTTCAAATTCAAACCTCACATGCCTGACACGTACTGTACCAGATTTCACTTTGGGTCCCTACCATACCTTTGAGAATTAAATGTCTGGGCCGGCACTGGCTGAGCAGTATTCATGGGCAAGTACTTAGCATCTTAAAGAAGGTTCTAAGTAGTGATTTTATTTTATTTTCAATTTTGTGATGTAGCCAAACTAGCAATGCCAAGAAAAAATATTTATCCAAATTTGGCTATATACCAGTTATGAAATTGAAAAAGGAAAATGATCTTTCTATATTCTTGGCTACCTACTAGAAGTTACCATAATAATTTGATGATTTGGAATTGTTTTCCCCTTGAGAATGTGGCAAATTTGGGTCAATTTCCACGAAAAATCCTTGGTATTAGTTGAAGTTGTATTTATCAGGTCAAAATTTGGCGAGAATTTGTCATTCAAAAATATTTTTTTCTAAGCTTTTGCACAAATTGATTTAATTTGATTTTGAAAATTATTCTGTATACGGACACTAGGGTTCATATTGATCATGTACCATAATATTTTTTCAATTTTAATGACAATTATGTTGTTTTCTATAATGCCAAAAATATTTCATTACTTATTTGAAATGTTCAAAGTTAAGAAATTTATTTTAAATTTATTAATGCCCAAATTTTTGGAATTTCAACAATTTGTGTAGATTGTATTTAAGGTCTATCATCATCATTTTCTTAATTTATTTTACTAATTATGTAATATGTCTAGGTCAATTTTCCTAATCATTTACTTACAAGTGTTAATCAACAACTCTCTCAAGTCAAGTTAATTGATAAAATGGAATTTTTGTTGTTTGCAACTAGGAACTATGATGAGGATATAAAATCATGATATAGGACTTTTCTTTTGGCCTAGATCTTTTCATAAAAAATGAGTGTGCAACAATGATTCATCACTATCAAATGTTTTTATTTCAACATAATATCAAGTTAATTTTTTTTATATTATCAATTTTACTATTAAATCAAATAAAGTATTATAATATTAAACAAATTTAAAGTTTAGATGACAAACCCCATAGTCATCTTGTTTTACATAGGTTCAAGCTTGCTTATCAAGGCATCCTTTAATTTAACACTTGTAATCTTGAAGGCATACATTTAAAGATTAAGGGAAACAAATTAGAACAAACATTCCCCAATGTAAAGTATGAAAGGTTTTTTATCTAAATTATAAAAGGTTTGTATGCAAATGGCGAAAGGTCCTTTTGATTGATGATAATATTTCCTATGTAAATAAATGCTTTCAAATTCACAAAAAAAATCTTAGAATGTTTTATGTATAACCATACATTATACATAATGATATTTAATAAGTTATGTGAATTAAATTGAAAAGATTATGTTCATGTGATGATTTTAACATCTAATCAAATTTCTTGTGATTTTGAATATCTTAAAATTTACTTGATCTAAGGAAAGTTATGTTGTGGTGAAAAAGATAATGACAACATTTGTTGTAATGGTGACCATCAACTTGATAACCCAAATTGAAAATATTCCAAACCACTTTGCACATGGTAATGGGTTAAATTCACCATTAGGGTTTGTTAAATTTTATTTTTAATACCAATTCAATTTACAATAAGGTTGCCTTTGTAATCACCAAGGTAACCATGCACTTATCCTTATAATTGCACTTGAGGGAATGTTATTCATAATGAAATTCCATTACATATGTAATGCTTTAAAAAAATGACCATGTCCAAAAGAAATGGTGGCCATATATAGTGTGCCACTAGGAATAACATGCCATAGAAGGCATCTCCATTGTAAACCAATATTTTTTCCTTGCAAAACCAAAATTGTGGAGTTTGCTTGTCATGGTTAAATTTAAGCTGGTTCAAGCTAGATATGCCCCATTGTAACCATGTGATAGAAGAACCCTTCACATTGCCATAGACTACTTATTACACAATTGCCTCACAAAATAAAGAAAGTTCTTTCAACATAAGAGGAAGCCAAAAATCCCACAAGCAATTTGAAGCATTGGTTCCCAAGTAAATCGTTGAAAATGTGCATGAATTTGGTGTATACATATAAATTTATTGTTGCAAAGTGCACAAGCTTGTTGATTTGCCCCTAGCATTATGTTTGGAAAAAAGAACAATGACATAATTCAAACTCAATATTGCATCTGCATCTATGGTCTAAATTTGAGTCACTCCTTTGAACAATGACAATTTTATGTCCATTCACAATTGGGGTTCCAAGAAAAAGAACAAGAATTCCAAGACTTGTTTAGGGCTATTTTTTATAAATGACATTTACATGAAACAAATTTAAGTGAGAAATATTGAAGGGTCCAAATTAAAATAATTCATGCAATGGTGATGATTTTTCATTAGCATACATAATTGTGCATAAAATATTTGGTTTACAAGTAGAAAAGTAGAACATGCCAAAATGAGCTTTTAAAATCAACTAAATATGTATTTTTACATGATTATGTCCTACACATGTGATACATCTAAAGCTAGAAAATTTGGACCTAATGAATATAAACAATTAGTCAAATCATTTCCCTTGTAACCTTTTGTTTCAAAATCTCAAGAATTTTTTAAATTTTTCATATGATTTTTTTTCCATCAAGTTGACCTAATAAACATGTAGTTACAAAAGACAAAACATGTTTTTCTTGTACAAAAAGTTTGAAATCAATTGTATTATTTCACACATCCTTTTATAAGAAATTGTAATATGAACAATTGGTCATAAATTGATCAAGGACTCAAAAGGACTTTTACACAAAATCCGACACTTATTGAGATTTTTAAAGAACTAGTTTTCCCAATTTTATATTAAAGAATATGTTGCCTGAGTTGAGCTCAAGCCCCATTTTATTCTATATTTAGGGTTCTTGTTTTTTTTAGTCTAGTGGTGAAGCCCACATCAACTTTTTCCCTTATAACAACCTAAACCAACACCCACAACTCTTTTTTTTCATTGTAACAACCTACATTGGTGCCCACAATTTTTTTTTGATCCCCCTAACAACCTAAACCCTAAACTTAAATCCCTCTCATATCCATATACGGGCATGGATTTAATATCTGCCCTAGATATCATATTTGCAAATAAAATAAAAATTTTCAAGATATTATATGACCAAATATCATTATCTTGATATCCAAAGATAAGGATATCATTTCGGATATCAAAAGTGATTTCCAAAGGATTTCAAAAATGATATCCCAAGTGACATCCAGTTAGGATATTTGGATTTTCAGGAAATCTGCCCAACACTGGAATGAATCTTTTTGTACATGCCTACATCAATTTGAATTGTACATTTTTCTTTGTTATTTTGTGCACCTTTTTGAATAAATAGTTTGAAGTAAATTTAAATGTTCCCTTCCAACTTTTCTTGAATGTGTGCACAACCTTAGAAACATATTGCATTATATCTAAAGGATATTAGTGTCAAGATTGAAATCATTCATTTTAACATAATTCATGTAGTTTTTGGGCAAAGTTGCAAGATTAATATGTGTAAGTTGCTATCAAAAAAGTGTGTTGTGTTATCTATTGCATGTTGCATTCTTTGTAAAAGGTTACATAATGAACAATGGAATATATTGATGAAAATCAACAATTTTGGTTTAATGTTATCAAAGACTTAGTAAAAACAACTTTCCAATTCTAATATGTCAGGTTGTCAATTTTCTTCATGAAAATGATTATCCAAATCAATTTATGCCATATTATGGTTATGAATAAACATAGGGTTTGAAATTGTGCGGATCTTTGGTTGAATTGCCTAGCACCTTACCTTATCAACCATTTGGGTGCAATTATAACAATTTTTCATGAACCTTAAAGTTCACATGGGAAGCCCCAAATTGCTTTAAGAGAGGCTCCCTATGACATAAGCATTTTGTTGAGTTGGGCAAAATAACTATGCATGTGTGTGCCATTTGAGAATGTAGTGTTCACAAAAATATAATGTGCAAGAGTATGTTTTAACTAATGTTCTTAACATCCTTTTTTGGCAAGACATTTCAAGGATGTTTCAAAATAGGCTATCAACTTCCAGGACATCCCAAATTTTGGCATCTTTAATAAAAAAATTAGGTTCAAAATAAGGGCTTTTAATTTAAATTTTTACAATGATGAAGGATGATGAAATGATGAGAATGGCAATGGTAAAGGTGCATCCACACTAATATGAACCACCCCTAACAGTTTTGTGAATGCTTATTTAGAATTTTTAAAAGTAATAATAATGATGTAAAACGATGTTGCATCATATTGTTATGTAAATATATGTGTAAACCATTTCCCCCAAAATAAGAGTTTTTACAATGATTTTAAAACATAAATTAAAATGTTTAATGAATGATTTTGAATATTTTATTGTCATTAAATTCATTCCAAATTATATCAAATGTCCTCAAATTATATTAAAAAATTATCATGTTTAATGTTTTTGAATGACTTATGGCATTAATACAAATTTTAATATTAAAACTTGAAAAATCAAACATTGATTAAACATATGACTACATGCCATGGTCATTTGTGATTAAAACGTGGTAGCATTTAAAAAATTTGGCCATTGAAATGTTGACACATGGCAAGTTTCAAGTTGAACAAATGGCACTGTGTGAGCTACTTAGGTTGGCTTCACTACAACGAATTCTTGTATTAACAATTGGTTTTATAATTAAGTTTTAGTTGCAAATGCCACATGTGATTGTTACATACAATTGCAAAAAACATTATGTGCATGGCACCTAGTCAAAATGTTGATTGTGTGAGTAATACAAACTTTTCATCCAATTGACATCTAGCCTACATGGCATGATCATTTGTGATTGGTTTTATGACTAAAAAATGTAGTTGCATATGATGATTTGACATGGCCATTTGCGATTTGGTTTACAATTAAGAAGTCCATTTGCATGAGGTGTTTCATAGTTGATTAAGATGTATCCACATGGCAATAATCCATCCGACAGTCCTAGGCTAAGTTAGGCTAAATTAGAATTAGCAATTAAAATAAGTTAGGTAGGTAGGTAGGCATGCATGTTTAGGATAAATAAGTGCATGTAGACTATAAGTTTAAGTAGGTAGCTAGGTTTAAAATAAGTAAATGAATGTAGGTTATAAGTTTAAGTAGGCAAATAGGTTTAGGATAGGCAAGTGGGTGTAGGTTATAAGCTTAAGTAACTAAATGGGACTTTTTTGGTTCAAGGTTAGAAGCTTTTTTTATTGGCTCATTTCAAATGGCACATGCACTTTGAATGTCTATAATGCATACCATCCTTTTTTTTCACCTAACTATATATGTTACAAAATTCAACTTGCAAACAAAGGATCTAAGATAAATAATTCTAATAAAAAAAATACAACATTATGTAACATTATCACATTCTTTGTTTCATGCACAAAAACACTATCACATATTCACATAATAAAACACCTATTACTTAGCCTACCAATTTATTACTTAATTATTACCTAACTTATTTAATAAATTGATTACATAGTCCACCTAATTTGGCTATTTTAGGCTATTCCATCTTAAGCTATTAATTTAGATTATTCTATTCAAGGACATTTTTGACTATGTTAGGCTATTTAAAACCTAAGTTATTTTAAGTTATTCTATCTTAAGTTGTTTTTCATTATTTTAGTTAAATTTCAACCTAAACTATCTTAGGTTATTTTCAATTGTTCTATGATATTCCATCCTTGGCTAAGCTATTCAAGGTACCTAGAGATTATTTAAATTAAATAAGGTATTTAAGGGTTGCTTAGGATACCTAAAGGCTACTTAAATTATTGAGGGTACTCCATACTTAAGGGTTGATTTGGCTAAAGGTTGGGTGTAAATGTGCTAAAGTAGGCCAATTTGTGATCCTTATTGTTTTGAATGAAAGTGGTCATTAAGTAGATCTTAGTATTAAAAACTTTGAAGTGTTTTATAACATGATGGTTGATATGAAAATGTTCTTCAGATTTTAATTTAGTAAATTTTTTTTTAATGTTTTTAATATGCATTTAAGTAGATTTTTGAAAATGCAAGTAGATAAATAGGGGTCTTGGATTGGTTTCAAATAAATGAAAATAAGACTTTGATTATATTTTTGGTAATTTCAAGTTGATGGAACACTAAATGAATTAATTAGTTTAAACTTTTGGATAATAAAGCCCCTATTTTGTCAAATCTTTAACTTTTTAAAAAAAGTTTTAGCACATTTCACTTAATTAATTTAAACCCTTTTTACATTTTTTTTACACAAAGGCATTTGAAATTTGGTATGCAATTTATTATAAACTTAATGAAGTGCATGATGGTTTCATTATGATACTTGAAGAGGTTTTGAATTTAATCTTATACAATTATATAAAAAATATATGATTGCAATGTTGAAGAATACTTTTTTTAAGCTATTTTTGCATGTTTATTCTTGATTACCTAGGCTTTTAAAAAGCTACTAAGGGGTTCCCTAAACAATTTAAAGTACTTTAGAAGTTATGTAGGGGTTGTTTAGGCCATTTTAAAGCTATTTCTTAGGTAGTATAAACTACTTAAAATACATAGGGGGTTTACCTAAGGACTACAATTTAGGCTACTTAAAGGTTAGTACTTAGGGATTGCTAGGTTATGTATGGGTTACCAAAGGTACCAAAGGGTTTACATATGGGCTACTTAGGGGTTGTTACGGTATTTAATTAGGAAGTACTAAAGGGTTGCTTAAAAGTTACTTAGATTATATAAACTACCTAAGGGTTATCTAAAATATGTAAAGTACCAAAGGTACTTAAGGTTTGTTTATGTTACTTGAGCTACTTAGGGATGTACCTAAAGGGCTTCCTAGTTCTAAACCACATTAGTTAACATAACATATTGCATGCATTAGCTTGCCATTAGCACACATATATTTATAATTATGATATATAGTCATAATTCAAGTTGAACAAGATGCCACATGTTATTTTGTCACTTGTTTCAAACCAAATTTCTAATCACAAAAATAATTAAAATTTCATATATATTGAAATATGTTGGACCAATTGTGGATTATAATATATATGGAAAAAAAATTCATTTTCATCCAAACCAATAGTAATTGTAAGTCATTTAATCACATTTAGGACTTAAAATTATTTTGTAATTAAATATGTGACTACAAATCATTTTTACCACATGCTATGGAAAAAAATAGGAACAATAATCATGCAAATGATTGATTTGAACATAAGTCATAAACACATGGGTTGGTATGGACATGATTCCTTATAGTGATAACATAACCCATTTTATGTAACTCCATGAAATGAATTGCTTGAGTTAGTGAGTAGGTACTTCAAAAAAACTTAATGGATAAACTTAAAGCGAGCAAGGATCAATTAGAATCAATTAGGGATTTTTTTTTTCAATTTTGTGATATCCAAAATTTGACAATTTTTTTCCAAAAAAAAAAGAAAGTCAAATTTAAAATAGAAAAAATTCCAAGAGGTTCTCATTATTTTTTCCAAAAGAACAAAAAAAATTCAGGGAAAAAAGACATTGATATTAATACCAAAAACAATTATAGTGCTTTTGAACTAGATGTGTGTTAACAAACTTCATATTAATATTCCCAAATATTGAATGCAATTGTCACATCCATAATTCTTGGAACAAAATGATTAGATTATTAAATGGTATTAAGAATAGGCAAGTGACTCATGACTTTTTGCCCTTTATGACAAGTTGAAACCAATGTTGGCGAATTTTTTTTACATAATAACCATGAGGTACTAATTAGTTAATTTTTGGGTGCCAAGTAGGTTATTGAAATAAATTGGGTAATAATTGTCAATTACATAAAGGTAGGTTATCAAATAACTGAGCCTTAATAACCACCAATTAACTTGTTGCTTATACATCAAATATAGGGTTTAAAAAACAAGTAAAAACCTTTTTTTTATTTTAATTTTTTGGTGTTCATATTTAAACATTGATAACATAGTTGGATGATAATTGAGTGATCTAAGTAGGTTATTAAAATTTGAAAATTCAATTGGTTAGTTGATTATTGACTTTTGATATGATTATCAACTTGGTTATCAAGCTAATTATTAATAACCTACGAAAATTGGTTACTGATTTTTTTGATAACCAATTACATTGATAATTGCTTGGTGTTGAATCTTCAAAAATCCAATAAATTACCTCGATGACCCAATTATAATCTACCTGTAGGTTGTCAATCATTAAACACTTGTACAAAGAAAATTTAATTTTATAAAACAATATAAGTTATAGCCAACTAATTATTGCTAAACAAGTGACTATCAATTGATTATTTGATAACTTACCCTTATGCATAACCAATAGTTACTATCCAATTTTTTGATATTGATAGTGATAACCTGTGTGATTGCCAAAAACAATTTAAAGAAAACCTACTCAGATATTATTTAAAAAAATAATAATTGGCCAATGGTGGTTCAACCCAACATGTTTCAGTTAAAAACAGTAACGGTTCACAATGTGAAGTTTGCCCAAAAACAAATGTACTCACCATTCACAGTAACAAATACTATGTGAACAACCCTCAAAACATTGTGGGACTAAATAAAAGATACACAGGTCCCTAATCCCTAGTCAGCTTTCCATTAGAGGGAGCTCCCCCAAACAAAAACGAGATTCTTTTGGATTTTCATGATTTTTTCAATGAGTTTTTCCTAGGACACTCATGTGGGCCCTAAGATATTAGGGGCAAAATTTATGCTTGAACTTCCATTTATGTTCTACCGATTCCATGTCCATGGGCACGTTTTCATCCCAATCCTCATTCCCATTTCAACAAGCACCAGTCTTGTTTTCACTAGATTATTTTTCAAAAAACAATATTCTGTCAAGTATTACCTTTTTTTTTTATAAAAACATCGCTATACATAGAAAAAAATCTTGAAAATTTCAGTGTTTTTACATGTTGCTCAAGCAAGTAGTCATTGAGATGTAAAAGGATTTTAGGTTTCTACTTTCATAGCTGATCTATAACCAAATGTCTCTAAATCTCCTTGTGGATGATCGTTGATGTGGCAACATCACAAAATTGAAAAATAAACAGTATGGAGCACTGTGGCCACGCTGTCTTTTTAAGGAATTTTTGTTTTGAAGTTAAAGTGATGATTGTCCACAGGAAGATGTAAAAAAGGTGGTGATCATCCCTCAGGAAGAGTTAGCCAAATCTGGCTATAAACCAGATATGAACTACGAAAACTATAATCATCTCTCCATATCTTTGGCTACACACTCAAAACTAAATATAGAAATTTAGAGATTAGTTTTTTTCCCCCTCTCACTTCTGGCAATTGAAAACCTCCAAATTCACTTCATTTTCGAATTTTGAGTTTTTAATTTCTCTTTTTGGAAAAAGTTTGCCTATAAAAAAAGGCTGGTAAGCACTGAGCATGTTTATGTGCTAGCAGTTCACTTGTGCATGTTGAGGGCTGCTGTCTGTGGATCCGTGAAATAATGACCTCAGACGTAGCAGAGTTCCAGTGTTTCTTTCAGGTAAAAATTTTGCCATTTTTTTCAAAGAAAAAAAGGAAAATTCAGATATTCCTCTCTTCTTTCCAATATAAATTTGGCTAATCTTGTTGAAAAAGTTAGGCAAATTTTCGACATCAAAATTTTTAAAAAACAGGAACCCTGTTTACAGGGATAAATGAATAACCATATGTAAATATTCATAATTTCGTAGAAAAGTCCGGCAACGAGCATGCATTTACGTGCAGATTAACAATTGTCATCCGAAATTAGGGAGAGGTTAATAACTTCGTGTGCAAACATCGTACGAGAACTCTGAAGTTCATAATAAAAGAAGCGATTATGCTGGCGGTGTCATCTTTGGTATTTCTGTTGAACTCGTGCGGCTGACATATTCATTGCTGACGCAAGTACTACTCATGCTGTCGGTAGGGAAACTAATCCGGTGAAGTATATACGTACCGGGTGATCAGTGATCACTGTTGAAACCAGTCCTGAGCCAGCCACGCGCGAAGCAACCACAGCTGTTACGACAAATGATTGATTATTTGGAAATTATGTCTCTAATTAAAACTACTAAGCGTTGACGACAAAACATAGGGAGTGCCAGTCCTCTGAGTATCTGTTTACCTAGTCAGAGGCTCTGTGTACGGTTGTGATTGTTGAGCATAATTAGCTCTGTGTACGGGCGCTGTCGTTGTTCACCGGGCGAGATGGAGATGGTACTCAATACCCATCAGTTTATTTCTCACGTCGTATCCTCTCGCGACTGAACTTCGTATTAGCTGACTTTATGACGAGACCACATTTGGACGTCGTCAGCATCTCGTAAGCAAAACTTGGGTTTCAAATAAAAATCTTTCAAACTCTTCGATTTTCTAAAAATTACAGCCCGCTGCAAACTTTTATGCACCTCCAAAATTACATGCGGTCATCATGCATCGTCAACAACAACCACACAGTTACTTAATATTTCCTGATGGCGTATTTTAGTATGGGATAATTTAGTAAAGAATCAGTTTTTGCCTTTTCGGATCACGTGTATAAAATGAACGGTTAGAACATGCAACTCAACGTGAAAATTAGGTTTCTGGAGATATAAGCTGGAAATGACTTATAATTTGCACGGAATTAACTCCTTTTTGGTGGACTATGAAATGGTCACCACTCAGTTGCTTTTTTAAATGATCAATCCACTGCTAAATTTGTTGATGATTGCAGCGCTCTCGTTGGTCCTACGTGCACTTATAAACCTGCAGCTAAGGCATGCAGGAAATGAACGTCGTTCATGGCTTTTGACCAGTAGTACGTACACTAACTTTATCTTCTTCTGCAACTTCAGGAACAGTAGTCGACACGCTAACTTTACTTCGCTTAATTAGTGTCTAATTCATCCCTCTAGATCTCACACAACAAGAGTCCAAGTTCAAATTCACCATGAGTTTATATCACTCGCCGTAACTGTGCAATATTTACTCGACGCTATATAAAATTTTCAGTTATAAAGTCTGCCTAGTAATTTTCACACAAGAACAACATCTTGTAACTTTGTTGTACATCAAATCAGAGACGTATACACATCCTTTACTAGTCATAAAACATTCTTGTAGAAGAGTGTATGTATCTATTTGGGAGCTAGCTAGCAAACTCTTATAAGCTGTTGTGAGGAGTTACTATACAGATTATTAGAACAATTTTTTATTCCTGAACATCATCTATAGTGCATTACACAATCCTAGCAAGCTAGTGCAACGCAACCACATTAATTCAGTATTAAAGTCTCATGAACTTACTATATAATAAGCTTCAAGCGTCTTCCTAGAAAGAGTTTCATGAGCATATATGATCAACCCATGAGCATGTAGAAAAGTTTTTCAAAATCCAGCATCTCGCTACATACGAGAGAAACTGCTGTAAGTATTGATCAGCTGTCTTGAAAACATAGCTGATTATAAGACGCGTGATGCAAGTATCCATAGTTTTTTTTTCTGGTTCTGGATATATGTCTTCAAAGAGAATCCGCTAAGGTGGAGATCTGGCATCCTAGTCTGGAAGAATAGAAACTGCAGCTGACCCAGAATGAGAACAGATTGACCCACTAAAGCAGACATTGAGCTCAGAATTAGGAATAGAACTTGGAACAGACCAAGAATTCCAAGGTACAGTCTGATCCTGCAGCTGCACCCTGCAATATGTGATGCATGATCAAGCTGTTGTAAGTTGTTGACAACCAGCAAGATTATGTCATTTGCTTATTGGCACCATGACCTGCTGCAGGTCTAATTCAGTGGACGAAGGATCTGCAGCGATAAAGGATCAAAGGGCAGGTATGGTCCAGTTGCTGCCGAGTTTTTTGGCAGCTCATCGGCAGCTGGTGCAGCAGCATTGTTTCCAGCAGCAGCAATTACTGGACGAGCTGGGAGCTGCACTGGATCATCGGCCTGGACATACGATGGTAGGATTAATGGCGCTGGATTGAAGAGTACACAGTCTGGAGTCGGCTCCACGTCCTGCACATCGACTTCCTGATGCACCCAGCTCATGGTTACTGGGGTTTTGTTTAGGTCATCATCATCAGCTGCTGCTGGGAGCTGGACATACTGGTCAGTATCTGTCTTGTTGGTGCCATCCTCCGACATAGTGGCATCGTCCTGAATGTATACACCAAAAAATTACATTTCCAGGAGCACTGGGACTGGACTCACGTGGGGCTCAATTGCAGACTGAACCCACAATGTCAGCTTGCCAGAAAGCCATCAGCCCTACCAATTGAGATCAAACATTGTCTTGAAGAACTTGTTCTAGATGGATCGAGGAACATCCCCAAAAAGCTGCAAACGACACAAAGCAATATGAATAAGCACCTGCTGCAATGTCTGATCATGGCCTCCAGTTGCCGCAGCTGCTCCTGCAACGACGTCCAGCTTCTTCTTGCGAGGGGTATATGGCTTCCTGCGGGCCTTCTGTTTGCGCCGTCTCCTGGTCACGGTTTTCTGAGCGGATGGTACTGGAAGTCCAGCATCTGTAACATACCAAACACATCCGGTATAACTTACAATTACATGGTATCAGAAGGGATGATCTTGGGAAAGGGAAAGTTCAAAGGACTTTACAGTGTAGTACTTGACCTGAAGGATCATATCTTGGTGGATCATCATGTGGTGCAAGCCACTTACCAATGGCAGCTCGCTGTGCAGTGGTTGGCAGAGTCCGCACAACAGATATGTCCTTGATCGATTGAGCCAAGTCCTTGTTGTTTTCTTGCACGGCTTTGTCGTAGACAGCTCTGCAATCAACCATCATTTAGGGCAACAATCAGTCATGTATCCGACACCAAAGCTAAATTCCTTGTGCAGCCGATCTACATGTATGCCATTTCTCTTGCATGATTCTAAGTTCATATGTACATGTATCTTTGATTTTTGTTTCATATCTCTGCAGTTTAAGAAGCAGGCTTTCAAGAATCATACAGACTGCTATGATCACAGCACACCAATAAGAAGGTCGAGACGCGGACCCGAAAGCAGCAGCTGGGATTCCAGCTACGAAGCTAAAGTTTTGATGAGAAATTATTATCATGGAAAAGGAAAAAAAGAAGTTGATTCAAGCTGTATGTCAAGAACTGGAGGAACATATGCATGATTTTCAGGGTACCTGGCTGCTTCTTCCTCGGTGCTGTATGAGCCCAAGAGTTTATCCACCGGACTGCCAAAACAATACTCAATCAAGATTACCAACAATAAGTTCTTCAGTCAATGCTCATCATCAGTATCTCATGAGCACATATAATTCCTCACATACTGATGAACACCGAAAGTCACGTTTGTGTCTTCGATTCATGAGTTCATTTGCACAAGAGTGGTCAGCATTGCACAATGCACATCGCAGACTACTAAAAAGAGTACACGACATTCTTTCATGATCACTCTAATGTCGATGGGAGAGAAATTAGATGTGGAGCATGTGGTGAAAGATAGATTCGTGCATATTACATGGCATGTGTAGGTGTACCTTCTCTTCCAGTTCTCCGCGTAAGTGGCCTCGTATATGCCATTCTTGACCTTTCTCACACAAGGGTATGTCCACACAGCACCAGGTCCCTTGCTGTCTCCTCTAAGGAAAATAGCCACTTGGTCCTTGGTGAGAAGCTTCAGCTGCAGTGAACAAAACCACGCAATGAATGAATGAATTCATCAAGCTGTACTTGCAGATGGATCCCTCCATGCAGCATCATGTCATTCTTGTTGCAGCAGATCATTTCACAAGCCATGATCCAATTACATAGTCGTATATACCAGTACTAGGAAATCAAAGGATGATCGAGACTTCTAGCTAGGACCCTGCAAGCATGATAGAAAGATATCAAGGAAGAAGAACTCTCATAAAGAACATCAGAAAAGGCCAGCTGCAAGCTTTCTGTAATACCAAACCTGCATTACAGCTTACCCTTTTGACATCATCTTCGTATTGTTGAGCAGGCTTGAAGTTGATACGATCCTCGAAACCCTCACCTCTCAGCACAAGGGCTGCTTTGTCGTAAGCCCTGCAATAAAACCACAGATGATCTATGAGCTGCACTCAGACAACAGCATAAGCAGTTGTTGTTACAGCTTCTTCAGCATTCTCAGTGTCATTCATGCATGGTGCAGCACGATAATTCACAATCCAACGGCTGCAGCTGGTTACTAGTGCATGAAGAACTCCTGCTTGAATGTATGGAAACCTAGCTAGCTCAAGAAGCAAAACAGCAGTCCAACAATTAGGTCTCGAAGTTCCGCTCGAGTATCTAGATGTGTACCTTGCAGCTTCTTCCTTGGTTGCCGATGCACCTGCATCCAAGATCAACAAGCAAATGCAAACAGAATCGTATGGCACACATGATCAGCAGCAACAAAATGACATCCTCTACAATCGAAAGAGCAGCAGCAGCTGGGAATGAGAACTTCCTGATCAAGCTTGTCATGCTAGAAGTGAGAGGAATGTACCGAGATAGAGCATTTTAACATCATCGGCCCTGCACAGCATGCCACACAAAAACATACGTGTCGCATCATGAGCAGATTTACAGACGAAGATCCAGAACTTGTCGCAGGAAATAATCGTCAAGAGCAGCGAGAACCAGCACCAAGAGGTTTTCGATCGACAAGAGACCAGAGGTACTTACCAGATGTGGGCTTCCCATCGACCAGTGCGTGGGTAATACGTTACACCCAGAAACTCAGAGCTCTTGGGACGTGATCCGCAGCGATATGAAAGCTTCCTCTTCTTCTCAGCAGGGGCAACAGGCTGCTGCAAGACTGCTGCGACGTCCGCAGCTTGCACGCCAACATCGTCGCTGGCTGGGGAATCACTTTCACCGCCATGGTCATCCAACTGCAGCTGCTGAAAGGAGACAGCTACAGTACCAGCTTCTTCGACTAGATCGGCCGGTATCTGTCCGAAGTAGAGCCGTGCCGGCCCTACGTAGGCTGGGACGGCCGTCCGCCCATGAGGTTCAGGAGCTGCAGCTGCAGCTGAGGTGACCTGCACGTAGTCTTCCTGCATCCCACTGTCGACGTTTGGAACCATGTTGAGATCGGAGTCCATTATCTGCAAGACAAGAAAGTCCGGGGTGCTGCTTTGTGAGATACCAAAACTATTGTTCCCAGAATTCCAGAACTACTCCATGCGATGTGGAAGGGAAGAAAGAGACACATACCTGTGCAAGAGTCAAAGCGACGAAGACGATCTGAAAGCAAACGGAAACTCTAGAGCTTTTCAAGAGTTTTTTGTTGCAACAAGCTGTAACAACCCTGCAAACAAACAAACAGAAGAGAGTTGCTAACACATACAAGTAGTGTGCGATGTCCGACATGAAACTACGGATCTGCATCATGCATTAGGAGGACGGTTCTGAAAACACAGGCCTCCTGCAGAAGTTCTCCCAAGAGCTTGAGACATGTGATGACAGCAATATTGCAACCAATGGACAAGTCTTGTATATGTGAACCCAGTTACTCACCTGTGAGTCCACGTAGCCCGATGATCGCCTATAACCCCTGCAAGCGTTCGAGACACTCAGTGTAGGTACTACAATAATCGGTAAAAGCAGCAGCAGGAACCAAAGCTTTAGTACTGCATATTGATAAACTATCTTTGGAGCCAAAGAAAATAGTAGTAGTGCTGAAAAACTCAGATCACATGAAGAATTCCAACTGCACCGCAGAGTTTCACAGAAAATGCAGCCAAGAAACGACAGATCACGAGAAGAGCGAGAGCGAGCGAGAGGGGAGCCAAAGAAAACAGTAGTAGTGCTGAAAAACTCAGATCACATGAAGAGTTCCAAGTGCACCGCAGAGTTTCACAGAAAATGCAGCCAAGAAACGACAGATTGCGAGAAGAGCGAGAGCGAGAGAGAGAGAGAGCGACAGAGAGTGCGAGAGCAAGAGAGAGCGACAGAGAGCGAAGAGACAGAGCGATGGAGTTGGGGTGTCGCGACTTTAGCGGCGAGCGAGT
>Ga0209611_10001023_pt1 | contig 46131 bp, 31 predicted proteins | sample S1TSphgellanicum_3_FD_187693 | JGI IMG/M metagenome (GOLD analysis project Ga0209611, IMG submission 187693) | Host-associated microbial communities from peat moss isolated from Minnesota, USA - S1T2_Fc - Sphagnum magellanicum MG (SPAdes) (version 2) | ecosystem: Host-associated > Plants > Peat...
ATACTGGGTAGTATAATAACCTGGAGTGATGAGGAGGAGGTGGAGCTTGTAACAAGACATTTAGTAGTAATTAGCAAAAATTCCATTCTAATTATATTGTTTCAAGAGCAATAATTTGGTAATTCAATTATTATTATTAGGGGGGAAGGGAAATTAAAATCAAGCCTCTACTAAAGTTTGTGGATGAATGAAATCAAAAATTCATCCAAACACCCAATAACCCTTTTTACCCAAAATATCACTTAAGTGTGTGTAGGGTAACACTAGAGGAGTTTTGGAAGTAAGCTTGGCCAAGGCGGAGCTAAGGGGCGCTTACTTTTGGAACTCGCTCACTTCAAGGGCATTACCAAGTGTAAAAATTTTGGTGATTTTCTTTCTCCATGTTATACCCACTAAGAGTATCATGAGAAAATACTTTTAAAAGGATATGAGGACACAATTCAAAAAACGATAGATTTTACACTCTATATAAGCATATCTCCAAATACACTTAAAAATAATCTTGAAGGTTTTTGATGGAAGTATCCTTCCCTTGTTATATTGGAGGGATGTGTTTCGATGGAAAATACAAATTTGGATGAGAGAAAAACAATTTATAGGTTTAAGTTTATCAAGGAAAATCATCATTCATACCTAATTTTCATCTTATTATGGTGTTTGAACTAAACCCTAAACCTTTCCCCTCATCACATGTAGACCTTCTACCATTTGAATAAGATACATTTCATGTTTCACACTTTGGGAAGGCTTGCTCTTAAAGGCCTCCCCTAATTTTTGAGCCTATAACCTTGAGGCTATGACCCTCAAATTAGGGGAAGCCTTGAGGAGCAAGCCTTCTTGTATATTTTATAAGCACTAGGAGGTTTTCTTTTTGTAATTGCTTCTTCTCTTCTTCTCCTAGGAAAAAAATTTATAGATTTGTTGATTGCTTTACAAGGTCGCAAAATTTGGAATAACACATGGAAAGCTATTGTTATGAGTTTGGATTTTGGATAAATATGTCAAAACGTGGTGTTTGTTGGTGGAACTAATAAGGAAAAGACTATGCATGGGTGTAGAATTTTGAAATAAAATTATGCTCAAACTTCAACCAATGTGTGAATGTTGATAGTTGGAAATTTTCTAACATTAATCTTCATTTTGTTAGTTGTTTTTTTTAACATAATTGTTAGTCATTTGGCCTTTTGCTTCGTTAAAGAGTTGCATAAGAGCTCAAGTTTGGAAGTATCTTGCATACGTTGTGGTCATTTTCAAACATTAATATGAAGGAAAGGAGGTTGTATGGGTAAAGATCTATTACATTTTAATCAACATTACAATTTCTAACAAGCCATAGTTGTAGCATTTGCCTACACATGAAAAAGTCTTGGAATCTAACAAGTGCACTCAATGTTACAAGGTGAGAAGGCACCATTCTAAGGTGTCAATGAGTGATGGTAGTGGTGAATTTGTAAAGATGTGAAGCTTACAACTTGTAAGCTTTAGATATCAAGCACTTGATATTTAACTCTTGAATATTCATGACAATAGTCACAGGTTATATGCTACCATCTATTGATCCTTCATTTTTTTAAGGAGTGAAAATATCATGTATTAATTATAAAAAGATGAGCTTAGATGCATCTTATTTGAATACCTATCATTGTGGGAAAGGATTCACATCTTATCTATAGTGTAAGTGATGAAAAATGGATGGAGGACTACAATTGAAAGGAAGCAATTGCTTCATTTTTATATCCATTTTGAATCCTTTGATTCCATCATTGTTGTTCAATTTAGAAATGTTGCTTCAATAAAGATGTTGAAATTGAATGCTTTCATGTTCCAAAAGATCAAGGAACCATGGGAAAAAACAACTTGAGAAATAAAAAATTCTTGAATTTATACCATTTGGTGCAAGTTGATGTACATGCCACATGAACACAAAACTAGTTGTCTAAAGGAACCACAAATTGATAGTGGATATTGGAGCGAGTTCAATCAGAAAATAAAATTTAGTTTGGTTGATTCAAATTGATTCTTTTGATTTGGCTATTCAAATTAGTTCAATCGGTTGAAGTTTAATGTTATGGGTCAAATCTATCATCAATTTAAATGCATCAAAGTTGAAACGAATTTAAAATGAACCTATAGAATTAATAATATCCTTCTAATTGATCATTATGAACATAAACATTTCACTGAACATTATTTAAATTTGTAATGACTACAAAATTATAACCAAAGTTTTGAATATATATATTTTTTAATAGCCCCAAATTGAAATCAAAACAAAGAGGAAAGTTGAAAATTATAATAAATCTCAAACATAATTATTGAATAAAAATGGGCACATGTAACTCGAATAAAGTGAAATGTTATATGACTCATAACTTGGTCAATTTTGGTTAAGTAGTCAATCTAAAAAATGCATATATTAAACATAAAAAATAATTCAAGCTTTTAGCAAATATCATAAACTAATTAATTATCAAGTCTTTCATGATTTTGTTTGACCTTTTGACAAAAGGCACAAACCACTCCACAACTTTTCAACTTTCCATCTCTGCCTATATTTGATCCCATGGCTATCACATTGTCTTAAGTATTGCAATTGATATCCTCAAATTATTATTGTGCCCCCATGTCAACATACCTAATTGCACCCATTGGTTTAAAACATCTACCTTCAAATGACATGAAAGGCCATCATTTGTGTGTTATAGAATTGCCAATCACATTTCAATGTTCATTAAACCATGGAGGAAAAATCCATGATGGCTTGTTCAAGAATTTAATAACAACTGAAATGATGGCATTTCAATGAGTCTTCATGGTGTTAAAGGTATGTTAGTGAGGAACCCATATTACAACATTATGGTCCATTCTAACATATAATTATTCCCATGTATGTGTTATAAGATTATCCCACAACATGCTAAGTCCTTATCTTTGAAAGGCATGAGATTATGGGTAGTTCACTAAAATTGGCAATGCTTATATCCTTGGCATCCTTACTTTGTCAAAAGTAAACAAATGGAAATTGGTCATCTTGAATAACCAATTGTGTATTACAACCCAAGTAAGTGGACCATCAAGTTGTTACATCTAGCCTTCATCAATTGCTTGTTTTGACCAAATAAATACCACCTCATTAATGTTAACCCCTTTATTATGAAATTTTTATACAAATTACACCTTCTCCATTCTATTAATTAAACCTATTTAAAACTATATCTATTATAAATATCTTGTACATATATATTATGTTTTCTTATTTTTTCTCGATATATGTTATCAAAGCATACCCCATATTAATTATATTTGGATTTTGACAATAAAGATAATCATGTTATAAAGTTAATTGATTTTTTAAAACTTATCAATCAATATATGAAACCTTATAATTGTATTCATGATGTAAATTTCTAATACTAAAACTGACCCCCTTAATAAATTATAATATTTGGTGTCCTCTCCTTTGCCTCAATACAGTTTTACTTTCGCTCATATCTCCACATCAAGAAATTATCAATTGGTTCATATATAACTTGGTCCATTAATATTAACAAAATTGATGTTATTTCCAACATTAAAAAAAGGTTCATAATTTCATTGGTCACCAAATAGAGAAAAACACCAACGCACATTCATAAAATCAATAGAGCAATCAAAATAAAATACAATATTCTACTTGAAAGAAACAACTTTCCATTGAATTATTTTTTAGCAAATGAGTCCACAAAAAACATAAGTATATTTGGCAAACAAACTTACATCAAAACAAACTTCTTGGCACAATTCCTCCTATTTTGTATGGATCAATTGATTTTGTTGGGAAAAAATCACTTACCAACTTTCCTTTGTCAATACTACCAGTAATTTTTTCAAATCACTTTCCTTTTTTGTGGAAATAGTTAGGTGGCCTACCTCTACTACCCCATAAAAGAATTATAATGTGTGGAAATTATAATGAATCGATTGACTTGATGATTATTATGGTAACATATGCTTTTCTTATGTATCTAATCATCAAATGCCACAATTATAGTTGATGGCAAAGTAAACACCTAGTACAATTTGCTTAGCCAATATAAAACTATGATTTTGGAAGTCACAAATATAGACTTAGGGATATTTGTATTGTAATTTTCTACACATTAAAAAGAAAGTTGGGACATCAAAATAAATATTTAAATAATTGTGATTAACAAATCTCCATTACGACAATGATCGACTATCTTCAAACCAAAACACAATGAAAGCAAATAAAGGTATTGACTACACCAAATAAAGAATCCAAGTTGGTCAAATTTAATCCACTACACCATTGAACATGCGTCATATTCACATGTAAATAAACAAGGTATTCAAAGTTGTGGCTTTCATGGACTAAGAGTTTACTTTATGAAACTTTTGTGGTTCAATCATTTTGGTTATGATATTCATTATGACAATGTCAAAATGCTCCTCCCTACAAACATTCAATATTTAAAATATTGATGAAAAACTTAAAAGCCTTCATTATAACATTATAGCAAGCAATTGCACATCATTTTAAATTTGAAACTTTCTTTAACTATTTACAAGTTACATTGCCACATTCTAATGTTAGTATTTAACTTAACATCTCTAAATAGGATATATACTAGGAAATTGAAGCATGTTGGACCCTCCATGAGACCTAATTTTGTTGCATGCCCCATAACTAACTTATTGAATTATGTACTAAATTATATATAGTATGATCAAAGAGTTTAAATTGTGCACCAAAAGCTTAGCTCACTAGGTGATGGTTTTTTAATGTTTTACATTTGTGGATTGTTTTGTGATGAAACAAAGATCATAAGACCACCAACATTTTGTGCTACATTTCATTTTTTGAAACCATACATGGGTGCTTAAGCTTACCAACATCAAAAACTTGTACGTGAGTCAAAATACCACTTAAATCAAGTACACAATTTACCAAACCAACTTGCTTTTAGTTAAATGAACTTGTAGTTATCACTGAACGTTTGTAAAAAATCATAAGTAGCTCAATAGTATTCCCACAAACAACTTCATATAGATTTGGACAATGGTTGGAGTTGCTTCAATCTTACTGTTGTGTTCAAACCTCTAGTCCAATATAAGCTTCCAATGTTCAAAAATTTAAAAGGAAAATGGGCCAAACAAACTCTTGCCCCTAAATAACAATATCCAATGGTTGCCATTAAACCTCAACCTCATTATGCACTCATTTAATTTCAACAAAAAAAAACATTATAAAACAATATTGAAAAATGAAGAAACAACAATCAATGATGCAAAATAACAACCACCCTTCACAAAATGGTTGACAAAACACAAACAACACTAATTCCATATTGCTAGTTCACACATTGATCATGGTTGTTCACATGGAAGCATATGAATCATTGTTCATTGGAAGAATTGCAATTGTGAAAGGGCATGGCTTCATGACTTGTGTTAACAAGCCTAATTCATTGTTGATTACCTACTAATCATGACATGTTGTGCTCTAATGTTTAGCAATACATGTTTAAGGAAAACCCATGCCAATTTTCCATGTGAAATAAAAAACACTGTGAGAAAATCAAGTGTTTTGTAACTAGGTTTGCAACTAGGTTTTTGAATTGCAATAGACACTTGCAACTCATAGTATTCATACAGTTGTGAGTTCTATTTGACAAGTTGCAACAATTGCACAAGTTGTAATAGACATGTATACAATCCATATATACAACAACTAATATGCAACTTGGTGCATTTTAGTTGCACCTAGTTGTCCACGTCAATTTCCTATGCAAATTCTTGAGGGAAAAATAAAATGCCTTCACGACATTTTATTCATTTGTTAATGGATGAAGTATGTTCATATCTTTTGAATTTACTTACAATTATTTTACAACTAAATTTTGATAAAAAATTGAATATTTTTCATTCATCCATTGATGAATGGATGGATGGATGAATGAAACATATATTTTTGTTACAAATGTTTTACAACTTAGGGCAATGTGAGAATAAAAATGATTAAATGACTAATTAACAACTATGTTACAACTTATATCTATGTATGTTGGTACTAACGTGCAATGTCTAATGTTCCACTATTAGTATTAATATTCAACTTACAAATAATGCATTACTAAAAACTATTGTTTTATAACTAATGGATTTTCCCAATGGTATTATGTTGGAACTAGAGTTTAATTAATGTAAAAATTTTAATTTGTAAATGATCAATTTGTTGACAATTTTTTATATAATAATATCCATTTATGGATGGAATTTTTGTGCACCTACTAGAATTGACAATAATAATTTTGCACTATGAAACACCTTACATAAGTCCATTGCACAAATAATGAAAAACATCTTGTTTGCAATAATGCAATTATATGTATTAATATTCAATGTTGAAAAATGTAATACTCATACATGAACATTTTTGGTGATCCATGGTCATTTCCAATAATATGTAATTTATTTACATCTCTAATGTTATTTACTAAAAGATGTCAAAACTATTACTATCCAATATCCTATCTAATATCTACAACTAGATACAATCTTTAAAGATCCATTTTGGCTCTATTCATAAATTGGGCTACATTTCAATTGCTACCAAATGTAAAATGATGTTATCACCCATGGTCGTATATGGTATCATATATATGGTGCAATTCATTTGCAAGTCACATGTAATTAAATGCAAATGTCTTTGCATGACTAGAAATAACTAACCAACAACATACATATAATCTACAATTATAATGCAATCAACAAGCAACACATAGACAACTTTTGTAAATATAATGCAAAGAATAAGCAACACATATAGAACTTTTGTAACTATAATGCACTTAACAAATAATGTGCATGATACAATGTCAGACATGTAAATGTAAACTTACATTCACTTTCATTGTTTTAGCATTAAAATCTATTGAGTTTGGATGCCTTCAAGGACCTACACCATCAAAGTTACTATCAATAAGTCATAAAAACCAACAACCTAACAACATAATATTTTTATGCATAAAAATGATTAATGATATTTCAAATGTTCAAACCAACACGGGTGTTATAGTTGAATGTTATTACTTATTATAACCTTTTCTTTTTTTTTTAATTTGATATTTTCATGGTTTCAATCATTAAAAAAAAAACTAACAAAATTTTGTTCAAACAAAGAAATGAATAACAACAATCAAATGTCTTCACAAAACATTCCATTAGCTGAAAACTCTATTTTTTCTAATGTTAAAATGTTTCAAACTCTATAGTAACAAGAACCAAAAAAATAAAATGATATTATACATAGTGTGTTTCATAGTTGTTTCATAAAAAACTAACAAATTTCAAATTAAAAAAAAACTAGTATTTCCTTATTCATCTTTCATATTGCTTTAAACAATAAGTGCATAAGAACTATAGATGTAAATTTTAAGATTTGTTTACAATTGCAACCATTTGTCAAATGGCTTCACATATCCCATTCAAATTTCAAATTTCAAATTTGTGTGGGAAGTTGTAACTTAGTTGCACACTAGTTGCAAAAGAATTTAATTGATAATTAGTCGCAACAAAGTAGAAAGTGCCAAATATAATGAACAATAGCAATGCATACATGTGGCATGATCATATGTGAGAATTATACACTAGTTACAAAGTAGTTGCCATTTAGATGCTAGTTATATCATAGTTGTCATTTACGACTCTTGTGCAACTTGCACACAAAGTCAAAATATAATGAACTACCTTCATATATATAGTGTGTACATATATTCGTATAGGTTTCCATCTTGCACAACTATGTAACTACATTAAAACTCTATGAATTTATGTTTTTTTAAATTCTCATATTTTCATGAAATAGTTGTAGTGTAATTGCACACTAATTGTTTTGAACTAATTAGTTGCATGGCAGTGCGGTTTATGTGGACCCAATTTTCTCATAGTGAAATGTATGGCCAAAAATAACCAAATGCATCACACCAAGTTTGATTTGTTGACGTTCTTATGCTAACCTTGCAAACACACTAACCATGTAAATAGTTGATGGATTTCCATTGGCAACATTCACATATGGGTGAGGTGGAATTATTTCCACATAAATACATCATTAAGTTCACATTATTTGAAGAGGTTCCATTGTTGTTTCAACGTTTCCATGCATGTAATTTTATGTTGTTGCAAATGTAATGTGTTTTCATATGATATCTTCATCTTCTAAATTGACAAATAATTTTTTTTTCCATCTTATGTGACATGAGTTGGCAAAATAACCTTGTTTTGCATGACCTTGCCAACCATAATGTAAACTATAACATGTTCAAAACTAGTGTGTTGCAATTGCTTTTCAAAAAGCAATGACAGTTCTAATTCCTTTGGATCTAGGGATTTGACAACCTCATATCGACATTTTTGATTCCTTGTCTTAATGGGCTAGTTGTCTTTTAAGCACCATCATGTTAGACAAACCAAAAGTTAATGGTGACTTTGCTTATATAATGTTATTTACAAGCCCTTTGTGTTTAACATGTAATTCCACCCTCCTATAGGAGATCACACATTTTTAAATTGTTCAACTTAACTACCTTGTTCATTTTCAAAGGAACCATTACTTGAACATTTTAGGAATCACTTGAAATAAAAAGATTGTTTTAATATGCTTTGAAATAATGACATATTCTTGTTATATTCTAAATATATTTTCATAATGAATTATAGGCACCTTATTTACATTTAAGTAAATTAAATGTTTTAAAAAAAAAAGTTGCACCCTATATTTTTTGCATGTTGTTTGGAATAAAATGGAATTGATTTCCCCAAGTCTTCATTTTGATTAAAAAATTTGGTCAAATTTTTTGTAGACCTTGGTTACTAAAGTGACATATTTCTTTTTATTAATTCAATTAATTAAAAGTGGCCTTTTTTATTATCTTGTGACATTTAGTCAAATTGGACCAGGAAAAAAAAGCCTTTAGTATTAAAAAGTTAAGGTTGTAAGGTGCAAACATGGTAAAATAAAAAAATACTTTTATTCATTTTTATTTGCATTTTTTCATATTAAATTATCATTAAAATGGGTGGAAATAAAATAGAAAAATCACATGTCTTGAACTATTACATTTAAAATAATCTACTCCCAAAACATTAGGGACAAATAAGTTTTGAAGGTAGACAATTTTATTTTTGTTTACTAGATGGTAAATTCATGGTTAAGGAGCCTTCGACACAAAATACACAATGAAATATATTTATACAAGGTTGGGATATAAACAAAATTTTACTTTGAAAGGGACCATACAAAATATATTTGGATTTTTATTTGTTAAATCCTACTTAACACATATTTTAGAAAAATTCAAGGGATACTTGTATATTTTAAAAACTTATTGAAAACCTAATTTTATGATGTATAATTTGAAATTTATGCACAATAATGAGAGAATATTTATTTATTTTATCATTCATGTAAAAGCATCTAATATGTAATTATTTTATGATGGATTTTGTTTGTTATTTATGTTTACTTTCCAAGTAAACAAATAAGGCAATAAAATTATTCACTTTATATTGCTTAAACCTTGTACTCAAATGGGACATATGAATTTTGATATAAATGTAATTATCACAATTCATTGCAATATTCTAGGTGCACATTTATTGTTTCATACATAACATTCCTTATTTTTTAAAATGTATCTATTGATGAAGCCTTGATATATAGTCTCATATGTTTTCAAATGTTAAACAAACGCATAATTTTTAAATCAATCCACAATAGCACCAAATTGCCCATTGTTGGGAATCTGAAGTGATTAAATGTGTATTGGCACACAAAAAATAATGAGATATTAAATTAGCACAATAACATTTATTCATAAACATGATTAAATCCTTCAACCTCAAAATTAGTTGAAAAATAATTTATTCAACTTAATTCACCATTGTCAGTTGGTCCCTAAACTAAAAAATCATTAATGCTAACTTCATATCCTAATTTCTTATTGTCATCCTCATCCTTTGCAATTTTGCATATACCACAATTAAACAACATTTAGAAAAGCATGTTTTAGTTCTAATTAACTCATGTGTTTACAAATGTTATGGATGCCTTACTACACACTAGGATTAGTTAACCCAAATCTTTATCATTACTCATGTTCCTTGAATCACACCCTAATGACATAGTGCTTTTATTTTTTGACAATTACTCATTAAATTCTTCACACTAATAAATCCTTTTTTGACCTTTTTTTCACTAACTATTTGAGCAAATACAACATTTGAAACTCGGTAAATCACTTTCATCGCCATCTTATGATTTACAAATAAAATAAAAGGATTTTTTGGGTGTGTTATGGAATAATAGAATATTAAAACAATCTTTTATTAAAATTAAGAATATCCTAGTTTTATTTTAAGTACATTTGAATAATCCAATTTTAAACACCTTATTTACATTTCAATAAATTATAAATTATATTCATTTTGTAATAAGTTGCACCTTATGTATTTTTGCAAGCCAGTTGGAAAAAAATGAAAATAATTTCCCTTGGATCACAAGTGGTGGAAGTTATGATTAATGGCAACAAATTAACTTTTGAACCACATGCAAGCCATAATCCAATTATTGACAAACCATGGAAAAAACTTGTGCTAGTGTGGCTTTAATTCCATGGGTGAACAACAATTGAAAGTATGCGATATGTTGAATTTGATTCACCTATTTTGATATTTACAAAATAATTCATTTTCACTAATATAAAAACATCCTTGCTTTCTATTACAAATCAAGTTTATTGAAAATACATCATTTAAAGTATATCCCCTTCTCCAAGTGGAAATCTTGAAGTTTTTGCACATGTGGTCCCTCTAAATCCCACCAACCTACCTAGGTATAGGTGGGTGTAAATACAAAACCAAAATGACTTCTTTTGTGCCTTGGTTAAAACAATGGGTGATGCAATTAAATTGGTGTGGTAAAACATAATAAGATATCTATTGAAAAAATTCCCAAATTCGTAATTTACAAAACCTACATGAAAATTATTATTATTATTATTATTTTTTATGATTATGAAAAATGTTGCATCATATTATTACAAAATTGTTCATGATTCGGAAGGAATAATTTCTAGGTGCTAAAAAAAAAGATCCTTCATTAGGCCTTGTATGATGATTATAATGTTGTAGTTGTGGACATTGTCATTTAGGCTCCAACAATGGCTCCCATTCCTTGAAGGATAAGATTGACTTAATTTGTTGTTGTAAATAAATTTTCACCAAAATTAGTTGTGGTTGGTGTTGGGTTAATCACAAATCAATATGCTTATAATCCAAATGTGAACATGAGTTTTTGAATGTTCATCAATTTGTTGGATGGTCATTTTTCCTCACTTTCCCAATTCTTCACCATTTAGTTATCAAAATTCCTTTGTTTGTCATGATATCTAGCCACATCCAATTTCATTATTGTGTACATATGTGTTGGATTGACAAAACTTGTGCAATGGTTTTTTAAAAACTTGAATTTTTTATATTATATCAAGATAAACAAAACACGGACAAAATGAAACATAAAGTTTATTCCTTGTGGAATTGTCAAGCAATCATGAATTGCTTCCTTATTTTCATACATCCTTGCTTCACATTACATACACAATATCATATAAACATGACATCCAAGTCAAAGGTCACTAATTCTTAATAAGGTTTTTGTTTGTCCATAAAACCAATAATAATAAAAACATTTTAAACATGTTTTTGAGCAATGACATTTCATGTTCACCATATTCTATGCTAGACCAAAGCATTTCATCATATGTATTCATTTGGAACATGCAACAAATAGAAATAAATAATAGAACCTGAGAATTCAACACCTTCACATCCATCAAACATAATTTTTGATAGTGTTACTAATGTTTTAAAGCCTTTGTTCACTTTTGCAAATGAAAGTTCTTTTTATGAACTCTAAATTGGTAAGAAAAATTCATATCATGTCAATTTTTTAAAAACTCGTACGTATAGCCACACAAGTATTTAGTGTCTAATTCAAATTTTGATTCCTTTTCATTTTCTTGACGTTTTAATGAGAAGGTGAGTTAGAATAGTCGCTATCAATATGCATGCAATTGCTAATAAAATGTAAATCATGTGTTTTGTTAAAATCAAACCCAATGGAAGATTTATCCACACACTTGAATTATAGAAAAAATATTTAGTAACCTAGTTCCATATTCAATCATTTGTTAATAAACTTGACAAATTCTAAACTCCTTGTTTTAAAACATGAGAAGATTATCACCTTTCATTTGTTGTTTTTTTATGGTTTAGTAAACATAGGTTAAAGGGAACCCACATTAGGAATTTGTGTTTTTCTTAAGATGTTGGTTTTAAAAATTGTCGTCATATTCTATATGTTGATTAGTCGTATCTGCTTTGCCACAGGTCTCCGCAGACATTTTCTATTTAACCCCATCCTTTATTTTATCAAGGTTGTCAATTTATGTTAAACACAACAATAATTGTAATAATTACAAATCAAAGTTTATAAAACACTATTAAAGTGTTAAAGGTTGTTGATAATGCTCAAATTAATGTTCTCGCTATTGATGCACACACTTGTTCCAATTTTTGTATCTTGATGCCACCTAACCTTAATGCTCACCCCGTTACATTCTTTTGGTCCTATGAGTTTTCTCTTTTGTTAAGTCATTTTAACAATAGCTTTTTGTTGAGGATTTTAATGTGTTATTTAGTCAACTTTGTGATTGTATGGGGGACAATTGTGTTTGAGCTTGCAAATCTAGACATCTCTTCACGATGAAGCTTGTGCAAGTAATAAGTTGGCATGAAAGATCATTACAAGACCGAAAGATTCAAAGCAACATGTATGTTGAACTTGCACAACAAGCGAACCCGAGGGTTTTATTTGGCATACCTTATGTGAACAAAGCAAACACTCAACTAGCCATCGACCCATCCTCATCGTTGGATAATCATCAACATGACTAATAAGCAATAAAATCTGATTGAAATCAACAACAAACAAGTTACAAACAATTGAAAAAAACCAGTTGAAAAGTTGGATTTGGATTTCAAGAGACATTCCTTTATCCTTGTATTCGATAGACAAACGTAAGAAACTCAAAAGGAATTGTCGGTCCACTAGCATGGGCATTAAATTGCACCCTACAACTATAACATCTTAAGTGTTTTCTAACTAAAGTTTCATCCTTGTTGAAGGTAATGTATCCTTGCAAATGATAATTTCTTCTTCAAGAATATGACATGATTTAGAGGGTTTAGGGTTTAGAAACTTGTTGCCAAAGAAATCTTCTTAATCTAACATAATATGAGAAAGTTGTTAGAATTCAAAAAGTTTTTGCCAAATCTAACATTTATTAAATTTTTAGCAGTTTGACTAATTTTCATAAATTATTTTCAACTTCATAAATCTCTTTTTACTCAAATAAAATAAGATCAACTTTCAATCAATGCAAGTGATCTTTAAATTCATTGCAATAAGACTAGTCATAATTAGCAAATACGTTGATATCATCAACCTTAAGGTCTCAAACTACAACTCCACAAACATGCTCAAGAACAAAGACCTTGGCACAAGCCTCCAAATGCACTTGATCACACTACCCAAATACTAAAAATGAACAATCACTCTGTCAGGATTTGAAAGTACCAACAAAATGATGGAATTCAATTATTGAACATTCGTCCATCTGCATGGCTCTCGTCAATTTGAACACTGCATACCACAGTCACAGAGAGTACATATATTACTGAGAAGTCAGAGCAGATTCTCTGTTGAAATAAAATCATAACCTGACTAAATGCAAAATTGTTTAGATCTCCATCAAGCCCGTGCACTTCAAAACGTAAAGAACAAGGTGCTTCATAGCCTGGCATTTGTGGAGGATGAGTTTGACTCAACCCAAAAGGACCCACACTAGAAGAGTCAAAAACTATCTCAAAAACCCACTTACTTGAGGTTCTATGAACTGTTTTTGGTAAAGACTGACACAGTGTTAATATACTGAGTAATTCCACAACCCATTCGTATCTTTCCCTCCCCGCTACAGACAAAATTACAAGAGAATTCACCATGCCTCACTTTGTAACATCTTCAGGAAAAGCACATGGAAGGAATGCTTCTGACCTAACAGTACCTGAACAGAGACCTACTTTATCCCAAGTCCAGTTCATAATATGTGTTAGCTTGTATACAAAGAGAAGACAAAATATCCTCTCTAACAAGAGCAATGAAGGGTTCAGAGATCTACATACCAAGAGAGAGCTTTGGTGACACCCAGAAAGTGCAAATCTACAGCATGAAACTTGGAGTTGACATTTTTGTTGAGGCTACAGAAAAAACGTACTCACATGCTGCCAGGCGTCATAGCAAACCTGTCACATGAGGCAAGACTTGTTAGAGTCATCCACTAAACACTATTGTGCATCTGTGTCAATGACAAGGGGGCAATGTCATTACCAAGGAGCAGAACACAGGAGGATCATCACAGCATGAATCTCAAGAACGTTTTGATAGAAATCTATCTAACAAGCAACCCTCTTCAATGATTTACTGCACTTGGAAGGTCTGAACTGAACTGCACTCTACACAGGGACAAAGTTTACAGACACCTGAGTTTGCAAAGATTATGAGACTGCAGAGAAAACTCCACAATAACAATTAAAGGTAACCATTGTGTCAGTTCCAGCAAAAGAAAAACCAACACAAAACAAATCAGTGCAGACATAACCTTGTGAGTGTCATGGAATATCAGACCGTCAACTGAGTTTTGCAAGGAGCAGTATTAAGTGTCCAATTGTCAAACATATGTATCATTCTATGCTTCAGATCCCTGCATGCACTACTGCACATTCCTGGAGTCAGCATCACCAAACATGGGAGGTCTCCTTGTTCCATTAACAATGCTGTGACAACATCATACTACATAACAAGGTTGAATTGTAGAATCAGATTCTTCAAGTTTGCAGGCAATCATTTGCAAGAGGTCTGCTATTAAAAATAATCCAAACTTCATAACATTATACAAACCCAAAATTTCCTGTTTCTAGGATTGTAGAAATTCAGAATTTTCACTCTGCAACTGCAAACTTCAAAGTACCTTGCAATTCTCACACTCACACATTCTGCAAAACACTTGCATTTGCAAAGTTAAGATTTCACATCGTCTCAGTGTTTCATGATGCAGACCACTTCCTTAGCATCATAAAATCAAAATTAATCCTTGCTGTTTCCAGGCAATGTATTGCTACATTGCTACAATAAAGGTAGAAGGTGAAAATATCCCAGGGCTTCCTGCTGTTTTCAGGGGTTTAGTGGTTTGCTACTCCTTTGCAATTGCATAAGGTGGCACAAGTTGAGATTCTTAGAGCTCACAAAATTGGGTATGCACTTTCTACAAATATCTACATTCACAAAGGGAAAATTTTAGAAGCTCCCAAATCTGGCAATCACACTAAGGAAACCCCATTCTTGAGTTGACACTTCACAGACTTACACCATTAACATGTCTTACCGCTCTATGACTCCTGTTGCGGCGACTGGCAGCCCATGACCACCCATGGATGATTTGCCACTGCCTCCAGACAGATCCGCTGTTTTGGATCTGTACCCCAACATTCAGATCAATCTTTCAGCAACTGTGGGACAATCAAGATAATGTATGTATTGGCATCCTGGCAACATGCTGAAGGTTGATTCCAGAAACAGATTCCAGAACAGGATAATGTGAGTATTTCAGAATTTCAAATAACTGGGAAATTGGCCCTCTGCTCTCCCAGACTTTTGAAAAAGGTTACAGCCAAATTCAAACCTTTACAAAGCAGTCCTTTCAGCAAATTGGAGAGCTCTGGGTTCAAGTCCTCAGGAAGGTACAATGGATCAAACACAATCTGCAAAATCGCATTTCTCTTCATCAATGTGAAAACATGGGTCATTTGGGTCACAACAAGATGGAATCTTCAATGGAATCTATCACTAGTTTCTTAATTGATGAAATTTTTTCATAAGTCCTTCCCTCACATTGAGCAAGCTGAATATTAGTCGGGATACAAACCATGTTCACGCCGGCACACGCCGGTCAAGCCTAGAAAATCCTAGACAGAACGTGCGGGTAGATGAGATAGGGTGACGGCTATGAGGGCGAGTGCCTAAGAGACTGTGGAATGCGCTCGAGGATGGATGGAAAACCTCCCATATTGCTAACTGGCCCATTGATCCATGACTAGAAGAGAACAGTAGCAAATCAGTAGTAGTAGATCACACAGACCTTCTCATAAGTGGATTGAAGAGTTTCTCCTTTAAATGGATAGCGTCCCAACACCATGCAATAAAGAGTGCAACCAAGAGCCCAGATATCTGCAGCTTTTCCATGATATGTCACACCTATTGACACCCATCCGTTTACCATAGCATTTAGGTGCTGTGCCTTGATCTCACCTTTGATTCTCTTCAATGATACAGTTCAAATGCAGCAACCATCAACAAAACTACAACTTCCACAGAATTCCAAAACTTTCCAAAACTCCAACAAAATTCCAACTTGGTTCACAGAATCCACATGAGGAGTGTCTACAAAGTAAGAATACTGTGTGGTGTACTTGTGTGCTCACCTACGCAGCACTCAGGTGCTGTGAAAATTGGTGTGCCAGGAGATCTTTGGACTTCATCATCACCATCCTGCAAACAAACTCCATGGTTCTCAGCTCTAAATAAGAAGTTGAAGTCAAAAGTGTAGCCAACACATGGATAAAACTATTGGTGAATGCTGACTCAGTTACTGGACATGGATCAGGATAGAGTTCCCTGATCCAGTCTACAGAAGATGGTAACTTCTCTCCCTACCTGTCAAAGTCAGATGAAGGAGAGATTATTCCATCACCACAGTACACCAGATGATAAACCTTGGAAAGAAGAGGAGAGCAGTCTGGGAGCAAACCTCAAACAGGCAACTGACACCAAAATCACAAATTTTTATGAGTCCATCACCACCAATGAGCAGGTTCTCAGGCTTGATGTCACCATGAATGACATTCTGCAAACAGCACATTGAATTAGCTCTTTCAAACCCCAACAAGAAATTCTGATTCAACTCTTCCATCAAGAACATCACTGCTTTATAAATTGGATCCAACTGCAATTCAAACATCTATTGTTGACATTACTTAAGCATATGGTGGTCCTACTTTCCTACACTTAAAAAGCAGTTAGCAGAACCCTGTACACCAATAACTCTGCTGGGGTGACATCATTCCTTCACACAAAGATAAGGTGAAAAGCACCTACAAAGCATGCCATCTGAGATAAGCAACCTATTTGAGTGGTGAATGGCAAAAACAAAGCCCTACATGTTGATGGAGATACATAAGCCCCGCTACCACATCAGAAAGATATCTACAAGAAACAGCCTCTCCAATCCCACCAACTGGGCCAGAACCTTCAAATATCCACCCCCCTTCCGCATATTCCAGCACTGCAAGAAGCAGGTAAACACCTTCATCATATCACATATTGGTGAAATTACAGGGAAATTTCCACAACTATAATTTGAACGTAATGTGACAATGAGAGCAGTCACAAGTTGCACTCTTGTGAAAGTTGATCACAAGTGTCATACCATCATCAGTTCATCATTAATAGCAGTGATGAGCTCCCATGACTATTCACTGAATCTGTCAGCTCCCAACACTGGGTGTAGATAAGTATATAATAATCTGCCCAAATTTTTGGGAAACCATTATACACAATATGCATCCTGAGTTTCTGGCACATTTTTGGAAGCTAGCAAGGCTGTCTCAATGTGTATTACTTCTTACACAAGGGTGCTTGGAAAGAAAACATTTTGGTTGCCATTCAAAGGATAGTGACTGGCATTCAATGACTGCATGGATAGATGGAAACACCACATTGGCAAGTTCATGATACACAACAGCTAAGGTACAGAAACAAACCCATATAGAAATGGTCACTTTCTGGGTCATCTATGACCTCCACGAGGTGCACAATGTTGGGATGGTCCAGCTCCTTCATAATCGACACCTGGATTTCGACGTACTTGTTAGTTGACCAAAGGGAACCTCTATACTGCGTACTCTCAGCTGATGATTGCAACAAGCATATCATACCCAAACTTGTCGTTTAATTGGTGAGAGAAGTTTGTAAAGCACATCATTGTTGTTACAAACTCATGTTCTCACCTCTCGTAGAACATCCATCATTGCAGTTTCAGTAGGTGAAATGCGTAGTTTTCTGAGCCGAGACTTTTGAAGCATCTGCAAGAATAAGAAACTACAACCATTATCATTCCAACCAAGAGCAAACTGTCCTATTATCAGTTATGTAATAAGATCCCAATTCCAAAGTGAGCCCTGAAAACTGAAGGTTTGGTAGTTTGAAGAACAGGTTTACCTCCCACCAAATAAGTGGTTGCACCCATGTGGTTTACAGAAACTTTGGTCCAGTAGAGATAAGAAGGTCCTTGTTTCTACATATCAATGCATACACTGGACCTGTGGTTGTACTTATTGGGTGGACAGGTCATCATTTCTCTAGGTGGCTATATGCTATGCCGAGCTGCCAGGTGCAGCAGCACATCCAGTTTCAGATGCTTGCTGTTCTTATTTTAGGGAGACTAGATCTTGATTAACAATAATGTAGTGAACTGTTCCATTAGGGAAACCATGAAAGATTTTAGCCTGACATGTGATAATGTGATACTCTCTGGATGCACATTTGAGTATACAGACAATAATTACAAATTCAAGACTGTCAAAGAGAGCTCATGATCAGAGTTACTTGGCCAAACACCCAAAACACATCTCTACCATGTTTCTTGTACCTTAATTGCATATAGCTTGTCATCCTTCTTACTTCGATGCAAGACCTGTACAAATAACAACAACTATGTTGTAACTTAGCCCAGGCAAATAGAACACCAGGATACAAATGAGATATAAGTTGCCACCTCAAATTTTCATGCTTACCAAAGGGTTCACTTTTAGCAAATATAGTGTGTGCACTCATAAGTAGTCGTCATCAAACACTTGACTGAGTTGAGCAGTCAGCGAACACTTTTTAGCTCCTGGGTGCACTGGTACTGAATCTGTGCTACATCGTAACCAGTATTCCTTGGCAAAGGCATAATTGAAAATCAAAGTATTGCTTCAGTTGCAAGACTGGTGACCTCAAACTCACCACTTTACCATAGCTCCCTGTTCCAATCTTACGCTCTCGGACATATTCATTGATCATTTTGTTTCCATTTGAATCCTGTCAACAATTGCAAGGTGAGTAGATTGCAGCCTTGCAAAAGGACCACTGATGAAGACAAAAAGATGCAAAGGCTTATCCCTCGGGACATGCACTCTAAAATTGCAGGTAAGAGTTCAGTTTCACAGCTTAAATATCTGGGGCTCAAGATTTAGCATCCATACTTATAGTTCGCATTCAGCGCTTGCTGCATTGGGAGCATTTGCATTGAAGAGAGCAATGAGGGGTTTAGGGTTACCTTAAACTCATACAAGGGACCCTGGTGTCCAAGGCAACTAATAAACCCACAAGTTGATATGGGTGCAATAAGGACTCTTGTGTTGCAAGAATACAAATAATCATACCTCAGTACGAACAACATGATGGGTTTCCTTCACAAGCATGTGAGGAGTATGATTTTCGCAAGTATTATCAAGTCGTGAGAATTTCCATGATCCTCTCCACTCCTTGAAAGGATCCATTGTTGGCAACATGGATTTGCTGAAATCCGTACTTATGCTGGCATTGTTGTCAGAAGGGAGGCTATAGTTATTGAAAGTGGATTCGGCACCATGTTGTGATGCACTGTGAGTGAGTAGTCTGTCCTCTTGATCAACAGAGAAGGCAAGTAAACGCTCCTCTGAGGAATGCTTGTAAAGGTTTGGTGTGGTTGCCTCAGGCTCCTTCCTGTTGTGTCTTAGGAAGAAAAAGCAGCAACATTCACAGCAATCCGTAGCCATATTTCTTTTGCAGAGGTAGAACCAAAAAGTGTGCAAAAGTGATGTCATTCACTGCAGGTGCAGCAGCAGCAGCAGCAAGAAGACATGACGAAAAACCTAGTCTCTCACTTTTATTGTTTATGCCTTGACAGTTGCAAAAATACAAAATCTTCAACAGTTTGACAACCAAGGCAGCAGATCTGAATTGTGCTGGATTCTCAAATGGACTCAAAACCTTGCTGCATTGAAACAATGTGCACTCAGAAATACCTGCAACAAAAAGGCACAAAAGGGAGGAGATCCTCAACAACAACAACAACAACAACAACAACTAGATGTTGGATGGCATGCATTCAAACACATAAGTTCTGAAGAGAATGGACAACAACAATTATGATGACCCAGAGGCTGTTACCCTTAGTGCTCCTGAGCAAGAGATGGTCAAAGTGCAAAACCCTAATTCTGCAAAACCTCTTTGTTATAAACATATAGGAACCCTGTCATTTGACAACATGCAAAGCAGCTCAATTGTACGTCAATTCACATCCAGTGATGGTGACTGTCAAATATAATGATTGGTCCAAGTGGTTTGCTATTCGAGAAGCTCAATTGTACGTCTATTCACATCCAGAGATGGTGACTGTCAAATATATTGATTGGTCCAAGTGGTTTGCTATTAGAGAAGCTCAATTGTACAAGCTCAATTGTACGTCTATTCACATCCAGTGATGGTGACTGTCAAATATATTGATTGGTCCAAGTGGTTTGCTATTAGAGAGTTTTGACCTTTTACAATCCCAATTTCATGTGTACGGGTTGGATTTTGGAGAACAATCAATCAATAAATAACTAATCTTGGATGTGAAAAATATTGTTGTAGGGTCAAATGCTGAGTATGGGTGGAACTGCTCTTACAGAGTAATATGGGTAATTTTTGTTCCATTTAACCTTCCATTGATTTGGGGTGGGTTAAAATGATCATAAAGCCTCCATGTGTATCCAAGCTAAAAAGAGACAAAATTAATGTAGTAGTTTGATTGCTTCTTCCATTTTTCATTTTTCTTTCTCTATAGGTATAGATAATGGATTTACCCTAAGAAACACAAAGAGTTGGACAATTTCTCTTTTATTTTGAATTGTACAAAGGCTATTATATTAGTGTAAAAAATACACACAACTATGTATACAAGGTTTGGGGAATAGGCTTGTGCCTTCTAGGAAAAAGGAAAACCTTTGTTATCCATAGTCTTGTTAGAATGGGAGATGTTAATTGTTTTGAGTAGTTCTCTTCAATTAGGCTCCCCACGATTGTGCATTACCAATTTGATTTGATTTGAATAATTTTATTTTTATTGAATTAAACTATATTGAATGAAATTTAAATTCAACTAAATTGAATTGAATTCAAAAAAAATAAGATGCAAATCAATGAAGAAACTTTTCAAAATTTGTTCATGAATATGGTGCTGAAAAAAGAAGAAATCTAAAAAAAAACATAAGTTTGAAAAGACATCTTTTTATACCTCTTTACTTGATAATGGACTAAACTAGTGTTGGGTGGTTTTTGAATCGTCACCCAATTCTTAGCTTGATTCTCTCAATGAGAACTGGTTGACACAATTACATGCGAAAACTGGATTGAGAATTGACTTTCACATGAATGAAAACTGATCATGAAAATTGGTTCCTTAAAAAAAAAAATTAAAAATTGAAGAATCAGACAAGTTCTTTCATAGGACCTCCATTTGATCTTCAAAATATTTTAGTTTAGGGTTCCTAAAAAGAAGCCACTACTTATGGAGGTTGAAGTGCTATTTAGGATTAGGGATAATGGAAAATTTATAAAATGAAACTTGAGCTTTGTTTTTTTCACAAAGTTGTTTTTTTTTTTAGTTGTGTTCTTCTTGCATTGGTTGTTTTTTTAAAAATATCTCTTGGTTGCTTTTCTTGCACTAGGGCTATTGCTCACATTGGTGTTACTTCCTTCTCACATTGTTGATGTTTCCCTCTTGCATTGGTGTTGCCTTTCTTGCATTTGCATTGTTATTCTTTTTGTGTTGGTCATGTTGCCCTCCTTGTGTTTTTTTGTTGTTCTTCTCACATTAATGCGGATAATCTTCTCACACAAGTTTTTAATTCTTTTTGTGTTGGTCCTTGCCCCTATCACGCTAATGTTGTCCTTCTCGTGCTAGTGCTACCTTTTTCATGTTGGTGTTGCCATTCTTTTCATGTTTGTGTTGTCATTCTTCTTGCATTCATGTTGTAGTTTTTTTCACGACCTCAAGTACCTATTGGTTCAGTTCTTATTGTTGTTCTTCTCAAATTGGTGTCGTTGTTTTTTTCATGTTAGTGCTACTTTTCTTTTCTTAGTTAGTATGGCACCACCCCCCTTTTCGTGCCCTATGCAAGTTGGAGCTCCGATCTTGGAGCACCAAAATTTCGAGCATTAGAGGTGAAGTTTGTTTTTTTATTTTATTTATTCTATATTGATTATGTATTATTTTATGAATGTGTTATTTTAAAAATTTGTTAAATTTGTTGTTTATTTTGCAAGATTTTCCTAACTTGCATATTTTTATACATTTCATTACAAAACCCCATTACCTTTTGTTTTGTAAAAGTTTTAAAAATATATCTACCTTGTTTTGTAAATGCTTAAAAAGTAAATTTTGTTTTATAATTGCTTGTAAATGTTAGTTTTGATAGATTATATAATTTTTTTAGGTTTTTTTCTATTCATTGGGTAATATTTTTTCATTTCAAATTAAACATGGAACAATCTTTTGAAAATGAAAATACATGTGATATATGTATGAATGAAATAAAGATCGGAAATGAACCTTTGCAAGAACATGAAGAAAATGCAACTGTTTCAAACCAATGTTGGATGGGTACTCACTTGGGGTGATAGGAATTGGTAGTTTTGGTTCTATTTCCAAATAACCTAATTGGAACCAAGTCCAAGTTCTAGAACTAACAAAATCAAAATCGATAAGGAACAAGGTCGAGTATGGGACTGGGAAGGAATCAAAGGGGTCGATTCAACCTATTTGTGGAATCGAAACTTGACCCAAAAGTTTGTTCCAAATGGGGAAGAAAATTGTAAATGGATTGGATTTTTTTCAAAAATTTGATTTTGGTTTTTTATTTAGGGTTGGTTTGGGCATCCACTAGTTTCGACCTTTGACCAGTATGGTTGCCCTTTCGCTTGCTTTGCAAATCACTTCCTTTTTGTTCATTATTCATTTTTCCTTAGCGAACAAGCTCAAACAAGGTTTCTTTTTTCAAGTGTTCAAGTTCAAGAAACAGAAACTAAAGATAGTTTATGTGTTGAGCCCAAGAAGGTTAAACTTGAAATGATTTTAAAGTTTGAAGCTCATTGAATATTTGTGTTGTGTTTGAAAGAAGTCATGCAACAAAGCTTGGGAAAAGAGAAAAGAAATTTGAGAAGGATTTTTTTGTGTGTTGTGTTTTCATGAAAGGTCAAATATAGAAGCTTGGGAGTTTAGGAAGAACCTTGGAAGGAAGTTCAAAAATAAAAACTTCAAAGGTTAGTTGTAAATTCAACTTTGTCTTTGCCATTATTCATGGTTGTGCTCTCTTGGGCTCTATTGGTGTTTGTGGTCGTGCTTTCTTGGGCTTTGTTGGTGTTGGTAAAACTTGAGCTGACATTTTTTTTCCTCGTGTAATTTGTATACTTGTGGCAATGGCGATGGCGGGTTTTAAATTGCACAATGACAATTTTCATTCCTCATAGTATGTCATTTGTTTGTTTTTGGTGATGTTCATGGTCATGTTCTCCTTGGGCTTTCTTGGTGTTGATGGTCATGTTTTCTTAAGCTCTATTGGTGTTCATGTTTGTGCTCTTTTAGGCTCTGTTGGTGTTCCTAGTCATTGTTCTCCTAGACTTTGTTGGTGTTTGTGGTTGTGTTCTTTTTGTTTATATTGTTTTTCATGTGGCAAGACCATGGATCTTGATGGGGAAATCATAGCGGTTCCATTAGAAGTGGAGTCTTGCATACTTTTGCTTCTAATTTGCTCTCAACATCAACATCACATGTTGATAATTCTACAAGCACAAATCATTCATAATTATGGGCTTTATTGGCAAAAAATTGAAAATTTTAAAAACTTAAAAGTTGAACAACAACATCTTGTGCATTTTATGTGTCACTAACCTATTCTTCACCAAAGGTAAGTTTAAATTTAAAAGTGACTTCACAAGTTGAACATTTGAAATGTGTTGTGTGTTATCCACTTATTCCAAATGCAAGATAGAAAAGAGGTTTGATCAACTATAGATCTACAAATGGGATTTTTGCATTGCAAAAACATTTAGAGGGAAATCATTGGGAGTTTTGGAGTGAATGGATTAAGCAATAGAAGCATGGGTTTGAATGAGAAAGAAATCCAACAAAAAAAAGGTCTAGCCTAACTCCTAACATTATTTCTACCTATTTGGGTAGTTATGTTCCTTATAATAAAAATATTGATCCTCATCAAAAACAATTTAAAAAAGATTTTGTGTTGTTCATTACAAAGGAACTTATGCCTTTGTCATTTATTGAAGCTCCTTTTTTTAATAGATTAATTTAAAGGCAAAATTCCCCAATTGAATTTCCCATCAAGGCAAAAGTTTAAAAATAACTTTTGCTCATGATTATTGAGCAAAAATAAAATAAAAAATTTCTCTAGCCTTTCAATCATGTAATACATGCATTATATCTTTTGATCTTTGGATATCAAGGGGAGGTATTGATACATTTGTTCTTATTGTTCATTTCTTGATTGACAAGTGGGAGCTTTGTCATGTAACTTTCGGATTTTTTGAGATTGTAAACACATCTGGAAATGCCATGGTAATACAAGTGAATAATGCGCTTGCAAAACATGGGTTATACTCATGTTCTTGCATATGTCAAAGATGATTTAAGAACAATCTTGCCACCATGACCTTTGCATTAACATTTGTTGTGTCTCATGAGGTTTTGGGATTATTAACACTTTTTGTAGGTTCTTGTTAGGGTCATGCAATGTCTGAGTGTTGTCAATATGTGTTAGATGATTCCAAAGTATGTGTTGGCCTATTTTCTATTTCAATTAAAGAAGCACAATTTATTTTGCAGAAAACCATTACTTGGACCAAAAAAATTGACAAGGGATGTCAAAAATGGCACAAAGCATGTGAGTAGGCAGGGGTGCTTCCACGAAAACTAAAAACTCTTATGAAGTCTCACTTTGCTTCAAGAGTTGTCCTATTCCAAGAAACTTTTGAGTTTAAGCATGTGATTGTTCTTTATTATGGAAATCAATAGTCATTAACTTTACAAGGTCGTGTGCTTAATCCCCAAGTTTGGGCAATAGCCCAAGTTGTTATTAATACTTTGGGCCTTATGGTTCAACAATGTGTGTAAAACCAAAAACAATGATATTAGTTACTTTAAGATGCCCTAGCTATTGCCATATCACTTGTATGTCAATTTTGAGCTAATGGTTTAGGATTTGATTTTAGTGATACCTAAGATTTTGATGGGGAGCTCTAAGTGTTTCAGCAAAACATGCAGATACAAGTGGTACAAGTCTTAAACCCATTTTTGTTTTAAATTATGTTATTTTTCCAAAAGACCAAAACCCATAACACATTGTGAATGATGTTACACATTCATTAAAAGGGTTTCGGGCTAGTTGTTCAATTTGTTGGCAAGGAGAGAGCATTGCAAATTGCTAGTGAATACGACCATCAAGTTTTGCTTCCACCTCTTATTTCTACATATAACTTTTTAAACCCAAATTATGCAGGTGTTGGAGCTTCTAGCTTTACATCTTGTAATGTTGATCCTGAAAGTTTTTATGATTTTATGGAAATTAATGAAAAAATAACATCATCATTGGTGAAAAAATTGTTGAACCATTTCAAGTTCAAGAAAGTTATCGAGGAGGAGGCCAAAAATTCATAGAAATGGTGGAGAGTGCATGTGGTATAATTCTTGTATGTTGAGTTTGTGGTTCAACAAATTCTAGGGATTGTTGGTTCATAGATTGAGGCAGAGAAAGTTTTCAATGTGGTAGGTATATGCACCAACCTTCAACGTTCTTGATTAGGCATAAAAAATCTTGAAATGTTTATAAGCATCTACAAGAATTGGCCAAATGATGCTCATGTTGAGGGCTTGGCATCCATGGAACAATTCATGGACATGAAGGCCCTTATCGAACAAAATGAAGGCTTAATTGATCAAGTTGGGCTTTTGGACATCGAAGAAAATGATAATAGATTATAGGTAAGTCTTTTTGGGTTTTGGAAATATTTCAAAATTCTTTCTTTTTCATTGGATAATGTTTTTTTTGAGTTCAATTTCCTTTGTTTTTCTCTCTCAGACCTTGGAGCAATATTAAAATGGCCATGGAGTGAGGAGTGCTTAACCCTTGGAGATGATGTAACCGAATTATTTGCTAGGTTTACTATTTAGGGTTACCCGTTTGTTACACCTCCAAGATGTAGGGTTATTGTTTGCCCCTTTAATTTTGACTTGGGCATGTGTTGGAGTTGCATTAGGGGTGGCATTGGGAGATTGTTTGGGTTTTTTTGGAGGTTTACAATAAGAGTCAATTGGTGGTTGTTTTGGGGATAAGATTGGGATGGACATGGGAGATATGACTTGAAATATTATTGGGGCACATTTGGGGCGGTTTTGAAGAGTTTTGGGTGACACTATGAAAATTTGTGTTTGTCGAAACTACATTATTTTGCAATTAAAGCTAAAAAAAAACTCATATATAACTATTGTGCAATTATAATTGTAAGTGAGTTGAAAATGGGTCTTCTATATAGTAATTTGTACACATCATACATATAATGTAGTCAATTATGTTTAACTTTTTCAAGAATTGTAATGTAGTTGCATGTGGCATTTACTTTAGAAATATTGTAAATTTGCCACTAAAGTAACAACTATGTACATACATGCAATCATGTCATGTGTTCACATTTCTACCACCCATTATGAAATACATTTGCAATTAGTTTTTTATTATGATTCACATTGATATAATTAGTAAGGCCATTAGTGTGCCATTACTAAAATATTATTGTTTAACTATGTTATGACTATATTGCAACTACTTATAATTTAATAAGGATACATATTCATATGTAATGTTTTGTAAATAATTATTGTTTCAATAATTTGACTAATAATATTAATTATGTTTAATACACTTACTTATCATGAACTTATTGATTATATTAAATAATTGACTATTAATATGAATAAATAATTGTAATTCATATAATTAATTTTACATTAACAAGAAAATTAATTAATTATTAAATAATAATTTGATAAACATTTATTGAAGTTGGGGATACTTCATAATGAATTACCAAATCATTAATTATTCAAATTCGTTAACCAATTAATTATTTGGATACATATAATTAATTTAAATGAAAATGTGTATATTATATTGAAAATTCAATTTGATGTACATATGGATATGCCTATTTGTACCTTAATGTTTTTTACCCAAATTCATATTTAATATTTATTATTTAGTTGTGATTATTTTCAATAATTTATTATTATTAATTATTAATTAATTTACTTAATTAATATGAATTATAAATAAGTTTGATTCATATAATTAGTTCATTAATAAACTAAAATAACTAACAATTTTTTTCAAAAATTAAAATAATAAATGATTAATTATATGAATTATCTAATGAAAAAAAACATAAAACATCTGGGAATTTTTTTTTAATAGTTGTAATTCAATTTGCAACTAATTAAGAACAATTAAAATGTTTAACCCATATGCTTTGTCTTTTAATTCAATGTTACAAACTATATAAAGAAAATGTGTTCTTTTATGTTTTCACATTAAAGTACATGTGCCATTTTGGGATGAGCTCAAAAAAGCTTAACCCTAAATGGAAAACATAAAATAAAAAATAATAATTTCATAGTTATTCTTTAATTCATTTAGTCTTGTGTTTTACTACCTACTTACTTACCTACTTAAGTAAATTTGTAGGTCCTAATTTTTAAACTACTTATGTAGGTAGGTTTTAAATAAGGACATAGGTCCTAAGACCTACCAACCTACCTACCTATGGTTATGAACAACCTACTTAACTATTAAAATAAATATTTAAAACAAAATTCCAAAATATAATTAATATGCCATGTGGCAATGTTTTATTATGCCACATGTCACAATCTTGGACCATCATTAACAATCACAATGGACAATGGAGATCATTATTTCAAATAAATAAATTATGTCCAAAAATTTTCATAATGCCATTTGTTAAATTTTAATGGATGGATGACAATTAATGATGTTAGCATGACATCATTGGGTGCAATTATAATGGAATTGCATAGTAGTTGAAAATGGGTTATTTTGATAGAGTTGCAATGAGTTGCACCGTATATATAATGAATTGCAATTTTACAATTCATGCAATTTGTTTGTTAACACTCATGGCATATAAATACATTGAGTTCCAAATCTCTAGTGTAATTCAAAAATTGAGTTGCAATGAGTTGCACTGTATATATAGTGAGTTATAATTTTACAATTCATGCAACTTTTTTGTCAACATTCATGGCATATAAATACATTGAGTTCCAAATATCTCGTGTGATTCAAAAATTGAGTTGCAATGAGTTGCACCAGATATATAGTGAGTTACAATTTTACAACTCATGCAACTTGTTTGTTAACACTCATGGCAAAAAAATACAGTGAGTTCCAAATATCTAGTGTAATTCAAAAATTGAGTTACAATGAGTTGCACCGTATATATAGTGAGTTACAATTTTACAATTCATGCAACTTGTTTGTCAACACTCATGTCATATAAATATAGTGAGTTCCAAATATTTAATGTAATTCAAAAATTGAATTGCAAAGCTAGTTGTGAAACAATCCTTTTTCTCATAGTGTGACGGGAAAAACATGCATAATTAGGTTTGTTACAATAAAATTAAAGGGAAGAAGACCATTTTTGAACGTGGTGTAACCATTGGTTGAAATTTAAATGTGAAACCAAATAACGAAAAAAATAAAATGGTGTTGATATTTTAGAAATGTTAGGAATAAATTAGATGTTAAAAATAGGCTAATTTAAAAATAGGCTACATTAGAGTTTAAAAATAGTCTCGGTATGAAATAGGTTTGATATTTTCCAACATTTGTGAAGGTAATGTTTTCAAAATAAAAGTTATTTTTGCTTCATATTGGAACCAAGACTTGGAATTGGAGAAAATTGAAACTTGGTTTTAAAACTAGGATTGGAACCACCCTAAAGCAATTAATTGGAATTAGAACCAAACCTCGATTCCTTTTATATATAAAAAATGAAACCTAATTGGAATTGGTTTTTTTGAAAATTTGAGGAATTAAAACCAGTTGTTCCCCCTAGAATGTAGGAACTGACCAACATTAGTTCGAACAAAAGGAAATAGGAGTTTGAAAACTAATGAAGAAAAAATGAAAGAAAATTCGAAAAAATTACATGCACAAAGATTATTTTGGAAACCAAATAGCATAATTGCTTTATGTTGGGCATTTTACTTTGCTAATGATAACAAAGAAGTTGATGTAACAAATCCTCAAGTCATGCATTGTATCCTTTGTCAAAATAGTTTAGTTTTGAATTCAAATCCAAAAATTCAAGCTAAGAGAGGATTAATCATATATAACACAACTAATGGTATAGTTGAATTGAGGAAACATGTAAATTCAAATCATTGTAAGATTTTAAAAAAAATTGAAGAAGAAGTGAATAATCCTTTGAGGGAAGATGAAAAACGACCTTCCAAATAAAGACCAAATATGTTTTCTAGTTCCATATCCAAAGGAACCTTTCAAAAAAGACGATCTGAAATAAAAACAAAATTTGGAAGACTTGGGTTTTTTAATTTTCAAAAACCATCTTCTTTTATAATTTGTGGAAAGTAGTTGGTTAAAAAGATTTAATATGCATTTGTGTCAAGAATTGTATTTCCATGTAGAAAATAAAAATTTCATGAATTACTACTCATGTTAGTGGAAAAAACAAAACAATTGTGTGTTGTACCAACTTTAGTAGAATGCCATTTTCCAACTACAAGTTTTGATGTGTGAATGTTAAAAAGTGGACATGATATTTTTGCATTGGTGATCAACTTTTTAGGAGTTGATTAACACCAAAACATAATACATTTGGCTTTTTTGAGGCAAATGATATTAGTGGACAAACATTGGCCAAAAACTTGATAGAATTGTTGGATAGTTATGCATAAAGGAGAAAAATTATTGCTTATGTCAAGAATGAAGGATTTAATCTGAACACTATGACTACAACCCTAAAATCATTTATAAGTTGTGATGTGTTGGGTTTCGAAATAAGTTTTCAAGGCACTTATTTTGGTCAGACAATTTTAAAGCGTGCCAATATGTAACAATAGATGGAAAAGTTTGCAAATATTTACAATATGTCTCAATCAAAACTAGCCAAGGAGATTTGCAAAAATGCATAACTTGGCCAAAAAAATTAGGAAGAGGTAGGCAAGAATGGGAGAAGGCATGTGTCGATTCATGTCCTCCTAGAAGGAAATTGAATACTCCAATGAAAACAAGGCAATTTTTTTTTTTTTCTAGATTTTTTTGTGTTCATATTTTTTTCAATTCCTATTGTGGCATAGTCTAACATTTTCTTTTGCTTTTACATATTTGCTAATAAAGTTATCCTTTTAAAGGAAACTTTGTAGTTCAAAGAATCAATTATATTATGTTATGGTAAGCATACTTATGTGAGAATGAGTGCAAGAATACCATCTCATTTGACATGGCACATTTGTTAGATTATTGTTGATTTTTTTGGCCATGTTGTGTCTGCTTGTATTTTGAATCAATGTACAGGTCATTGGTTGTTAGGTGATGCACTAAATTTTGCCATATTCATGAATTTAAAATTCAAGGATGAAATTGATTTTGTAACCTTTGACTAGTTAATTAAAGAAAATGGAATGTTGTTTATGAGTTATCATGTTTGGCCTCCAACATGAAAAAGGAAGTTGTTTAAGTTTTTGGATTCTTTTCTTTCCTTCTTAAAAAAAAATGAAGAAAAAAAATTCTATAATATGTTTTTTTAATGTTGAACCTTAGGTTTAAAACTTTCATCTTGTGTCCTCAATTATTGGTTGTGAGCAAGGTAAGGCAATTGTTGAAGAATACTATATATATATATATGTTTCTTATGTTTTTAAAATGTTATTATCATTTACATCCTTTGGTTGAATCTAAAGAGGGTGTTGTTGATCAAAGGGTCGAAGAGGATAACAATTTGAATATCTTTGAAATGATAATAAACACAAGTGAACCAACAACAGAATTAATCAATACAGAGCTTTTGATTTTGAGGCATTATCAAATGGATGTTAAAAACATCAAGCTTCCACTACAATGGTGGGAAAAAATGAAAGCATGTTTCCTATAGTTGGCTTTTGTGTGCTACACAAAATCTTAGGGATAGTTGGATCCCAAATTGAAACATATATATTTTTCTTTAATTATAATCCTTTTTAGTCTTAGGAGATCTCATTTACAATTAAAAAATTTGGACAATTTGATTTTTATTAACAAAAATTAGCCTAGTGATCTTAAGATAAATTATAAATCCCGTTCTAGCTTAGTAGATTTTATTGAGACTATTGTTAATGTGGATGTATGTGGATGATCAGTACATAATTAACCATTGAGACAATAACTCAATGAAAAGAAACGTTTTTTGGTCCAAACACCATTCATCTTGCAAGATGTGTTGATGGGTGTTAGTTCATTTTGGTTCCTACCAACAACCACCAATGCACCATGACGGATGTAAATTGTAGTACATGAATGGGTTTGGCATAAATTAAATTATTTTTCATTTTGCTGAATTTTTGAAAAATAAATATTAATTGTGCTGAAAATTTTATAATTTCTGTAAAATTAAGAATCTGCAAATTTGAGACAATTTAGACACATTAGACTCTCACATAGACATAGCAAAAATATGTTTATTATTTTTCATAGCCATTACTTGCCAAAAATTTTAAAATTAAAAAACCAAGTGTTGAAGTTAAAATGTAAAATTTAATTAATTATTCGGCAATTTGTTGCCAAGTCCGATCAGGGAGTATGGTAATAGGTGGACAAGAAACATTACTTCCATGGTTTAAACATCTAATTTGGCTACTCTACTTGAATCCCGTATATAATTTTGGCGATTTTGGTTAAAATGTGATTGATTTTTGGCTATTGAAAATCTTAAAATAAAACACTTGATTTTAGCTATTTTAATTTTTGAGTATGGCGTTTTGGCTATATATATATATATATAGCCAGAGAAAAAAAAAGGGCTATTTCAAAACTGTCTTTTCCATTCTTTGGAAATATGAAAGCAAAAATCTGAAACATCCTGCTATTTCATTTGGCTACCCTACTTGAATCAAGTATAGAATTTTGGCGACTTTTGTTAAATAAATTGTGATCGATATATGGCTATTGAAAATATTTAAAGAAAATACTTGATTTTAGCTGTTTTAATATTTTAATATGGCTTTTTGGCTAAATATTCCATTCTTTGGGAACTTCAGAGAGCATGTCGCTAAGTTGTTATTTGAACTGTTTAAACACTTGATTTTAGCTATTTTAATTTTTGAGTATGGCATTTTGGCTAAATATATATATAGCCATAGAAAAAAAAAGGGCTATTTCAAAACTGTCTTTTCCATTCTTTGGATATATGAAAGCAAAAATCTTAAGCATCCTGCTATTTCATTTGGCTACCCTACTTGAATCAAGTAGAGAATTTTGGCGATTTTTAAAAAATAAATTGTGATCGATATATGGCTATTGAAACTATTTTAAAGAAAACACTTGATTTTAGCCGTTTTAATTTTTTTAATATGAATTTTTGGCTAAATATTCCATTCTTTGGGAACTTCAGAGAGCATGTCGCTAAGTTGTTTTTCGAACTGTTTTCTGGTTTGAAGTTTGAACTTTGCCATAAAATGGAGGTCACAGAGACACAGATCGCGAGAGAGAGAGAGAGAGAGCCATTCCTTGCGTGATGATGCGCTCCTTGTTTTTTTCCGAACAGCAGCACTGCGAGTGAGTAGAAGGGATGCAGAGGAATAAACAAGGCAAGAAACTCTTGTCTCCAATAGCAGCACTGCGAGGAAGAGAATGACAAGGGGCAAAAAGAAGTGAAGAAATTGTTGTACAATGGAGCTTGGAAGTAGAGGAGATGATAATCGCCGTCTCAGCAGCAGCATCGGAAGCAAGTAACATCATCATCATCATCGGTATCGGTTCAGTTATGGCTCCCATCACTCGCTCTTGTAGAATTACCACACAACAACAACAACCACAAAGCTCCTGTAGATTGAGTGCTAGTACTGCAGGGAAGAAAGCTTCAATCGGTGGCAAGGTTTGTGAGCTTGACCATGGTGCTGAGGGAGATGGTATTCTTCTTCCCTCTTTTGTAGGTGAGAAAATCACAACTACTCGGAAGCAAGAGCTTGTTAGGGTTTCGCGGGCGGTGAAGGTGGACAGAAAACAGCAGTATGGTGAGAAGAAACTTCTGAGAGCAGCGAAGAAGCGACTGAAGTCGAGGAGTCGTGCAGCGGACGATGGCGTAGATGAAGAAGAGGAAGAAGAAGCAGAGAATTTGGCATTGGTGTCTTCCGCTGATGATATCGAAGATTTCTGGCCTTTGCAACAGCAGCAGCAACAGCAGCTGCCGTCTGAAACTTTTTCCTTTTCTGCAGAGGAGGTTGTTGACATCAGAAGCAGTTTGTTGAGCTGGTACGATAGAAACCATCGTGTTTTGCCTTGGCGGCTGAATCCTCACTCTCTTCTGCAAGCTCCTCCTATTGTAGTTGTTGATGGAACTGGAGTCAAACAGCAGGAGAAGAATGTGCAACCTAAAGCTGCAACGTCGACCACGACTAAGCCTGACAATCATCAGCCGGTAAGCATCAATTTCTCTTCCAGAAACCTGCAAAGCCCTTTCCTGTTCTTTAGATTTGTGGTAATTCTGTGCTCATACAATCAAAGTAGGGAAATCCTCCTCTGCAATATCTTGTATTCCGCACCAAAATAATGAGCATCTTGTGTTGCAGTGATTTCTACTTTGATTCAAATGAGCATCATGGGTTCAGCAAGCTTCTATGGGGAAATGACCAGCATTCTTTTTTTTTTGGCTGGCAGATAGATGTCCAAGAGCAGAGGGCTTACGCAGTATGGGTGTCAGAGATGATGCTCCAACAAACCAGGGTAGCAACTGTCATTATGTACTACCAAAACTGGATGGAGAAGTGGCCGAGCATTTTTCACCTTGCTCAAGCATCTCAAGAGGTCATTATCATCATCAGCCTTTCATCTCCTTCAAGAAAGCACATAATGATGCATCCATGCATACATGGATTGCAAATTTGTTGTTCTATTGTTTCAAAAGTATGGTGTGATGTAGGGTTTAGGATTACTGGGCGTGGGCTTGAATTGAAACATCCATCTGGGGTTGACATTTGAAACTAACAAGGATTGATGTTTCTGATGAGGCTCACAGTTCAGTGTCAACAGGTGTTGTTTAGCTTCAAAACACACATGAAATTGGTGAATGGGTCTGATGATGGCAGGAAGTGAATGCAGTATGGGCAGGGCTGGGTTACTACCGGCGTGCACGTTTTCTACTTGAGGTACTCTCAGCAGGGTCCAAATTTCACTTCATTCTGTTCAACAAGAGAGTGCCAAAGTTATACAAAATTTGTAAGCATCTCCAGTTCATGTACTTTACAGCTAGGTCTAGGAGGACTTAAGTCCCATTTTGGTAATTCACCAGCTTTGCTGGTTTCAGCTCTCAGATTTCAATCTTTGGATTCAGTTGTAGTGGGGAGCAATTCAAATTTTATGGTGATGGACAGGGGGCAAAACAAATTGTACACAACCTAGGAGGAAGATTTCCACGGACTGTGGTGGAGCTGCAGAAAGTACCTGGAATTGGGAGCTATACAGCTGGTGCTATAGAATCAATAGCATTCAAGCAGGCATGATTGTCTTCGTCTTCTTCTCTATTCCTTAACACTGTTGGTGTTTTAAAACTAGTTCAGTCCATTGTGTGATGTCCAACCATGATAGATACGTGTTGCTTTACATATAGCCACTAACCTATGTGAGTTGATTGCAATAGGGCTATTTTTGAATCAGACCATTGCTGGCATATTGATGCATGTTGTAAATGCTCATGCAGGCTGTCCCGGTGGTGGATGGAAATGTCATTCGAGTTTTATGCAGGCTGCGGGCAATAGCTTTGAACCCTAAAGCCTCCACCACAGTCAAGCTTTTCTGGTATAATATTTGTTTCAACGTGGGCCCTATACACCCATGTTTTGATACTAGAATGATGAACTTTCCTGTTCAAACAGTACTGTTGAGTGTTGTTGTCTCAAGGACCTTGTAGACTGTATAGTGCCTTTTCTGTTTACTACACTAGTGGCAGATTAGGATTTGCCTTCATAGACAGTATTGTGGTCCCTGCAGAAGGATGGCATATGAAAGAAAGAAAGCAAGAAAATTTTAATCAGAGAGTTCTATACTTACATGAGTTGTAGAGCAAAAGACTGCAGAAACATGGGTCATCTTGAAAGACATCTGGCAGAATGTATCTTTTGACCTTGTCTCCTTGCTTGGCTCATGGCAGGACTCTGGCAAAACAGTTGGTTGATGCAATCAGGCCTGGAGATTTCAATCAAGCCTTAATGGAGCTGGGTGCCACAATATGCAGCCCCACCAGCCCTTCTTGTGCTTCTTGTCCTATTGCAAGCCACTGCAAGGCGCTAGACCTTGTGGGGCAGATTGAGAAAAAAATCTCCTCAGTTACTCTATTTCCTACAAAAGTTGTGAAGGCAATTCCTCGCAATGAGTATGTCACAGTATGTGTAGTTGAAAGGAGTTTCAACTTGGATAGTAGTGATGCAAGCTCCTCGTTCCTCTTGGTTCAAAGGCCTCAGCAGGGTTTACTTGCAGGCCTGTGGGAGTTCCCATCGGCCCCACTAAAGAGCCCAAATGCTTCAATAAGCATGCGGATGTCAGAAATGGACAAATACCTAGAAGAGAGTTTAGGGTTGAAGATCCAAAGGGATTCATGGGTGGTGAACCGCCAGGAGATTGGACATTACACTCATGTTTTTTCACATATTCGCCTTCATATGTCCATTGAATGGTTGCTGCTTCATTCTTCTGGTAAGTTCCTTCCTCTTGTTGCATCCTCTTAAGGAAGGCAGATAACTTCCCAACTGTAAAATTTGAATTTGAAATGAGAATGTTGAACATCAACAGTGGGGGTCATTTGAGAGTGTTTTCTTACCTTCAAGTTTGTCAAGCCTTTTTTTATATCATATGAGAGATCTTGTAGCTTTACTTGTTTTTTCCTATTCACCATCAAGGCTCAGCTCTTATGATGAACTTGATGTGAGCTTGTAAATAGAGGAGCTGATCCTCTATACATTTGGCCTGACTAATCATTGAAGTTTTTTCCACTTCAGTGACATTTGACCATGTGGTCACTGAAATGGTTGGGTTGCAGAATAGGTTCAATCTGTGATGAACAAAGTTGTGATTTAGTTTGCTGTCTTCTTCAGTGTCTATTGTCTAGGTTTCTACTCACTGCTTGGAAGAGACTGAAGACTGATAACACAATCATGTGCAGAAGATGCTGTCAAAGGCCATGGTGCTCATAAAGTGCAATCACACAATGGCTTGATCACAAAGTGGGTTGATGGAGACAGCATCCATGGTCTAGGACTCACAAGTGGTGTTAAAAAGGTGGGTCTTTGCTCCTGCTCCTATCTGTGTTGAAGGTGTGAATTTTCTGCAAGAGATAAAAGTTTCTTACCCTTGGATTCCTGTGTTAGGCCTGCAAGTTGTGTGTACTTGTGTTAACCTGTGCATTGAGTGTAGATTTAGGAGTATGATACACAGATTGGAAAATGGATTTTTTTTTGTGTTGGGTGCTCAAGCAGGTACACAAGATGTTTTCTGAGTTTCAAGAAGACCAGAAAATTTCTTCTCAAGTGTCAAAATCCAAGAGGACAAAGACACCATCTTTCTTGGTATGTGACTTTTAACCAGCACAGGGTTTCAAAAAGGTTGTATGTCGACATTGGTTGTCATTAGCAGCTGATAACAGCAAGGGAATAAATTGTCTTCTGTAATCAGCTGTGTAATCAGCTGCTGATGACAGACCTTGTTACGAATGTCATCATCTCTGACATTGCAATTTGCACCTGAGCCTGCATGCCATGTCCATGTCACTTTCAACTTTCATGTTGTGGCTAGATAACAAAAAACTTGCATCTTTAAAAGATGTGCCAGGCAGATCAAGGCAATAGTTAACATCCTTTGAAGTATAATATAATTTGGGTTCCAACTTCTGACTTCCACATGAGCAACTGAACCTTATTTCTTATTCATTTGTTAGGAGAATCAAAATGTACAAATCAAAATGCACAAATTTGATTAAATTAAAAGCAAAGCTCGACTCTCCAGGCTTTTTAAAAAGCCCAAAAACTGCCATTGGAATGTGGTTAGAATCTTGCAATCTAGAACATAATTAAATTTTAAAGAGGTAGAGATAACTTGAAACTGATGTGGTCAAAGCTGTTTTCCATGTTTTTTTTCATCTCTTGGTTGTTGTGGATCATATTGGACAACTTTTCTTGGTTTAGGGTTAAGTATAATTGTGAAATCACAATCTTTATTTCATACAATCTATTCAACATATTTCATTCAAGACTTAAAATCTTATCTTCATTTATGGATTGAAGTTGTTGGGTGGTTTACATTGATAGATTCACATGGAAACCCTATTAACAAGTTTTGTTGATCATTTCCTCATTAGACATGTGAAAGCTCAACCAAAAATGCTTATTCACTTTGGACATTCTAGGGGCTAGGGTTTATGTGCAATGAAGCCTTTGGTAACACATTTTTATTTCAGTGAAAGATGTACATCTGATGGCATTGTGTCCCTTGAATTAGGGTTACATTAATTAATGGTGACTCCCAAACAAATATAGGACTTGTAGGACTTTTGGGTAGTAAGATCCCTTCCATTTGTAATGGATAGCTGAAAGAGAGTCCACCTCTTTTCTTGGAGGGATGTCTGTGGATATAATGTGCCCTCCAAATACACTAGAAAATTTCTTCATGTGCTTTACAATTATTTACCATCGTTTTCTTTAGTCCTAGTTCCACATTCAGTTTAAAACTAAGTTTGTTACTGGACATTTATACAATGTGGTGGTGGACACAAGATAATCAAAAAGTTGCCTTGTGAGCCCTGCATTTTGCATCTTTTGTTATGCAATGAAGATTTTAAGATGAAACATGGTTGATTTCGAAGTGTTGTCCGTAGTTTGACATATCCATTAGTTGAACACATGATTTGAAAGCATTATTATGAATAGTTATTCTCATAAAATTAGAAACTTTCCATTGCCACTTCCTAAGCTTATATTAGTAGTAGTTGTTGGCCTCTTTAGTCCGATTGTTTATGTATGGGCTTCTTGTCAATTTGCCTTGTGGCTTGTATGGATGTTTAAACTCCCTTTTGTTGATTCATGGAAAAGATATTATGCCGAGTTCTGATGATCTGGATCATGTTTCATAAGTTATTGTGATTATGCATTTGCCATTTTGAGAGCTTTCTTGAGTCAATGGAGACTTAGTTAACATTTGTTCAAGGTGCTCAATCTCCTCTGAATTTAATTCATTTGGCATGTTGATAATTCACACCCAAAATGAAACACTAAAAAAAAATTAAAAAAAAAATTTTAATTTAATTTTTGAAAAAATTGATAAATCATCCTTTGGTTTGTATAAAAATCTTTAGACTCAAATCTTTGCCAGTAATTTGAATACCGAAAATTTTCAATTACAACAATAAATGTTTTGCTGATGATTTATGATTGTTTCAACTTAAAATAAATGTGACATATTTTGTGAAGTTTGTTTTGGAGAAATGCTTGGGAAAAAGTGCTTCTTCAGCAACAAATTGCCACTTTTTGTGAACTCAAAAAATTGCAAAAAAGAACTTTTACAAATGGTTGTTAATTATTTGCAAACCAAATGTGTCTAATGTTCCAAAAATCCTATTTGGGAGGTTATGCTGTCATGTTAGATGTCCATTAACATGATAACACAAGCTCAAAAAATATTGGACATAAGTTAGCAACTAGCAACCCATGGGTTGATTTCTAGTGGAACCAATTTGACATGTCCATTGAAATGGGCCTTGTTGGCACTACAATTGAAAATGGGCATGAATGAAACATTTAATCCCAAATTTTTGCACCATGATGTACTTTACATGTTAAATATCATGCGATACTTGTGAGATTTTCTTCCTTCAAAGGCCGGTTAAAAATCTTGGAGTACTTGATAAAAAAAGGTTTCAAAGTGGTGGTTCAAAATCATGGGAATGCTTGTGATATAAAAGCTTTAAAAAAGGGGCCGCTAATGGAAAAACAAAACACATAAACGACTTTATAGAGCTCCTTTGGTTTTCATTATAACCCAAATCCAATGCTAAACAACAAATGATAAACATAGGGTTCTCTAGCAGCCTTCATTTGAGTTAATAATTTGCGTGGAGTTGGTCTTATGAAATGGATCTCCTCATTGCTCATTTGTCATGAGAGAATGAATGGTATCAGTTTGCTAGTGGCATTCCATTAAGATTTTGGCACATAATAATTCTCATGTTATAAAATGTCTTATTATCATAGCACATGGTGAAACATGAAAAGTGAGGTTGTAGTTCTAAAGAAGGCCCAAGTAATAGGCCCTTACTTGAATAAGGGTATTGCTTGATGTGATAGCTAAAGGTGATATTTGTATTCTAGTTGCAACCTATTGCCAATACAATTAATGTGTAAAACACATATTAGGTTTCTTTATGAAAAAAAACTTACCCATTTGAATTATTTTCAAATATTACAAATATCCCATGTTTAGACTAAATCAAGGTTTGTAACTTCAAATCTAACAATTTTTTGGGTTTAATATGGCCACCAAGAGGCCTCACTCAAAAAGATGAAGGTTGATAACATGGGTGTTGGTTCACCCACCCTAGCCCAAAAGGATGGACACCTTACACATAGTTTTTGAATGAGGAACCTTCCAACTAAAGAACCTTATGAACATTCCTTAATTTTGAGGAGCCTAGTGCATATGTGCCTTCTTTCCTTTTCAAATGAATTGTGAAAATGAAACACAAGAGTCTCGATTGTCTTGAAATGGAACACAAAAAGTTTGTAGTCTAACAACAAGAGAGATAGGATGATGAGCAAACTCTATGAAAAACAATTGAGTTTTGTTTTAAATCTAGAAGGTTGGAGCATATAGGTTTTTAGAGGCTTGAAAAAGTTCAGAATGAGACCATTGCAATGTGCCCACACATTTGTTCATTTGTCACAATACTCATTTGTGGTTTTTTGTTAGTGATGGGACTTAGGGAAGAAGAAAACAACAACAATGACATAATTGGACAATAAAGGAGTGTTGGAGTTGGATTGTAATTGTAAATAGACAAACCATGAATTTCAAAAAGTTGGCACCTTAATGATTAAATTTTGTGGTTGTTATGTTGAACAATTTACCTTTGATGACATAATTCACTACCTAGCAAAAGGAAGTAATGGGTCTTCTTCAAAGTGACAAAGTTTGTAATCACACCATCTAGCCGAGTTTTGCCACCAGAAGGAGGTTCATATGAGTAGTTCCATTTCCAAAAGTGAAAGAAAGAAGCTATAACCAAAGATGGTGATGTTGAAGTGAATGACAACTTCAATATCATCATCATAGGCCTAGATCTAAAATTAGTCTACACATGGTTCAAGTTCAACTTTTGGTTTGTTTTTTCCTACTTAAAAATGTTCACCTTAAACCTACAACACCTATAGAAAGTGTCCCCTTTGGGTAATTTTGTTTTCCCCTAGGTCTTAGGCTAGATTGTGTGCATTAGGCAGTGTAGGTTTCTAACTTTTGGTCTATTTTGTTTTCATCCCCCTCGGAGGCACATGAGTTAATTTTAAAGTTTTTTTTTCTTATGGGGCCTCTTATATAGTGTGATGTCCCATGCTTTGGCTATAAAGCTTTGTTTTTGTAGTATGACATGAACTTGTCATTAGAAACATTGCCAAGCTTTTTAGGTTTTTTCACCTAATGAATAAGGTTTTTAAAATTCATTTTTGGCCTTTTTTCCTTCGCCTTTGACTTGGGCTTGGGTTTTAGTTTTGGACCCCTTCAGGGCTTTCCATTTGGGTCTTCTTCAACTTCATTTGTATGTAGGCATCTTTTCGACTTTGAGGTGGGAAATACATTTATCCTTTCGTGGTCTTTTGAACCATTTGGCTTGGACCCATCCAACATGGCTACTTAACATCTATTTTTATTTTTCTCACATTAACGTTTTCTCTTCCCCCTTCGGTGTTGTGCAACTAGTCATAAGGAGATTAATACATGCATGTGATGGTTTTTAGTAAGCAATTTCAAGGAATTTTAGGTAAAACATGTTTTTGGAGTCTAAGTGCTTGCAACAATTCTATCCCCAATTCAAACCTTTTTGGTTAACACTCTTTTAATAAATAATTTTTAGGTTTTGGTCCTACTTTTGCCATGTCCGTTCATACAAAGTTTTACCCTAGGACATGGTGGGGAGTATGCCAATTCTGTTGACACTTTTACCCCCTTTGCCCCAACCCCAACTTCCTTAAAGACTATTGGTGCTTTGCAAGTATTGCACCCCATGGATTTGTTTGTTTTTTATTCAGATTCCTTGGTGGATTTTAAATTCGATTTGGACTTGGAACTTTCCTTGGATTGTTTTAGGTAATCTTTCATTTCGTTGCCACATCTTTTAGTTGGTGATCCTTCATGTATGATTTTTGAGCATTTATGAAACCTTTTTGACTTCAAGGACTTAGCTAACAACTTCATGCAACTTTTTAAGTTGAGCTTCATGTCATTGTAGGTCGTATCCTAGGGTCCATTTCAATGTCCCCAAGCTTTTGGCTTTGGCCAAGCCTTTTGGAGGTATTCAACTAATTGTGGTGGGGGAGGTTTTATATTGGTTTGTGAGCAAATGTTTATGTGTGTAATTTAATGATGTGTTTTTTACTCATTTGTTGGTTCATCAATTTGAAGTGGTAGTTAGGCATGGATGTGAAGCAATGGTTCATGGCTTTCAAGTCACATTAGACATCCATCTTAATTGGGTGGTGTTATTGGTGGAAATCACAAATGCTTTCAACACTATTTCTTTGGAGAGCCATTTTTTAGGAGTTCTGCATAGTAGGAGGTTAGTTGTTTAAACTTTTCCCTTTTGTTTGATCTTTTTATGCCTAGTAGGTTCCTTTTTCTTTAACCACCACTCCCTTTTGGAAAAGTTTCCATCATCTGTTCTTTGGTGGGCATGCATTAAGGTGATTTGCTTGTTGGGTTTCTTTTTATGTTAACCCACTTTCATTCATTATGGTGTTCCACAAGGGTTTTCCATTTCTTAATTAGTGACACTCACATCATTGGCCTTGCTTTTGCCATTTTTTTTTGTTTTTGAACATTGTATTTTTTAGTTGGCTTTTATGGGGCTTGTGGTCCAACCTCACAAGTGTTCAACTTGGTCACCTTCTAGTTTGCTTCCTAGCTTTTCTCTTTTAATTAATTTTTGTTACCTTTTAGATGGCATCAGGGTTTTGGGCATTCCATTTGCATTTGTTTCCATTCCTTTGTGTAGGACATGTTGAATGAAGATGTTTGTCATCTAGATGCACTTTCAAGTTTAAGGGATGTCCAAGTAGCTTTCGGGATCCTTTCTTAATGTTTTGCCCATACACCTTCCTATTTGTTCCATTCATTCCTTCTTTTATCGACTTTCCAACATAAGTTCACTTTTTTTGATGTAATTCTCATCAAAGTTTTTGGGTGTCTTTTAGCCCTAGGATTGTTGGATTGCCAACAAGCCTTTTTGGCGTGCCATTAGATTTTTCTCCCCATTTTCAGTGGGGGGGGGGATTGGCTTCATTTCCTCAAAGCTCATTGTGTTAGTTGCGTATTTGGGTAGTCGGGCATTTGTTGCACCTATCATCAACTCTAGATTCATATTAGATAGTTACTTGTTCTTATTGGACATGATATGTGTTAACAATTCTAGTCTATTACCTTTTTAGGTCCATTTGAGGTTGGAGCAAAAGCTCCTTCCCCCGAATGTGGTGACTTGTGTTTTTTCCTTTGTGTAGTTTGTAGACAAGGGAATAGATTGTCATAAAGAAATTTTTAATAATAAATTGCACAACCATTCCTGTATCAACATTATCTTTGACATGTCTTTTGATTAACATCATGTGTGCTTAAGGTTTTACATTGGCTTGGGGGGTGGGTGCTTGACTTTTTATTTGTTTTGTCATTCCATCTTTTTGTTTGGCCTTAAATGTTTTTTCTTTTGCGTTGCGCACCATGTTGGGTTTCCCCCATCCTTGAGCTCTCAGGTTGATTTAATGCATTTGTGGCCAACCTTTGGATTTAGCGGGGACCCACTTCTTTCATTGCTCCCATTAGGGGGTAACAAACTACATCCCTTGATGTCGTTTATGATGCTTTCACCTTCATCACGAGAGCTGTGGGGTTTCATGCTTCATTCTAACAAATTTATGTCCTTTTGTTGCCTATCCTTTTAATCTTTTCATTGATGAGTTGACATCATGTTATTGATTGATGGCATCCACACTTTGACTAATGTTATCATTGTTGATCTCACCCAAGTAGATTTGATTATGTGGGTTGCTTCATTTCATGAAGTGACTACGATAGTGGTAGCTTAATCAGAGGAAAGATTTTACCATGATCAACATTCGACAAATGCATTTCTTTCCTTTGTTGTTGAAGTTTTTAATTGCTTACAACAATAAATAAGTGATTTTTTTCATTGATGTGTTAACATAGTGTGGTCAACAAAAGGCTTTGGTGGCCTTCCTCAAATTATTTTGCATGCTTTTTATAAGCAAAGCTTGTTGATAGCATTGTAGAGAATTCATGCCGCATCTATTTTGAAGCATCCTATTGTTGAGTTGAAGGTTCTTTTAAGCTTACTTCTTTTTTAGGTTTCCCATCTTTGTTTCTTTCATATATGTTTCTTGCCATTAGTGGAGGCTTTGAAACATAATTTGTTTTGGTGACCTTTTGCAACCCACTTTGGGTTTTGTTCTTTTGGTTCATACTTGGGTCCTCTTTCTTGGTTCCTTCTTTTTCCACCTTGTGAGGTACTTTCATTAATGGAGTTTGCCAGGTTTCAGCCTTATGTGTAAAGTGACCTCAAGTGTTGTTTGGGTATTCACTTTGCCATTAAGAACCTCTTGTTCTAGTTAGAAAGAACCCAATATGAGTTGAGGTTGATCTTCAAAACTCAAACCATAATTTATATTTTGAAGAATAAGACTTGAAATTGAATTCTTGATTTTATTCATGTGTGGAATTGGAACTATAATTGGAAACCTAAACCCTAAACCTTACACCCTACATTTTCCAAAAAAAAAACACCAAGATTAGAACAGGTGGTTACCATAATACCTTTATCATTCTGACACTAATTAAATTATTTTCAATAAATGCTGTTTTTTTTCAAAATTAGTTGTCCATAACACCGGAAGTTCTAGAAATTACATTGTTGTTTATTGTATGTGGTTATTTTGTTTATTCCAATTATTAATGGCCAGGTTTTTAAAAGTGCCAGAATTTGAGGAAATTCTTATTGCTATAGTAGGAGTGAAAAAACAAGAAAGAAAGAAATAAATATTCAGCAAAGAAAATGTAGGAATGGCAAAGGTCCTATGAAAATTAGGAGTGAACCATTTATTCAAATTAGTAAGAACTGCATTTGAATCAGTACTGATTTTTAAAACCCGAACCATAACTGGAATCATCTAGGAAAAAAAAATATTAACCACAACCAAAACCTTTTGAAATAACCTAAATAAATAAAAATTCATTCATTCTTTCTTTTGAAAATTTCATGATCATCAGTATTGCTAAGCTAAAAAATTGAAAATAAAATAAAATTGGTCACTTATTTATAAGCATATTATTAACCTCATCACTATTGCCACACTACAAAATTGGAAGAAAAGAAGTAAATTGGTCAATTATTTATAAGCATATTATTAACCTCATCACTATTGCTACACTACAAAATTGAAAAAAAGAGAGTAAATTGGTCACTTATTTATAAGCATATTACTAACCTCATCACTATTGCTACACTACAAAATTGGAAAAAAAAAAGAAGTAAATTGGTCACTTATTTATAAGCATATTACTAACCTCATCACTATTGCTACACTACAAAATTGGAAAAAAAGAAGTAAATTGGTCACTTATTTATAAGCATATTATTAACCTCATCACTATTGCTACACTACAAAATTGAAAAACAAAAGTAAATTGGTCACTTATTTATAAGCATATTATTAAACTCATCACTATTGCTACACTACAAAAATTGAAAAAAAGAAGTAAATTGGTCATTTATTTATAAGCATATTTTAATGGTTATGAGGATGCTATGGTAGGGCACAATTCAAAGTACACATACAATTTGTACAAAAGTTTTGTCAATGAAGTTTTGTCAAATCTGCTTGTCAATGTTGCTACACTACAAAATTGGGAAAAAAAAACCACATTATTCACTTATTCATTCACATATTTGAATGCTTATAAAGGTGAAGCCGTAGTTGTTGGGTACAATTCAATGTCCATAGACGGTTTTTAGGTGCTCCTACATACTTATTATATCCCTAGTCAAGTCTTTGGTTTCCTTGTTCCTTCGATATATGCTGACCAAAGACCATTCACATCTATTGGCAACTTAGCACCCACTAGCACACCATGCAAGATGGATGACATATATGGACAGAAAACACTTTTTTCATTGTATTCTTGTCCCACAACTAACCATGGTTATGTACTAACCACTCCCATGCATCTACCCTACCTAGTAGCCGGCAAGAGGGGGGGGGGGCTAGGGGG
>Ga0209611_10001025_pt1 | contig 46102 bp, 40 predicted proteins | sample S1TSphgellanicum_3_FD_187693 | JGI IMG/M metagenome (GOLD analysis project Ga0209611, IMG submission 187693) | Host-associated microbial communities from peat moss isolated from Minnesota, USA - S1T2_Fc - Sphagnum magellanicum MG (SPAdes) (version 2) | ecosystem: Host-associated > Plants > Peat...
AAATGTAGAAATAACAAAAAAAAAAAAAAAAAAAAAGGTTTGGCTTGTTGTTCATCAAGCACATCCAATTTGTCATTCATAATCACCTTTTTTAAAGCTTTAAATATTAATAAAAATTATAATTTATGTGATGATGGTCTTCAAGATCAACAAATTCATTCACATGAATTGTGTAATTCACATCTGAGTGACATCCATAATCAAAGGGGATCAAGTTTTGTCTTTTTTATTTTTTAACAATTGTAGCTTCTTATTAAATATATATCTTTTTTTTTTGTTTAAATTGATTGTTTTCAAAATTAATTTACAACATTTTGATGCAAAAATATCTTAGATTCATAAACCTTGCATAAGTCAATAACTCATACATGTATTTGGCCCAACCATTTGGAAGCATTGTTCATGACATGTTTGATTTTATCATGATTTGTTTGTATAAAAATACATCAAAACATGACATTGGGGATCAACTAAATTTGTTCACTAACATTGATTTAACTTTTTAAAGGTGCTAGGTCTTATGTCTAGACTATAACCAACCATCATGGTAGTTAACATGTAAAAAGATAATTCACACCAAACATTGACACATTAATAGTTAAAGTTAAATTTTATGTGTACTAGACCTATTTAAAATGAATCATCTTCACATATGGAGGTTGTTACAATTTTATGGCATACATGAAACATGTAACAAGATTATCATCATTATTTTTTCTCTTATTTTCTTGTCCTTCAACATTTATGCATTCACTCACGCCATTGGCTCACCAACATCTTCTTGGACCTTCTTCATCTTTGACACTTGGACATTTTCTCACACTCTCCAAATTTTTGACACTGTAAAAATTTTCAGCGTGCATGTTGTTGTGACTACAACATTTCATCAAAACATTTGTTGTTATTTTTGTTTTGTTTTGAAACTTTCGTTATTTTATTCTTTATTTGTTTTAACATTGATGATAACCTAATTCAATGCTAAGTTTTCACTCCACCAAAGTTTTATAATTTCTTTTTGTGAAGAATTTTTTTCAACCTTCTATTTTTTTCATTTTTTGATTTGTTGCAATAGTTTTTGTTGTTTTTTTGTTGTGTTTTGAAGCTTTATTATTTATTATTATTATTATTATTATTTTGATGTTGGTGACAAGTCAAAACTACACCTAGCTTGGTGCAAAGTTGCATTCCACCAAAGTTATGGATTTTTAAAAATATATCTTTGACCCTTAACTTTTTTCTTTTCTAATCTTAAATTTTTTATGAATGTTCAAATTTTTCATAGGTTGATAGCATGGTGTTAAAATCTCCATGGTCTCATTTGTTGTTTTACTGTAGTCGTAACCACATGCAAAGATAAAAATTGAATGGAAGAGAAAAAATTTATGGTGATGGTGAAAAACTTTTGTGATTGGTGATGATGGCGGCATAAGGAAGATGCACAAGGAAGGGGGATTATGTTTTGGGAATGGGGAACATTTTAAAGAACATGGAACACTTGTAGTTAATACAAACATTGAATTAATGTAACATTTTTTTATTTGCTACATAACATTTGTCATTTTCATTGCAAATTTAGGTTTTTTCGATGTTTGATGTTACTTTACCATTAAATTACCATCAATTAACATAAGGCAAACATCAAGTGCCATTGGATTAGCTATGTTAGATTTGGTGTTATGTAAAATTTATGATTGAATAAATCATTATGAGAAAATGAGGTGATTTACAACTAGCCTTGCAACTGAGTTTTTAAATTACAATAACCATTTGTAATTCATTTACAACTCATTACAACTCAATGTATTTCTATAGGTGTGAGTGTTATCAAACAAGTTGCATGAGTTGTAATGGATGCAATTCATTATATGTGAAACCGTATGCATAAACAATTCATGCAATTCAGTTACAACTATGTAAGAACAATTATTATGTAAATTTAATGCAATTAGTTTGCCATTACCATGGTTACACCATGTTGACATCATTTTTCATTGATCCATCAAAAGTTGACACATGGCACTATGGGGGTTTTAAGGTGAAAATTATTATTTTTTAAAATATTGATTTCCACCATCCATTATGATTGTTCATTAAAGGGTTTCTTTTGGATTTTGGTTATTTAAATGGAAAGTAATGATTATTATATTGTACGCAATATGTGTAGTTACTAATTAAAGTATTTTTTGAAATTTCTTTTGCTAAGAATTTATTTCATAAAAATGCTGGGAATTTTGAAATCAAGAGAATTGATAATATATTTTGAAAATATTGAAAATGTTTTCTAATGTGTCATATATATTAAAAATTAAGTACACAACGATGGTATTTTATGTACTAAGCCGTTTTCATCACAATGAGTTTTTGAATTCATTCATTTGAAGGATCATCCATGACTTGTAATAAATTTGTACCTAACTTTTAATATAATTTTAATTCAGTTTTATTTCACTTCCAATTGACTTTTGGTTCACTTTTAGTTGAATCATAATTCATTTCCAATTGACTCTTAGTTCACTTCTAGTTGACTCATAGTTCACTTACAATTAACTTTTGGTTCATTTATAGTTGACTCTTAATTCACTTCTAGTTAAAATTTAGTTCATTTCTAATTAACTTTTAGTTAAGTTCTAATTAAGTCCTAATTAACTTTTAGTTATTTTTAGTTAAGTTTTAATTAACTCTTAGTTGATTTTTAATTAAGTCTTAGTTAACTCATAGTTGATTTTCAGTTAAGAAGGTTTTTTTTTAAAAATTACTCAATGCATACATAAAAGTTTTTTTGGAAACTTCCTTGAGCTAGGTTCCCAAAGGGGTATAAATAGAAGTAGGACCCCTCATCTCCTTTAGTCTGTTCAACATTAGTTTTAAGCACAATCTTGCACCATAACCTTGTCATGTTTTTTTCATGTTCATGTTTACATATGTTAACATAATAAAGATTTGTTTTCATGTTTATCTTGCACATTTCGGGTTTTTGTTCGTAGTACTAATGTTTTTGTGTCATAAACACCACCATCACCCATTGTTTGCATCATCACTTACACCAACATAATCGCATGCATCATTACTTACACCAACATAGTCACATGCATCATCGTTCACATCATTATTAATTTTCAATTATTTCTCAATTCATTTTTAGTTAAGTTTTAGTTAAATATTAATTAACTTTCAGTTGGTTCTCAATTAAATTTTAGTTAAGTCCTAGTTAAGTTTTAATTAAGTCCCAGTTAAGTTTTAGTTAAATCCTAATTAAGTCCTAATTAAGTTTTAATTAAGTCCTAGTTAAATCCTAGTTAAATTTTAGTTAAATCTCAATTAAATTTTAGTTAAATTCGAGTTAAGTTTGAATTAATTCTCAATTAACTTTCAGTTAACCTTTAGTTAAGTTTTAGTGACTTTTAATTCATTATTAGTTAAGAAATTTTTTTAAAAGTTTTTTTGGTCGGTGCACACATGGAAGCCTTTATGGAAGCTTATGTGAGTTAAGTTCCCAAATGGGGTATAAATAGGGGTAGGACCTCCCATTATATTCAGTTTGTTCAACATTAGTTTTGGGTATGTTTTTTTATCCTAACTTTTATTTTCATATGTTATTACAATAAAGTTTTATTTGAATCATCTTCTAGCATATATCGTGTTTTTGCTTTACATCTTTATGTTTATAGTCTTGGATTAAATTTAGGTTTACATTTCTTATGATTTGTTTTTCTTGTTTTATCATTGGCTTAATTTCCTATTATTGTAGTTTTTCATGCTTGTGACATTTTGTTTTTGAATCACATAATATTGTCTTGTTCCTTGTTTGAAAATTAAATTTAAGCCTTTCCTTTAGCCTTTGTTCTTGTGATTTTTCATGTCTTCAAAAAGTTTTATATTATGAAATGTGGCACAATAAAAAATTTCCATGTGGCATATTAATTAATTAAAAAAATAAAAAAATAATTAAAAAAAAAATGTAGGTAGGTCAATATTTCGTGTGAAGGGGGGGGGGACATTATTAAAAAAAGAAAATATGGGATTAAATATGTGATTAAAAATATAAGGTGCAATATATTGGTTGTTGGGTAAAAATTATAAATTAATAAGTTAAAAAATAGGGTACATTTTACTCACATAATTAATTTAATTATAATATAGGGTATGTAATAATCTGAAATAATGGATTATAATTAATATAAAATGGCTTTAATATATTATTTTTAAAATAGATAATAATAGGGTGATAAAAAATAGGTTGGACAATTATCTAATCCCCCCCCCTTAAAAATGGTCGTTTGACACATGTAGATCTTAGACTTTATACATGTTCCCCTTGGGGCCAATACATAGGCATAGGTAGGTGGTAAAACTAGCTAGATAAGACATACCTACATACCTAGGCTACATAACTACCAACCTACATTACATACCTATTTACTTTCTAAGGTAAATAGGTAAAAAATATGATTAATTACTTATTTCCTTAGGTAAGCAAGTAAGTCGAAAGATAGAATTGTAGGTGAATTAAAGAATAACCATGTAAATATTTTAAAAATTTATTTTATGTTTTTTTTTAAAAGTTAATTTTTTCAAGTTCATCTCAAATTGACACATGTATTTAAATGTGACCACACAAAAAAATACACCTTTATATAATTTGTAAAATGAGATTCAAGAACAAAATTTATGGGTTAAATCTTTTAGTTTGCACATTAGTTACAAATTGGGTTGCAATTACAAAAAGATTTTCCCACATTCATTGAGTTTATTTTTAATTTTTGAAATTATGCAACTAAATAAGTAATTATTTGAAATTTATATATATGAATTAATTATGTAAAATAATCATTTTAATTTTGATAATATTAATTAGTCTAATTTAAATAATTAGCTAGTTAGTTTTTAGATCATTAATGATCTAAAGTTAGATAAAATTTAGGTAATTAATCATATGGATTCGCAAAACTAATTATTCAGATTATCTAATGGTCAATTATTTGAATTAATTATCTAAATTAATTAACATAATTCAATTAATTAACTAGTTGGTGAATTTAAAGGGTTCAATTTATTTTTAGATATTTAATTCAAACAGTTATTTATTTGAGTTAAATTATTGACTAATTATGAACTAATTGGTCCAAATCATTTAATTTATAAGTTAGTTATTTGAAATCATTAATTATTTGACTTCAGATAATTTATTATCAAATAATTAATCATCTAAATAATCGGTCATTTATTATGTGAATTTTAATTTTTAAATTAATGATCTAAATTAGCTAACAAATTGATCATTTGGATTAGATTGAATATTTCATATTGATATTTAAGTATTTAGTGCAATTATTTATTTATTTAATTAAATTATGTTTTAATTATTATTATATATTTTATAAATTATTGACGAAATTCATTATTAAATATGAAATATGAATTTGGGTATAACACATAGTTATCAAATAATTAATTATTTGAATTTTTGAATTGATGTTTAATAATTTGAACTTATTATTTTTAGGGATCAAATTAGTTTTTTTTTAAAAATTATTGAATTAGTTATAAACTAATTGTTTGAATGAATTAACAAACTAATTGTTTGAGTTAAAATGATTAATTCAGATTAATTATGAAATATCAATTATGCAATAGTTAGTAAGTTATTAAAAATGCATTACTAAATATTAAGGATTAAATATGAAAATTTAAATTTTGTAGTTTATTAATAATTTAAAAATAGTCACAAAATAATGGAAAAATGGTATAGGGTGTAAGTAATACATTGTGTACCTTGTTTTCTACTTGAAAAAAACAAAACAAAAACTTCTAGCCTTCCTTTAACATTTCAAAAGATGTAAAAATTTTAGATTTTTCATGGGCATCTTTGGCATCCTTCTAGTTTTTCAAAACAATTTATATTATATGATTTGACTTGAAAAAGTAACCCAAAAATATCCCCAACAATTACATGATTTTTGAAAGGGTTAAAAATGATTTTAATTTTGAAAAAAAACTCCATGAACCAATATATATATAAATGCTCGCCACATCAATATTGAGGTGCTTGAAAAAAACCAAATACTTGGAAAAACATTTCACCCATTTTCAAGTACATGATATTTATTTTTCAAACTACCACAAATTTTAGTTCTAATAAAATATTTTTAAATATTTTTAAAAACAAATGATAATAATTTAGCTTTTGAAATCCATGCGAAAATAATTAAAAAATAATCTACCCAAAAATAATATTATCATCTCCATAAAATCATCTATTTATTAATCCTTTCATTAAATTAGTCCTTTTATTAAAAGATCCCAATATTTTGTTGCATACATTAGTTTTGTGTATATTTTCACCTTATTTCTATAATGACAATGGAGTGACACAATTAGTTGTATTAATGGGAATCATAGTTGATAACTAGTTACAAATGCCATATCTAATGGGCGGTGGAAATGTGTACATGCGGCATGATCATATGTGTCAACATGTACATTACTTGTAATGTAATTGCTAATTGGGTGTTACATTTACACTAGTTATATTGTAGTTGCCACATGCAACTAAAATGTAACTTGTTAAGAAGTCAAACATAATTGATTACATCTGTATGTATGATGTGTACATTACATTGTATAGGTGTTTCATTTATAACTAAACTATAACTATAATACAATCTTTGATTTTTTGATGTGGCATTTTATTTATTAATTGTTTGTATTTCCATGCTTTAATTATAGTGTAGTTGTATATTAGTTGTTTTGGAACTTTAGTTGCAAGGTAGTGTGGTTCTACTAAACATGATTTTTCAAAGTGAATGAAAAACATGAATTTTTTAACATTGAGTTCTGTCCTATTATGTGAGGTTTGAATGGTGATGCCTTTGTCATAAATTGTTAAAACAAACATTTGAAACAATCTAAAACAAAATAAATAAAATCATGAACCTTTGAATAAAATGTGAACAAATCAAATGAAGATGCACAACATATAATATAATTACATTTACAACTAAACACAATATTATGTATCAAATAGTTCAAATTTCACACACATAACTTAGTAGCTTTTCAAATATGAAAACAAATTGTAAATTTGGGTTCGGCACACCTGAACCCATAAATATTACTTTAATCTATCAATAAGTTAGAAAGATCTAAGGTTTGGAACTAAGGATGGGGTAATATTTAATATTTATTCATACAAATTGTGAAGTTTGAACATACATTGTCAAATAATCACTTTTTACCAACCCAATTTATTACCTATTTTGTTTGTAAAATGTGGCATGTGCAAAATTATGTGGTTTTCCTTCAATTATTATTCACATTTTTTTGATAGTTCAAATTATAAAAAACATGCGCTTCCAAATTTATAAGATCACCAACATGAAAGCATTTGGAAAAACCTAATGTTCCAATGGTCATGAATTAATGTTGTTTTCTCCCTTGCAAAAAGAGGCAATTGCAGTTGTGAGTGAGAGTCTTCGTTCTTTGGCAAAGCTATTGCACAAGCTTGTTCACCTTCTTTGTTTCACATATGTGTTGTTGACGGTCATGAATTTTTTTTAAAAAATTCATTATTTTGTTCAATTCTTGTTTCTTTGAATGTGTTTGTCTTGTAGTTATTAACATTTTTCTAACTAGTCATGAAGTCATTTCTTTTTGCATGTGGTGCTATTGTGAAATTTGCTTTATAATGCTAAGACCAAGGTTTTTTTGAGCTGCATGTTTTGCCTTCCTATTATCTATTGTTGTATACATTTCATTCAACGATAACTTGTTATTCATTATTCTCAGGTTTAGAAGCCAAATTTTAATAACCCTAAATCCATATTTGATATTGTGTTTGGGTAGTGTTTGGTCCAATGGTTTGTTTACATCCAATTCAACCAATGTGATCTTGTTTAGTTTGGACTAATACTTTATAACCATTACATTGTTTTTTAAAAATGTTTGGAACATGACACATCTAGGGGTTGTAATCTTTTTATAGTGCATGTGATGTACATAATTTGCGAATGTGATCATTTAAAACCCAAATTGATTTACTTTATTACTTATAAAATAACATGTGATCAATGGCCATCTAGGATTAAAAGATGACATGTTAAAAAAAATCCCATTTGGTATAAATTTCTTGAAAACGTTTATGAATCTTTGAATTTGAATGATATCATCCAAGCCTTTTGTTTTGTTATACATGACCTTGTTTTGCATAATTTGATGGAGTCATCTATAGTTTTTTATTTTTAAAATGTAAAATCTTGATAGAAACTTGCTTGCTACATGCATTGATTACACAATTCATAATCAACCATTCTTTGGGGATGATGTTGTGAACCCATTTAGTTAAAACACAAGCTCTTAATTGTTTACTTGCTTGGATTTTCATCTCATCTAAATTCTAGATGTGATTTATTCTGTAAGTGTGTTGATTATAAGTTTTTATATAATGAGTTGCAAGATTGGTTGGTCAATTGTGTGTTTTGGAGTTTTCTAGACTTTATGCAAGATGAATGCATAATTTTGCATGTTTACATGTGGTTTGAACTAGTAGAGCAAAAAATTCTTACATAAACTATTTCAAAATGAAATGGGCTAGGCTTAAGTGAATTCTACCATCTTGAATTTGAATTTTTGCAATATATAATAATCCACATTTTTACATATTGTTTAGAATCCAAGCAATAACAATGACATCCCCTTCTTATGTTAGGACATCTGGTGGGCTAATTTTTTTGGGTATAAACATGTGATGGGTTAACTTTTTTGCTTTTGGTTTTGTCATTTATATGGTTAGACAATTATGATAATGGTATGTTCCAATGCCTATTGAATTTCTTCATGGATTTCACCCCTATTTCCATTCACGGTTTCCTTTAATTACTCATTTTTTGTTTGCTTATAGGGCATGCAATAGGCTCCCCTTTTACTATTTTTCATTTTTGTATTATGACCAATGCAAGTATGGTGGGACAATTTTCTTGTGCATATTTGGCTAATCTAATTTGGTACTCCTTTTTAGGAGAAGCACATTAAATATCATGTTGTTTTTGTTCCCTTGGCCCTAGTCTCCAAAAGATGGGGGTGTGCACTTGGGTTCCATAGGAGGCATCCCCTTATTTGTTTATCATTATATCAAACACATAAGAAATTAGTTAGGTTTGGAAATGCTTGAATAACGTGCTTTCAACTGTCACCCATGTAATATTAATGAAATGGAAAAAAATTGCAAACTATTCCCATTCCAAATTTTAATATGTTGTAGTACAAATTGTGTACAAATTGTGAGTGTGAATTTCAAATTATGAAAGGTTGGAGCACATTGAAATCTATAATGGCCAACTTTCCTTGCATTGTTTCCTTCTTGTGTGATTACATGTTTAATTACTAGTGATAGTATAAGAACTTAACAAACTTTTCCTTGCAAAGATTTATATTTCTTCAAATTTGCATTCATTAAATTTCTTTTCTATTTTCACATATATGTTGATTTGTTCTACTTTTGCTCTTAAAACAATTTCCCAAATTTCCACATTCATCAAACTTTTCTTTTAAATTTTTTTAAAAAACATTTTTAATATTTCAATTTTACACTCATCAATTTTCTCATCTATTTCACTTTTATGTTGGTCTCTTTTGTTGTTACTTTTAACACAATTTCCCCAATTTTACACTCATCAAACTTATCCTTTAATTTCACATCTATGTTGGTCTCTTTTGCTATTCTTTTAACACTTTTGCATTATATATTATAATCTTTAAAAATCTTAAAATTTTTTTGGAGCTCCTTTAACTAACACACTTGCCGATAGTTGGGCATGCTTTTTCATAGTTGAAAAGAATGAATAACTCAAATTAAACTTTTCAAGATTTGAAATTGTGATGATTTTATTTTGGCGAAAATTATGCAAATAGATATAAAAGTCTCTTTGGTGATCTTTAGGTTGTTCATAAATTTTGCATTGTCATATCCCAAAATTATATTGTGTCCTCTTACTTTTTTGGTTTAAATTTGTGCAAAAAGCCTAAATGCACCTTGCATCCCATAGATGATTTTGCAAGTTAATTAAAGTTTCCACTTTTTATTTGTGATATTTTACCTTTTTATGTAATATATTACCTTCCATCCCTAAACAATTTAGATCACATTATAAATTACAAGATCTATAAATTTGTTTAAAATCACATCCTTAACCAAACATTTAAAAACCAAGACATATAAATTTACATATATTTGCGTTATTGTGTGTGCATTCAACAAAGACAATTAAAAACCCATTACCAAATAATGACCTCACACAATGAGTTGCAAAATTTGCAAATTTGTTTTAAATCACACCCTTTCACTAACCAGTTAAAATCTTATGGATTTGAATACTTCCAAATTTGCAAGGATTTATATGCATTGGAACGTGACAACCTTAAACATCAAACACCTTTTATAAAAATTTATATGACCAAATATTTTTACATTGGATAAATATTGTATATATGACACCCATGACCGAGCACAATTATTGTATGCTAGCTTGACATTTCTTGAATTTCCATAGAACATTTTCTCTCACTAGATATATTCATTCATCAAAAGGCTTTGATTTGATTTGACCAATGGAAGAAGGTGTTTGAATGTTTGGTAATGAGCTTTTCTCTCTAAACTATTTAGGTGATGGGCAAAGTTACCCTAACTTTAATCTTGTCCAAATGTCTCTCATTCCTTGCACACACTAGTTAGTGTTCTATTAGGTGGTAATGGGTTCTAGTGGTAATGGGTTCTCGGAAAGTCCATACAAGTACATGACAAACAAAGAAAGTCTTGTTGAGCTCATAAACTTGAGCTTGTGAGCAAGTCAGTACTTAATATGCCAAACTTCCAAGTACTAAGTTTTTTTGTTTTTTGTGCATGGATGATGTTCTTACAAAAAAATTCTTGACCTTTTTTTCTCCCCCATGAATTTTTTTCACCTAGAAAAGGCTTGAATTCAAAATTGCACATCCCGACACTCACAAAAATGTAACAAGAACACAACAATGATGTAAGTATCTACATTGAATGATGGCAATTCAGACATACCACCACCACCAACAACAACAACTACCGATGAACATGGACACACAATTTAATGTAATAATGAATTCCCAAGACCCCAAAGGCAACTTGAAAACTTGTGTGGAAATGTTCCCATTTAGGAGAAAAAAAAAGCACTTACATCCATTGAAAACCCATTATGACTCCGTTGTGGATGAACCACCATGATCGAGTTACCTTAGTAACCTATCCCACAAAACACTTATACTTCTCCCCTTCCCCTACCAAGGCAAACTACTAACTACCTATGTAAGTAAGTAGGTAGGTAATCCTACTAAGGTAAGGTGGTAAGGAATGTAAATGGTTACTATGTAAGTAGGAAAGGCACTTTGGTGGTTACTACTTAGGTAGATAGATGATGCATGTGGATGGTTAGTTAGTACATGGCTAAACAAATGTGGGTTAGCTACAAGATAGGTGGATGGTTAGTTAGTACATGGCTAACCAAATGTGGGTTAGCTACAAGATAGGTGGATGGTTAGTTAGTACATGGCTAACCAAATGCGGGTTAGGTACAAGAGAGGAATTCAATGAAAAAGAGTTTTTTTTCTGTCCAAACACCATCCATCCAGCATTGATGTGGAGCTGGTGGTAAACCATTTTGGCCCTCTAAGGTCAAGCTCTTCATCTAAGTGGGACCACAAAAACACAAGTAAAACCATGACCAGGAATTTTGTGAGAAGAGAGCACTGAGAGGTGTTGGGGGGGGTGGTGGTGTGAGAAGTCAAGTCAATAACTTGCCCCAGGAATTAAGTTTGTCCCAGACCTGCACATCCCTGCAAAGGTTGCAGCCTGAACAACTTGGGATGCCAAAGCCAAAGCTAAAGCCAAAGAAGAAGAAGAAGAAGCACTACTGACACAACAACTCTTTTGAACTAAACTTATGATAAATTCATTGCTGCTCAGAAAAACCTCATCAAAGCAAATATACAACATATCTACTACAACAACAACAACAAAGAGACCCCAAAGGAGATAGTCCAAAGGCCAAAGTGCAACAGAAAGTATGATTTGGAAATCTACTGAAGCCAAACCCCCTCTCTCTCTCTCTCTCTCTTTCTCTCCCTTAAGCCACCATGTTCCCTTTGGCATACCTAGCCAGGATGGTATCTCTCTCTCTCTGGTCAGTGCTTTTACTTCCAGAACTCCCCTGGCTCTTCTGTGGGCACTCCATTTTCACATGTAGTGTTTCCATTGAATGAAGAAAGAACCTCACAATGCAAGATGCATTCGTTCTCCTGAGGTTCAGGAACATCCTCGAGCTCACGCCATCAAGTGCTCCTCCCTTTGGAGAACGCACTTGTACAAAAACCTCCTTTACATCGTTCATTCAATAAAACTCCCTTTATAATCACACCCTTGGTGACCACTTTTTTTTTTTTTGGTGACACTAATGAATTGTGATTTAAATGTGTATAGTCACATTCTATCAAAAACTATTACAAGATTGTAACAATAGGCCCCAAAAAAAAACTTTACAAAATAATCCTTTTATGCTAGAATAAAAGTGCCAATCAATCATTTAAATTTCTTACATGGCTTATTCTAAGCTATACTATGAATTATTGTTAAACTTGAACAAGGTTGTGATTTTTGCATGTTTTAATGTGATGATTTACATTGAATTTGAGTTCTTTAACTGTTATCTTGTGCATCTTGTCAACTAGATTTTTTAAATTAAGAATTTTTGTTTTTTGAATAAGTTCACATATATTTCCCTTGTATGCAATAAAAAAAATTGTTATATATTTTTTCTCTTCAACTTGATTCATTGCTATTAGTTTGCACAATTTAAACACAAAACAACACTAACATTGCTAAAAAGAATTACGATTTACAAAACCCTAATATTTGCTCTAAATTTCTCCCATTATAGTCACATTAATTAATTAATTAATTATTATTTTTTGCAAATATTTTGTGCTACTAACAAAAGTGTCATAGTGACTCTAAAAAATAGTATTTCTTACTAAAATGGATGATTCTCAATAAATAATAAAAATGACACAAATAAGAATGTGTCTAAAATGGATGTGATTATAAAGAGGGTTCACTACATGTGGTTCAAAAGTCTTTGGCAAACCTTTGAAGCTTTGGTTGGAAAAATGTGCATTGAAGGAAAGTGCATGTATTTTCCTGGAAACATTTTGTCAAATTATTTTTAAAAAATTAAAGTCATGGGCCCAACTACAACCTACAAGGGTTTTATTTATTTATTTATTATTATTTATTCCAATTTGGTGAGGTAGGTGGATTGGCGACCGTCCACAAGAGGTCAGCCCAAATTTGGATGTGAGGGTGTTGGATTTTTGTTGTTCCCAATGTATTCTCATGATGTTCTCAATGTTTTATCATAAAATCCCAATAGGTTTTCAATATGGTCCTTGAGTTCTCAATGTGTTCCCAAAATTGTTCCCAATAGCTCCTCACTTTTATCTCATATCCTTTGCTTTTAAGTTCAACTCTTGGCACCCAAAGGAAGAGGTTCTAACAGGTGTCTATTTTGGGACTGTCTAAAACCTTTTGACCTTTTCGTTTTTTGGGTGATGGGCCAATCAAAGATGCCCATCACAAAAGAAAAAAAACAATTGAACTTTGGGTGTCCCCACAACTAATAAATACGAGTCACAATATACTACATACATTTTCCTAAATAGGGTACCCACCCTCTTAGGAGTAAGGCTGAAAATTTTAAGATTTTGGTGTTCACATGGCGTTCTCACAAGGTTCACAAGAATGCACCAACTGCGTTCCCCAAGTTCCCATGTGTTCCCCAATATGTTCCCTGTTGCATCACATTTTTATTCCATGTCTTTTGCCAAAATTTTAGCCTTTGAAGTGCCATTTATAGCTAGACTAAAGAAAAGGCTACATAATGTTCTATTTTGGGAGAGTATTCTTTTGGTTTAGGGGGCCTATCAAAGAATCCTATCAACAAAAAAAAGTCAAAAAAAAAAAAAACAAAAAAACAAAAAAAAACTCTTTGGATGCACCCTAAGAAATTTCATGCAACCAATGGGAAGGCCCAAAAAGCCTTCACTCAAGGTGACCTTGCTTTTTTTCCTTTGCTGTTTCTTCATTTTTCCTTGGCTCCCAATGTGTTCCCAATGTGTTCTCATCAGGTTCCCATAGGGTTCTCAACATGTTCCTCAAGTTCTCAATGTGTTTCCCCAACATGTTCTCCATAACACCTCACTTTTATCCCATATGCACAAGGGACAATTTTTTTTTAGTGTAAATTCAACTAATTTTGCTATTTTTTGAGGAAAAATTCGCCAAATTTTCGATTTTTTTTTTTCAAAATTGGCAAAAAGAAACCCTGCTGCTGCTGGGGGTTGCTTAATGAAGGTATGATGAGAAGAAAAACTCCTTTTCTTTGTATGTCACAGATCAGGGGTTTTTTTTTTCCTCTTTTCTTTAAAATTTTTTTTTTTTCCCAAAATTTGGCGATTTTTTTCCCTCGAATTTTTACACTTGAGAAATCGAAAAACTTCACAAAATAAAATAAAATTCCAATTTTATTTTTTGTCGCCATATTGCGAAAATTGGCCCAGAAAAAAAACGCTGCCATAATCAGAAAACAAGAAAGAAAACTCCTCCTTTTACCCCACAAATGACCAACCGGCGACTGCCGGGTTGCTCGAAGTTCGGGAACCTGCTGACACGGTTACCGGTGCTTTTTGCCCTAGCGCTGTTGACAAGATGGCGAAGAGCGCGCGAGAGAAGAGGCCGAGAGCGCGACGCGCTCGTGGGCTGCGTACGTGCTTGTTTGCGAGGATCCTTCTGTATATCATTCGGGAACAACATCGCCATCTTCCCTTTCCTCTTCTCTCCCTTTGTATTGCTCCCGAGATTGTAGTCTTTCGCTCCGGAATTCGTCTGATCGTGCAGTATTTTTTCTTTCTCTGTTGGCTCGCTTGGGGTTTTGTTGGAGAGGAGGAGGAGGAGGAGGAGGAAGAGGGCGGAGGAGGGATCGATGACATCATCGGCGGCAGCGTTTGTGGAGGGAGGAGTACAGGATGCTTGCGACGACGCTTGCAGTATCTGCCTGGAGTCCTTTAGTGACGACGACCCTGCTACCGTACTGGCTCCACTCTTTCCGAGAGATCCCTTTCTTTCTGTTTCTTTGTTTGGTGTAGTAGCGTGTACGAGATATTGGAACCTGTTGTTGCTTGATTGTTTTTTCCAGTCCTGTGTTTCCGTCTAGAGATTTGCTGTCGTCAATTTATGAGGTGTGTGAGGAATTAGACTCCCTCTCTACTTGCGTTTCCGCTCGATGCGGTTCTCCTGGCTCTCTTGAAACTCAATACCTGGGGTTCCGAATCATTCTTCCAGAGGAGATAAATCTCTAAGAAAACATCGTGAAACAAACAGGCTTTGAGTTCCGGGCGAGCTTCCAAGAGCTCGTGGCGTTATGTCCAGCCGTTTCTTTGGGAGACGTACGGGATGGATATAAGTCTCCGGCGTGCACTGTAGAAACTCCGCCAAGTTGTAAAACCTAGTCTGTGGATCTTGTTCCTGTTGCTGGTGCACTTGATGGAGGCTGAATTGTTATCTTTCTTGAGGAGGCCTTGATCTTCAATCCATCCGCTTTTACCCAGGATGGACTGAGGATGATAAGTAGATCTCAGCTGTCGGTGAAATGGAGGTGCGAGAGGACTTTGTAGCAGCTTGTAGATGGAACAGGAAATGATTGATTGTGGCTACAAAGATCAGGCTGTTTTATTTACCTGTGTCTGTGTGTATGTTTTATGGGAGCAGGTGACCAATTGCAAGCATGAGTACCACCTGCAGTGCATTCTGGAGTGGTGAGCGTTAATTACTTGCCTTTATTGAAGAATAGTTTGAAAGGACAGCATTGCAATGTAATTGCAAAGCTCTGTTTGTAGTTTTGCACCTGGAGTTTCTTTAATTGGATTCAGTTCATTGCCCAGAAAGATGAGGACTTGTTTGTCTGCTTTGAGGGTATGATCAAAGAAGGAGATACAGTGGAAATAGTGGAATCTCTTTGCTTTTTTTTCCCCCCCCTGTAGTTTGATTTTTCCATATTGAATGATTGTCCTCTTGATAGAACTGTTATACAAGGGATGCGTTTCCTGTCGTCAGTAGTACAGAGGTTCTGTTATTAGCCATGTGGAATACAAACTTTTTCTTACACAGTGCCCTAGATTCACAACAGAAATGACATAAATGTCTACCCAGAAACAAGTAGAATAGCTGAAAGATACAGAATGAGAAGTGCAGGTCTCAAAGGAGCAAAGAGTGTCCCATGTGCTGGCAGCCTCTCAGCCTCAAAGATCCTGATAACCAAGATTTGCTGGCTGCTGTGGCCAATGAGAGGGCATTACGGCGGAATAAAGTGCACATGTCTTCTGTCCACCAGCGACCTCCTGTAGAGGAATATGAATTTCACAGGGTAATCCTTTTCCATGCAATTCATGGTAGTTCTGTTATTCTCCAGTGTCTCCACCTTACTTGTTCATGAGCAAGTAGCGGTTGCAACTTTCTGGCAGCACAACCAGGGCTGCTGATTGATTCAGCACTGTTGTAAGTTTCACCTTGTTAGGAGGCATTGTTATAGAATTGGTGAAGAGAAAGTACTGTCTTATGTTTTGTCTCATGAAGTTTACCAGCATAGTTGCAGTAATGCTATATGCAGGTACATTAGCTCTATGTCTGATGGGCACTCGAATAATGTGCTCCAGAACATTGGGAATAGGCTACCCTTTGAGTAAATCAAAATAGTGAGTGCTGAAAATTGCCTGGTGTGACAATTGTGTCTCATTGGTGGCATTACCCTGAACAGTTTGCGTCATATGGGGATGAAGAATGCATCATGCAGCACCTGGCAGCTGCCATGGGCCGGACTCATCACTTTTCAAGAAGGGACCCCATCCTTTTCCAACCAGCTACTCAAGTTCCAGGACATCCCCAACTCATGTTTGTGTCAAGTTCCTCAGGTAGTGGAGGGTCAACTCCAGTGAATAGTCCTCCTGTTGTGAGCTCACCTCCCAGTTGTGAGGCACCTTCCCCATCCTTCTCCTTCACCACTGTCCCTGTGGTTGCTGCAGACACTAGTGCCCTCAGTTCATCTCCTTCAAGGTCAGCTTGTATCTCACCTATCATTATGATATGTTAGCAAGATGGGTTGTATTGGATAGCTACAAGTATTTTTTTTTGTCTCATCTGTCCTCATGTTGGTTGTAAGTAAGGTGCTTGGAGGTAACGGGTTGTATTCTCTTTTGATAAAATTGCATTAATGTCTTCAATGCACCTAATAGCCTGAGACACTGGTATAGATTGGCCTTATTGCCACTGAAATAATGACCTGTGGATAGCAGGCAGAGATCTCCTCAGGAGCCTGATGAGATGCAACATGCAACATCTTCTTCAGAGTTGCGTTCCTTTTCTGAGAGTGTGAAATCAAGATTGGCTGCAGCATCTTCCAGGTATGTCTGTTGCATAAGTTTTAATCTGGAATACTAATGTTAAAACATCTAATGAGCTTCAGAAGTTCCTAATTGAGTTGTTTCCAAAGCCTGTGGAATATATAAACCCTTTCCTTTTCTATAAAATCTGTTGCTAGTGGAAATGAAGGCACTTGAGGTCTACTGGCATTACAGTGATTAGGCATTTATCACAATTAGGATTCTGATGGAGTACTCTGGCAAGTTTCCTGGTTTCTCAGAGGAGCAAGAGGCGCTGTGTAACCCTTTTTATGGGGTCTCTTTTCATGTCCAGGTACAAGGAGTCATTATCCAAAAGCACAAGGAGCTTTAGAGAAAGGTTACGCATGCGGAATGGGACAATGGCAGACATTGGAGCCCGTGCCCGTGAGGTCAGTGCAGGGATGGTGCGTGTGTTGGAGCGTATGTCACTTGAGCCTCTTGAGAAACAGCAGGGTGCACCTCCATCTTCTGATGTGCCTCTGGTGCCTGCCCATTCAAGTGAATCAGCATCACCTTGCTCTACAAGTGACTCAACAGTGTATGCAGGGAGTGTGAATGCCAGCTCTAGCAGAGTTGCACCACAGCCTGTTAATGATAAGTCACATGAAGATGGACTTGGAAAGGTAAGAGGCTATTAACCAGATGGATACAATGGGGGCAATGGAGGAATATTGACCTGTGGTCACATTGGGGCATTTTGACATGGGATGGCTTTATTTAGGGGCTGCTCAGCATAATATATTCATGGTGAGGTGAGGTCCCTTTGTTGGAGTCTAACTATTGATTTATACACAAATCATCTCTGGTATGCCATACACCAGAGACACAAATCCCTAGTCTGCAGGGCAGGCAGAGATGATTTCAGGATTTTATGGTGAAATCAAACCCACTACTGAGATTTTAGACTCTGTGCAGAGCAATTGTGCAGAAGTGACAGAATTGTCCTTCTAATGCCCAAGTTGAGCTGGTAGGAGTCACTTGCTTTTCTTCATAGATCATATAACTTTGGTAGACTAGAACTGAACCCTTCACAAAAATTAATAACCAGGATCAGCTATTATACTGCTGTTCATACTATGGGGCCTGAGTTGTGAAGCCAGTGTCACTTTTTACCAGCAGGGGGTCATTTGAGTAAGCATCAAGTTATTGGCTGATCACTGCTCAGATATTCACAAAATACTTGCATGAAAGCACTATCAGTAAAACTGTGAAGTCTCTATATTGTGTGAGGTTGGGGCCTTAGTTTTGATTGGCATGATGCAGGGCTGTGGAGGGACTGGTGAAAATGGACAGGAAGAGGCTTTGCCACCTGTTTGAAATCTACAAGCTGCCACTGGGGTCTTTGTCAACCTTCAAGGAAATGCTCAAGATCAATGTAAACCCAATAACGGCTGAGATTTGAAGGTTAAGATATGACATCAAACTCATAAACCTGGGATATATGTGTGGAGACATTACTGTATAGTTGGAAATTAAGGTCCAAGGTCATGTTCATAGAGACCAGACTGAAGCTGATCAATCAGAGTTTCAGTCATGGTACATCATGTTGCTGTTCATTTCCAAAATTTTGAGTGTGCTTTTTTAATCCAATTTGAGGTTAATGTGATAGTGTTCTAAACTTGAAGTTGCAGCCTCTAGCAGGGTGAATGTGATGAGAGTTATATTGTCCTTTGTTACTTAGGGTAGTGTATCCTCAACTGGAATGTTGACTCTCACTTTATGGTGGGGCACTATAGAAGCTATTTTGAGACTCAAATTTCATTACCCTGCTGCTGTGCTGTGGTCACGTCCTGTCATAGGTGTGTGCATGTCTATCTTGGAGTTTCAGCATGAAGATGATGATGTCACACAATGGTTGGTTTGGTGACCTTATTTTGTAACCATTTCATAGACATTTTTATATACAAGAAATGCCTTCACTTGCTTACTGGTGAGTATGTCCTGTGGCATTTCCTGCTGGCATACTAGAATTAAACTAAACGGTTGAGAAGCCATCGTCACCTATAGATAGTTTGACAGTGAATCATGAAGAAAGCGTTCCGAGGAAGTGGTCAGTTCTGTAACAAGTCCTGCCAACAACCTCCATGGCATAAGGGTAGTAAAATGGAAATTGCATAAAAATTTAGGGCTTTACTGTATAGCCTTTTGAAGCAGTCATATTTCAACAATATGGTGTTTACTTCTCAAACTCTCCACTGGGAATTGAACTTCCTTCAGGACGTGTTTTTGTGTTTGGAAATTGGAACATGTTCTTTCAACTAGTAATCTGCCTCAAGGGAAAGGATGACTTTTTGAATTTCCATGTGCTCACTTCTCTCTTGGAGAGTAAACCCTGTTTGGTTGAGTAAAAGTCTTTGTTGCCTTCTTTTGGAATATTATGTAGTATGTTTGCTAATCACTCAAATGAACTCAGGATCAGGTGATGTTACATGCAGTGACAAAAAGCTTGTTAGCTTGTTTTGTCACCATTGCTTGACAAACCCCTCTGCATTGATCAATTACACAAATATAATGCCACTCAATAAAGATCATCACGAAGTCTAAAATGGAGTAGTCAAGATCTGATCTGAAGAAAGCTTTACCATATCTACGGAACTTCTAGAGGAACCCTCAATACCACCATTTGAAGGTAACATGTCAATGATTGCTGGTCGTAACTGTATGAGCACTGCTCACAAAGCATCAGATCCTCACCATCATCAAGAGACACACTACCTTGTGACTTTTGCTCAGAAAATGTCAGACCATCACTGCCATTACACATGGCAGTGACAAGCTGCTACAACTTACCCACTGACTTCTGACAGCAGCTCCTGACAGTGGGTCCAGATAAGCATCCATCCAGATAAGTATCCACACAAAGCATCAAGCAAGATTCTGCTTACTTAGTGTCTGTTTCACTTAGTTTCTGTTGCTTTTGAAAAGAAGCAGACCCAGTCATCATCCTTTATGACTTTAGAGGACTAGAAAAGGCCGATTCAAACTGCGGATCTGCAAATCAACAAGACTCAGTCATGATCCTTTGCCACTTTAGAGCACTAAAAAATGCTGATTCAAACTGGGGAATCTGCAAGTTGCACCACTTGCCTGACCCATTCTAAGGAACACACAATGTTTAACATGGAACTTGCAAAAATGCAACAGTTCTTTTAAAGGAAAGCCAAATTGAACTCCCATCAAGTTAGTTGACAGGAAAGAAGAAGATCCTGCAGTCTCTGTATGCTCAAAAAGTTCTTTTATCCATGGCCAACTCCTCTGTTGACAAGCCAATACTGGTGTTAAAAAAAATGGTGTCACAGATATATATTGTCTGCAATATGAAATTGAAATCCAGCAGTATTGAAAAATCAAGGGAAGAGCTGAATGGCTAAATTATCCAATTGAGACATTCAGGGAACTATAAAAACCAACAGCAGGACAAACACATTAGCAAAACACTATGCACACACCGCTGTGGTGAGGAGCTTATGCCACACTCTGTTCTTCACCAAACACCTGTGTCAAGAAAAGACCCATGGTTTGTATATGCTGTCAAGATCCTGACATTCTTGTCAAACTTGTATGTACACTCTTTCTCTTTAGGCCTTCCCATTCATGCCTTAAAAACTATTTCTACCCATCCAAACTAGAGCAAGCCCCCTGAGTCACCACCTTTGGACTGTGGTGCAAAATCATTTACCTAGCAATAACATAAATGAAGTCAAGTAAGTCAGCATTACTCTAGAATCTGATTGATGCAGTTAGTAGTTGTTTGTCCACGTTTGTTGGGAGCGTTGTGCCTGCTGCTGCTGATATGCCCCGCCCTGTATAGTACCAGTGCCACTGCTGCCTAATGCCAGAGGCTGCTGTAGCAGTTGATGAGTGTTGGGAGTCGTGATTGACTGTGAGGGGTGGTAGGGATTTCCATATCCGGTTCCTGGGTGTACATGAGTGTGGGCTGGTTGCTGCGAATGTGCATATGCACTGTGCTGGCCCTGGCCAACAAGATTGTAATATGAGTTTGTTTGCATGCCTGCTGCGGGGCCCATGTCCCGTGGTAACTGTTGGCTTTGAATCCATACTGCCGAACTCTCTCCTGGCTGAAGACCAAACAACCCACAACAGAAATTCAGCGACTGCGTGTAAACTTGGAGTTCATATCTCTTGGGTGCCTAGAACAAGGACCACATATTCTATTTGTGGCAAAAAACTCACATTTTCCATATGACAAGAGTCAGATAAACTTTGACTGGCTGGATAATCCAGTGCAAATAACTTATAAGACTATCTGAATGCTGATCTCAAGCACTTACCTGCTGACTGGGGATGTAAAGCGAATTGTCTTTGTAGTGAGACACAGCAACATCATCATAGCCAGCAGGATTGCTAGCAGTTCCAGCAGGGTTGCTGCCATATCCTGATGGTGCTGTTGTATAGCCTTCATAACTGACAGCAGAAGCAGAATGAGGAGAAGTAGCAGTAGCCACACCTGGCTTGTATTGTGGCACTGGATACTTCACTGGTGCAGAGGGTCCTGCTGGATATGTGGACACAGCAGCAGATGGGTATGAAGAGGGTGTTGGAACCTGGGCATAGGCATTGTTACCTGGGCCGTAGTTGTGTGGATATGTGGTGTGCATATATGGATAGTTGGGTGGTAAATACTGGTAGCCTAAATAATTTCCAAAATGACCTAGAGGTGGCTGTGCTGCATAAGCATGCATGGCCACTTGCTGCTGAGGAAGACTAGGAGCAGTTTGTGCACTATTGCCTGGTTGAGATGCTGGAATGCTACCTGGTCCTGATGCTGACATCAGGAGTTTCCCGCTCTGTACATCACAACAGATTTCAATACCTCAGAAGATCTGAATTAGGGAATTTGCAAGTTTCCTCTTTTCATACTGAAGGGAAAAAAACCATTCTGTGGCATGAGATGGTTTCACTCACATGCATGCAGGAAGGTTTTCTTACAACAGCTTCAATACAGCAAAGACGACAGTGAAGGCTGCATCATATGGCCAGCCAGGTGAAATGGACAAATTCTCCACTAACACACACTGGCCTCCACAGTCCATCAACCATGAACATCAAGCATATATACCAACCAGGAGCTTCAGCTCACCTCTTGAGATGATTGGAGACTAGGGCCAGGTGTAAGGCCAACATTTCCATTGTACTTGCTTGCAGTGCTGGATGTGACATATGAAGGATACCGGGCATCACCATCTATCCCTGTCCGAAAAGCAGGGGTGTAGTAGCTTGAAGCTGGGTCTGAGTATGGTTGCTGCATTACAAACAGAGACTTGTCATGGATCTCATCTTTGTGATGTAAAAATATTGTCTCTGCCATGAAAGCAAATGGAAATCATAATCCTGTATCCATATCTGCCAACCTGGGTAAAAAAGTTAAATCCTAGTAACCATATTACCTCCTAATGATGGTGGCTTTGAGCATCCAATGGGTACTGTGGTCTCACATATCATTTTGAGATCAAGAAACATGAATCAATTTTTTACATAAACACTAGCCTGCAAAGCAAAAAAAGCATACCATCAAGCTCGGCAACCGTGAAAGATCTGGTGGTTGAGAATCCACTGCTTCATACCCATACTGGCCACCAGACATTTGAGGAACTAAACCAAATCCCACATAATTAGCTGCAGGAGGCAGATAAGGATAATGAGGACCTTGCTGTACGACGGGATCAGGTTTCGGCAGCTCCAGTGGTTGGGTCACTTGTGCTGAAATGGAAACAGAAGCCACTTCATCATTGTTGCTAGCCAAGTTCTCCAAAGATGTGGCTTCTGTTTGATGCCCATAACTTTGAGTCAATGCCACTGGCGAAGGTACACTGTAAATCATACCAGGCATTACAGTACATGAGTTTGATGCAGAAATTGAGGGAAGGACCACGAAATGAATATATAAGAACCATATCATTAAGGCTAAAGATATGAGCCCTCATCTGATTCAGAAGGGCTCTTTCTAAGGCAAGATACATTTCTCAAGCCTACAGATCTGTGGAATGGCAAATTCATCAACATAACATCAAATCCTGAGACAAGCAGAATACCTAGAAGGAATAGGTTGCTCCTCAGGGACGTCAACTGCCAGAGAACTCTCTGAGATCATAACCTGACTCTTGTCAGCTGTCTCAATACCAAATTTTGTGGTGAAAATGGTTGCATAATCAGCTTCAAAACTACCAAAGCTTAAGTTTTTTTGATCTCCTTCAGGCACCTTAAGCTGGCTCGGAATGACAACCGGGTGCTGATACTGCTTGTTAAGAGACTGAAGGGAATCCACAATTCTGCCCCTCTCCCCAATTGTTGTTAGAGGGGCCTGTAAATCTGTGACCAGTCCTCCGTGATCCTGCACTGAAGCTTTGAGATTCCATTCCAACCCAGCTCCAGATGCTGTCCTCACTCACACAACAACATAAGTCAGACTCAATGGCAACTACTCTATTCTTGCAACATACCCACTTCCTGTCAATGAAATTTATAACTTTCCAGAATTTACCCTGCGCAGATGAGAAGATGACATATGTATGTCTCTATGAAATTGCAGAGAAAACTCATGATAACACCTTGAAGTTACCTATTCTGTCAGTTCCAGCAGAACCTAAACAAAAATGACAAGAATGAAGCCAGTCATAACCTTTTGAGAGTCACTCATAAAGTATCAGACCATCACCTTCACTGTGAGTCACAGTGACTAGCTGAAATAACTTGATGGTTACTTCAGAAGTTAAGGACATGCATGAGATAACCAGTGGAACACACCAGAAGACGGGCAGCTTGCAAATCCTGAGCAAAAAGAAATTCAGTAGACATCAAAGGGGAGGATACCTTTCTGTGTACCCACAGGTTGTTGCTGGGATGGAAATGTGGGCCTGCCATTGAATTGACTTCCACCAAGCCCTGTTCCAGAACTGCCAAGTCCTCCGGTCTGCTGGGGTTGGATTTCAATAGGGCCTCTGTCTTCAACTGCAATGGGTTCATCAGCAGGCAGGTCTTGCGTTGATGCAAGAGAAACAGGGTGGGGAGGGGAAGGGGTTCCTATCACCTGTGCTTCCAAATCTGTTTCTGGACTACTGGATACACCAGTTGGTGTTGTGACCCGTGGTAGGAGTGCTGCCATAATAGGGCTCACATCTCCTGAGAAAGAGCTTGAAGGGTGATCCCCAACAGTTACTTGGTTTCCCACAGTTTCTATATCATGTTTGGTTGTATCATGTGCCCCAAGAGTCAGGGACTCCAACAATTGAGGTAGAACTGGATCTATTGAAGAAGAATGGAATTCAGACTGCTCTGCTCGGGGTTCAAGATGATTTGCAGGCACATAAGGTTGGCTCACAGAAGGAGCAGGAGGACCTTGAGCTGGTGCAGGCTGAATAGGTGGTGTTCCACTTGCTCTTAAAATGTCTGCCATAGTTCCATGCCCTGATCCCCATGCCCCTTGTAGGATGGGAGGTGAAAATGTACGCATTGAGCTTCCAACTGTACTCCCTGCCTTCTCAGCTGTTGATGTTTGTGATTGTGCCAGAGTTGAACTGCTGCTTCCAAAACTCAACACAATAAGCATCTTTACAACACACCACATCAAAGAACACAGAGGGCATCAACAAATTTACAATGGGGACTCTGGAAAGCTATACACAGATCTTGAGCAATGGTACTCACGTAGTTCCTGAAGCCAGAGGCTGTGGTTGGGTTTGTGGCAGAGTTGAATATTTCGCAGTAGAGACTGCACTGGAGTTCCTCATGCTGGGATGGATGCCATTCTCTCTCAATGGAAATGGCTTACCACGGCCACTTGAGTACTCTGATCATGCCAATAAAGACCACGAAAGATCCACTGAATGTTCTCAGCAACAATAAGCCCAAAGACAACTTTTCAAGCACTTAAACAGGATATGGTAGCTATATACAAGAAATTAAATTATAGAAATCCCTGCAAGCTTGCACTTCTGGTAGCAAATCAGATGCAGGATTAATCAACACCTTCCAACATTCTGATAGTTTTTGAGATGCATTTGGTCTAGTACCATTCTGAAGGTACATGAACTTCACAAGCCTACTTGGATTCTGGTCTTCAAATACAAGAGACCTGATGCCCATTGAATAAAACACAGAAACAGAATGCAGAAGGAGCAGAAAAAAATTCTCGGTTAACTTCAGACACATCTACCATAAGAAAGAGATAGAACTTTGATTAACAGTACATGGGAATAACCTGAGACAGAGCCTGATCTTTGCATCTAGCAGATTGCAGAGAAAACTTCCCAAAGCACTTTGAAGAAAACTGATACTTCAATACTGGCCAAACCAAAACAGAAACAAGGAATGGGTGCAATCATAACCTTGTGAGTACCACTTACAAAGTATCAGACTGTCACCTCCATCATGAATGGCAGTGACTAGCTGCCGTTACAACCCACTGACTTCATTGGCTCCCAACAGCGGGTGTAGATAAGTATATACTACTGAGCTCAAAATGTCAGGCAGAAATTTGTATGAAAATCTGTGTCAAGAGTTTCTGTCTCATCTCCAGAAGCAGTACAAAGGCAGTCATGATGCTGGCTAGCATGATTATCAATCAGCATTGATGGATTGAAGTGCAATGCCAGTTAGTCAAGGAATCAAAATTTTCAGCACAAATTTCTCCAGGGTTTTGACAGGACTTTGCAATGAGTTAACAAAAGAGATAAAAATAAGACAACTCAGTGCATACCCAGTGAAGAATGGCGAGTGACAGAGTGCCCTCTCCCAGCTCCACCACGCCCACCTCGTGTAGGGTTACCACTGCTGCCAGGCCTTGCTCTCAAGTCTGCTGACTCCTTATTGGCTCCACTCTACATCACCCACCTCCAATGGATGGGAAAAATTCAGCATCACTAACAAACTCAGCTGGGCCACCTGAGCAAACCAGAGGTTAATGCAAGGTGTACCTCACCTCTTTCTTCTTGTCACGCTTCCTCTTTACTTCATGGAAGTGGGCTGCATCATCAAGGCCAAACAACATGCTTGTCAGCACCCTATAGGAGTACAAATAAGCATTGGCTAGAGCAGGCAATGAAAGACAAAAATGCCAAAAAAAACTACATTTGCAAAGAAGGATGTGGTTCCATAGGCCCTTGCAGAAAGAAACTCACAGTGCAACTGATAAATCTTAAACAACAGCTAAGGAAAGAACTTCCAACCCTAAGCTACTAAAGTACTACAAAAGCATACACCACACAGAAGCCCCAGAGCTAGAGCTACCAACATAGTAAACCTGAAAGCTTTAATTACAGTCAGTGCAGTGCCAAATGCATTCTGAAAGATGACTGCAGGCCACATTGTCCATACACGCCCCTGGGGTAACACTACAGGTACTATTCAGCAAAAGACAGGGTTCTAAAAGCACATATAACTGAGCTCCATTCTGCAGAAGATATCCAGAGACATTAGACTTTCGTTCAGCAATGGTCCTAAAACATCCCAAGTGGAACGGTACACCTAAATGAGATGCTTTCACAATTTCCAGTGAGAGAGAGTTGCGCTCGTCTCGTGAACAGACAGAAAATCGCCGTTTTCAGGTTCTGGGGAGCAGAACTGAATACAGACAGTGTTGTGTGTACAGAGGAAACAAAAACACAATGCCAAGCTATTGGCAACTGAAACCGAAAATAGAACTTCGCAACGAGAAGAGGGGAAAATGCTGCAAATATAGATATCACAAAAAAGACTGCTGAAAAAAACAGGTGAGAGCAATGACACCTTGATTGAGGAGCCGTTGTGCAGTCTCGTTCAAATCCATGTTACACTCTTTTAACGTTGCATAAATCTCATCGTCGCTGTTCTCCACTATCTCTTTCAAGCTTCGCACGACCTCCATCGCACTTGGAGGTATCTTTACACTTCCCCCTCCTCCTACTCCTCCTCCTCCTCCTGCCGCTACTCCAAGCCTAGCGGTACTCATTTCCTCCCCCCACCACCCCCCACCGGCCGCTTCACCTCCCTCCCGACCTCTCCTCTTCCACACTTGATACAGCAAGCCGAGAGTTGAGGACAGGGAACGGAAATAATAACAACAAAACTGAAAGAGATAGAGAGACAGAGACAGAAAGAAGAAGAGCAGCCCCAAAGAGAGAGGTGACCAAACAAGAAAAAGATACCCTCCGTTGCAAGGATGCTATTGCAACGTAGATATACTCGTAGAGAAGAGAGTCGGGGGGCAGGTGAAGCAATGGCGGTAGTACAACAGCGATGGGCACCCGAATACAGACAGAAAGTAAAGAAGACGCATGAAATGCACTCCGGAAGAGGAGAAAGACAGAGCGCCAAACCCTAATCTGTCGGAACCCTATTAACGCTTGTATAGGGAACGCTGTCTCATGGACGCTGGAGACTGGGAACAACGCTATCTCATCCACTCGGGAGACTGGGAACAACGCTTTCGTAGCAGGCTTGAGACTGGGAACGACACTATCTCATCCACTTGGGAGACTGGGAACAACGCTTTCGTAGCAGGCTTGAGACTGGGAACGACACTACCTCATCCACTCGGGAGACTGGGAACAACGCTTATCGGGAAGGAATAAGAAGGGAACGTTGAGAGCGTAGGGCCGTTGGTGTTTTGTGAACGCTGGGAACAGTCGATTGGGGTTCCGGGAGTTGCTATCATGTTTGGGAACGGCGTCCCCGGGGGAAACTACTAGGCATGCTTTCTTTTCTTTCATTGGAATTGGTTCAAAGAGAACGTAGGTAATTTTTACAGGGAACTCTGGGAACAATTTATTATTGTTTTTTAAAACGTTTTTTATTTACTCTTTTGAAGATGGACCACAAAAGTGGCGGAAAAAAAAGTGGGGAAATTAATTCACCCGTCAGTGCCCTCTGACCCTGTGAGGTACTGCAGAATGGGCCAGCTAGTGCCAATTCTAGAGCTTGGAATCGGCCATGGCTTGTTCTGTTCCTTCAGGTTCAGAGCCATGGGGAACACATCATGGGAACAGGGGGAACTTTTCCGGTCGGCAGCTTTGACATATTCAGCATACTGAATCAGCAGCACTCCCCATAAGTAGGTATAAGATCCATCCTAAGTAGGTGTAAGATCCGTCCTCGAGTTTTAAGCATTTCTTTTCTTTTCTTATGTAATCATTGGTTTAGTTGCAATTTTTTTTCCTTAATTAATTAAAAAAAATTTACTAAAAATAATGTAATTTGAAATTTGATTATTTTTTAAAAACTCTATATATATAAATTTTTTTTACTCATATATTTTGCTAAATGTTATTTATCTTGTTCCTTCAATTTCCACATGTTCCTTAATTTTATTAAATATTTTTTTGTCAAAAAAATAATAATGTTATTCTCAAAGTTCCTTGTGGGTTCTCATATTGTTCCTTGTAGCTCCACTTTTTATCCCATATTCTTTATCTAAAGTCTCATTATTTTAACTCACAAATGGCAACAAAGCCATGAAAGTTTTATGTCTAAAGGACACACTGACCGTCCTTCTCAAGGGAGCAAATACATTGAATCACAACATTCCTTGTCAAAGGAGTACTATGCCTATGGGCACCATGACTAAGAAATTTTCAAATTGAAAAAAATAATTATTTTCTGCAATTTAAAATAATTCAAATGAGTGTTTCCTTACTATGAATGAATGAATGAATTTAATAACATTAATGTTGTAAAAAGAAATTATTAAAAAAATTTAAATGTGAAAACCTTAATTATTTAAGACAAGAATACCACACTACCTCTAATTTGTTACTAATGTTTTAAAATACTATTTATTCTTTTATGCTAACATAATATTATATTTTCATTTAAAGATAAACATTTCTAAGGAAATTTGGTTCTCATATATTTAAATCATAAATGACTCATTTTTTTGTTCATGGAAATTTTTGCTTGATAATTTGATTTGTCTTACATAGAAGTTATTGAATGTTTGAAGTAATAATAGAGTTATCCGTAAAGTAAGAAAGACACAGCACTAGAACCCTGAGTTTTGGTCATACACAGGGTCAGATTTTTTTTAAAACCTGCAAAAAGGTACATTAGCATTAGCATTCAACAAGGGATGAAACTCAAAAAACATCAACTCTGGTGGCAAACCATCAACTGAGTTTCATCCTGTCTTTCCTTTTTCCCGAGCGCCTCCAATGCTGTTACAACAATAGGTATAAAGACTAACTTTTTTTTTCTTTTAGCTACTGTCCGTCCGGCTGGATGATCACAAAATAATAATAAAAATAAAAAACACATAAAAATTTTAAAAATAAAAAAGTTAAAAGTTTCCGAGGACTTCACAGTGGCCGAAGGTCACGGGCACCCACTAGTAGGTATAACTGCTCCTAACTGTACAACTACTATAATTAGTCTCGAACCTTGTGCATTAAATGCTGAGTTGCAGCATCTCATACTGAGATTTAATAAAAAAAATGTAAAATGTAAAATTAATAAAATTTTAAATTAATAATATTTTATATATTTTATATAATTAATAATATATAATATATAATATATAATTAATAAAATGTCTTTACTTTGTGGATACCACTGAAAGAAGGGATAGGGGGTGAAAGGAGGCCCAAAGACAGGGTGAAGTCAGGGCTACTTCAGGGATAACTGTAATTCTTCAGTAACTTCAGTTTTACTGGAAGTAATTTCTAGTACCTATAGTGAAATTTTTACTCGGAACCGTAAAACTGGCCCAAGAGTACGCCTCGTCCACCGGTTTGGGTCGTCCGATCATCAGGACCTCGATGACATATCAAGACGTGATACGGGACCTCGACCGAAGCCTCCGCCCGCCGCGGTCCACCGGTCATGGCTCCTCCGATCAGAACCTCGATGACGTATCAAGACCTGATAGGAGGCCTCGATCGAAGTGTCCACAGCGCCCGGCAGTTATGCCTCGTCCGATCAGGACCTCGATGATGTATGAAGACCAGCGTATTGAGATCTCAATGACGCATGAAGACCTGATATTGAGACCTTGATGACATATCAAGACCTGATCTTTGGACCTCGATAAGGAATCAGGACCTAATATTGATACCTCAAACGAACGGTTCGCCGCATCCACCAAGTTTGGATCGTGTCTGATCAGGATCTCGCTGAGCTATCAATACCTCAATTTAGGACCTAGATGAAGTATCAAGGCCTCGATGAGGTATCAAGATCTGATATTGATACCTCGAACGAAGTGTCCGCAGCGTCCATCGTGTTTAGATTGTCCGATCAGGATCTCGATGAGGTATCAAGATCTCATATTAGGACCTAGATGAGGTATCAAGACCTGATATCGGGACTTCGATGCCGTAACGAAGGACCAGACTGCTCCAGCGACGCCATCGGCTACCGAGCGCGAGAGCGCGCTCTTCTGCGTCGTCGCTTTGCACTCTGGGCTGCTCTTCCGCTTTGGCTCAACCCCATGGCCGGAGTACTTTCCTAGGCACCAACAGAAGAGAGGTAGTGACTAACAGTGGGCTGCATGGAGCACAGAAGGGTCTGAAAGTAGGGGCAGCGAGGAGGAGGAAGCGGAGGAAGAAGAAAGGCATGGCGGGTGGGTGTGTGGGAGGCAGATGGCAGCGTCTCTCGCAGATGCTGCGAGTTTCAGCTAGAGGAGGAGCGTATCGTTGCAGTTCGTCAGCCATCCATACCCCTTCCGCGGATCCCTACAGTCCAATTGCTACCCCAAAATCGCGCCTCACTTGGGTACTACTCACTCATCTCCCTGCAGTGCTTGACCGTTTATTCCATTTTCTGGGGGCCTCTCAACCCTGTGCAGCATTCCGCCGCTGTTTTTTCTTTCGAAAAATTCTCATTTGCAGAGCTTAGAAGCATTGTAGGCCTCGATGCTTATACACAAGCGACGGAGAGAGGAACATAATGTTTAGGTCAGGGCGCTGAGCAGCATGTTCACCACCGCAGCATGAAGTCAATCTTCTGCGGTACACGAAGTTGAGTTTTACAAGCTGCAGATTCTTTGTAACGTCTTGTGTACGCGACTCTCTTCGACGTAGGGATTGGGGTTTTAGGGTTTAGATTTTAGGGTTTCGTTTCAGGTCCACAAGTATGCATTTGCGGTGCTTCCTTCCTCTCGTTTTCGTTTGTTAGAAAACTCACTTACCTAATGCCCTGTTGTTCTCTGGGTGATGAGTGCGGACATTGCTACAATTTCTCAATGATGCAAGCTGCAGATAATCGTTTGCATGCACCAGAATCTATCTTTTCAAGGATTTCCCATCTTGGCCACGGTGGTTAGCCCGCTAATATTCCACACCCAAGAGAGACCTTACTAACAGAGAGATACTGCAGTTGCAACAAATGACCAATGTAAACAACAAGCAGCATGCAGGCCAACCAACCAGCGTAGACACCACATCTTCTTTCCATGTCCAATCCACTGTATTGGACATAGTCATTCAGAGGTTTCTATATGCAGAGGAATATACTGATGTTAAGTTCGGTATGCATTTGCATGACAGAGGCGACTGTTGACAGGAACCATTCTGGGATCAATCATAGGAGGTGGGGCCTATGTTGGGACATCTGATGAGGCTACTATCAGGTTTGGATCACAATTCCAGTGTTATTGTAAATTTCCCCAGTAGAATTAGACAGCATTGCAGTTTTTATATATTTTCTCCTTTATCTCCTCATCTTTGCTTTCTTGGCTGTGCAGTAAATGGGCATTCCAGGCAGCAAATCTGGTGAATCCTGTATTTAGGCTGTTTGAGCCTGAAGATGCTCATAGGCTAGCAATCTGGGCAGCAGCACATGGACTAGTGCCTCGGGAGACACGACCAGATCCAGATGTCTTGGAACTGGAGGTTTGGGGACGTTCATTTGCAAATCCTGTGGGACTAGCTGCAGGTTTTGACAAAAATGCAGAGGCTGTAGAAGGGTTGTTAGGGTTAGGTTTTGGTTTTGTGGAGGTGGGGTCTGTCACCCCAGTGCCCCAAGAAGGAAATCCAAGACCTCGCGTATTCCGTTTGCAGGAAGAGGGGTAAGCATGTATGTCTCTCATTATTCTCCTGAATTGCCTTTATTGATATCTGTAGCTGTTTTCTTCTTTTCCATACCTATTGTAGATTGTGCTTTCTAGAAAGGTTTTTCATTTGATGGTGACAAGTTAGTAAGATTTTGGATAGTACTTAAGTCACAGAATTTGGTTCCATCCAGGGCTATAATAAACCGCTATGGGTTCAACAGCGAAGGCATTGTGGCTGTAGCAAAGCGTTTAGGGGCACAGCATGGCAAGCGAAGACTTGCAGAGTCAACAAGGGAACCACCCCATGATTCAGAGAGCAGACTGGGAGGAAAGGCAGGACCTGGAATACTGGGAGTGAATTTGGGCAAAAATAAATCTAGTGAAGATGCTGCTGCAGACTATGTGCAAGGCGTCCACACTCTCTCACAGTATGCTGACTACTTGGTGGGCTGCAATTTCACCAGTTTACTAGTGTTTTTACATCATTGCTTTTCCTTTGCCAATTATCACATGTGCAGCTGGGATCATGAACACTAGTCTTACAGCAAAGTAAGATACGCCATGGACATCCATCTAGATGAATGGAATGCAAAAAACACAGAAATTAGAAATGGGTTGCAAAGGTTTGTTTAAGGATAGGTCTCTGGGTGCACAGTGCATACTGTCCAGGACACAGAGAGCACCTATGAAGTCCTTGACTTGAAAGAAAGAGCTGAATTCTGCATCCAGACATGTCCATCTTGATTTTTGTGGAGTTTGCTATTTCTAGTAGCTCCTTTTCCATTCAGTCCTAGAGGGAGTTATACAGTTGGTCAACATGTCCTGCAAGGCGAGGAAACCACTCACTCAAATTCAAGTCGTCAAGGTTCTTCATGGTGTGCATATCACTGGTTTCTGTGAGATATATATTTGTGTATAATTTCAGTTTCATTTGTCTTCTCCCTTTTGTCTGCTATATTCTGTTCTTTCTTCCTCATGTGCCTCTTCTTTTGTTTTTTGTTTCTTCCTCTGTTTTTCTCTATTTTGGTATTGGGTGCTAGCCAGTATTGTGGCTGAGTTTTTGAGTTGCTTCTGGACTTCTGACAGAAACTCAGTACACAGGTTAGAGGTTACATTGACCTATACCCACTGTAGGGAGCTGATGAAGTTAGTGGGTAAGCTGTTGATAGAAATGCTGCTATCACACATGTTACTGTTGATGGTCCCTGAACAAGTGAGAGACTTTCACTGTCATTCATACTGCTAGTCTTATAGTTCATTTTGAACTAGTTCTTCCCTTTTGTGTATTTCTTCTGCCCCGTTCTTAAGTCCTTTCCTGGAGTTTTTCCTTGACTTGAGGATAAGTATTCACCTGGTTTTGGTTACCTACAATTATGAGTTCAGAGATTTCTTGACACTTATGAGAGTTATTATTTGGTAGGTGCTTCTGGTGGAGATGCTGGCTGAAGAAAGAATCCTGGTCATGCAACACAAATTTGGCTAATGGAATGTGTTTGTACTTCGGGCAAGGATGCAGGTGATAAATGTTTCGTCCCCCAACACTCCAGGATTAAGAAAACTACAAGGCAGGAAACAGCTCCAGGACCTCATAAAGAAGGTAAAAGTGCAGGTCTTTCAGTAAGATGTTTGGAGTCTAGAAAGCTAAGTTCCAAACTACTACCTCTCAGTTTTTACAGCACCTGGTTGGGTTGATGTGGCAACAGTCTCTAATGCCTCTTGGGGAAGTTGTTTGAAGGTTTTGGCAGCTCGTGATGAAATGCAGTGGGGAGAAGCAGGACCACCTCCACTGTTGGTTAAGATAGCACCAGATTTATCCAAGCAGGACCTTTCTGACATTGCTGCGGTAGGCTTGTTGTTCCTTTGGTGTTCTCTGGTCAAGATGGATTTCCTTGTTTGCTTCAATGTGACCTGTGTTTGTGCTGCACAGTAGGTGGGTTCTTATGTCTCACTTCATTGCGGCAGAGAGGTCCTTTGAAATTATTAGTTTGGTAATTAGACAAGACATATGTTCTAGATCTTTGGATATCTGATATTGGTCTTTATTTTATAATTGTGCAGGTGGCTATGACACTACGGCTGGATGGGTTGGTAAGAACTAAGAACCAATATTTACTGAGCACATCCTAAGACTGTCATAATGCTGGGTAGCTGAGTTTCAGAAAGATGTCGTGTAATGAAATATTTTGGTGCAAAAGAGGTCAGGTGGGTAAATGATGATGTGTATTGGTGCCAACATGCTCTACTCTTGAAATTTGTCCAGACTGATATAAGCATCTGTAAGGGTAGTCACATCATGCAATCCATTGGTTCTGTTGCAGCCACTTGTAATGTAATCCACATTCGTGGTGCAGGTAATATCTAACACAACGACATCAAGGCCAGATGCTGTGCTGGGGTTGGTGCATGCAGATGAGACTGGGGGGCTTAGTGGAAAACCCCTCTTCAAAATGTCAACAGACGTTCTGAGGGATATGTACCAACTTACTAGGGTAAGTCTGTCCTGTTGTTTTCCTCTGCTCAGGAATTGTAATGGCAAAGAAAGTCAGATAATGCAAGGAAGAAATGACTTCCCTCAATGTGTACTTTGTGGTCCCCCATGTGATGAGATAGGTCCCTACTATCAAGGACAGAGTGATGCTTTTTGAGTTGGAAATTGAGACTCATCTAGAAGGGTGCCCTTTTCTACAAATCTGCTCTGCCATTGGATATTGCCCTCATGTCAATCCAGCTGCTGTTACTTTACTGTGCTCATCACAAGAGTTTCAACGTGTTGTTTCTTACCTCTTTGTGCTAGCTAACATCATCACTGAGTCTTCCCAGTGCTTGCAGCAACCTGACAGAATTTAAGGACATGGGTTTTTAAATAATCATTTATGCCCTAAATTTTTGAGCTGATTATTGTAGACTTATTTACATTCACTGTCAGGAGCTGATGAAGTCAGTGGGAAGTAGTAGCAGTCAGTCACAGTTATTCATGATGAAGGTGAAAGGTCTGATACTTTGTGAGTGTCATAAGGTTATGACCACACTCATTCTTGTTGTGTTTGCTTTGGTTTGATGGTGACCAACACAATGGTTACCTTTGAACTGCCTTTTTAGTCTTTCCCTGTTCTTTTTCCTTTCTGTCTTTCTTTGTTTCTTTGTCTGGTCTTTGTTGTGGGGTCTGTTGCTAGCCAGTAGTATGGCTGAGTCTTGCCGTTGCTTCCAGAATTGCAGCAGAAACTCAGTTCATAGGTTGGTGCTTGTCACCGGCCTTTACCCACTGTAGGGAGCTGATGAAGTCAGTGGGGAAGTTGTGATAGTTAAGTCACTATCATACATACTACTGTTGATGGTCCCTGAACAGGTGTGAGACTGGCACTTTTGTTCATACCAGTGTGTGTTTTTCGTTTTTCGTTTGTTTTCTGTCTTCCCTTGTTTGATTCTTTCTGTGGCTTCCTGAGGAAGTGTTAACCTTGCTGTTTCTTCTTCATCGTGAGAATGGAGATTTCTCTATTCTTGTGAAGGATACTTTTGAAATGCCTTTTTGTGGAGATTTCTCTGCAATCTCATTTGCATTTCTTGCTTTGGACAGGGAAAAATCCCTCTCATTGGTTGTGGAGGTATTGCCAGGTATGTTCTGTACTTTCTACAAGTTTACTTGATTTGCAGAAAATTTCAGAATCTGAAACGGGCTGCTAGTAGTGTAGTGGGAGTTTCCCACCTTTTGTGCAGGTGGGGCATGGCAGAATTGATGAATGCTGATTTTGAAGTCATCTGGTTGGAAAGGCTTTAGACAGCACTGAATACTAGTCTTGTAGCTTGTGGTGACACAATTTGATACCTGTAAAGCATAGAGGATCTGTTGAACAGAGGTCAATAGACCTCAGAGGAAGTACATTATGTTCACTGGGCTTGGGTAGTATGCAAATATGAAATAAATTCTGAACAAAGTTCATGTTTGACAAGCAGTCATCTGCATGCAATTGCTGCACGTCACAGTTGGGTCAAGGATTTGACTGTCTTCCTATTTGACTTGTACAGTGGGGAAGATGCATACTCGAAGATCCGGGCAGGTGCTACTTTGGTGCAGCTCTACACTGCATTTGCTTATGAAGGCCCATCAATGCTGCCACGGATCAAGGTGTGCCTTTTCTTAGGGAAACATCAACAGTGTCTTCTATCCACACTTAGGTGGTCACAGGTCTTTTTGTTTTTTTGATTTTTGGTGAACCATGATGATTATTCATGAAACTCTCTGTGTGCAAATGTGGTGGTGGGTATAACAGGCAGAATTGGCAGCTTGTTTAGAGCGCGATGGCTTCAAGTCAGTGCAGGATGCTGTAGGGGCTGACCACCACAGCTGACCTTCATCAATAGCAGTGAATCTATACATGCGTTTTAATCAGTTATTCAAGTTAGTGTCAGGAAAATGATTGGTTCTTGCGGTTACTTTTCCACCCACCTATTCCTAGACATGTAGGGGCATGCGCAGCTGATGTTGTCAATGGCAGTCAATCTACATTGGAGTTTTGTCAGCTATTTGAAAGTAGTGGTGGAAAAAGAAAAGATTTAACTGCTGCAGTTACATTCTCACCTAAGTCTTTTCAAGAGATGTTGTAGATGATGGCAGTGTTAAGGCATTTGCATGTGTAGGAAGATCATTGGATGTTCTAAGGAAGTTTGACCTTGAGGTTACGGCAAAGCTTCTGATAACAAGTCTAGACCCACAGATTTAGAATACACAATTTTGTTCTGTTTGTAAAGTTGGGAAGCAAAGAAGCTGGATTTGTGGTTTCCCGACACCCTGCTGACTTCTATACTCATGTACACCAATCTGGGTGCTTGTAAAGGTTCTCTGTTTTCAGCGGTCCACTTTTGCTTACCAAGTAACTGACATACGATACATCCCCGCAACCTGTTGTTTATTGTCCTGTCTTCATTCCTCATGCATGACTACATCAGAACTGCTCCACCAGAACTGCAATATGGGATGGCAACATTCTCCAAAGCTGAGTCAAATTGTATTCTTCTGAAACAGGTTAGCTTGACATCCTGTTTTTTGGAAAAGCTTTTATGTCAAATTGTAGATATGGGATGGCAACATTCTCCATAACCAAGTGTAATCACATTCTTCTGAAACAGGTTAGCTTGACCTCCCATTTTTTGGAAAAGCATTTCTGTCAAATTGTAGATAAAGCCTCAGTTCTAAAATAGAGCAGAATTTAAGTTTCCTGCCAATCCATCCAACATGAAACTAAAGATGGAAACATTTTTGCCATTTCTTCCATCACAGAAGGCATAGAAACAATGGGTTGTCTTTTCTTCGTTACAACAAAACTGAAAGCCAAGATTAGAAGTACACCTTTCTTGAAAAGGAAATTTGAGAAAATCCAGCTGCCTATTGTGGACTTCTAAAATTCAAGAATTCTTGCTGTTTTCAGGGAAGTCCAGATTCTGCTGTGATGGTGTTCTGCTTGATGATGATTTATACCAGAATCAGCCTTCAAAATCTCGGACAGTGGGGAGGAACCTATTATTTCACCCTTTTACACACTGGCTCTCCCAGAGGCTTTATATGGTACAGAATATGGCCCTGATGAGTTCACATTCTGCAGCCCTGGGCGCTATGTCTATTTTGCAAAAACCTGTCATCTTCTTTAGTACATAATTTGTTCAGAAGATGATATGACTCAGTACATGAGAAACTCAGAATTTTAAATTGATCAGAAGATGGGTTCACTCAAAGTACAGCAGAAGCTCAGAATTGTATTCAATAATGCAAAAAGCTTTGCAACTCTTTGGTGGAGTCCTTGCTGTCTACATCAAAGATCTCATTTGTTCATGGTTTCTGCAAAAATCTAAAAAGATCTTACAGATTTGCATGGTACAAGGAGCTTTCAGGAACAACCCTTCAAATACATTGTGTCAAAAGCATGTCTCTTCCACAGATTGAGCTTCATGTAAGGCCTGGAATGTTTCTTTGGATTGATGGAAGAATTATATGTTCTGTTTCCCACAAAAGGCAATCTAGACAAGAAAACATAAGGAGCCAGGACAACAGAAGATACAGATGGAAAGCTTTGCTCACATCCCCAAAAACCAAATGGACATTCATGACTGAGTCTTCCCTGCCTAGGAGAAGCTATAGGGTTTTCAGGAATCTAGGGTTCCCAAAAAAATCCTAGATCTTAGAGCTTAGATCTAGGATCCTAGAGCTTCTCCCTAGATCCCAAAAACCCTAGATCCTTGCAAAATCCTAGGCAGGGAAGACTCAGTCATGAATGTCACCATCATACATTGCAAATAGGAGAGCAGGATTTGAAGGTGGCAGAATGGCAAAATTGCATAGAGTTTGTCCCACATTCCTGGAAGCAGGACATTTCCGCGAGCAGTGGCAGAGACTCAGTCATGAATGTCACTATCATACAATAAATATGTATGAGAGTGGGATTTTTGACAGTGGCAGAATGGCAAATCAGAATGGTGCAAAATTCCATACTTACATGAATGTGTGTGTGTGTAGATTGCACAAGAGGATTAGCAACCCTGCTGTTCTTCAAGCCACTGCAAGAGAACTTGTGCTGCATCTTTCCAGCAGATATCAAGCATCATATCATGTGCAACACCAGTGACACAGTGTGGTGTAGTTCCATAAAAGGCTGCAGTCTCCTCTGCTGCTTGCCAATCAAGTACGAAATCATTCTCAGCACCCACAACCAGCACAGGAGGACACAATGCAGATGGCGGAGGAGGAGGTATGGGCAATGTCGCATTCAATTCCCGCAGATTGAACAAAGGGATGTGAGAGCTTTCCTTCATCAATTTCTGATACTTGATCACTTGTGCATCATCCATGCTTGGCGAGAAAAACGTTTCCCTGCACAAGGACAGAGAACTGGCAAAGAGCTTTGCCGCTAAGCTTAGTGTCACCTTGATCGAGGCTATTGGCTTCGACCTTAGGTACCGCTTCACGACATCCACATTTCCTGTTGGAGGTACCGAACATGCCAGAATCGCTCCTGCAATCCTTGGATAGGGTTTCTCACTAGGGTTTTGAGGCTCCTCGTCGTCTCCGTGCATCGTGGAGAGTTGGGAAAGATAGAACTGCACTATGAGGCCGCCAAAAGAGTGACCTATAAGAATCGGAGGAGGGTCGTCGTTACGGCAATGGTGATGAACGAAATCTGCGATGTCGCGTGCATGAGATTGAATGCTACCTGCCACTTCCTGTTGCGGAGGAACATCACTGCCACCTTGCCCCAGCAAACTGACGGCCCAACAATCATAACCTCTCGCAGCAAAATAGTCCATCCAGAACACGGCCCAACACCAAGCTGCATGGTAAGATCCATGCACCATCACCAACGCCGGTTTTCTCTTATGAACAACTTCTTCTTCTTCTGCAACCTCGGAAGCCCTTTGCAACAGCACCTCCAAGCACAAACCCGACGGCAACGTATGCCATAACCGTTCCTGCCCTTTCTCCAATACAACAGTGGAAATCCCCATTCGCTTCTTGTTCTCCACCACACCCGACACAACTACCCGTCTCCTTCCACTGTCCCATTCTCCTCTTCCCACACCGATCTTCCATTGTAGACTGGATCCTACTAAACCCCGGCCCTCCGCTGCAATCCCAGAATACTGACTTCCCGCTGCTTTCAGAAATCCGAGACCTCTACTCACAGCTAAAGTCCCAGCTTCTCTTGCATGAGAACCATGTCCGCCGATCTTGCCCGCGGCTCCCGGGATCCAAATCCTCGCACGCAGCGTCGACATTGCGCCACCGCAAGCGCGCAAACCCCGACGAGTCGCTCGCGCTCTTGCGCTCCAGCGGCGCAAAGTACGCTATTGCCTGATGGGAACATGGGAACCGGATCGCGTTCGATTGAGTTCTATACGTGCGTAATGGGAACCTGGGAACCAGATCGAGCCGGTTCTAATGGTTCCTTCTCACAAATTTAATAACAGTCGGTTATCAAAGGAAGTTCTCATGGCCTGATTATCAAATATGTTTTTCTTTTTCTTTTTTCAAAAAGATATTTTTATATTTTTATATATTTGTATATTTATTTATTTATATTTTTTATTTCACAAAATTAAATGACTTTACTATGTTAATAATGATTTACAATCAACATTAAATCAATTTTCACTCACAAATATCTTCTCTAAATCGGTCAATCATAGATGATGTATTTTTTAAATTAATAAGTATTTCAATTAAAGAAAACACATTAGGTCAATTTTTTGTTCACAAATGTTTTCTCTAAATTGTTCAATAATAAATGAATGTCTCCTAATTAATAAGTATTCCAATTAAAGAAAACACGTCAAGTCAATTTTTGCTCACAAATATTTTCTCTAAATTGTTCAATCATAAATGAATGTCTCTTTAAATTAATAAGTATTCCAATTAAAGAAAACACATCAAGTCAATTTTTGCTCACAAATATTTTTTCTAAATTGTTCAATCATAAATAAATGTCTCCTTAAATTAATAAGTATTCCAATTAAAGACAACACATCAAGTTTTTTTTTTGTTCACAAATATCTTCGGTAAATTGTTCAGTCCTAGATGTTGTCTCTTTAAATTAATAAATATTCTAATTTTTAAAAAAATGGTCAATTTCAATTTGTGATCCCAATGTGGTTAAGATTTGGCAAAAAAAAAACAACAACAATAATATGAAGTAACATTATTTTTCATTTGGTATTGTTTGAAAATCACCGACTCTTAATTGACAAGCTCTTTGGCTAGTTCATTTATGTTACTAGTCATTTCAAAGATGTCCAAATTATAATCCTCATCATGTCCTGAGTTTACAAAATCAATCTCAATTACAACCAATGGATGCAAATGCTAATGGCATTTCAAAAGCATAGGAAATCAAAATTTCTTATTATATTCTTAAATAATAAGAACACCTTGAGCATAGCCAATGGATGAAAAAACTAAACAAAGGCTTTTAAATTTGAGGTTAAACATTAATGAAAACACATTATGAGAGTTTTTTTGTTTTGTTTTGAGAAGCATTACAATGAAATATGTATCGTTTTTTATGTTAAAAACAAGCAAAACCAACTTAACACCAATTCCCAAATCATCTTCCATAAAATTGTTTATGATATGTTTCTATTTTAGTCGCAACCAAACGCTAAGGCATGATGAAAGGAGTCTGCCAAAAATTAACACATTCTCACATATGTGGGAAAGTGAATCTAAACAATTCCACATTATTGAACAGATATCCAAAGTGAGTTTCGTTTTATGTTTGAAAATCCGAAACATAAATTTTATCAAAAAAAAAAGGTTAGAAATCAAATTGACAATTCAACTTCAAATCATTAAAACATCTTACAAAAGGGTTGACATGCCTCCAATTAGAATGTGCAATATGACGTTGGAAAGCTCTTTTCAAAAGGATGTAAATTTGCATTTGTAAGTTTCTAAATCAAAATCCATATGTAGGAATGATGAACCCACAAAGTTGTGAGTTTTGTAATCTTGGGAGTCTTGAGAATTTTTGACACCTCGATGTAATCCTCACCACCATTTATGAAATATATTATACAAAGGAAAATGATGACTCGTCTTAAATATGGGATCTGATGAATCATGTGAATGGGTCTCCCATGACTTAGTTCATGCACCATTTTGGCTCCAATGTATATACCTTTTTTTTAGTTTGTGTATATTGACTTCATTTTGAACTCACATTTGTTAACTTGTTCGAGTCCTATTTTAGAGCTTTCATTCCCCTTCTTTTTCTTAAGAGCTAAGGAATGCACCTTGGGTTTGCATTGTTTTAAAAAGTCAAGAATTGGTAGGTATTTTACCTCCAACACGATTTGATAAACCTAAAGGTGTGTCAAGGTAGGTAGAATTTCAAAGTTCATGGTTATGGCAAAATGCAATGGATAACTAAGCAAGTAATGCTCATGAAATTGGTTCAAATCATAACAATCACAATAAGAGAAAAACAATCCACAATTATTTGACATATGTGCCATGTGAAAGGAATTAACATTCGACAAATAACCTTCACATTAGTTTATTTGTTATAATGAAAAAACAATGGCTCCCAAAATTGGACTGTTTTTTTAAACATAATTAATTTGCTAATAAACCTATAAAACATAACTTCAACATCAAATGTTAATATTGCCATTCACAAAAACAAAAAAATTCAAAAACTTAAAAATTTGTAAAAAACTTGGAAATTTAAAATTATCATAGTAGGAAAACCTACAAAAACAAAGGGATTTCTGAGGTACTTGAAAACCATTTTGCTTAAATTTAAGTTCAAAAAATAAAACATGAAAATAAAAAACAATAACATGAAATTTGCAAGATAAAAGTTCAAGAAAAACTTTATTGTAATAACATATAAAAAACATGAAATGAAGTGAACAAGGTTATTTGGTGCAAAATGATCCTTCAAATTAATGTTAAACAAACTAAAGGTAATGGGGGTCCTACTTTTATTTCTACCCTTTTGAAGACCTAGTTCAAAGAAGGTCCCATGAAAGTTTATATATGTTCATTATCCCAAGAACCATTTTGAGAACCTTTCTAAATCATAAGTTAACTTTCATGTTATGGGGGAAAAAAAAGGATAGTGATGAATGAACTTCATCCATTAAATGGAAATTATCTATAGTGGATTAAAAATGAGTGATGGTGATGTTGGCCAATGTTGGTGTCCATGACAAAAACTACCTTGGCCTGATTTGGGTGTTCAATTCCCTTGGGTGAAGTCTATAATCAACACATGTCATATCCCACTTTTGTTTCCAATTGTTAGGCCAAGTAATGCACTTTTGTAAATGTGATTGTGTAGCTTTAATTGAAACATATTTCAAAATTCTACAAAATATTTCTTCCATTGTAACATATTGACATTCCTTAAAAAAAGATGCCCCAAACAAAGTGCCCTAAAAACTTCCTTCAATGCAAAACTTCACAACTTACAACAATTTTTAATACAATAATTATTGTTTAGATTTGGCCCTTCATCCTCCACATAAACAATGTTTTTTACCTTAAACCATATTGATGCATCGATTTTGTCAAATTCCATGCCAAAGCATGTCATGTCATTTTTGTAACTAAAAATAACCGATGGTAATCTATTTTGGCTACCAATTTCCTCCCAAGAAATTAATGACAAAAACAAAAACATCATGTGATCCCTTAGGCATTCATAAATCAAAACTCGCAAACATAAATACTCGTGGACATGTTTTAAAATAGGATGTATTCATGTCTTCAATACACCTTATTTTGGCATTTCTAAACACATTAGGTCTTTTCTTTGTTGGTTGCCTTTTCACAATTTTAAGCATTAGATTGTTCACTTCCTTTTCAATTATTATTATTGTAATAATATAATATTCTACATCCACATGTCTATATTGAGGTCTCCAAGCTTTTCTTTGAGCTTATAATTTTTGAATATTCATTTTCATTATTTCTTCTTCAATTTTCAAAACTCTACTAATTTGTGTTTGCAAAATTGGGATATTCTTCTTCCATAGTTTCTTCCTCCATAATGGTTTCATTGAAATTAATTGCACATATTTCATTTTCAAATATTAGTATGTTCTTATTTTTACTTGATTATTCCATTTTCCACAAGACTATATTACCAATGAAGAATGGAAAAACCAAAACAAATGTGTATTCTACCAAAGCACATAGTTTTAATTTTTTTACTTTAAACTTGAATTAACTAGCTAAAGGCTATCAAATACAAATCAAAACAATTACAAGCATTTACAAGGTCAAAATAATTCACTTTACTCTTCTTTCTTCATCATGAAGAAAAATGAAAATGTAAAATACAAGTGTAATGCAATGCAAAAAAAATTATATCAATTATAAATAAGTCCCAACAAAGGGCTTGATAATTACCTATGTGTTCCTAATAACTACCAAGTATGTAATGAAATAATGGAAAATAACTACATAAGAAAAAATAAAATCTCACAAATGTTTATTGTAATCTTTAACATTATTAGTAACTCTACCTTATAATAAAACTCCTTCTTAATCCCTAGCAATATTGTTTCTAAAAGAAAAAAAACAACAAATTTATGAACAAATTAATGAGGAAGAAAATAAAAGAATTGGGTTCCAAGGGTGCTTTTAGTTCTTATTATTTCATCATGTACCTCCTATTGGGTCTACCACAAAAGTGGCATATTATTATCATTTTTCCTTAACTTTCTACACCAAAAAACTACCACCTTATTAACTCAAAAAACTAATAAATTAAAAAAGGAAACATGGTTTAGGGGGGTACTTCTAACTTTTCTTTACCATTGTACTTCCTCCTTGGTTCTACCATATGAGTGACAAATTACCAATCCATAGTTTTTTACTTTTTATTTTAAAAAATTATTATTCTAATATCCCAACCATGCACACACATAAATAACCTTTTAAATTATCCATACAAATTCAAGTATTTCATTATACATCAAGTAAAATGGGGGAAAAAATAATTATATTGGGATAAAAGCAGATAGAATGGAGAGAACAAAAAAATGCCCCTCCTAAAATAGTCTTGGAACTTCCTTTTAAACCCAAATCTCCCCACCACCTCCTTCTTACAAAGTAGTTGGTTCTTTTAAATCTTATCATCTTACTTAGTTTTACTTTTAATAGGAATTATCTTCCCAACTAACTTTTTCAAATCTTATCCCCAAATCCCATTTTTATTGGCAATTATTTTGTCAATTAAAAACTAGCTAAAACTAATAAATGTCACTTCCCTAAATTTAAGGAAGTAGCAAGTTGACATATTACCAATAATTTTTTAAGTTATTGGGTTGTGAACTACTAGAACAACCAAGTAACTAGGAGGTGAAATTTTATTCTTTAACATCAAAGTTAAAGGTACTTTGCACACAACAAATAATAAACATGTTCACTAATTTACATACCAAAAAAATCAACATATAAACATATTCAACAATGAAAAACATGCATAAAAGGAAACAAACATACTTCAACATGTACAAATCATTCAGACAATTATAGACACAACAAAACAAATCAAACAAACAAACAACAATAATAATAACAATAATGATAAAAGTTAGAGCCATACCTAATGGAATCAAACATGAACTTGAAACTTTAATGGGCTCTTAGACTTGCACAAAACAAAGGAAAGGGAAAGTACCAATCTTACAATGAGTGAAATCAAATTAGGTTTAAAAGGTACTTGAACATGGTGATGGTGGAGTAGTAAACATAGGAATGAAGTTGGAGGATTGATATATAGGAATGAAGTTGGAACAAATGCATGAATGAAGCCAGAGCAAAGATGCAATAATGAAGAACATAAAAATTACATGGAAACAAAGCTAAAGCATAGTCACAAAAGCAATGTCGGTGAAGATGCAAAAGTAAAACAAGAGTGAAGTTGGATCGAACATAGAAATGATTCAAATAATGAAGTTTCAATAAACATAGGAACAAAGTTGAAAAGGAAAAAAAATAACAAGAATGAAAATGGAAGAAACAAGAAAGAAATGTAAAACACATTGTGCAAACTTGCAAGCAAAGAAAAAAAAAAAAAAAAAAAAAAAAAAACAAAA